>Ga0209123_1000692_pt1 | contig 40064 bp, 39 predicted proteins | sample BarGraIncu00431A_FD_184500 | JGI IMG/M metagenome (GOLD analysis project Ga0209123, IMG submission 184500) | Arctic peat soil microbial communities from Barrow, Alaska, USA - Barrow Graham LP Incubations 004-31A (SPAdes) (version 2) | ecosystem: Environmental > Terrestrial > Soil > Wetlands >...
AAATTTTATTAATAAAATGATTTTTTCTTATTGATAAAGTGATTTCTTAGGAGTTATCTGACGTAAATCAGCTACTAATAATAGAGATTAAATGACGTTTCAATTAGTTATAATTTGACGTTTAACAAGTAATATCCGAGATTAGTGATTATGACTTCATGGCAATTAGATGTGAAGTGAAAATTTTTTTAAATAATACTGGAGGAGATATATTATGGAAAGTTGGAAAAATGATAGGATTGGTTCTGCAGAAAGAGGTGAAAATCCTACAGTGATGGTAAAAATGAAAAGTGGATTTGCTGTTATAGGAGATAATCAATTTCTGCCTGGATATTGTGTTCTTCTTGGATATCCAAAAGCAAGTTCACTCAATGAGTTATCTTTGGTTGAAAGGACTCAATATTTAACTGATATGACGTTAATAGGAGACGCTATTATAAGAGCATGCAATCCATTAAGAATTAATTATTCTATCTTGATGAATTTAGATCACTATTTGCATGCACATATTGAAGCTCGTTATGATTGGGAACCTGATGAGAATAAGTGCAGACCATCTTATTTTTATCCAAAGGAACAAAGATATGGTAGTCAATATGAATATTCAGATGAAAAATATGGTGATTTAAAAATAAATATAACCCGAAATTTATTAGAATTAATGAAAAACGATGTTTACTAAAAATTACGAGTAATATATTAATATTGATAAATGAACCTAGAAACGTTAGTTGACATTTCAGGTCTATTGAAGTTTATCTTACGCAGGTAGTGATTTTTACTAATTTTAAATAACGTATAAGTTATATTGCTAGAAAAGAGCTAAGCCACCATCGTCGATAGCGGTTTAGTCCTTTTCCTATGTTGTGTCGCTCGGATAGATGATTGTGGACTAATAATAATGAAACCAATTAATTCACAAAATTCGTTTCATATAGTAAACACTATTAATATATTTTGAGGAGGATATTAAAAATGGACTTAAAAGAAAATCAAAAGGAATATTGGAATAAGGTGGCTACAGATAAACAGTTTACAACATCATTTCAAATTGAACTATTCTCTGAATTCGTGGACAGAGAAGATAGAATTTTAGATGTTGGGTGTGGTTATGGAAGGACATTAAATGAACTATATTCTCAAGAATTCAAAAACTTATTTGGTATAGACTTCTCTGATAAGATGATTGCAAGAGGCAAAGAACAGTTTCCATACTTAAATCTAAATGTAAATGAAGGTAAAAAAATACCGTATGCAGATAACAGTTTTGACTCAATAATATTATTTGCGGTATTAACTTGCATAATTGATGATGAAGAACAAGTTTTTCTTATGAATGAAATTAAAAGAGTATTGAGGCCAAATGGAATACTATATATAAATGATTTTTTATTAAATACAGACGAAAGAAATATAAAGAGATATAAAATGTATGAAGACAAATATAACAAATTCGGTATTTTTGAATTGTCAGAAGGAGCTGTACTTAGACATCATGATTTAAGTTGGATAGAATTAATTACATCAGACTTTACTAATATAAAGTTAAAAACAGTTACATATACAACGATGAATGGTAACAAATCAAACGGTTTTTTTTACTTAGGTAAAAACATTAAATAATGCATTTACTTTACAATATTTATAAAAAAATAAATATTGTAAAGATTAGTGGAAACAGTACGCTTGAGAACCATACAATTGAAGTGACTGGAGGAAATAATAAATGGCTACTAACAAAAAAGCTGCTGAGTGGGAAGTCGCAAAAAAGAAGTGTAAGCTTAATGCTGAAATATTAACGATGGCAAAAGAAATGGGTTTAAACCCTAGAAGCTTGATCAAAAACATTCCGAATAAAAGTGAGCAATGGAAAGAACCGGTAAGTGTTTGGATTCAAGGTATGTATGAAGAAAGGCAAGCTAAATCAAATAAAAAAAGAGAGCTAAAAGAACAGAAGATGAAAGAGGAAAAGATATAAAAGCGTATTATGAAGCCTTGGATTAGTGCTATTAGCGGGAATGTCGGTAACAAGAAATGCTTTCAGGAATGGGGTCAATATTTCCAAAATCCATTTTTATATCCTGAAAAACAACACTACCGATTTCAATTTCATCAATTGTTTTATAAAAATACCTCATTTTCGCACCGCTGTTGTAGCACAAAAGGCAGTTAAGGATATTACAAAGAAAAAATAATACCTTGATAAATCAAGCTCAATAAATTGAGCATTAAATTTAGTGTTGACACTATATGTAATGTCACATATAATAAACATATAGGTTGAATAAAAGGAAGTGTTTGTCATAACTAAAAAAGAAAAACTACTTAATAGAATAAAAAATAATCCTAAAACTGTTAAATTCGAAGAGTTAGATAAGATACTTCAAAATGTTGGATTTGAGAGAAGGCAGCCAAGTGGAGGATCGAGTCATTATACATATGGTTTAGCTGATAAAATTTTAACTGTGCCATGCAAGAAACCATATATTAAAGTTATATATGTAAAAATGGCAATAAAATTATTAGAGGACTTAGGTTACTAACTTATAAGGAGTTGATTAAATGGAAAAGAAAAAATTAGAGTATTACCTATCATTAAAGTATCCTTTTAAGGTTGAAAGCATTTCGGAAAAAGATGGTGGAGGATGTGTAATAACTTATCCTGATTTGACTGGATGTATGAGTGATGGAGAAACTATAGAAGAAACATTATTAAATGGCGAAGATGCTAGGAAAGCCTGGATACAAACCGCTTTCGAGAAATCAATTATAGTTCCAGAACCAAACACTGTAATTGATAAATTTAGTGGAAGAATAACACTTAGAACACCCAAAAGTCTTCATAAAGATTTAGTTGAACAAGCAGAAAAAGAAGGGATTAGTTTAAATCAGTATATTGTGTATCTTCTAAGTAAAGAAGCAACAATGCATATAGGCTAAATACTAACATTAAGTCCCATTAATAATCGTGTAATGGGACTTTTTTTATAACGAATTTTTATAATATGGTATATATGTAATATAAATAATGAGTAATTATTACAACAGTTAACAATAATCTCCCTTTCGTTTTAGCCTACGAAGATGGCTAAAACACATTCCTTCGCCAAGCCAGGTCTGGCTAGGCGAATAACGTCGGCATTAAGACTTATAATCTATATATAAGTTGATGGTTAACCTATCACAAAGGCACATTTCCCAGCCCAAGTGCGGTCAAGAGATAGTAATCATCTGAAAAAATATTTAAATTAGAGAACGGAGGGGTCTTGTGAACTTAATATTTAGACAAACACAGCTATATAAATTTTTAAACTACTGCAACGAGATTAATTTAGAGAAAAGTGTATTAGATTGTGGCGCAGGAGGAAACTGTCCACCACTTGCATTGTTTTTAGAATGTGGGTATAAGACATATGGAATTGAAATAAGTAATTCACAAATTGAAAGGGCTAAAACATTTTCTAAAGAACATAATGTCGAACTTAATATTTCTAAAGGAGATATAAGAAAACTTACTTTTGAAGATGAATCAATTAGTTATATTTATTCCTATAATACTATCTTCCATATGAAAAAAGAAGATATTGCAAAAGCTGTAGCTGAAATTAAAAGAGTATTAAAGCCTGGAGGAATTTGTTTTATAAATTTTCTTTCAGTAAATGATTGTAATTATGGACAAGGTGAACAGGTGGGAGAAGGAGAATTTTTACAGAGCGAAGGCGAAGAGGAAGTTATCCATACTTATTATGATATTGAAGAGGCTGAAACACACTTTAAAGATATGAAAATATTATTTAAAGAAAACAGGATTTTAGAAAGAATATATGAAGGTGAAAAAATAAAACAAGGCTATATAGATTATATAGTTCAAAAAAATAATTAAGATAGATAAATTATCATTATATTGTAATTATTAAGTAAAAAATTATTGGTTTGCCTAAAATAGATAAACCGATTTTATATGGTAGGTATTACTTTCAAATGAAGGTAAATACCGAAGCAAGAAACATGGTTTTCAACTTAGAATAAAAATATTTACAAGGAGGGTAACATTGATGGGTGAAAGAGTAGGGATGATTTACAAACTTGTACCTCAAAAATTAGAGGAACTCTATACCTTTGATATGATAAGTACCTATGACAAAAATGGTTTAGCAATTTCTATGTTAGATGCATTTAGAGATACAGAGGATTTCGAAGGTGAAACTTTAGAAGATTTAAATGAGGAAATTCATAGCGTTGTTGAAAGTAATTTTGGCACATTTATTCCTGATGCTTCATTTCAAATTAAACAAAATACAGAAATTGCTTCTGCAATTCTTATTAGTTTATATAAGGTTAAACCATTAGTTTCAGAATTATTTACAAGAAAGCAATATATGAACTTAGGTATGGCAAGTAGTCTCTTGAGAAAGAGCATAAATGTATTATTGAAATTAGGATATGAGAACTTAGTTTTAAACGTACACCCTAGAAATGTAGTGGCAGTCAATCTTTATAAAAAAATTGGGTTTATTGAGCTATAACCTGTTACTAATTTTTCACTATTATTTGCAATTAAAATATTGACATATAGCAATGCGAGGTTAAGAAACAGATAGATATTATTCTAGGTAAATTAGAAAGTAGAGAAGATAATTGATTAGGAGTCGATGAAATGGAGAATTGTTTGTTTTGTTCAATTAAAAAGGATTTAGAGCAAAAATTAGTTCTTAGCAATAAGTATTGTATGTTTCTTCAGAAACCTCAAGAAATATTAATAGGTTCAGGAGTAATAGTTCCTAAAGAACATAGAGAAACTGTATTTGATCTATCAAAAGATGAATGGAATTCAACGTTTGAATTGCTGCAAGAAGTTAAAGCATATCTGGATAAACAGTATAATCCTAAAGGTTATAATATTGGATGGAATGTTGGAAGTGTAGGTGGTCAAGATATATTTCATGCACATCTACACATAATTCCAAGATATGAGGAAGAGCCATTATCGGGAAAAGGTATAAGGTATTGGCTTAAACAGCCACAAAATAAAAGATGCCTGAATATAAAATAAAGTCTTAAGGTTAAATAGTGCGCAAACTTGTTATGCACACTAATGTAGACGTAGTATTTATAACTTGCTTTCAAGGAAAATGCATTTGATTCATATGAAAGGTATTATGTTTTACTTGCAAAATAATATTATATAAAGTAAAAGCATCGGGGACACGAAACCTTATCTAACACTCCTACCGTGGTATTCCTTCAGGGTCAAAGCAGTGTTAAGTAGTTTTGTTTGATTGACAGAACTCTCATTATTTCTATAACAGAGAGAATCTCATTTATGATATAGAATACAATGTATGAATCCACAATAAGCATACGATAGTTTTTTGACTTTAGATGAATATCTTTGGGGGTAACACCTAGTCCCATTATTAAGTAAATAATGGGATGATTTTTATGCTAAAACTCCATAATATGGTACAATTAAAATATCAAATGCGAAGAGATGGTACAAAGGGGTAAATGAACTTAACTAAAGAGCAAATATTTTTAATAAACTAAAGGAGTTTTTCGTTATGAATAAAATGGTTTTAAACTCAATTAGAAATGATTATAACAAAGATGTGGATAAGAAAAGAGATTTTGAGAAGATTGAAAAATTTTTTGTGGTGAGTGAAAAAAATGAATACACTTTAGATAATCAGACATGGGACGATTTAGATATGAATAAGGTGTATGAAAAATTGGACAGAGCCTATAGTAGCAATGGAGAAGCAGCACTATACTCAATGCTTAGAAATCCTTTAAGGTCGGAGGAAAAGTTAAAAGAAAGAGGAAGATTAATTCATTCATTTAAAGAGAATAGTAAATTAAGGGAAAGTCTTCAGCGTGTTTTCTTCAACTTGAATAATGATTTTAAAAATTCTTTTTTAGATATGATAGAAAACGATCTTATTATAAATAAAACTAAATATTATCTATATACTTTTCTAGGCAAAATAGTACCATTAATAATAATTCTTCTTGCAATCTTTGTAAATGTGAAATATATGATAGTACTGTTTGGAGTAAGCTCTATTAATATGCTAATAAACACTAGTGAAGTAAAGGCTATTAAGTCTAATGGAATATTCTATTTAAGAAAAAATATTATGGCAGCTAAAAAAATTGCAAGTATAAATAATAAAGATATTGTTTATTATACTGAAAAGATAACAGGAATACTTAAATCTATAAAGGATATAGAAAGAGGCACAACATTAATAGGTTTAGTAAATATGTGGGGAGGATTTTTTGAATCTATTTCCGTAATTTTTCTCCTGGAAGAAACTGCTTATTATTCTATATCTGATAAAATAAAAGAAGAAAAGCAAACACTTATGGACCTTTATTATATAGTTGGAGAATTAGAAGCGCTAATTTCTATTTCAGGTTATATACATAATTTGAATCAGAAATATGTAAAACCTAAGTTCATAAAGGAAGTTACATTAAATATAGTGGAAGGGATACATCCTCTTATAGATAATGCTGTTGCCAACTCAATTAACATAGAAAGTGGAGGTATTGTACTTACAGGCACAAACATGGCTGGTAAATCTACTTTTTTAAGAATGCTGGGAGTAAATATAATTTTGGCTCAAAGCTTTTACTTTGTTTTAGCCAAAGAGTACCAGGCTCCTTTTTTCAATATAGTTTCATCAATTAGCCCTAATGATGATTTAACAAAGGGAAAAAGTTTCTTTATGGCAGAAGTAGAATCAATTCTTCGAATAATTAAAGCGCTAGAAAAAGATGTGCCTGTATTTTGTCCTATAGATGAGATATTTAGGGGAACAAACCCCATAGAGAGAATTTCTATGTCAGCAGAAATATTAAATTATATAAATCAGGGAAAAAGTATTTCTATTGTGGCCACTCATGATAGAGAATTGGTAGACATTTTAAAAGAAAAGTATGAATTTTACTATTTTAGTGAAAAAGTTGATACTAATAAAGGGTTAAGCTTTGATTATAAAATAAAAAAAGGAATATCACAAACAAGAAATGCCATAAAGCTTTTAGAGTACATGTGTTATCCAAAAGTTATAATAGATAAAGCATATAAAAGGGCTGAGATCATAGAAAAGCTATTATAGTTCTCGTCAAAGGTCAGGTCAGGTTTATTAGTCCACCACATTTTTACATCTTTACTATTATATATAAATAGGGTAATATGGCTTTATATATTTATTACATGAGAAAAACAATTTAAAATAGTTTGAACTGCTTAGAAGGGCAAGGAGGGGTAATTTATGAATTTAAATATAGTTTTATTTCAACCGGAAATCCCACAGAATACTGGTAATATTGGAAGAACTTGCGTGCTTACTGATTGTAAACTTCATCTTATAAAACCATTAGGGTTTAGTTTAGAGGAGAAACAGCTTAAAAGAGCAGGACTCGATTACTGGCCTTTTCTAGAACTCGAGATACATGATTCATATGAAGCACTTAGAGAAAAATATAAAGAGGCAACATTCTACTATTCTACAACAAAGGCTTCAAAATTTTATTCTGAAGTAGAATATAAAAAAGGTGACTTTATAATATTTGGAAGAGAGTCCTCAGGACTTCCGGATAATGTTCGCGATAGTGACCCTGAAAGATGCATAAGAGTGCCCATGATAAATACCACAACTAGGTCCCTCAATCTTTCAAATACTGTTGCTATTGCAACATATGAAGCTCTTAGGCAAATTGGGTTTCCAGAGATGAAATAAGGAATCTACTAAGCAATAAATAATTGTTATATCCCCCCAGAGTTAAACAAGGAGGAATAAAATGGATAAGATAAAAATAATAACAGATAGTACCTGCGATTTAAATAAAGCCATTATTGATAAGTATAATATAGAAGTTTTACCGTTACTTGTGAATATAGAAAATAAAACTTATATGGATGGTGTAGATATTACATTGCAAGAATATTTACAAAAAATGAAGAATTCTAAAGAGTTTCCTACCACAACCCAGGTAAATCCTCACAGATTTCAGGAATGCTATAAAAAATATTTAGATGAGGGATATAAGATAGTTTCTATTCATATGTCTTCAAAAATGAGCGGAACTTATCAATCCTCGTGTATGGCTAAAAGCATGCTGGAAACAGAGGATATTATTACAATTGATAGTTATAATGTTACCTCCGGGCTTGGACTTTTAGTTTTAAAAGCCTGTAAATTAAAAGAAGAGGGATACGATATTTTTCAAATTGAAGAAAAAGTTAAAGAAACTATACCACATATCAAAAGCGCACTTGCTTTTGACTCCTTGGATAATTTAGTTAAGGGGGGAAGATTGTCTAAAACTGTTGGAGCTATAGGAGGGCTTTTGGATATAAAATTAGTTTTATCTGTAAAAGATGGTGAAATGGCCGTAATAGATAAAGCCCGTGGACGTAAAAAAGCCATAAAAACTATTTTAAAACATTTAGATAAAACTGGGATTAAAAATGGAGAAACAAGCATACTATTACAAGCTAGTGATAAAAACATTCTAGAGGGTTTAAGGGCCCAAATGAGTCTACGGAAAATGGATTTTATAGAATGTGAAGTTGGGTGCGTTGTTGGAACCCACGCTGGTGAAGGTGCCTGTGGTATTTTCTACATTGAAGAGTATTAATTCATATTTTATTAAATAATAAGTCAGTATAGTAACATCAATGATAAAAAAATAACGAACTATTTGATATATATATCAATGCTATAGATAATTAAAATAGTTAATATTCAAAACATTATGGTTATAGTAAAAAAAACGGTGTATAATGTAAATATATAATAGATTATGATAGATAGTTGATAAATAAAATACAAATAAAATTTAATATTGAAATGGATGATATTTTAGGGAGATAATCTTAAATTATCCCAGGGTAAACCTTTATGAATGTAAAAAGAAAGATTTAACCCTTTTAAGATAGCCGAAGGAGTAAGTATTGCAGCCTATGCAACATGAATCTCTCAGGCAAAAAGACCGAAAATGGACATACCTCTGGAAAGCGAATAGCACCGACGGAGTAAACCTCTCAGGTTAAAAGACAGAGTATAAGGGCACAAGGGGCTTTTATATCTGTCTTTTTTGTTGTGCTAAAATATCTTTTAAGTAGGCGAAATGACAATTAATAGTTGTTTTGTTCTCTAGAAAAAAGCAAGGAGGGAATTGATTGATAGAACCATTAATTATTGTAACAAATAATCCAATGTCAAAAGAACAATTTGAGAGTAAATATAAGGTAGTATTTATTGAAGGAACTATGATGGATATTTTGAAAAAAGTTAGAGATAATATCCATGTAGGACATAAGTTATTAACTCACCCACTAATGAGTAGTATAAAGCCAAATGAAACGCCCTATAGAACTATTTGTATATCCAAAGAGAAATTGTGTAAGGTTGACTTGCAATCGCTATCTATAATAGAAGAGAGCATTATGACTACAGAAAAATTCTTAAATGATTTTAAAACACCACAGTGGAATGAAAAAATACTGTTGGATTTTCAACTTATAGATTTTGATTTAATAAATCATGCAATAAATTAGACATATGAAAAAATAGAGTAATGAAAAAATTTAGGAGGCGCAAGCTATGGAACATATTTATGATACTATAATTATTGGTGGAGGTCCTGCGGGATTATCTGCTGGGCTTTATGCATCAAGATCAAGAATGGATACTTTAATAATAGAAAGAGCAAAGTTTGGGGGACAAGCGACTACAACGGATGAATTAGATAATTATCCAGGTTCCATTGAAGAATGTACAGGAACATCATTAAGTAAAAGAATGAAAAAGCAAGCAGAAGAATTTGGAACACAATTTGTTAAGGAAGAAGTTATTGAAGTTGAACTTCAAGGAGACATTAAATCAATTAAATGTAAGAAAGAAACTTATAAAGCTAAAACAATTATAATTGCCACAGGGGCTTACCCAAGACTTGGTGGATTTAAAAATGAAATAGAATTAAGAGGAAAAGGTGTTTCTTATTGTGCAACTTGCGATGCTGACTTCTTTACAGACCTCGACATTGCAGTACTAGGTGGCGGAGATTCAGCTTTATCTGAAGCTATATATTTAGCTAAATTTGGTGAAAGTGTTACAGTAATACACAGAAGAGATGAGCTAAGAGGAGCTAAGTCACTTCAAGAAAAAGCTTTTAAAAACCCAAAAATTAAGTTTATTTGGGATTCAGTAGCAGTAGAAGCTAAGGGCGAAGAAATTTTAGAGGGTTTAGTTTTAAAAAATGTTAAAACTAACGAACTCAGTGATTTGAAAGTAGATGGATGTTTTGTATTTATAGGATATCTTCCAATTTCAGAATTATTTAAAGGGATGATAACTATGAATGAGCGTGGAGACGTTATCACTGACGAAGAAATGAGAACTAATATCCCTGGGGTATATGCAGCAGGTGACATAAGAGAAAAATTATTAAGGCAGGTAATTACAGCAGCAGCAGATGGTGCAATAGCAGCAACTCATGCTGAACATTACATTGAAGACAAATTTAACTAGCTTATATTTAAAGGTTAGCCTTTTAAATAAATGGAATTATCCTTTTAAATAAAAGGCATAATACTTTTGATTATATATATAAAATAATTTATTTCATTATCATGTGAAATGAAATAATTAAAATTTTAGGAGGTAATTAGTAATGGTAGAATTAAATAAAGAAAATTTTGAAGCAGAAGTATTGCAATCAGAAAAACCAGTATTTGTAGATTTTTGGGGAGATAAATGTGAAATTTGTATAGAGCTTATGCCGGGAGTTCATGCACTAGAAGAAAAATTTTCAGATAAAATCAAATTCGCTTCTTTAAACATTGGTGGAGCAAGAAGAACAGCTATAGGTCAAAGAGTTTTAGGACTTCCAACAATGATTTTATATAAGGGTGGAGAGAAAGTAGCTACAATAACACCAGATAAAATTTCTTCATTAGATGATGTAGAAAATTTTATAAAAGATTACTATAATACTTTATAATTTGTTCGATGCTTATAGTAAAAAAGCTATAAGTTATTAGATATATACTCATATATCATAGGAGGTGAATGTTTTGCGTCTAGAAATTGGAAATATATTCATTAAAGATGTTCAGTTTGGGTCAGAAACAAAGGTTCAGGGTGGAGTTCTTTATGTAAATCAAGAGGAATTATTAAAAGAAGTAGCTGGAGACGAAAGACTGGAAACGATTAATTTCGATATAGCAAGACCAGGTGAAGAAGTAAGAATAATACCCGTAAAAGACGTAATAGAACCAAGAGTTAAAGTTAGTGGAGGCGGTGGAATATTCCCAGGATTTATTAGCAAAGTTGATACAGTAGGTTCAGGAAGAACTCACGTTCTTAAGGGAGCAGCTGTAATAACTACTGGTAAAATCGTTGGATTCCAAGAAGGAATAGTTGATATGTGTGGAGAAGGAGCCAAATACACACCTTTCTCAAAAACAAACAACTTAGTAATTACTTGTGAGCCAAAAGAAGGTATTCTGCAGCACGATCATGAAGAAGCTGTAAGAATGGTAGGTTTTAAAGCTGCTGTTTATCTTGGCCTCGCTGGAAAAAATATTGAGCCAGATGAAATAAAAACATTTGAAACATTACCACTACTCCAGCAGGTTGCACAGTACCCTGATCTACCAAAAGTAGTATACGTATACATGCTTCAAACACAAGGTTTATTACATGATACTTATGTTTATGGAGTAGATGCTAAAAAGATAATACCTACTTTTATCTACCCAACAGAAATATTTGACGGAGCTGTCGTTAGTGGTAACTGTGTTTCTGCTTGTGACAAAAACCCAAGTTACGTACATATGAATCATCCAATAATTGAAGATTTATATGAAAGACATGGCAAGGATATTAACTTTATGGGATGTATAATAACAAATGAAAATGTATACCTTGCAGATAAAGAAAGATCTTCAAATATGGTTGCAAAACTAGTTGAATTCATAGGTGCAGATGCTGCTATAATTTCAGAAGAAGGCTTTGGTAATCCAGATGCTGATCTTGTTATGAACTGTAATAAGATAACTGCAAAAGGAGTTAAAACAGTACTTTTAACTGATGAGTATGCAGGTCAAGATGGAAGTTCTCAGTCCCTAGCTGACTCAACACCACATGGTGATGCAGTTGTAACTGGTGGAAATGCTAATGAAGTAATCACTCTACCTCCAATGAAAAAAATTATTGGACATATGGAAGCTGCTGACATAATAGCTGGTGGACACATGGGAAGCCTTAGAGCAGACGGTTCTATTTATGCTGAAATCCAAGTTATAACTGGTGCAACTAGTGAAGTAGGTTTTAATTATTTAACAGCTAAAGGTTACTAATATTATCACAGATGAATTATATTTTAATGTATGTAAGTGTAATTATAAGTAGAGATAGAATTAAATTATAATTACTAGGAAATAATGAGAAATATAAACAAGAAAGGAAGATGAAAATGTTAAAAGGGAAAAAAGTTATAGCTATTGGAGATAGGGACGGAATACCAGGACCTGCAATAGAGGCTTGTGTAATATCTGCAGGAGCTGAGGTAGTATTTGCATCAACAGAATGCTTTGTCTGAACAGCCGCGGGAGCTATGGATCTGGAGATCCAACAGAGAGTAAAAGACCTTACTGAAAAGTATGGCGCTGAAAATATGGTAGTAATTATTGGAGGAGCTGAAGCAGAAGCATCAGGACTTTCAGCAGAAACAGTAGCAGCAGGAGACCCAACATATGCCGGCCCACTAGCAGGAATTGCACTAGGCCTTGCAGTATATCACATAGTTGAACCAGAAATTAAAGATCAATGTGACGAGGCAGTTTATGAAGAGCAATGTGGAATGATGGAAATGGTTTTAGAGGTAGATGAAATAATCGGAGAAGTAAAACCAATTAGAGAAGAATTCTCAAAATATACTGTTTAATATACTGTTTAATATACTGTTTAATACCATAAATTAAAATTAAATTATATACTTTAGTATAAGTACTATAAGATTGTCAATTCAAACAATTATGTGTAATATTGTTAAAAAATTGTCAATTCCCGTTAGAAAGGGGGAGAAATACTTGTTAAAAATTGTACATTATATAAACCAATTTTACGCTGGAATAGGCGGAGAAGAAAAAGCAAATATTAAACCAGAGGTTAGAGAAGGCGTTGTAGGACCAGGTATGGGACTGAATGGTTTATTAAAAAAAGGTGGAGCAGAAATTGTTGCGACTATAATTTGTGGTGACTCATATTTTGCTGAAAACATGGAAGAAGCTGAAGCTGAAATAATCGAGATGGTGAAAAAATATAATCCTGATTTATTTATAGCAGGTCCTGCTTTTAATGCAGGAAGATATGGTATTGCTTGTGGCGCCGTAGCTACAGCTGTGAAAGAAAAATTAAATATACCAGTAATGTCAGGAATGTATGTAGAAAATCCAGGTGCTGATATGTATAAAAAACAATTGTACCTAGTTTCAACTAGAAACAGTGCAGTCGGTATGAGAGATGCGTTACCTAAAATGGTATCACTAGCGTTAAAATTAGCTAAAGGTGAAGAAATAGGAACTCCTGCTGAAGATAATTATATCGAAAGAGGTATAAGAAAGAACTACTTCGCTACTGAGAGAGGTTCTAAAAGAGCGGTTGATATGCTTGTTAAAAAGTTAAAGGGAGAAGAATTTGTAACAGAATTCAAAATGCCTACTTTTGATAGAGTTGAACCAAATGCTCCCGTAGTAGATATAACTAAAGCCAAAATAGCAATAGTTACTTCTGGTGGTATAGTTCCAAAAGGAAACCCTGATCACATAGAATCTTCAAGTGCTTCTAAGATCTGCAAATATGACATAGAAGGAATAAATGATTTAACGTCTGTTACTCATGAAACAGCACATGGTGGACACGATCCAGTATATGCTAATGAAGATCCAGATAGAGTTATTCCAGTAGATGTATTAAGAGTTTTAGAAAAAGAAGGCAAAATAGGCTCATTACACAGATATTTCTATTCAACAGTAGGTAATGGTACAGCAGTTGCATCATCTAAGAAATTTGGCGAAGATACTGCTAGAGAATTAATTGCTGATGGAGTAGATGCAGTTATATTAACGTCTACATGAGGAACTTGTACACGTTGCGGTGCAACGTTAGTTAAAGAAATAGAAAGAGCAGGACTTCCAGTAGTTCATATGTGTACTATTACTCCAGTTTCAGTAACTGTTGGTGCTAATAGAATTATACCTACAATTGCTATTCCTCACCCACTTGGAAACCCTGCACTCAGCAAGGAAGATGAGTTTAAATTAAGAAGGAAATTAGTAGAGCGAGCATTAGTGGCTCTACAGACACCTGTAGATGGTCAAAAGGTATTTGAGGACAAATTTTAAATTATAAATAAATTAGGGGACTTTAAAGTTCCCTAATTATTTGTACTTGAAAAAAGGAAAATAAGGAGGATGAACGATTATGAATTTCCCAGTTATAAAAAAAGCATCTTATATTTTAGTTAATACTCCAGATATGGTAATTCACAATGGAAGTACACAAACGGTAGAAAGAGAAACAAATCCAGATTCCGAATATTTAAGAGATATGAAGAGTCATTTGAGAGGATTTCATGAGGTTGTGGCATATGCCCCAAATCAAACATATATAGGAAACATAACTCCAGAGGAACTCGCTGAAATGCCAAGACCTTGGTATGGCAAAAATATTGAGAATGCAAATAGATTTGGTAAATTTGGTGAAATTATGCCACAGGATGAGTTCTATGGTTTAATGAAAATTTCAGATGTATTTGATCTTGTATTATTAGAGAATTCTTTTGCGGAAAGTGTAAAAGAAAAATTATCAAAACACCCATTAATAGAAAGTAAAGTAGAAAAAATTGTTGGTGAGGAAATAGATAAAATTAGAAGCCTTGTTACCGATAGTGGCGCAGAAGGACTATATGAGGGAACAGAACTAATAGGTTGTGTAAGACGTGCTCATGAATTTGATCCAAACCTTGGAGCACATTATATGCTAGAAAACATAGCTGTTAAAGCTTCAGGAATTCTTGCAGGACTTCACTTAGTAAACAACTTAGATATACCAATAGAAGACATTGGATATATATTAGAATGTTCAGAAGAAGCTGTAGGTGATATGAACCAAAGAGGAGGCGGAAACTTAGCTAAATCTATAGGTGAAGTTGTAGGACTTGTTGGCGCAACAGGTGCGGATATTAGAGGATTTTGTGCTGCTCCAACTCATGCCTTAGTAAATGCTGCATCCTTAGTAAAATCAGGTATATTCAAAAATGTACTTGTTATTGCTGGAGGAGCTACTGCAAAACTAGGTATGAATGGTAAAGATCATGTTAAAAAAGGATTATCTATACTTGAAGATTGTTTAGGTGGCTTTGCTATTCTTGTATCAGAAAATGATGGAGTTAGCCCAATTTTAAGAACTGATGTAATAGGAAAACATACTATAGGACATGGAGCAGCACCTCAAGCGGTACTAGAAGCATTAGTACTTGATCCATTAACTGCTGTAGGAATGAAAATAACAGACGTGGACAAATATGCACCAGAAATGCAAACACCCGATATAACTGAGCCTGCAGGAGCTGGGGATGTACCTACTCAAAATTATAAAATGATTGGAGCTCTCGCGGTTAAAAAAGGACAATTAGACAGAAAAGAATTACCTAACTTTATAAAACAGCATGGTTACCCAGGATTTGCACCAACACAAGGACATATACCATCAGGAGCGCCTATTGTTGGTCATGGTATAGATCACATAAAATCAGGAGTTTTAAAAAACTTCATGATAATTGGTAAAGGAAGTTTATTTCTCGGAAGAATGACTAACTTATTTGACGGAATTTCTATTTTAGTGGAAAAAAATCCAGGAATAGTTGAAGAGCAATCAGGAATTAGCAAAGAAGAAGTTAAGGCTATGGTTGGAGACGCTATGAAAGATTTTGCTGAATATTTAATGAATAAATAATGCAGTACCAAAGGTAATGATTAATTTGCCTTTTTAGAAAAGGGGTGTAGATATGAGTGAAAACGCAACTAAACAAATGATTGCTGAAGTATTTAATGATATAGCTAAGGGCATAAAAAGTGGAAAATTTAAAAATAATGTACGAATAGGATTAACTACATTAGGATCAGAACATGGAATAGAAGAAATGGTAAAAGCTGCAGAAATAGCTAAAAATAAATATGATGATTTTGAGATTGTATTAATAGGACCAAAAGTGGATGCAGATTTTGAAATTATAGAAGTGGATACTGCTGAGGAAGGTCATAAGAAAATGACAGAACTATTAGAAAGCCACAATTTAAGTGGATGTGTAACTCAACATTTTGATTTCCCTATAGGAGTATCGACAGTTGGAAAGATAGTAACACCAGGCAGAGGCACTGATATGATATTAGCTACCACTACTGGAACTAGTTCTACAAATAGAGTAGAAGGGATGGTACTTAATGCAATTTCAGGCATTGCTGCAGCCAAAGCTACAGGTATCAAGAATCCAACTGTTGGAATACTAAATTTAGATGGAGCAAGACAAGTGGAAAGAATATTAAAGGAAGTACAAGGTAATGGATATGATTTTAAATTTGCTGATTCACTAAGAGCTGATGGTGGTGCCGTTATGAGAGGAAATGACCTACTTTCTGGAACACCAGATGTTATGGTTTGTGATTCATTAACAGGTAACCTTTTAGTTAAAACCTTTGCGTCTTTCACTACAGGAGGCAATTACGAGACAGTAGGTGCTGGATATGGACCTGGTATTGGAGAAAATTACGATAAGCTTGTAAATATAGTTTCAAGATCTTCCGGGGCACCCTTAATAGCAGAAGCTCTAAAATATTGTGCTATTTGTGCAGAAAATACTGTTTTGGATATTGCAAGGGATGAATTTGCGAAGGCCAATAGTGCGGGGCTTAAGGAAGCAATAAACAAGGTTATTAAAAAGGTAGAAAAAGTAGATATAGAAGAAGTAAGGATGCCAAAGAAAAGAGTTGTTACATTTCCTATCCTTGGAATAGATATACTTGAACTTGAAGATGCATGTAAATCTCTATGGAAAGAGGGACTTTATTCAGAAAGTGGCATGGGATGTACAGGACCAATAGTTTTAGTTCCAGAAGATGAATCAGATAAAGCTATTGAAATTCTTAAAAAAGCTAAGTTTATGAGCTAAACTATTTTTAATATAAAAGAAAAACTCTCACTAAATTGACAGTGAGAGTTTTTCTTTTAATTTACAAAAAAAACTGTGAAAAATATAATTACATATATACCCTAAAATTAGTTGCTATTAATAAAAAATTCATATATAATTTAATTCATATCCTATATAAAATATATCTAGCATATATTATATAGGAATGTTATTTGACAATTAAGTAACCGTTAACATGTTTATAAATTTAAGAAAATTTTTTGAATTAAAAGGATTTTTTTAATTTTTATAGAATACTAACATGCAAAGCAAAAATGCAAAACAAAAAATTGTTTTATTAATTAATTACTTATGGGGAGGGAATTATTATGAACAAGAAAAAGGTAGTTGCGGTACTTACAGCAGTGGCTGTAGTTGCAACATTATTTGTGGGTTGTGGAACTAAGAAGGTTGTAGAAACACCAAAAACTGAAGCACCAAAAACAACAGAGGTAGCAAAATCAACTGCGGCTATAGGACTTTCTACTGATGAAGGTGGATTAAACGATAAATCATTTAACCAATCAGCAGATGAAGGGGTTAAAAAGGCTAAGGCTGAAGATAATTTCACCTACAGTGCTATCGAGTCTAAAAAGAAAGAAGATTATACAGCTAATTTAGAATCATTAATTGAAAATGGTTCAACTTTAACGTTTGCTATTGGATTCCAAATGGCAGATGCGATGACAGAAGTTGCTAACAACCATAAAGACAAACATTTTGCGATTATAGACCAGGAAGTAAAACTGCCAAACGTAGCGACCATTATGTTTAAAGAGCAAGAAGGTTCTTTCTTAATGGGAGTCATTGCTGGAAAGATGACTAAAACTAATAAAATTGGGTTTATCGGTGGAAAAGACTTTGAATTAATAAACAAATTCGAAGCTGGTTTTGCAGCTGGTGTTAAATCAGTTAATCCAGAAGCAGCAAAAGGTTTATTAAGTACAAATGGCAAGACTCCAGGTACAACTGTAAAATATGCAGATAGTTTCGGTGATACAGCAAAAGGATATGAATTAGCTAAATCATTATATCAAGGAGGTTGCGACATAGTTTATCATGCAGCAGGCGGAGTTGGTATTGGTTTATTTAAAGCAGCAGATGAACTTAAAAAAGCTGGGAAACCAGTTTGGGCTATCGGAGTTGATATGGATCAAGCTGTAACAGTACCAGAATATGCAGACGTTATACTTTCAAGTATGATAAAAAGAGTTGATACAGCAACTTACAATGAATCAAAAGCTGAAGTTAAAGGAGAATTTAAAGGTGGTACAGTTACTAATCTAGGTTTAAAAGAGCAAGGCGTAGGTATAGCTGAAACTTCTAGTAAAAATGTACCAGCAGATATTTTAGCTATAGTTAAAACTTATCAAGATAAAGTTATAGCTGGAACAATAGTTGTACCAGCAAATAGACAACAAGCAATGGATTTTAAATAAATTAAATAGTTTAAAATTTGTTATTTACTGATTTATGATTTTTAGTATACAATAAGAGCTAGATGTATTACATCTAGCTCTTTCTAAGAATAATGATATTTTAGAGTCGTTTTAAGGAGGAAAGTAAATGGAAAAGGTAATCGAAATGAAAGGCATAACCAAGATTTTTCCAGGCACTATTGCCAATGACAATGTAGATTTCGAATTATTAAGAGGAGAAACGCATGTTCTTCTTGGCGAAAATGGTGCAGGAAAAACAACTCTTATGAATATTCTTTATGGTCTTTACAAACAAGAAAAAGGAGAGATTTATGTAAGCGGTAACCTAGTAAATATATCTACTCCCAACGATGCTATAAAACTTGGCATAGGAATGGTTCATCAACATTTTATGCTTGTACATAATTTCACTGTGGCACAAAATATAATTTTAGGAATTGAACCTAAAAAAGGCTTAAAAATTGATATGAATAAAGCAATCCAAGATGTTAAAGAAATTTCGGAGAAATATGGTTTTGCTATTAATCCAAACTCAATTATAGAAGATATTTCAGTAGGACAGCAACAAAGAGTAGAGATACTAAAGGCACTATATAGAGGCGCAGAAATTTTAATACTGGACGAACCTACTGCAGTTTTAACACCACAAGAAATTATAGAACTGGGAAATATAATTAGAAATCTTGAAAAAGAAGGAAAAGCAGTAATACTTATAACTCATAAATTAAAAGAGGTTATGAGTATGAGTGATAGAGTTACTATAATAAGGCGAGGTAAGGTAACAGGCACAGTAAAAACTAAAGAAACAAGTATAGATGAATTAGCTGAACTTATGGTAGGTAGAAAAGTTAATTTAACTGTGGACAAAGAGCCTGCTGTGATTAAAGGAGAAGTATTAAAAATTGAAAATCTTTGTGCAAACGATCAAAGAGGATTACCTGCTGTAGATAATTTGAAATTAACAGTATATGGAGGAGAGATTCTTGGTATAGCTGGAGTTGATGGAAATGGACAAACTGAATTTTTAGAGGTTATAACTGGACTTCGCAAACCTAAGAGTGGGAGCATTGCAATAAACGGTAAAAATATATATGGTAAGTCACCTAGAGCTATTATGTCAGCGGGTGTTGGACATATACCAGAGGATAGACAAAAAAGAGGGCTTATATTAGATTACTCTCTATTTGAAAACTCAATACTTGGAATTCATAGGAATGCACCTTTTAGTAAAGGTATAGTTATGAATTATACAGAAATTAGAAAACATTGCGATGACCTTATTCGTGAATTTGATGTTAGAACTCCTAATTCAGATGTAAACGCCCAGTCGCTATCAGGTGGTAATCAGCAAAAACTTATAGCCGCTAGAGAGATATCAAAAGATCCAGAATTATTAATAGCAGCACAACCTACAAGAGGTCTTGACGTTGGAGCAATTGAATATATTCACAAGAGACTCGTGGCAGAACGCGATAAGGGCAAGGCAGTTTTATTAGTATCCTTAGAGCTAGATGAAATACTATCACTATCAGATAGAATAGCTGTAATGTATGATGGTAAAATAGTCGATATACTAGATAGGTGCGATGCTACAGAAAAAAAACTTGGTATACTTATGGCTGGTGGTACTCTTGATGAAACACCGGAAGGAGTGAAAAATAATGAAAGAAGCTAAGAATAAAGAAAATAAATTTGTTGATGTAGCAAAGAATGCCCTTAAATCACTTGCGTTTCCCTTTTTTTCTATAATTGTTTCTATTTTTGTTGCTGTGTTCTTTGTAATGTGGGCAAAAGGATATTCTATTTTACAGTATTTTTCAGCTCTAGGGGACTTATTTAGGCTTATATATAAAGGTGGATTTGGTAATGAGAGAGTAACCTTTGTTACTATTTCAGAAGTTACACCATTAATATTTACAGGAGTAGCAAATGCAGTGGCATTTAAATGTGGACTATTTAATATAGGTGTTGCTGGTCAATTTATACTTGGAATGCTAGCAGCTGCTTTTGTAGGAACTATCCCAGGACTCAATCCTGTAATTCATATAGTTTTAATCATTTTTGCAGGGCTTGTAGCTGGTGGAATTTGGGGCGCTATCCCAGGATATTTAAAAGCTAAAGTAGGTACTCATGAAGTTATTAATACAATTATGATGAATTATATATCTATGGCCCTGGCTAATTTTCTTATATTAAGAACTAGCTTTGGAGTACCAGGTAAAGCAACTACTGAAACTATACAAGAGAGTGCACAGCTTCCTAGGTTCGTTTCTGGTAGTGGAGCTAATATTAGTATATTCCTTGCCATAGCTGTAGCAATTTTTATATTCTGGCTATTATGGAAAACTATTGTTGGTTATGAAATAAGGGCAGTGGGTATAAATCCACATGCGGCAGAATATGGTGGAATTAATGTAGCAAAGAATACAGTACTAGCTATGGTACTTTCTGGTTCAATAGCCGGAATAGGTGGTGCAATGCAGGTTGCGGGTGTTCTTCATAATGTAAAAGATTTTATGGCACTTCCATCTTTTGGGTTTGATGGTATTGCAGTTGCCTTACTTGCAAAAAGTAATCCAATTGGATGTATAGCCTCAGCACTGTTATTCGGAACTTTAAATAGTAGTGCTAGAACTCTTCAATTAAATGGAATACCAAAAGACATAGTTTATTTAATACAAGCTATAATTATTATATTTGTAGCTACAGATTATATTGTTAAGTACTTCTCGGAAAAAAGAAAGAAGGAGGCGGTTACAAATGAGTAGTGTTATTTTAATAAATTTATTAGCACAAACTTTAAGAATAGCTACGCCTCTTATTTTTGCGGCCCTTGGTGGAATATTTTCTGAAAAATCAGGTGTAGTTAATATAGGGCTTGAAGGTATGATGGTAATAGGAGCTTTCTTTGCTGTCTATGGGAGCTATCTTACAGGAAAACCTTTAGTAGGAATACTCTTTGGTGTCGTAGCTGGTGGGGTTTTGGGGTTAATACATGCAGTACTCAGTATACATTTGCGTGCTGATCAAGTAATATCCGGGACAGCTATAAACCTTTTTGCTACAGCTCTTGCTAGTTTTTTAATATTTAAGCTATTTGATGGTAAAGGTGGTCAAACTGATATAGTAAAAGGGCTTTCTTATAACATACCAGAGGGCATTAAAAATATACCATTTATAGGTAGATTTATAGGTGAGCTAAACTGGTTTGTTATATTAGCGGTTATTTTAGTATTTGTATCACACTATGTATTATATAAAACACCACTCGGACTAAGAATTAGAGCTGTAGGAGAGCATCCAAAGGCTGCTGATACACTAGGAATAAATGTTTATAAAATAAGATATTTATGTGTTATTTTATCAGGAATGCTTGCGGGCCTTGGTGGAGCGGCCTTATCTCTTGGAATAACTCCACTTTACAGAGAAGGAATGGTTGAAGGGCGTGGATTTATTGCCTTAGCTGCTGTTATTTTCGGTAATTGGAAGCCTTTTGGAGCATTTGGTGCTAGTTTATTATTTGCCTTTGGTCTTGCATTTAATATTTTCGCACAAGGACTTAGTTGGAATTTACCTTCTGAAGTATACACTGCTATACCATATGTACTTACTATGCTTGCACTTGCTGGTTTTGTTGGAAAAACCACAGGTCCTTTGGCGAGTGGTAAGCCCTATGATAAAGGATCAAGGTAATATTTTAAAAATAAAAAATCTTAGCTTTTGCTAAGGTTTTTTTATTTTCAATTCTAGCTTATTGCATAATCTATATTTATATCCTGAGCTATGATATAATATTTATAATGTGACTTAAATGAGGTGATAGATATAATGAACATTAATTTTGGTTTGAATTTGATCCAAGAACAAAAATTAATAATGACGCAAGAAATGCAGATGTCTGTTAAACTTCTTCAAATGTCTGCATATGAGCTGGGTCAATATGTTAATAAAGAGATGCAAGAAAATCCGGTGCTGGAGGAAAAAGATTCACAAAATCCTAAAAGTAATAACAATGAAACAAATGATTTTAAAGAAGCAAAGGATTTTAAAGAAATAATTAAATACCTTGAAAAAGATGATTATAAAGTAAAGAGTTCCAGTGCAAAGGCTGAAAATGAAGACGTTTCTCCGTTTTATTATATTGCACAGGAAAAATCTCTTAAAGATTATCTTGTGGAGCAAATAGGCGAATTAACTGAAAAACCTGAAATTCTGAATATATGCAGATACATGGTGGAAAACTTAGACACTAAAGGCTATTTATCGGTGAAATTAGATGACATATGTAAGGAACTTACAATATCCAATGAAAAGGCTGAAACAGCACTTGAAATTCTTCAATCCTTAGAACCACAAGGAATCGGAGCTAGGGATTTAAAAGAATGTTTAAAAATCCAATTATATAACCTGGGCAATAATGATGAAAACATTTATATAATTATTGAAGATTATTTAGAATTATTGGCAGAAAATAAATATAATATTATAGCAAAAGAACTAAAAATTACAATTTCTCATGTTCAAAAATATGTAGACATAATAAAAACTTTAGAGCCTAAGCCTTCAAGAGGATTTTATACGGGCGAGACAGTTAAATATATAGTGCCTGATGCCTACATTAATAAAATTAATGACCAATATTTTATTTCTATGAACGAAGATATGCTCCCTAAGTTAAATATAAACCCCTTGTATAAAGAAATTATTAACAATGGGAAAGACGCAGAAGCAGTGGAATACGTAAAAGAAAAAATTAATAGCGCAATGTTCCTTATTAAAAGTATTGAACAAAGGAAGAATACTGTGTATAGAGTTTTGGAAGAGATTTTGGCAGTTCAAAAGGAATATTTCGATTATGGCGCCGAGTATTTAAAACCAATGACGCTTAAAAAAATTGCTAACAATTTAGAAATGCATGAATCCACTATAAGTCGAGCAATTAGAGAAAAGTATGTTTCAGTAAATAGTGGTAAAGTCATTAAAATAAAAGATTTATTTACCAATGGAATTGCCTCAGTTATAGGTGGAGAGGATATATCTACAATTAATATTAAGGGTGCTATTAAGGAAATGGTAGATAATGAGGATCAAAAGAAACCATTATCAGATCAAATTATTTGTAATCGATTAAATATACAAGGCATGAATATTTCGAGGAGAACTGTAGCAAAATATAGAGAAGAATTGGGGATTAAAAGTTCTAGTAAACGTAAAAGATTTTAAGTGAATTATTACCTTTATTGGGGACGTTAACATAATGTTAACAATTTTTTTTCAAATACTAATTTAAAAAAGTTAGTATTTAATCTATAATGTAAGTGGGAACAAAAAATATATCCTGGGACTTAAAAAGTCCAGAGAGGTGTTCAAGTGCAGAATATACTAAAATTACAACAAAAGGTAGTGCCAGAACTTATAGAACTTCTCCAAAAAAGGTATGATATACTAAGAGTGATATATTATAATGGACCTATAGGACGAAGAATTTTGGCAAATGACATGAATATTAGTGAGAGAATAGTAAGAAATGAAATAAACTTTTTAAAATCTCAAAATTTAATTGAGGTTAATTCATCAGGTATGTTTATCACAACTGATGGAGAAGAAATTTTAAATAAGTTAAAAGAGTTTATTCATGAGATAAAAGGCTTGTCCAAAATTGAGAAGTTTATTGAAAAGCATTTGAATCTTCATCAAGTTATAGTTGTTCCTGGAGATGTAGATATCGATAAAAGTGTGCTTAAAGAACTTGGTAAAGCAGCAGCAGTTTTTGCTATGGGTATTATTAAAGATAATAGTATAATTGCAATAACGGGTGGATCAACAGTTAAGCAAGTTGTAGAGGGTTTCCCCAAAAATAATAAATATAACAATATTTTAGTGCTTCCAGCTAGAGGCGGTATGGCGAGAAATGTAGAAATTCAAGCTAATACACTCGTGGCTAGGCTTGCAGATAAAATTGGTGGGAATTATGAACTACTTCATGCACCAGATAATTTAAGTAATGCCGCACTCGAAACTATATTAAATGAAAAAGAAATAAAAAAAATAATTGATAAAATTCGAAGTGCTGAGGTTCTTATTTATGGCATAGGTATCGCTACAGATATGGCTAGGAAAAGAGGTCTATCTGAAGAGGATATAAAGGACCTAGAAGAATTAGGTGCTGTAGGAGAGACTTTTGGTCATTATTACAATGAATCAGGAGAAATAGTTCATTCTACACCTACTATTGGGGTGAAAAATGAAGATGTTAAAAATATTAAAAATTTAATTGCAGTAGCGGCTGGAAAAAATAAAGCTAAAGCCATCATCGCCACTGAAATAAATCGTTCAAGTACTGTTTTAATAATTGATGAAGCAGCTGCAAAAGAAATTATTAATATTATAAAGAAAACAGAGTAAACTATATAATGATTTTGTTAAAGAAAGAATTATATATTTACATATAATTATTTTTAAAAATTTAGGAGGTTTTGTCAAAATGATAAAAGTAGGAATAAACGGGTTTGGAAGAATAGGAAGAAACGTATTTAAAGCACTAGTGGCAAACTATGCTACAGAATTACAGGTAGTAGGAATCAATGACTTAACAGACGCTGCTACACTTGCTCATCTTTTAAAATATGACTCACTTTATGGAAAATTTAACGGAACTGTAGAAGCTAAAGAAAGTTCAATAGTTGTTAATGGAAAAGAAATTAAAATATTCGCAGAAAGAGATCCAAAAAACATAGATTGGAATTCACTAGGAGCAGAAATAATAATAGAATCTACAGGATTCTTTACAGATGCTACTAAAGCAAATGCACATTTAGGTGGAAGCGTTAAAAAAGTTCTTATATCTGCACCAGCAAAAAATGAAGATATAACAATAGTACTAGGAGTTAACGAAGAAAAGTATGATGCAGCAAAACATAACATAATATCAAATGCATCTTGTACTACAAACTGTTTAGCACCATTTGCTAAAGTTTTAGATCAAGAATTTGGAATAGTTAAAGGTTTAATGACTACAATTCACTCATATACTGGAGATCAAAGATTATTAGATGCTCCTCATAGTGATATGAGACGTGCTAGAGCAGCTGTAGAATCAATGATTCCAACTACAACAGGAGCAGCAAAAGCTGTAGCATTAGTTTTACCACAATTAAAAGGAAAATTAAACGGATTCTCATTAAGAGTTCCAACTCCAACAGTTTCATGTACTGATTTAGTTTGTGAACTTTCAAAAAATGTTACTGCAGAACAAGTAAATGCAGCATTTAAGAAAGCTTCTGAAACTACAATGAAAGGTATTCTTGGATACTGTGAAGAACCATTAGTTTCAATAGATTACAGAGGAGACGAAAGATCTTCTATAGTTGATGCTATGTCAACTATGGTTATTGGAGATAATATGGTTAAAGTTGTTGCTTGGTATGATAATGAATGGGGCTATTCAAATAGACTCGCAGACTTAACTAAATATGTTGCTGACAAACTATAAGAATTAATTTTACTATAAAACTGTTAGCAAACTATAATCTAACTGTAGGCAAACAGTAATTATAATATTATTAAGGTTTGGTTTTATAGTTAATCTATGAAATCAGGCCTTTTTAAATATATAAGAATATCATGTAAAATTTAGACTAATAATAATCAGTGTATGTTACTAGATTTTTGTATAATAAACAATATGAGAGGAGAATGTGTATGAAATTTAATAAAAAAACAATAGAAGATATCCAAGTTAAAGGTAAAAAGGTCTTAGTGAGATGTGATTTTAACGTACCATTAAAAGATGGAGTAATTACAGATATAAACAGATTAGAAGGTGCAATGCCTACAATTAATTATTTGGTTGAACATGGAGCAAAGGTTATTTTATGTTCACACCTTGGAAAACCGAATGGCGAACCAAAACCTGAGCTTTCACTAGCACCAGTTGCTAAGAGATTAAGTGAAATGCTAGGAGAAGTAGTGATTTTTGCAGCAGATCCAAATGTAGTTAGTGATAAAGTGAAATCTGCCGTATCAGAAATGGAAAACGGTGATATTCTATTATTAGAAAATACAAGATATAGAAAAGAAGAAACTAAAAACAGTGAGAACTTTTCAAAGGAACTCGCATCCCTTGCAGATATATTTGTAAATGATGCCTTTGGATCAGCTCATAGAGCTCATTGCTCTACAGTTGGAGTAACACAATTTATTGAAACTTCAGTATGTGGATATTTAATTCAAAAGGAATTAAAATTCTTAGGAGAAGCAGTAGATAGCCCAGTTAGACCTTTTGTAGCAATTTTAGGTGGAGCTAAGGTTTCAGATAAAATAGATGTTATTCATAATTTGCTTGAAAAGGTAGATACACTAGTAATTGGTGGAGGAATGGCTTACACATTCTTAAAAGCTGGTGGTTATTCTATAGGAAGTTCACTAGTTGAAGAAGATAAAGTAGAATATGCTAAAGATATGATGCAAAAAGCTGAGTCAAAAGGAGTTAAATTCTTATTACCAGTGGATCATATTGTTGCAGATAGGTTTTCAGCTGATGCAGAACCAGTTGTTACCGATAACCAAAATATACCAGATGGATATATGGGACTTGATATTGGACCTAAAACAGCAGAAATATATAGTGGGGCTATAAGCATAGCTAAAACTATTATTTGGAACGGACCAATGGGAGTATTTGAATTTGCAAATTTTGCAAAGGGAACTATAGCTGTAGCTGATGCTATGTCAAAAGTTGACGGTACTACTGTAATAGGTGGTGGAGATAGTGCAGCAGCAGTTAATCAATTAGGATTCGGAGATAAAATGACCCACATATCTACAGGTGGTGGAGCATCTCTTGAATTTTTAGAGGGTAAATTGTTACCAGGAATTGAAGCTCTTACAAATAAATAGTTAAATAGATTTTGTTATTGTAAAATTATAAACAAATATTAATTGTTTCTCCCTCAAAGGAATTTTTATAAAGATAGTTGGGGGAGATATCAATTAATAGTTCACATCTACCACAAAACAACAATTAGGAGGGTTTTTATGAGAAAAGGTATAATTGCAGGTAATTGGAAGATGAATAAAACAGTAGGTGAAGCTGTAAGTTTAATAGAGAAAATAAAGCCTTTAGTTAAAGACGCACAATGTGAAGTTGTAGTTTGTCCTACATTTTTATGTTTAGATGCAGTAATAAAAGCAGCTAAGGGAACAAATATAAAAGTTGGAGCTCAAAACATGCATTTTGAAGAAAATGGAGCTTTTACAGGTGAAGTTTCCCCAGGAATGCTAAAAGATATGGGCGTTGATTATGTTATTATTGGACATAGTGAAAGAAGACAGTATTTTAATGAGACAGACCAGACTGTAAACAAAAAGCTTAAAGCTGCTTATAATCATAGTATTTCACCTATACTTTGCATGGGAGAAACTCTTGAGCAAAGAGAAGAAAATATTACAGAAAAAGTCTTAGATAATCAAATTAAATTAGATTTAGAAGGACTTACAAAAGCACAAGTGGAAAAATTGGTTATAGCTTATGAACCAATATGGGCTATAGGTACAGGAAAAACTGCAACTGCGGATGAGGCTAATGAGACAATTGGATTTATAAGAAAGACTGTTGGAGCTATGTTTGGATCTGATGTTTCAGATAAACTTAGAATTCAATATGGCGGTTCAGTTAAACCTTCAACTATAAGTGAACAAATGGGTAAATCAGATATAGATGGTGGATTAATTGGAGGAGCTAGTCTTAAAGCAGAGGATTTTGCAGGAATAGTAAACTACTAATATATAAACAAACAGATAGAGTTATTTTTAAACAAACAACGGGTGGGAGGAACAAAAATGCCAAAGAAACCAGTAATGCTAATGATTTTAGATGGATTTGGATTATCAGATCATCTAGATGGAAATGCAGTAGTGTCAGCGAATAAACCAAACTACGATGCAATATTAAAGAAATATCCAACTACAAAAGTGAAGGCAAGTGGCCTGGAGGTAGGACTACCAGAGGGTCAAATGGGAAATTCAGAAGTTGGTCATTTAAACATAGGTTCCGGTAGAATAATATACCAAGAACTTACAAGGATAACAAAAGAAATTAAGGAAGGAAACTTCTTTAATAATCCTGCTTTTAATAGTGCAATAGATAAAGCTATTGAGGCAAATTCATCATTACATCTTTTAGGATTATTGTCTGATGGAGGAGTTCACTCCCACATTAATCATTTAAAGGCATTATTAAAGCTTGCGAAAGATAAAGGCGCTAAAAATGTTTATGTTCATGCTTTCTTAGATGGCAGAGACGTGCAACCTGGTTCAGCACTAGAATACATAGCAGACCTCGAAGAATATATGAATGAAATTGGTTTAGGGAAAATTGCCACTGTAAGTGGTAGATACTATGCTATGGATAGAGATAAGAGATGGGAAAGAGTTAAGCTTGCATATGATGCTATGGTTTTGTCTAAAGGTGAAGAGAATACTTCAGCAATAGAAGCAGTTAAACGTGCTTTCCATGATAATAAGACAGATGAATTTGTTCTTCCAACTGTCATAATGGAGAATAATAAGCCGGTGGCAGCTATAAAAAATAATGATAGTGTTATATTCTTTAATTTTAGACCAGACAGAGCGAGAGAACTCACTAGAGCAATAAATGACAAAGTATTCCCTGGTTTTGAAAGAGAAACGCTAAATTTGAATTATGTATGTACTACTCAATATGATCTGTCCCTGGAAAATGTTTCTGTGGCATATACACCAGAAAGTTTCACTAATACACTGGGAGAATATGTTAGCAAAATGGGCAAAAAACAGTTAAGAATAGCTGAAACTGAAAAATATGCTCATGTTACATTCTTTTTCAATGGAGGGGTTGAGGCTCCAAATTCCAATGAAGATAGAGCATTAATACCATCGCCTAAAGTAGCCACTTATGATTTAAAGCCAGAAATGAGTGCCTATGAGGTTACTGAGGAATTATTAAAAAGGCTTGATACAGATCAGTATGACATGATTATACTTAACTTTGCTAATCCAGATATGGTAGGGCATACAGGAGATTTTGAAGCAGCTAAAAAAGCTATAGAAGCAGTGGATATATGTCTTGGGAAAATTGTTAATAACGTTTTAGAAAAAGATGGTAGCATATTTATAACTGCAGATCATGGAAACTCTGAGCAGATGATTGACTTTTCATCTGGAAAGCCTATGACAGCACATACTACAAATTTAGTTCCATTTACTTATGTTTCAAACCATAGTAAAGAACTAAAGGATAGCGGCATCTTGGCGGATATGGCACCTACAATGCTTTCAGTTATGGGCCTGCCTGTACCAAAGGAAATGACAGGAAAATCACTAATCATAGATTAATGTTAAAACACATAAGTTAATTATTTAATTAAAAGAAAAATAAATAAGATTATTATATTATCTAAGTTAAACTTAAGTTTCTTTAAATTATAGGATTATCTTAGTTTAACTTAGGTAATAATAAAATAGAAAGAAATAGGAGGTATGAAAGTATGAAAAACTATATTGAAATTATTGATGTTTACGCAAGACAAATTTTGGATTCAAGAGCATTCCCTACTATCGAGGTTGAAGTTACATTAGAAGATGGAACTCTAGCAAGAGCATCAGTACCATCAGGTGCATCTACTGGCATATTTGAAGCAGTGGAATTAAGAGATGGAGACAAAGATATATATAATGGGAAAGGTGTTTTGAAAGCTGTTGATAATGTAAATGACCTAATAGCTGAAGAAATAGTTGGAATGAATGTATATGATCAAGTAGCTATAGATAAAACAATGATTGAGCTTGATGGAACAGACAATAAAGGGAAACTCGGTGCTAATGCAATGCTTGGAGTATCACTAGCTTGTGCTAGAGCTGCTGCTGAATCATTAGGACTTGGATTATATCAATACATTGGTGGAGTAAACGCTAAAGTTTTACCAGTACCAATGATGAACATTATGAATGGTGGAAGCCATGCTGACAACAATGTAGACTTACAAGAGTTTATGGTTATGCCAGTTGGAGCAACTTCTTTTAGCGAAGCACTAAGAATGAGTGCAGAAGTTTACCATGCATTAAAAGCATTATTAAAAGCTAAAGGACTATCTACTGGTGTTGGTGATGAAGGTGGATTTGCTCCAGATTTATCATCAAACGAAGAAGCTATAAAAATCATAGTGGAAGCTATAGAAAAAGCTGGATATGTTCCAGGTAAGGATATCTATATAGCACTTGACCCTGCAGCTTCTGAATTCTTTGAAGATGGAACATACAACTTGGCTTCAGAAGGAAGAATATTAACTCCAGAGCAAATGGCTGACTATTATGTAGAATTAGTTAACAAATATCCAATTATCTCTATCGAAGATGGAATGGCTGAAGAAGATTGGGATGGTTGGAAATACTTAACTGATAAAATAGGAGATAGAGTTCAATTAGTTGGAGACGACTTATTTGTAACTAACACTAATAGATTAAAGATGGGACTTGAGAAGAAAGTTGCTAATTCAATTCTTATAAAATTAAATCAAATAGGTACAATAACTGAAACATTAAATGCTATAGAAATGGCTGAAAGAGCTGGGTTTACTGCAGTAGTTTCTCATAGATCAGGAGAAACTGAAGATTCATTTATAGCAGACCTCGTTGTAGCTGTGAATGCAGGACAAATTAAAACTGGTGCTCCAGCTAGAGGCGAGCGAGTTGCTAAATACAACCAGTTATTAAGAATAGAAGAAGAATTAGCTGAAGCGGCTGAATATAGAGGCATGAAAGCATTCTATAACATAAAAAAATAATTAATTTTAAATAGAGTATAGTCTTTATAGGCTATGCTCTTACATTTTATTGCAAGCTACCGCAGAGTATGCTAAAATAATGGTGTATTCCATGAATAGGGGGGTGTTCACATGCATAGTTTACTAATAGTTTTACAGGTCATAACATCAATAGTTATAATTGTTACTGTTATGATGCAACCTAGTAAATCAAATGGATTAAGTGGTCTTATAGCAGGAAGTTCTGATACTTTCTTTGCAAAAAATAAAACTAAAACTGCTGAATCAGTTTTAGCAAGAATTACAGCAGTCGCATCAGTTTGTTTCATTTTAACTACAGTTATGTTAAATATAGTTAAATAATATAATTTTCTAAAACATAATTAGTTATATTCAAATAAATATTTTAAGCTTGTAGCAGTTTATTTAAATAACTTTTAATAAACTGCATTTTTTATTTTACAGGAGATTATATAATTACTTGGATAAGGCAACAATACTGATAACAACGTTTATTTTTCAGAATTTTGAAAATTTTAATAGTATAAATACGATATAAATGTTAAAATTGTCTAAAGTAATCTATGATTATTAGAGGTGAAGGATAATGAGTGAATATAGTTCCAAATTAGAAAGTAAAGATATGGATTTTCTTTTTGAGGGGATTTTAAGCTTACAAAATAAGGAAGAATGCTATAGATTTTTTGAGGATATATGTACTATAAATGAAATTCAAGCATTCGAGCAAAGACTTCAAGTAGCAAAAATGTTAGCAGAAAAAAGGACCTATTTGGATATAGCTAGTACTACAGGTGCAAGTACTGCAACAATAAGTAGAATAAATAGATCATTAAACTATGGTAGTGATGGATATAAACTTATATTAGAACGTTTGAAATTGAAAAAATAAGTGTATTTATTTTCATGAACCTAATAGATTGGAATAAAAGAGACGGTTAACATATATTTACTCAGTTTAACTAACATTAAAGGAGTGAACATAAAATTAACCGTCTCTATTTTTAAAATTGTTTAATTTTTTGTGGTTTGTGATATAATTAAAGGTATGTTTATGCCTTTACCCATATTTTACAAGTTGTTAATATTGAAGGCAACCTAGGTAATGATTTAGATGAAGTATGAGTAATACTAGATGTAACTAGTATTAATATAATATATAAGGAGTGTTTTTATGGATTTAAAAAGTTTGTTAAACAAAGAGCAATGTGAGGCTGCAATAACAGTAGATGGGCCGCTGCTAATACTAGCAGGTGCCGGATCTGGGAAAACCAGAGTTCTAACTTATAGAATAGCCCATATGATTCAAGATTTAAATATATATCCTTCGCAAATTTTAGCCATAACTTTTACTAATAAAGCGGCTGGGGAAATGAAGGATAGGGTGCGCTCACTTGTAGGTAATATAGCAGATAATATGTGGATTTCTACCTTCCACTCTAGTTGTGTTAGGATACTTCGTCGAGAAATAGATAAGCTTGGTTATAATAAGAACTTTACTATTTACGATAGTTATGATCAAAAAAGTTTGATTAAACAGTGTATGAAGGAACTTAATATAAATGAAAAAGATCTAACAGATTCAGAAATTTTAAATAAAATATCAAGTGCTAAAAACGAACTAATTTCTGCTGGAACATATAAAAAAGAAAATGAACATGATTTCAGGAAAGATAAAATCGCTGATATATATCTTCTTTATCAAAAGAAATTAAAAAGCAACAATGCATTAGATTTCGATGATTTGATATTTAAAGCTGTGGAACTTCTTAAAAATAATAAAGAGGTTTTAGATTTTTACCATAAAAAGTTTAAATACATTATGGTTGATGAGTATCAAGATACAAATAAGGCACAATATATGCTCGTAAAGCTATTAGTTGATGAAAAGGAAAATATATGCGTAGTTGGAGATGATGACCAGTGCATCTACGCATGGAGGGGTGCAGATGTCACCAATATTTTAGATTTTGAAAAAGATTATCCAGGTGCAAAGGTTGTTAAGCTTGAGCAAAATTATAGATCAAAGGGAAATATACTTATGGCAGCTAACGAAGTCATAAGAAATAATTCTCAAAGAAAAGATAAAGCATTAAGGACCGAAAAAGACAGTGGAGATAAAATCAATTTATATAGAGCTTTTTCAGATAGAGATGAGGCAAATTTTGTAGCAAGCCAGATTAAGACAATTATGGAAGATGAAAATAGGAGTTTTAAGGATTTTGCAATTTTATATAGGATGAATTCCCAATCTCGTATTTTCGAGGAAAGCTTCAGAAAAACTTTAATTCCCTATAAAATAGTGGGAGGATTAAAGTTTTATGATAGAAAAGAGATAAAGGATATAATGGCTTATTTAAAGCTTATGAATAATCCTCTTGACGATATCGCACTAAAAAGAATTATAAACGTACCTAAAAGAAATATAGGGGATGCAACTATTCAAAAAATTCAAGAATTTGCAACTGAAATAGACCAGTGTTTGTATAGCGCTATTTTAGATGTAGAGTATATACCTACACTTACCACTAGAAATACATCATCTATAAATAAGTTTGTTAGTATTATGAATAGTTTTATGGCTAAAAAGGATGAAGTCACTGTATCCCAGTTAATTAAATCTATTTTGAGTGATACAGGTTATTTAAAGCAATTAGAAACATCTAAGGAACCAGAGGATGAGAGCAGAGTAGAAAATATAAAGGAATTAGTATCAGATGCTGTAGAATTTGAAAGAACTTCAGAAGATAAATCACTTTTAGCCTTCTTAGAAGGGGTTAGCTTAGGTTCAAGTACAGATGCTGAGAATCCTGATGAAATTGTAGATACTGCAGCAATGATGACGGTGCATAGTGCAAAGGGGTTAGAATTTCCAGTAGTGTTCATGGTCGGTATGGAAAACGGGCTATTTCCTGGTATGTCTTCCTTAAACGATCCTAAAGAAATGGAAGAATCAAGGCGCCTTTGCTATGTTGCTATAACAAGAGCAGAAGAGAGGCTATATATAACCTCTGCGGAGAGTAGAATGATATTCGGAAGAACTGTTGGGTATGCACCTTCTGATTTTATCAGTGAAATTTCTCCAGCTTTAAAAGAAATTATTGGGGGAAATAAAAATAGAACTGTGCAGGTCTTAAAAAGAAATAACACTAAGGCCACTCAAAAGTTTAACCCTCATGGTCTCATGAGTTCAAATGGTTCAGAGAGTACTACTAGTCCACAAGATTACATATCCGTTACTGCGCAAGGCAGTAATCTAGGACAGCAAAGTATGAAAAGTGAGGCTACAGTAGGTAGAAAAGTTAGGCATGGTAAATTTGGAGTAGGTACCATTGTGTCAATTTCAAATTCAAATGGTGACACTTTGATTTCAATAGCCTTTGATAATATGGGAATAAAAAAGTTGGTATTAGATAAAGCACCTATAGAAATGTTATAGAACATGCTCCATAAAATAACTAGCGAGTATGCTAGTTATTTTATTTGGGATTACTAATAGTAAGTTAGATTTTGTGAGAAAGGGTGTAGTAGTATGAATTTTGAAGATAAAAATAAAAGAATGCAGGAACTCGTAGAGGAACTTAATATATATGCCAGTGCGTATTATGTTTCAGATAATCACATAGTATCTGATAAGGAGTACGATGTGAAATATGATGAGCTTATCGCACTAGAAAAAGAAATAGGTGAAGTACTACCTCTTTCTCCATCTCAAAGGATAGGAGGAGGAGTGCTTCCTGAATTCACTAAATATACCCATAAGGCTAAGCTTTGGAGTTTAGATAAAGCTCAAAGTTTAGGAGAAATAAAAGAATGGCATAATAGGAATTTAAAAGTTACGAAGGAATATAATTTAAACCATGATGTGCAGCTACCACCGCTTTCTTATGTTTTAACTAAAAAATTCGATGGACTTACAGTAAATGTTACTTATGATGATAATGGATATATGATCAAAGCAGCTTCTAGAGGAACAGGAGAAATAGGGGGAATTACATTATTGTATAATTATATATCTTATTGTTTTAAATCTATTAGTAAAACCTATCATATATGTGCTTTAAATAATTAGACAGGAGGATTTGATATAATGAGTGTAGAAAATACAATTAATGAATTAAAGGATATCATTAAATACCATAGTGATAGATATCACGATGAAAATATTTCGGAAATATCAGATTATGAATATGATACATTAATGTTGAATCTTAAAGAAATGGAGAAAACATATCCGGAACTTATCACCTTAGATTCCCCAACGCAAACAATAGGTGGAAATGCTAAAAGAAAGGCTGGAGTACTCGTAAAACATAATGTTCCAATGCTCAGTTTGCAAGACGTATTTACAAAAGAAGATGTCTATGCTTATGTAAATAAAATGATTGTAGAGTTCAGCAATCCAACCTTTGTTGTTGAACTTAAAATAGATGGTTTGTCAATGTCACTGCGTTATGTAGATGGTAAATTAGCGGTAGCTGTGACTAGAGGTGATGGAATCATTCAAGGTGAGGATGTAACTGAAAATGCTAAAGTAATTAAGGATGTTGTAAAGAAACTGAAAGATCCAATACCATACCTCGAAATTCGTGGTGAAGTATACATGTCTAATGAGGCATTTGACAAGGTAAATGAACAACAAGAGTTATTAGAGAAAAAGATATTTGCCAATCCTCGAAACTGTGCTGCAGGTACATTAAGGCAGTTAGATAGTAAAATAACAAGGGAAAGAGAATTATCTCTATTTATTTTTAATGTTCAAGATACCAAAGGAATTGAATTTGAAACACATACCGAAAGTTATGAATGGTTAAAAAAACAAGGTGTAAAAGTTATTGAGAATTATGTAAAATGTAAAACAGCTGATGAAGTATGGAATGCTATCCAGGCTATCGGTGAGGAAAGAGGCAACTTAGCATACGATATTGATGGAGTTGTTATTAAAATTAATAATTTGGAAGATAGAAAAGAACTTGGAAATACTTCAAAAGTTCCGAAATGGGCTATAGCGTATAAATTTCCACCAGAAGAAAAAGAAACAAAATTAATCGATATTGAAGTATCAGTAGGAAGAACCGGTAGAATTACTCCTACTGCAATATTTGAACCGATTCGTTTATGTGGAACATCTGTATCTAGAGCAATCCTTCACAACCAAGATTTTATCGATGATTTAGATGTAAGGATTGGAGATATAATTGTTGTATATAAATCAGGAGAGATTATACCGAAGATTAGGTCTGTAGTGAAAGAAAAACGTGTTGATGAATTAAATAGATTTAAAATTCCAGACAGATGTCCAGTATGTGGCACACCTACTGTCCGTGAAAAAGACACGGCTGACATCAAATGTATAAATCCTAATTGTTTGGCGCAATTAGAAAGACACATTATTAATTTTGTTGGTCGGAATGCAATGGATATAAAAGGATTTGGTACGACATATGTTAAGGAACTTATTCGTATAGGGTATATCAAAGATATTGCAGATATATATTCAATGTTTAATTATCGTGAGGAACTAATAGAACAAGGTATAATAGGAAAAGAAAAGAATACAGATAAGTTATTAGAGGCTATAAACAAATCAAAGAGTAATGAAGCACAAAGACTGCTTACGGGCCTTGGAATTCCTAATATTGGGAAGGTAGCAGCAAAAAGTATAATGAAGCATTACAAATCTATTGAAGATTTGAAGAATACGTCTTTGGAAGAGTTACAAAACGTTTCGGATATAGGTGAAATAAGTGCCTTGTGTATACTGAAATTTTTTGAAGATAATAAAAACTGTGAAATAATTGATAGATTAAAAGATTATGGCGTTAATATGGCTGTAGAGGACTCTAATAACGAAGATAATAAATTTGATGGATTAACCTTTGTTGTAACTGGAACACTGACTTCTATGGCGCGAGAGGAAGCTACAGTAATGATAGAGAATCACGGAGGAAAAGTAGCAGGTTCTGTTTCGAGTAAAACCAGTTACGTGTTAGCAGGAGAAAATGCCGGTAGTAAGCTTACAAAAGCTCAAGAGTTAGGAATTACAGTTATAACTGAAGAGGAATTAGTAAATTTGTTAAAATAGATAATATACGAAGTAAGGATTATACATAACACATAGAAGGAGGTTATTATGAAGGATACAGTTGTAGAAAGCAATTTATTATTAAATTCGAGAATAAACACTCTTGATACCAAAGGGGTTTTAGAACAATAAAAAGTTTTGGGATAACACTGCTGACCAATGGTTTGGTATAACCTCACTCCCAAAACTTGGATGCTTGATACCATCCGAAGAAGATTTACATTTGTTTGGTGATGTGTCTGGTAAAAAAGTTCTTGAAATTGGTTGTGGAAGTGGGCACTCTCTAAAATATCTTGGTGACCGTAATGCATCTGAACTTTGGGGGCTTGATATGTCAACACAGCAAATAGATAATGCCGCTCGGTATTTAAAAGATTGTGGATATGAAGCACATTTGTTCAATAGTCCCATGGAAGATAATGCAGGGTTACCAGAGGGGTATTTTAATATTGTTTATTCAATATATGCAATCGGATGGACTACCGATTTACAAAAAACATTTAATTTAATTGTATCTTATTTAAAAAAAGGTGGTATTTTTATATTTAGCTGGGATCACCCTGTTATGAGATGCATGGAAGTGGAAGAAGGTAAACTTGTATTTAAAAGTTCTTATTATTATGAAAATATCGTTACATTTGAAAAATACGGCTTTGATGCTTCATTCAGTAAAAGGAAAATATCAACGTATATTAACGCTTTAGTTAGAGCTGGATTCGTTATTGAAGAAATGATTGAAGAAACTGATAAACAAACTCTTGAAAGCGAGAATAAAGTTGAGCAAAAATATTATTCTACTTTCAATGCAAAGATGTTTCCTATGTCTTTCGTTTTTAAAGCAAGAAAGCTTTAATATGTAATTAATGAGTAATGTACAGTTATGCTAAGCCACAATTTTCTTGAAAAGCGATTTAAGTGAAGTAGAAAATTTTAAGTCTCACTAAATATTATAAGATAAGAATAGGCAGAAGGTTGCATCAAACCCTCTGCCTATTTTAATGTGCCATAAAATAGTTAAAGTTTCGAAACTACAATGTATTTGGGGTATTACCGTAGAATACTTGTCCTAAGTCAAGGTTCTTCCTATAATAACAACCTTTAGAATACAACTTGTTTTCATGTAAGCAACGTTTTGCATCAGAACATTCCTTATATAGGCCACAACAACCAAATGCATTACTAAATTCATAATTATCAATACAAGAAATGGTATGTGCTTTTATATAATCATATAAACTTTGAGTCTCTCCTTCAAATATTACAGTAGCCGCCTTCATTCATTGCGTAATATTTGGTAAAATGTTGTTTCAGGGATGATTTGAATATCTAAACCATTTAAAATCATATCCTCAGCTTTTTTTTGTTTAGAACTTTTTCCGTCTTTAATAGACATACAATAAGAATTGTCAGTTTGAAAAATCAAGAAATTGTTTGATAGCAACCTCAATAGGTACTCCTAATGCAACATCGTCATCAGATATTCCTGTTAAATGCTTGATGAAGGGTGGAAGTGGAATATCTTGCTTTATGAATGTATGAAAGGAATCCTCGATAGCTCCATCTTTGACTTTGATGGCTCCAATTTCTATAATGTTACAAAAATCAACAGAAAAACCAGTGGTTTCTATGTCTACAATAATATATTCATTTGCTGTAATAATTGATGTTTGATTATTCATAATTTAACTTTAGTGATAGGGTGTACAGAAAGTACCAAACCATCATTAAAACTCATCTCCTTTATATATCTCATGTATAAGAATAAAACTCTTACTAAGTCTCATCTACTGTGCAATTCAATATTATTTATCTTTCACGTGCCTGTCGCAACACTAAGATTATTAACTGTAACTTCCACATGTGTATGTATAATCCTTTAAAATGTTAATTGTTTTTTAAAATAGGTAATTACTAAGAATCTAAACTTGATAACTGAACCACGCACACTCGTGACTTTAGTCGTTAGTTAGGGTTCTTTACGATAGTAAAAATATTTTCACAATTTACAAATAGAATATAAGTTCGTATTATTTTTGCTATAATAAATGCATATGTAGGACATAATAATAGTAGAAAAGGAGGTGTTTACCTTGCCCAAAAGATTAACTATAAATAATAAAAATAAACTATTAACGAAGGAAGGTAAACAGATTTTAATTCCTTAAGTAAGAAGATAAATTTGCACTAGAAGCTGCGCTTGAAAATGTAACTATTATATTGCTACTATAAGTGAAAATTCAGAAGATGATATCAAGAAATATATAAATAGTAAGAAGGAAAAGTAGAAAGCGAGGTGAATATTTATTGGCAAAAAAAACAACTCCCAGTTATGTTTTAACTCTTAGTTTAGATACAAATAATAGAGATGAAATAATCTTAAATAAAAGATTTGAAATATGTAGAAAACTTTACAATGCTATTTTAGGACTAGGGTTAAAGAAATTTAATGCTTTA
>Ga0209123_1000693_pt1 | contig 39998 bp, 29 predicted proteins | sample BarGraIncu00431A_FD_184500 | JGI IMG/M metagenome (GOLD analysis project Ga0209123, IMG submission 184500) | Arctic peat soil microbial communities from Barrow, Alaska, USA - Barrow Graham LP Incubations 004-31A (SPAdes) (version 2) | ecosystem: Environmental > Terrestrial > Soil > Wetlands >...
CCGGGGCGAATGGAAAGAGGGAGGTTCTAAAATAGCCGGCTCAGACGCCTATGCGACATCAAAGCAATGTATTCTTGCTTCTACAATGGCTTTTGCACGCGAAAACCCTCGCTTGCATTTCAATGCTGTAGAACCGGGAATAACACGGGGAACAAGTCTTGGGAGTGAAAGTATGAATGCTATTGTACACTTTATATTTGGTCAGATTATGGCGGTAATTCCTCCTTTCTCTACCTATAGCAGTACGCCCGCAAAGTCGGCAAAAACCATTACAAAAGTTCTAATTGATCAGTCGGGTAAAACAGGTATTTACTATGACGAAAAAGGTCAACCAATGCTTGGCTCTGAGTTATCGCAAGACCCTAAATTTCAAGACCTCGTTGTTGCCGAAACACGTGCCTTTTTGTCGAAAGTCAAAGTATAAATAAATCTGGAATGTAAGATGAGTGAAGCAAATTATCATATCGGTACAATTTCGCCCGAGCAGTTTATTGCCGAACATACCTTTATGTTTATTATAAAGGGTGTAATGCATCTTTATGACGGCAGTAAAAATTACACGCTTAAATCGGGCGAATGCGGTCTTGCGCGAAAGAACCGTTTGGCAAGGTTTATGAAAGAAAAAGAGAATAATGAACTTGAAAAAGTTTTTGTTTTTTTTGACGAGAAGTTTCTTCGAATGTTTCAGGAGAAACACAACGTAAAGACAACAAAATTCAATTCAAACGAAACGATTTTACACATAAACAAAAATGATTTGATTCCAAATTTTGTTCATTCCCTGTTGCCGTATTACAATCACGGAAAAATAAACGAAGCATTTGCCGATGTGAAACGTGAAGAATTACTGATTATGCTGTTGCAGGAACAACCGGAGTTGGCAGGTTTATTTTTTGATTATGGCATTCCACAAAAAATAAACATTGAAGAGTTTATGAACCGAAACTTCAAATTCAATGTAACTATTGAAAGGTTTGCATACCTGACAGGGCGTAGTTTATCGGCATTTAAACGGGATTTCAAAGCAATTTTCAATGAAACACCTAGCCGATGGCTGATACAAAAACGTTTGCAGGAAGCATATTTCCTTATTGACAAAAAGAACGAAAAACCAACCGAAATTTATCTTGATTTGGGATTTGAAGCTTTATCTCATTTTTCATTCGCTTTCAAAAAACTGTTTGGGTTAACGCCGAGCGAACTGACTGAAATAAAGAAAAATACCAACCGCTAACACACATGTTTATTGGCTGGTTGATGTGATTTAGCAGGTTTTGCTCCCGCACCCACTTTGTCGCAGAGCGAGGGGTGAATACTCCCGCAAATGGAACATCCCATGAAACGGTGACTGCCAAATGCGCATAGGTCGTTAGTGGTAAGGTAATCGAGACAACTATCCTAAATAAAAGTCAGACAACAAATGAACAATAACGACATAAAAAGACTTTCTCGACTGACTGCAATTTTAACCCAACTGCAAACGAAGAGAATATTAAATTCAACTACTCTTGCTGAAAAATTTGGAGTCAGTGTTAGAACAATTTATAGAGATATAAAAGCATTGGAACAGGCAGGTGTTCCAATATTTACAGAAGACGGAAAAGGATATTCTCTGATGGAAGGATATAGAATTCCACCAGTTATGTTTACCGAAAGCGAGGCAAATGCTTTAATTACTGCTGAACAATTAGTGATGAAAAACAGAGATAGTTCACTCAGTAAAGAATATGCAGAGGCAGTAAATAAAATAAAAGCCATCCTGTTGTATTCAACAAAAGAGAAAGCAGATCTACTTTCCAAAAGGATTGCTGTTAGTCCTGCCATTCCAAATACAAACACGAGTAATTCATTGACATTAATTCAAAACGCATTGACAACTTTTAAAGTTTTGAATATCACCTATCATTCAGAAGGCAAAGACGAAATAACAAAACGGAACATAGAACCATTTGCTTTGTATTACAACCTACAAGAGAGTTGGACACTTATTGCCTATTGCAGACTAAGGAAGGATTTCAGAATGTTTCGTTTAGGTAGGATTTTAAGAATCGAACCTCTTAACTTAAGCTTTACGCCTCACAAACTAACCCTGAAGGAATATCTAGACGATAAAGAAAAAAAATTTCAGAACCCCTGACACACCCTTGTCATATATTCATTTTACTTTTGTACTATCAATTACTTTATGAATAATTAAAACGAAAAGAAATGAAAAATATGAATTTAGTATCATTAAGAATTATCACCGCTAACATTAGAACATTAGTTCCCTTTTTTGAAAAAGCAACTGGTATAGAAGCTAAGTGGTTAACAGATGACTTCGCAGAGATAGTTACAAGTTCTTTCACCCTGGCAATTGGAAGCACTCGAACATTAGCTTTTTTTGGAGAAGGAGTTGCTCAACCAGCTGCTAATAAAAGCGTAATCATCGAATTTCTAGTAGAGAATGTTGATGATGAATACGAAAGGATTAAAGATTTGTCTATTGACATTGTTCAGAAGCCGACAACAATGCCTTGGGGGAATCGTTCGTTACTATTTCGTGACACAGATGGCAATTTAATTAATTTTTTCACACCGGTAAGTCCTGAAGCTATTAAGAAATTTGCTTGACGACAAAGCCCAGTCACTAACATGCAATTAAAAAAACAGAAATGACAGAAATTGAGCAATACATTAAATCGTACTTTGGAGTAGTTGCAATTGACGACTTAGAAACAATTGTTTCCTTATTTACACCGACAACTATTAAGAAAGGAGAATTCCTATTGAAATCGGGTAAACTTTGCGACAAATTATGTTTTGTAAAATCGGGACTTTTGAGAATGTTTGTAACCAATGAAGACAAAGAAGTAACCCAATGCATTGCGACAAAAGGACATTTCTCGACAGACTTATCAAGTTTCATTTTTGATACACCTTCACGTTGGGCAATACAAGCAATCATTGAAACCGAAGTTTACACCATAAGCAAGGAAGACTATAAGAAAATTGGAAATTTAGTTCCGAAATGGAACGAATTTGAAAAATTATTTTTAGTGCGTTGCTTTACAATTTTGGAAGACCGAACTATTAGACATTTGTCTATGACAGCAGAAGAAAGATATAATTTTTTCTTTGAAAACAATAGAGAACTTATTCATCAAGTGCCCTTGCAATATATTGCTTCCATGCTTGGAATGAGACCCGAAACATTTAGTAGAATCAGGAAAAAGCAACTATAATGATTTCTTGATTTTTGTCAAGATCAAAGAAACGTATTCTGTCCGAACTTTGTAAAAGAAATGCAACGAAGTATTTCAACTAAAAACAAAGAGATGATGACAGAAAATGCAACCAACAAAACAGAAGAACTGCGGAAACAAACACTTGAGAAAGCTCAATCTTATTTAGGACTTTTACAAGCTCAGGATTGGGACAACTGGATTAACCTATGGGCAGACGATGCTATTCTTGAGTTTCCTTTTGCCCCCAAAAACCGACCATCTATCTATCGTGGAAAACAGGACATTCTTACATATATGTCCTCTACCACGAGAAGTATAGTTGTAGATTCTGTTGCTGAATTAAACATTTCGCCCATGCTTGATCCTAGCAAACTGGTGATTGAATTGGCTATAAATGGACACTTACTAGGTAATGGAGCCACCTATAATCAACGATATGTGACCTTTTTTGAATTGGAATCCGGGAAAATTAAACACTATAGAGAATATTGGAATCCGGTTGTGTCCATCGAAGCTTATGGAAGCTATGAAGCATGGATGAAATTTAATAGTGAATTATAGATTTGATTATTTATTTGTCGAGCATATATCAATAAAACCTGTTCCTACTTAATTTTTATGAATATATGTTCGACAAATAAGAACAAAAGAAAATAGATAACTATGAAAATAACTGCACCTAATACATAGGACTTCATGTAGTCGGCATGACCTAGTCCGTCAGGGGACGGATAAACTATGAAGTCACGGTTGCACTACATACCCCGTTGAATGTCGGGATGTGAACACTGTGGTACTTTAGGAGAACGAGCGTTAAAGAAAGTGGTTGTAACCCTATGGAGTTAGCGGGACATTGCTATTACACAGCATGTTTCATTTGCAGAGCTTGCGGATAACCGGATGCGGGAATAGAGAAGTAATTACAGAAAATTTTTAAAGTAAATCAGCTCGCTAGCTGATTTATATATAAGCAAAAAAAGTCGAAATGTCCATAGCTTCGGTCGTTGGCAGCAAGCCAAAAAAATGAAAAGAAAGATAAAGCGACTTCGCTTATAGAAACAGAAAAAAAGACAACACAAAAGCCAAAGAAAAAAACAAATAAATGACAACAAGTACAGTAAAAGAACATTTTGAGACAGAAGCTCAAGAGTTTGACAGTATAATTGTAAAATTAATACCGTATTACGACCAGATGATTAATGCGCTGATTGATTCCATTCAATTTGACACATTTGATAATATTCGCATTATAGATTTGGGTTGTGGAACTGGCACAATTGCAAAACGACTTGCAGACAGATTTCCGAATTCAAAGATTGTTTGTTTGGATATTGCTTCAAAAATGATAGAAATTGCAAAGTATAAATTGCTTGACCATAAGAATTCGGAGTTTATTGTTGGTGACTTTTCCAAAATTGACTTTAAAGAGCAATTTGATGTAGTTGTTTCTTCATTGGCATTGCACCATATCGAAACAGACAACGAGAAAAAGGAATTCTACTCTAAGATTTTTAAAATCTTGACAAATTCTGGTCAATTCATAAATGCTGACGTTGTTTTGGCAACGACAGATTACCAACAAAACATAAATATGAATCGGTGGATTGACCACATGAACAAAAGTGTATCCATGGAAGAGATTCGTAATAAATGGATTCCTAGTTATAAAGCTGAAGACAGACCATCCAAATTGATAGATCAATTAAAATGGTTGGACGAAATTGGATTCAGAACAGTTGATGTTATGTGGAAGTATTATAATTTTAGTGTTTACGGAGGAATAAAATGAAAATGACCTAGCCCCTGACACACGCCAGGTCATTGGCTGGCTGACCCCCAATAAGTCGAGGCAAGCTGTGCAATTAGCAGGTTTTGCTCCCGCATTCACTTTGTGGGTGGGAAATTGTCTGAATCAGAATTTACAGAATAAAAGTTGGCGTGTAGAGAAAAGAATGAGATATGAGAAGAGATACATCTTCATTCTGTGAATTCTGATTCTGACAAAAGTACAACAGTGAACGCCCATTAGGTGCTGAGGAGTTATCAAAAATTCTTGTCTCCACGAATATATAACCATTAACTCCTTGCACAAAAGTGCGGAGTTGTTGATGGCATTAAGGTTATCAGAACAAAACAACTCAGAAAATGAACAAAGTAAATTGGAAAGAAGTATTCAAATTCTTATCGGGTGCATTTTTTGTAACCGCAGGAGCAAGTTGGTATTTTTCTTATTATAAAATTGATGTTCCTTTTATGGGAACCAACATGTCTCACGAATTTTTAGCTATTCGTGGTTGTTTCCATTTCGGGTTGTTTCTTCTCTCATTCTATTTCGGGTTCATTAAAAAAAATAGATTAACCAAATAGTTTGGTGCGCAACATCGAACCGCTTTTACACGCTACTAAATACAGGTTCTAAATTTGGTAGCGAAACCCTCTCTACACTGCACTCCAGCATTTATCCATCTTTATCTGGAAACACTATTTCTTCAAATCTTATTATTTTTAATCGGGTTGTATTATTGATCAAATCACCAATGCTTAAACTGTATAAAATATGTATATATTAACGCATTAATGTAACAGAATAAATAATCTATGGACTAAAACAAGCTATATTGTAACATACTGAATTTTTATCATGCAAATAAAGAACAATATGATATTTGTTTGTATATTTGGGGTGTAAAAATTCTTTGTAATAACATAATATTTAGCGCTATGAAAACGAAAGAAGTTCTAGAAGATCTGAAACGACGTTTTCCGAATGAACCGGAATACTATCAGGCCGTTGAAGAAGTGTTACTGTCTATTGAAGAAACCTACAATGCCCATCCTGAGTTCGTAAAGCAAAACATTATCGAACGTATCTGCATCCCTGATCGTATCTTTTCTTTCCGTGTATCGTGGGTCGACGATAATGGTTATGTGAAAACCAACATGGGATATCGTATTCAACACAACAATGCTATTGGTCCCTACAAAGGAGGTTTGCGTTTCCACGAATCCGTAAGTCCTTCTATCCTCAAATTTCTTGCCTTCGAGCAAACATTTAAAAATGCACTTACCACATTGCCTATGGGCGGTGCAAAAGGCGGTTCCGACTTTAGTACGCAGGGAAAATCGGATGCTGAAATAATGCGGTTCTGTCAGGCGTTTATTATTGAACTCTGGCGACACATTGGCCCTGAAACGGATGTACCGGCAGGCGATATAGGAGTTGGAGGAAGGGAAGTTGCCTACTTGTACGGCATGTATCGTAAATTGGCACACGAAAACACAGGAACCTTTACCGGAAAAGGACTCGAATTTGGGGGTTCTTTAATTCGCCCCGAAGCTACCGGTTACGGAAATATCTATTTTCTGATGAACATGCTTAAACTCAATGGAATAACTGATCTGAAAGGTCAGGTGGTTGCCATCTCGGGTTCTGGAAACGTAGCCACTTATACAGCCGAAAAAGCAATTGAGTTGGGTGCTAAAGTAATTACCATGTCCGACAGTAGTGGTTACATCTACGACCCCGACGGAATTGATACCGAAAAACTAGCTTATATTTTAGATTTAAAAAATGTACAGCGAGGCAGGATTAAAGAATATGCGGCTAAATATGGCTGTAAATATGTGGAAGGTCAACGCCCTTGGGGCGAAAAATGTACCATTGCTTTACCATCGGCAACTCAAAATGAGATTAATGGCGAAGAAGCCGAAATGCTGATAAAGAATGGTTGTATTGCAGTATCAGAAGGTGCTAATATGCCATCGACCATAGAAGCTGTGGAAGTCTTTTTGAAAAACAAAATACTATACGCTCCGGGCAAAGCAGCCAATGCGGGAGGTGTATCAGTATCCGGACTCGAAATGTCGCAAAATGCGATGAAACTCAGCTGGCCAAGAGATGAAGTTGATGACCGGTTGCAGCACATTATGGCAAGCATTCACGAAGCATGCGTAAAATACGGTACGGAGCCGGATGGTTTTGTGAATTATGTAAAAGGTGCCAACATAGCAGGATTTATGAAAGTGGCTAAAGCAATGATGGCGCAGGGAGTGCTTTAATATAATTCGTGATTTTAAACCAATTCATAATTGATAATGCATAATACATAATGAGACATCAAATAAAAATGCCCGTAAGACTCGGGCATTTTTATTTATAATATCTTTGGCGCAAAGATGAAAAGAATAACAAAAAAAGTAATAGAGAAGCAACGAAAAAGGCTAATCAAGCATCTATAAAAGAAAAAACGAGTATGAAACAGTTCAGATTAGCCATTTTTCTTTTAGCACTGTTGTCATTAACGGCATGCGAAACGCAGAAGCAACTTAGAACGGTGAGTTGTAATAAGGGAATGCCCGACAGTTATCCAATCGGAACAATGTGCACTACGGATACATGCGCTACCTATCAATCAATATGGAAAGCATTGTTTATGGAAAAGAATCATCTGACAGAAAGTTACTTTAATAGCCATATTGAACTTAGCAGTTCGAGCATTAATGTCTGGAATGATGGACGTTCTTTCAGTATTTGCTACAAAATTAAACTTGGTTGGGCTGAAGCCTATAACTGCGACCAGTTTATGATAAAGATTGATAAAAGTAATCAGCTCTATCCTGCCATCAACATTCCCCGAGATACGTATTTGTCAAAGGATCAGATACGATTAGAGGTTAATGGCAACGCCTTTTCGTCGTACATAATCAAATTATCCAATGTGGAGAATCTAAAGTTCAACTCGCTTGATAATGCTGTGAAAATACTGACTGCAAAGGCAAAAGTAAATACTTTATGTGCCCGCATTATTTTTGTAGATAACACCACAGGAAATCTGGTACTTGAAGCCGATGCCCAATATGACAATGAAGTGAATAGCTGCGTACTGGGAAGAGTTGATTTAATAACGGGTGCGACAACTGTCTCGGAAGTGCCTTGTATGATTGATTGACGAACCATTATAATTCATCCCTCTTTATACCATATCATAAAAAAAGAGCCTGCCAACAGTGTGTTGACAGGCTCTTACCATCTGTGTGTAATTAAGAACGAACTATTTTATTTGATTTGTTTCGAAACCAGATTGTCGAAAGAAAATTTACCGCTACCGCCAATAACCGCTGCCAAAGCCAGTCCGATTACCAGAACAAAGTACTCAACTCCTTCGCCTTTTTGCATTCCAAACCAATTCATAAAGAACCCGTTATTGAGGTGTCCGCCAAGTACCATTGCACCCGACATGGTGAGAAGAATAGAGGCAGCCATAAAACGTGTTCCCAAGCCAATGATAACACCGATACTACCTACAAACTCGGCAAGGATTACCAACGTACCAATGATAAACGGCATTCCCATTGATTGGAAGAATCCTACTGTACCTAAAAATCCATATCCGCCAAACATACCTAATGCTTTTTGCATACCATGAGGTAAAATTACAAAACCTAATGCAAGACGAACGATTAATAATGACCACGATTGTTGGTCGGTTGCTAAAAACTTTTTAATTGTATCCATACTATTTCTTTTATTGTGTCTCAATTCAACAGAAGCAAGACAAATTTATTTTTGATTTATTTTATTTACTGATAACTGATTAATGCATTGCTACTTCCATAATCAGCAATTGAGCTTCGCTGTTGGCGGTTATTTCAATTTCGGAAGTTTCGCTTACTCCAAATCCATCTCTTTTACTTAGTTTCTGACCTGCCACGGTAACTTCGCCTTCCAGAACAAAGAAATATACACCTGTGTCTTCACCTTTCAGTTTGTAGCTTCCTGTCCATCCTTCGGATAAATCTCCTAGGTGGAACCAAGCTTGCTGGTGAATCCACACGCCCTGATCGTCGGGGTTGGGTGAAAGAATCTGATACAGTTCATCTTCTTTTGCTATATCGGTAATGGATATCTGATCGTAACGTGGTGTCACATTCCTTTTGTTGGGGATGACCCATATCTGAAGAAACTGAGTTTCTTTGTCGGCGTTGCGGTTGTATTCGCTATGGAAAATTCCTGTTCCGGCACTCATCACCTGAATTTCACCTTTGCGGATAACAGCCACATTGCCCATGCTGTCTTTGTGCTCCAAATCTCCAAAAAGAGGGATAGACACAATTTCCATATTGTCGTGCGGATGTTGGCCAAAACCTTTACCTGCAGCCACACGGTCGTCGTTCAATACACGTAGTGTGCCGAAATGAACCCGCTGAGGATCGTAATAATCGGCAAAACTAAAGGTATGATGAGAATCTAACCAACCATGGTTGGCATGTCCTCTTGTTTCTGCTTTGTGAAGTATTGTTTTCATTTTTTGTCGTTTTTGAGTTGATAAGAATTACTCTTTCAATTTGATACGACAAAGGTACGGCAGCAAAGTGCGCGGCAAAGTAATGAAATCGGGTGTATGATTGCAAAAATCAGGTATTGCGTGCTAAAACACGAAATTCGGAGGGTGTTTGACCTGTAAACTTCTTGAAAAAGTTATTGAAATGAGCTGATTCATCGAACCCAAGTTCATACGACAATTCCTTGTTGCTGATATTGCTAAACAACAATGATCGCTTTGCTTCAATAATCAACTTGCTCTGAATATGATCTTTGGCCGATTTTCCAGTAAGGTTTTTTACCGTCTTGTTCAAATAATCGCTCGTCACAGCCAGCACGTCGGCATAATCGGCCACCATGTGTGCATTGGCATAACGTTTATTGAGTTGCTGTTTAAAGGTACGGAGAATATGGTTTCCGGTTTCGATCAGCTGCGGATTATCATTTTTGTGCAGCGAACAATGATTATTGCTTTGAATCAGAAAAATCTTGACCAATGAACCTACTGCTTCCAGTGTATAGTTCTGGAGCGATTGGGCAAAATGAGCCATCTGCTCTACCAAACTTATATACACAGGTAGGTTACTATCAGAAATGGGCAGCGGTGGAGATTGTCCGTAATCAGTGAAAAGGAAGATGTCACTGATCATTTTGTCGGGGATGGAATTGCTCACTAAAAATTCATCGGTGAATGTAATTACCCACCCTTTTGGCTCAGTGCTGAAAGAAATCTGGTGCATTTGCCCCGGCTGAATAAAATAAATGGTGGCATCTTCCATCGCGTATTCCATAAAATCCACAACGTGTGTGCCTTGTCCTTTTTCGATAAAGATAATAGTATAGTAGTCATGCCGATGCGGACTATCGGATTTACCTTCCGATTTACGGTACACATCTTCCAGTCGCTTCAGTTCAAAACTGGAGTTAGCACTGGCGTTCTCGGCAAAAGAGTAGGTTTTTATATCTTTATGGACTAAATTCATGTTTACAAAATTATTTGATGGGTTGACGCTGTTTCTTTTAATAACAGCCCATTATGTTAACAAATAAAAAGAACAGGAATATGAAAATGGAGAGCCTGCAAAGTCTCTCCATTTTTATAAGTAGTAATGAACCTATTATTTCTTTAGTAATCTCACTTCGTAAATTCCTCCCGCAACTAAGCCTTTTTCGGCACTGAATTTCACGGTCAATACACCATTACTTTGTTTTACCAAGGTTTCGGGTATGCCGTAATCTACCGAATAAAAGTCCGTACCATCGACTCCACTTAATGTAACATCTGCAATTGTTTGATTGTTTATCTGAATCTTGAATTTACGTCCTTTGTCTTTACTGCAGTAAGTAATTCTCAAACTACCCGCCGCTTTATTGGCATCCTTCATTTTATAGCTAAACCAACCGGTAGCATCGCGCCAGTGTCTATCCATATTCACGCCCGTGTTTGAACTTTCGCTTTCGATAAAATGATCCGATTCCGGCTGTTGTTCGCCGGGTGTAATTAAATCCAGCGTGGCGGCTGCAAGTTGTTGACGACTGGCTTCATCTGCTGCTGATTTCTTTTGCATCTCACTGATTTTTTCAGGAGTTTCAATCGGCCAATAAATAATGTAGCGCGAATCGTGCAGTCTGAAGAAAGGGATTAACTCTAGCTTTTTATACTTGTCCTGATAGATTAAATCACCGGCAGTAAATGTCATTGCTTTATCCGGTACAGCTTTAATCTTGGCAGCCACCTCTTTTTTGTCGGCTACAAACATCGGCATTTCGTTTATTGGAAACTGACGACCGGCTGCCACGTGGCCACCACGACTGTCGTCGGCAAACAATCCTTTCATTTCGGCAGTATCCGTTTTAGCAGCCAATACAATAGGACCGTGAAGTACAGCTATATAATTCGATTTATCAGGAAGTTCCTCTACTGTTGTTCGCATGGGTAATTGTACGACTACTTTATCACCGTCTTTCCATTTGCGATCGATGCCAATATATGAACCGGGAAGGGCTGTAACAGCCACTGCTTTATCATTGACAGTCAGTTTCAACTCATTTGCGGCAACCCAGGCAGGGTAACGCACATTAAGCGTGAATTTTGAAGCTTTCGGAGTGTTTACACTGAATGTTACGTTTTCCTCGTCGGGGAAACGGGTAGCTTGCGTAATCACCACGTTCTGAGCTTTCCAGTCTAAGCGTGACGGAATAAACAGGTTGACAAATAAGTTTGTTTTATTGTAAGTATAAATCAACTCATTGTATTTGCCATGGTTCTCCATACCCGAACCCACACAGCACCAAAAGCTGGTTTGCGGTTGTGAGTAAACCCGGTAATGCCCCGGACGCATTGGCGTGAAATAAACAAATCCGCCTTTATCGGGATGTTGAGTAGAAAGAATATGGTTGTACAAAGCACGCTCGTAGTACTCGATATATTTTTCATTGCCATTAAACTGAAAAAGCATTTTCGACAGTTTCAGCATGTTATACGTGTTGCAGGTTTCAGGACCCTGTTCGCTAGTTATCATCGACGAGAAGTCATTGATGGGGTGAAAATGTTCACGAACACTGTTTCCACCTATGGCTGAACTTCTTGAATTAACAACATTATCCCAGAAAAAACTTGCTGCCCGTCCATAGGCACTGTCATTGTTCAGCTCAGCGATACGTTCAAAACCGATTACTTTTGGAATTTGCGTGTTTGCATGCATTCCGTTTAGTTTATCCACTTGATGTTCCAAGGGCTCGAGGATAGCTTGATGCGAAAACCGATAAGCAAGTTGCATGTACTTTTTATCACCCGTGATAGCTGCTACATCGGCAAATATCTCGTTGAGCCCGCCGTGTTCCGATCGCAACATGGTTTGAACTTGTTTGTCATCTAAATTCTTGGTCAGGTTCAACATCCAGTCCGAAAACTTCACAAGCATCTTTTTAGCCTTCTCACTTTTAGCATAGAGAAATGCATCGCGTAATCCCGAATAAGTTTTATGGATATTATAAAGAGGCACCCAGGTTTTGTTGAGGTCAAAGCCTCCTGCAGCAATCTTACCTTCTGCCACATCCGCCCAAAGCTTTTTACTCCCGGGAACTCCACCAATATAACCATCGCCATTCGCGTTCTGACATTTTTCCCATGCATCGAGCATGTAGTTCAATTTCTCTAATATCCTTTTATCTCCGGTAGATGCGTACATCAGCGCCAATGCCGACACATAATGCCCACCAATATGCCCATCAAGTCCGGTATTTTCCCAGTTAGGATAATTCTCAGCCTTGGTTGGAAGTCCTGCTTCGCGCAAAAACGGAGCAAGCAAGCGATCGGGATTCAGCGCCAGAATATAATTCTTATCAACGGTTTGTGCATCCTTGAAGATGCCTGGCAGTAATTGAACATCCTGCGATTGAAACGTTGAATACTGAGCTTTTTGTTGCGCATTCAGGCACAAAGCCACAAATACTATTGGAAGAATAATCAGTCTCTTCATTGTTGGAGATTATAAGGGTTACTATTGATTTAAAAGTAGGGGTATAGAAGACAATCTATTTTTAAGTTGTCAAAGATAAGAAAAATTGAAATAATAAAAAAGAGCAAGAATTGCAAGAAGGTGGAAAAAAGTCGCTTACAGACTTTTTCTTTTCAGCCACACCTGATAAGAGTTGATGATGTTTTGCCAAAGCACATATGCACCCGGGCCGATAGAGGCAATGGGATTGAGGTACATCTGTGCCATCCAAATGGCCAGAATCGTATTCTTCTGTCCCAGTCCCTGTCCGCCGGCCACTGTATCATCGTAACGCTTACCAATGCCACGCCCTACCACAAACTGAACAATGCACATCAGCAATGCAACCAACGCAACCAAAATTTCGATGAGATGACTTGATCCATTTTGTTTTAGGATAAATACAACGGTCCGTCCGGTAACAATGCACAAAGCCAATGACCACAAATAGAATGATAGCCCGGAGAAAGAACCGATTTTAGTAGCTATCGATGGAATGAACTTCTGCAATAGCATTGCCAGTCCGAATGGAAAAAAGAGCAATACAATAATCCGTTGAGAAATAGCCAGAAATGAATCTAAAAACGGTAAGTTCTGGTAACTACCCACCAGCGAAAAAATGACAGGAGCAGCCAATGCCACACACATATTACTAATCAGACTGTAGGCTGTAAGGCTTGCCACATTGCCTTTGAGCATGCCGGTAATAACCGGGGCAGCAGTACCTGTGGGTGCCAAAACACAAATCATGGCACCTTGAGCAATCGTTATATTTACAGGTGCCAATAACAGATACACCCCCAGACTACCCAACATCTGTATCAAAATCAACCAGAGATGCAAGCGCGACAAGCGCATCTGATTTAATTTCAAATTACAATAAGTGAGAAATAGCATCACAAAAATAAGGTAGGGAGTAAGATACGAAAGGGTATCGAAGAATTTATAAAAAATGGCACCCACCGTAATGGCAATGGGCATCATATAAGGTTTTATTTTTTTGACCATTATCGAAAAAGTTTATAAAATATGCTACAAAAGTACAAAGATAAATCTGGAATAGGACAATACTGTGGTTTTTGATTCCTTAACCGAGCAACATTAAAATAAGATTGGGGAAAAATACTCTCCTTTGCTCCATGAAAGAAAGTATCCCTGTATATAAAAACATCAATTCACAGGACTTTAGGTTATGACCGACAGAGCTGGGAGCATGGTTGTACACCTAAAACAGAGCTTCCACAGACGTGGAATGATTGATAATTTGCTTGACGGACCTTCCACGTGTGTGGAAGCATCGTCAAGTCACAAAACAGACTGTCCACACGCGTGGATGCTTTAATTTTTTCCAAAACAGAGTGTCCACGCTCGTGGAAGGTCCGTCAAGTCGCAAAACAGAACTTCCACGCGTGTGGACGGTGTAGAAAAAAACTGCTTTCACGGATATATAATCATTACTTACTTGTACAAAAGTGAAGGCTGGTTGGTGAGAAATATTCTGTAAAGAATAAGATAGATATATACCTAGTGACAGGGGGAATAATTGCGGGGTCTTTATCTTCCACTCCGTACGGAGTGGTAAAATTCGCAAAAGACATCATTTATAAATATGTGAATCCTAATAGATTCAACAAGTTAGTTTCTTTTTAAATCACGAACTCGTCTTAGGTAAACACCAACTCCACCTCTTTACCCAAAAACAAGGCTTGTTTCTTTATTTCCCGTTCCAATTCAGTCTTTAGACTGCCGGATGCTATAGAGAAAAAGGTAACTTCTATTACTACCTTCGTCTTCTGCATTGTGCGTTTCCAAACGCCTGTTACCCTACCGTTTTCGACGATAATGGGTCGAAACAAGCCATTGCTGGAAATAGCTTTAGGATTGTAAGTACTGCTAATCGTTGCCGACTGGTTGGTGTAACCAATCAACAATTCGTCGAAAGCCGGAAGTAGACAAAGGGAATTATGTTGAGAAATATCGGGTTGATCGTTACGAAATAAATACGTTATTTCTTCAATGGTTTCATAAACAAAGTCTGACTTAATCAGCTCCACCGCCTTTTTGGCTTCCGAAACCGACAACCCCGACCACCAGATAAAGTCGCGCACCGTAGCCGGTGCATGACTTGTAAAATAGCGCATAGCCAACTCAGCCAATGATTCTTCGCGCGAAAGAAGTTTCCTTACCGGCGCTTTCTCACTCAGCAATGCGTAGGTCAATTTATTCTGTTTAATGGCTCCATTGCAAATAATACCCTCCAATTCGGCGCGCATCAGTAAGTGCGATAACCGGTTCTCATCTGTTCTGATATTCGCCTCCTGATACAATCGGGTAAGTTCTTCCCTGTTTAGATTCACACCGCCAAAAAGTGCTTTTTCGAGTATCGCATTGCTTCTGCCGTAGATGGACTCGTCCAGTTCCAGTTGTCGGTCTCTCGATTTGCACAGCGTTTTTATCTGTGGCGCGGTAAGTTCCAGCAACCAATACACATCGTCGCACGACACAAAATGCCAGGTAGGGCGCATCAAATGCGTACGAATAATCTCACCTTTATTATAAGCCTCCACAATGGATGCATCGTCGGAACCTTGCAAGCGCAACCCTACAGCCCATCGGACCATCAGGAAATCTTGTGCTTGCATAGCACCCATGTAAGCAACAAGGTCTTTAGCCCGGCTGAAACGTTGGCGCTGAATCTCCTGATTCTGAATTCGCAAAGTGGATATATCCGATAAAGTCATACGCTGTATAAATTTGTTGTTGCACAAAGATAATAATTATGTGGTTTTTGGTATACCTGAAACCTTCCAATATATTGGCAAAATCTATAACGCGACATTGGGATTGTCAATTATTTTTCTTTTAAACTAAAAAAAAGTTATTGGAAATTTGTTTATTTCAGCCAAAGACCGTATTTTTACAATCTGAATTAAAGACAGAGATTACACGCTGGAAACATACTGTTGAAGCTGTAAATATGCATTTGTTATTGCAAGATAACCCAAATAGAAAAATCCAAAACACATACTACATGAGAAAAACTTTACTTCTTTTTACTGTACTACTCTTTGGCCTGCAGGGGTGGGCAACAACTTTCACCGTCGATGGCGTAACGTATACCATTACCGATGCCACAAATAAAACGGTAGCGATTGGGACGGAGAGAACACAAACAGCTGCCATTAGTTCATCTACTGTCGGAACATTTACTATTCCTTCTTCAGTTAATTATAATGGGGATGCTTATGCAGTTACGGCTGTAGGGGATTGTGCTTTTTATAACTGCAGTGTAATGACCTCTGTTACTATACCAAATACTATTACTTCAATTGGTAAGGATGCTTTTGGATATACCAAATTAACATCAATTATTATACCTACCTCAGTAACCTCTATCGGGAGTTATGCCTTTGAATATACCAAATTAACATCTATCGTTATACCAACTTCGGTGGTTTCTATCGGAAGTAATGTTTTTTTTAATTGTACCAGTTTAGCTTCAATTATAGTAGATAGTAGTAATTCTAGCTATAGTAGTGCCGATGGAGTATTATTCAATAAAAATAAAACCACGCTGATTCAATATCCTCTTGCTAATACCCAAACCAGCTATGTTATCCTAGGTTCTGTAGCTTCTATTGAAAGCAATGCCTTTGAGAGTTGTATTAATCTAACTTCAATTACTATCCCATCTTCGGTTACTTCAATAGGAGATAGAGTTTTTACTCTCAGTCAAAAATTAACTTCGATTACTGTGGATGGCAATAATTCTAACTATGTTAGTGTTGATGGAGTGTTGTTCGATAAAAATATGACTACACTGATTCAATATCCTTGTAGAAATGCTCAAACCAGCTATGCAATTCCGGCTTCGGTAGTTTCAATCGGCAGCCTAGCCCTTTCAAGTTGCGTTAATTTAACTTCAATCACTATTCCAGCTTCAGTTACTTCAATAGGAAGTCTCGCTTTTTATTACTGTCCTGGATTAACTCACCTATATGCCAATAATATTACTCCTACCAATATTATGTTAGGTTCTTCATTATTCTTTGGCACTCCGACATCCACTTGTACGCTTTATGTATCTACGGGAACTAAGTCACTTTATGCTGCCGCCAACCAATGGAAAGACTTTTCGATTGTTGAGCAGGACAATATGTTTGCCATATTTGCAAATTCAAGTTCTACTATTAGGGGTAAAATAACAGGTAGCGGTGCATATACATCGGGAGCTTCGTGTACTCTTACGGCGTCACCAACTGCTGGTTATGCTTTTGCCGATTGGACGGAAAATGGAACGGTTGTATCGACCGATGCAAATTATACTTTTACGGTGAGTAATACTCACACATTCGTAGCTAACTTTACAGTAAATAGCTATTCAATAACAACTTCTGCGAGCTCTACTACTCGTGGCTCGGTAACTAGCAGCGGGACATACACCTATGGGTCATCTTGTACACTTATGGCCACTCCATCACCAGGTTATGCTTTTGTAAACTGGACTGAAAACGGATCAATAGTATCTACCAGTGCAAGCTATACTTTTACGGTTAATGCTGCCCGCACGCTAGTAGCGAACTTTGCGGAGGGAGGCTATTCCATATCAATATCGGCAAAGCCAGATGAAGGTGGAACAGTTACCGGAGGTGGAACATATCTTTCAGGAACAAGCCAAACAATAACGGCAATTGCTAACACATACTATGGTTTCAAAAATTGGACAGATAAAAAGGGAAATATAGTATCTACATCATCACCTTTCACCTTTACTCTTAGCAAAGATACTACGCTGACAGCTAATTTTTTCAAAATATATGATTTTTCTGATGGCAATGGGTTAGCTTATAAAATTTCCTCACCAACAACAGCCTATGTCACTTACAAATCACAAATCGGAAAGGATTATTCAGGTTTTATTACTATACCAAGTACTGTAACTTACAATGGTACAAGTTACAATGTAACCGCCATTGGAGACTCAGCTTTTCATTATTGCGCTAGTCTAGATGGTGTTAATATTCCAAATTCCGTGGTTTCTATAGGAGATTCGGCTTTTTATGACTGCCGTGGGTTGGATGCAATTACTATTCCTAGTTTCGTGACTTCTATTGGAAATAACGCTTTTTACGACTGTTTCAATGTGAGTTCTATTACTATCCCCAGTTCACTAATTTCTATTGGGAATGGAGCATTTAACCAATGCTCAAAGATTACTTCTATTACTATTCCAAATACGATCACTTCAATTGGTAATGATGTTTTTAGCTTTTGTACTCGTTTAACTTCGGTAACCATTCCTAGTTCTGTTACTTCGATAGGCAATAATGCATTTTATAATTGTAGTGCTTTGACTTCAGTAACTATTCCTAGTTCTGTAACATCAATTGGCTCATGGACTTTTGGTTGGTGCGAAGGTTTAACTTCAGTTAATATTCCAAATTCAATTACTTCTATTGGGGGGTATGCTTTTTATAACTGTAACGTCTTAACAAACATATCAATTCCAAATTCAGTAACGTTCATCGGCCCTAAAGCTCTTGCGAGTTGTCTAAAATTATCTTCAATTACCGTTGACAGTAATAACTCAAATTATAGCAGTCCTGATGGAGTATTATTCAACAAAGCGCTTACAACTCTTATTCAATATCCGGCCGGAAAATCTAATACAAGCTATATTATTCCAAGTACAGTTACTTCTATTGGTGATAATGCCTTCGATCAGATCGTCGCATTACTCAGTGTTACAATTCCGAATTCGATTTCTTCTATTGGAACCGAAGCTTTTTATTATTCTAGAAATTTGAACACAATTTACGTGAATAATGCTAAGCCACAAAATATCAATTTACGTATGAACGTATTCAATGGTGTTTCCACTTCTACCTGTAAGCTTTATGTACCAACCGGTTCTAAGACACTTTATGCTGCCGCCAATCAATGGAAAAATTTTGTTAATACAATTGAAGAAGTTTTAACTCCTTCGATTAGCATCAGCCCATCTCAATCAACCATATGTCCGGGTAGTTCTGTTACTTTTACTGCAACGCCAATTGATGGAGGTAACAGCCCGACTTACCAATGGAAATTAAATACTATAGCCATTTCAGGTGCTACAAACAGTACCTATACAACTACTACTTTAAATAACAACGACTTAATTACCTGTGATATAACTAGCAGCTTGTCTTGTTTAGTATCTAATTCAGCTACGAGTATTGCCATAAAAATGACGGTAAATACTATCGTTACACCATCACTGAGTATTACTTCTTCGGCAGCAGCAACATATCCCGGAGGGTCGGTTACTTTTACTGCAACTCCAACGAATGGTGGTACAACACCGGCTTATCAATGGTACCTTAATGGAACAGCTATTTCGGGAGCAACAAATAGCACTTATACAAGTACAACTCTTAGTAATAATGATGTGATAACTTGCAACCTTACCAGCAGTTTACCTTGCACAACTACACCTACAGCTACCAGTAATGCCATAACAATGACGGTAAGTAACTCCTTCTCTTCAGGTGGAGTATATTATAAAATAACGTCATTGACCACTCCATATACGGTGGCAGTAACCAATATTGGTTCTAATTCTTATTCAGGGAATATTATTATTCCATCTTCGGTAACTTATGGCGGGGCTGCTTTTTCAGTAACCTCAATTGCGGACTATGCTTTTCTTGCTAGTGAACGTTTGGTCTCTGTTACCATTCCATCTTCGGTAACCTTAATCGGGAAATCGATTTTCTATGCTTGCAGCGGGTTAACTTCTATTATTGTTGATGCTGCAAACCCCAATTATTATAGTGATAATGTAGCACTGTATGATAAGCAAGTAGCTACATTGATTGAATGTGCCTGGGGTAAATCCGGACCTTATACCATTCCTTCTTCTGTAACAGGCATTTCAGAATCTGCTTTTCGGGATTGTGCCGGCTTAACTTCAGTTACTCTCCCGTCTTCCTTAACGTCTATCGGAGATTATGCATTCTTGGGTTGTGATGGAATTACATCGGTTACACTTCCTTCCTCGGTGACTTCTATTGGAGCTGGTGCTTTTGCAAGTTGTATGGGGATAACTTCTATTCATGTCAAAAACATGAATCCGTCAGCCATTGTATTAGGTGGCAGTGGTGTTTTTTATAATATTTCTAATTCAGCTTGTTCGCTTTATGTACCTACCGGCTCCAAATCCCTCTATGCTGCTGCCGAGCAGTGGAGCGGATTTAATATAGTGGAAGAAGATGGTCTTTACGCTGTCTATACCACTGCAAGTACTAGTGGTGCAGTAACAGGTAGCGGATCATATATTTCCGGCTCATCCTGCACACTTACAGCTTCTGCTGCAACTGGCTACACCTTTACAGGCTGGATCGAGAATGGCACAATAGTAGTTACCAATTCAAGTTATACCTTTACGGTAAATGGTACACATACATTTGTTGCCAGCTTTACAGCAAACAGCTATGCCGTAACAGCTTCGGCAAGTACTAGTGGTACTGTGGCCAACAGCGGGACACACACCTATGGTTCATCCTGCACGCTTACAGCTACACCGGCAGTCGGTTATACTTTTACTAACTGGACTGAAAACGGAACAATAGTATCTACCAGTGCAAACTATACTTTTATAGTAAGTACGACACGGACATTAGTTGCAAACTTTACTGCAAACAGCTACGCAATAACAACTTCTGCAACCCCAACTGTAGGAGGTACTGCTGCAGGTAATGGAATATACACCTACGGATCATCGTGTACGCTTACAGCCACACCGGCAACCGGCTACAGCTTTTCCAACTGGACTGAGAATGGGACTGTAGTATCTACCAATACAAGTTATATTTTTACGATAAGTGCCGCGCGTACATTAGTTGCTAGCTTTACAACAAACAGCTATGCCGTAACAACTTCGGCAAGCTCTAGTACTAGCGGTACTGTGACCAACAGCGGGACATACACCTATGGGGCATCGTGCACACTTACAGCTACACCGGCAGCGGGTTATACTTTTACTAACTGGACTGAAAACGGAACGATAGTATCTACCAGTGCAAACTATACCTTTACAGTTAATGCTGCCCGCACGATAGTTGCCAACTTTGTCAGAGGTTATTCCATAACTGTATCGGCAAATTCTGCTGAAGGTGGTACGGTTACCGGAGGAGGAACATTTCTTTCCGGAACAAAACAAACAATAACGGCTACTGCTAATCCATACTATGGTTTTAAAAACTGGACGAATAAAAAAGGAAATATCGTATCTACATCATCACCTTTCACCTTTACCCTTAGTAAGGACACCACACTAACAGCTAACTTTGTAAAGAAATATGATTTTACAGATACCAATGGTTTGTACTACAAAATATCGTCCCCCACAACAGCTTATGTTACTTACCGTAATTCAGCCGGAGGTGATTACAGCGGAACCATCACCATTCCAAGTACAGTGACCATTGACAACACAAACTATAGTGTAACTGCTATAGGAGATAGTGCATTTTATAACTGTTCTGGCTTGACATCAATTAATACAGCAAATTCTGTTACTTCTATTGGTCGTTACTCATTTTGCTATTGTAGCAAGTTGACATCTATAACGCTTCCCGATGCTATTACTGCAATGGGGACGTCTGCTTTTGCTTACTGTTATAATTTGGCATCTGTTACCCTTTCTAACTCTTTGACATCTCTTTCTGCGAGTCTTTTCAGAGGCTGCCAAAAATTAACGACAATTGCGATTCCTAATTCGGTTACTGCTATAGGTAGCAGCACCTTTACCGATTGTTCAGTATTGACATCGGCGACAATATCTGCTTCGGTAGTTTCGATAGGAATTGATGCTTTTGAATATTGTACCGGATTAACGTCGATTACTATAGAAAATAATAATCCCAACTATTGCAGTGTTGATGGGGTATTGTTCAACAAAAATAAAACAAACCTGATTCAATATCCTCTTGGCAATAGTCAAACGAGCTACTCAGTTCCCAATACAGTAAGTACTATTGGACAGGATGCTTTTGAAAAAGGAACTAAATTAACTTCCGTTTCAATTCCAGCTTCGGTTACGGCTATTAATAGCTATGCATTTAATAACTGTACTGGCTTAACAGCAATATATGCCAGCAACATCGATCCTGTAAAAATAACATTAGAGAGTTACGTATTTTATTCTGTTCCAACATCCACCTGTACACTCTATGTACCGACTGGTTCGAAGACGCTTTATGCTGCTGCCAGTCAGTGGAAAGCCTTTTCGATTGTCGAACAAGAAAACATATACTCAATATTTGCAAACTCAGGTTTAACTGCGGGGGGTAAAGTAGCAGGCAGTGGTGCATATTCATCAGGAACTTCTTGTACACTCACTGCCACACCAGCAACTGGCTATACTTTTACCGGTTGGACAGAAAACGGAGCAATTGTTTCTACAGATCTAAGTTATACCTTTCCGGTAAGTGGAACGCGCACATTGGTGGCGAATTTTAATGCCCTTATTACAGCAGCGGCGAATACATCCGATTATGGAAGCGTTGCTGGCGTTGGCAATTATGTAATTGGATCAAGTTGTACGCTTACTGCGACTCCTACTTCCGGATATGCTTTCAGTAACTGGACAGAAAATGGAAATGTTGTTTCTTCAAGTGCAACGTATACTTTCACAGTAAGTTCAACACGAACTTTAGTTGCTAATTTTGCAACCCCCTGTATATTGTCTCTGTCTATGAATTCGGTTGAAGGAGGAAAGGTAACCGGGGCTGGTACGTATGGCAAGGGGAGTAGCCAAACCGTTACGGCAACTCCAAGTGATGGTTATGGATTCAAAAACTGGATAAACAATAAAGGCACCGAGCTCTCTCCTTATCAAAGCTATTCCTTTACCCTAACAAAGGATACAGCCTTAACAGCCAACTTTGTAAAAAGATATGATTTTACAGACACCAATGGTTTGTATTATAAGATATCTTCTCCCACAACGGCTTATGTTACGTACCGTAATTCAGCCGGAGGTGATTACAGCGGAGCTATTGTTGTTCCATCTACGGCAACCATTAATGGAACAAGCTATAATGTAACTGCTATCGGTGATAGTGCCTTTTATAATTGTTCAGGCTTGACATCAATTAGTATAGCAAACTCTGTTACTGCTATTGGTAGTTATTCATTTTACTATTGCAGCAAGTTGACATCTATAACGCTTCCCGATGCTATTACTTCAATGAAGACGTATGCTTTTGCTTACTGTTATAATTTGGCATCTGTTACCCTTCCTGGCTCTTTAACCTCTCTTTCTACGAATCTTTTTAGCGGTTGTTCTAAATTAACATCGATCACTATTTCTAATTCGGTTACTGCTATAGGGAATAGCTCCTTTAGCTCTTGTTCCGGATTAACATCAGCTATAATACCTGCTTCGGTAGTTTCAATCGGAATTGATGCTTTTGAATATTGTACCGGATTAACGTCGATTACTGTAGAGAATAATAATCCCAACTATTACAGTGTTAATGGAGTGTTGTTCAACAAAAATAAAACAACCCTGATTCAATATCCACTTGGCAATACTCAAACGAGCTACTCAGTTCCCAATACAGTAACTACTATTGGACAGGATGCTTTTGAGAGAGGAATAAAATTAACTACCGTTTCAATTCCACCTTCGGTTACTTCTATCAATAGTTATGCATTAGACTGTTCTGGATTAACTTCCATATATGCCAACAATAGCGATCCGGGAAAAATTACATTAGGAAGTTACATATTTTATTCTGTTCCAACATCCACTTGTACACTCTATGTACCTACCGGATCGAAGACGCTTTATGCTGCAGCCAGTCAATGGAAGAATTTTCCCAACATTATTGAAGAACCTTTGTATACTATCTCAACATTAGCGAATATATCTACCGGTGGGAAAACCCAAGGAAGTGGAAGTTATATTAATGGGTCTAAATGTACATTATATGAAATATCAAATCCGGGGTACTCTTTTGCGAATTGGACAGAGAACGGTAACGTAGTCTCTACAGATGCCAATTATACCTTTACAGTAAATGCTGATCAAGCACTTATGGCTAACTTTACAGAAAACAATGCCAGTGATTATACTATTTATACAAGTTCTGATTCTAGAGATGCCGTAATTACTGGCTCAGGACGATATTCATTGGGTTCAAGTTGCACTCTTACAGCGACTGCCAATACAGGTTATACCTTTACATACTGGACAGAAAACGACAACGTAATATCCTCTGATGTTAGTTATACATTTACAGTAAATGCATCTCGTGCCATTAGGGCTATTTTTACAGCAAACAACTATACTATTTCAGGAAAACTCAATTCTGCTACACGAGGAAGCATTATTGGTGACGGAATTTATACCTACAATACAACTTGTATTATTAGCGCAATAGCTAATGCTGGTTATGTCTTTACTAACTGGACGGAAAACGGTACGATAGTTTCCGCTAACTCTAACTATGAATTTACAGTCGATGCTGCTCATTCTTTAGTAGCCAACTTCTCTGCTGTTGCGGTAACGGTAACACAGCCCACTGCTACAAAGCTATCGGGCAACATTACTGTTAAACCTTCTACTGGGTTTACGTATAGTATTGATGGAAAAACATACCAAACTAGTAACGAGTTTCCGTATCTATCTATCGGTACATATAATGTAACCCTGAAAAATATCTCCGATGGTACGGTGTCATCACCGGTACTTGCCGTTGTCAATGCTTCGGGGCTAGTTGCCGCCAATAACTACCAAATAAAGGCATCGAATTGTACCTGTCGGGACACAAAAGATGGGGCTATTGCCGTAACACTGGACAAGGCATTGGATTATACGGTAACGGTAACAGGAACCAATACTAGTTACAAACAGTCCGTCATGTTTTCAGGCACTTCCTACAGCCTTAAGAATCTGCCGGCAGATACCTATATGCTTGTTTTCAAAATTGATTTTCTGGATAACTACGAACAAAGTTTCAATGTAGTAGTTACGCAACCTGACGATTTAAGCGTACTCAAAGTGGGTGCAGAAAAAAGTAGAGCCACGTATACGCTGAGCGGAGGAACAAGTTATTATGTTAGCGTCAATGACAATACCACCGAAACACAGGGTGATCAAGTTCAGGTATCTTTAGTGCCGGGCGAAAATAAAATTAAAATCTATACAGAAAAACTTTGTCAGGGAATGTATGAAGAAACTATCTACAACAGTGAGAACGGTCAGATTTCGCTTTTCCCCAATCCTACTACGGGTAAGATAACTATTGGTGTTCCAGGCGAGGAAGAATCGGTTACTGCCGAAATTATTTCGCTAAGCGGAGCATTGCAACTTAAACAAAAGCTCATTGTTCCAAAAAACAGATTGGTAGATCTTGATGTATCTTATTTTATCAGCGGTACGTACATTGTGAAGGTAAACGGTTCAACGGTAAATAGCAGTGTAAAGATGATGAAAAAATAAGTAAGAGATTAAAACGACTGAGAGAAAATAATAATTAACAACAAATAGCTCTATTGAAAGAAAATTATGAAACATAAAATAAAAACACGTTATATAGCCGGACTCTTTGCTGGCCTTATTCTAATCGGTTGTGGAGGGAAAGAGGATGAACTGGTTCCTGTGCCTATCCCTGTTCCCGCTCCGGGAACAACTACCTTGTCATTGCCTGTAAATAATACAGCCTGTTTGCAGGGGACTTCTGCAAGCGGCACATTTGCTTTGGTATCGTTTTCGTGGAGATCTGCCGCTAATGCAGCCAGCTACCAATTAGTAGTTAAAAACTTGAACACGCAAACAACCGATACTTATATCACGAAGGATACCTTATATACAGCCTGTCTAGTAATAAACGCACCTTATTCGTGGACTATAACAGCAACAAATGTTTCGGGTAAAACAAACAGTGATAGTTGGAAATTTTACTTATCGGGAGCAGCATCGAGTAGTTATGCTCCTTTTGCAGCCGATTTGAAATCGCCGTGGTCGGGTACTACTATCGCTTCAAATGGTGTAGCAACTGTACAGGTTACCTTTCAATGGACAGGCAGCGACCCCGACAATGATATTGCGACTTACTCCCTTTATCTGGACAACACAAATGCCACAACACAAGTAATTGCATCACAAACAGCAAGCACCGCTACGCAAACTCTAACGAGTGGTAAAACCTATTATTGGAAAGTCGTAACGACGGATAAAGTAGGTAATACCTCGGTTTCGACCATCAATTCGTTTAAAGTCAATTAAACTGATTATCTGCTGTTACACTCAAAGTTCATATATTAACAACAAAAAATATCGGATAACTCTGGAAAGAAGTAAAAAAGGTGCAAAGTAATTCAGTTTACTTTGCACCTTTTTAATAGTTAAATTCCGAACAACACTTAGTTCACTTTTTTACCACATAACGATCTTCCTGTAGCATTTAATCCCGAATAGACAATGGTTGGTACACGAGGTGAAGCCTCCCAGTTTAGTTCACGTTGAACATTTAATATCGACCTACTAATTTCGTAAAAACGTGAATGAAATATAGAGAGTTAGTATTGTCGAATTCAAATCCATGAACAATTAATCCGCAAATTGACTGAGTCCTAATGTCGGCAATATGGTCACTATCTATTCAATGTACGCCATTATTGCATTTCTAGTATTTATATCCTGTTTTTGTGTATTTTTACTCCAAAAAGCAATTTTTGTCCACCAGATTTCGATATTTTTTTAATTTCTTTGTATTCTGAAAAAAAACAACTAATTAATCACGTATGAGACGAGCATTAGAAATAATTACTAAATCCCAAAGATTGTTCATTGCGAGTTCCATGCAACAACTAACCAATAAATAAAAACGAATGAACGCATGAAAAAAACTAAATCTTTAGCTGTATTGGCTCTTTCCATAGCCATGGGAACACAACTGATTACTGCTCAAACCCACAACATCTCTGTTGATGTAAAAAAACCGGGATCACCCATCCAGAAGACTATGTACGGCATTTTCTTCGAAGATATCAATTACGGAGCCGATGGCGGTTTATATGCCGAAATGGCAAAAAATCGTTCGTTCGAATTCCCTCAAAGCCTGCTAGGCTGGACTACTTTTGGTAACGTAGAAGTAAAAAATGACGGTCCGTTTGCCAATAATCCACATTATGTACGTCTATCCTACCCCGGTCATGACGCCAAAAGTACAGGTATGGACAACGAAGGATTCTTTGGATTTGGATTGAAAAAAGATGCCGATTACCGTTTCTCGGTATGGGCACGCGCCGCAGCCGGAAATGCTACTGAAAGTATTCGTATTGAATTTATCGATCCAACGAGCGCTATTCTTTCAACGCAAAATATCACTGTCGACTCTAAAGACTGGAAAAAATACCAGGTAGTCCTGAAATCAACAACCCTTGAGCCAAAAGCAAGACTACGCATTTTCCTGAGTTCAAAAGGAAGTCTGGACTTAGAACATGTATCCGTTTTCCCTGTTGATACCTGGAAAGGACGAGAAAACGGTTTACGCAAGGATTTAGCACAGGCATTGTACGACCTTAAACCGGGAGTGTTCCGCTTTCCAGGTGGTTGTATTGTCGAAGGAACAGAAATTAACGACCGCTATCAATGGAAAAATACTGTTGGCCCCGTTGAAAATCGGAAATCGAATATGAATCGTTGGGAATACACTTTCCAAAACCGCTTTTTCCCCGATTATTATCAATCGTACGGTATGGGATTCTATGAACTGTTTCAATTGTCTGAAGAAATTGGCGCAGAGCCACTTCCGGTAATTAGTTGCGGACTGGTTTGTCAGTTTCAGAACAAAGACGTGAAAGCTCACGTGTCAGTAAATGAGCTAAATCCATATGTTCAGGATGCCCTCGATTTAATTGAATTTGCCAATGGCGATGTAAATACCAAATGGGGTAAAGTCCGTGCAGATATGGGTCACCCGGCATCATTTAATCTGAAAATGATGGCTGTGGGCAACGAGCAATGGGGAAGTCTTTACCCTGAACGTCTCGAACCATTTATAAAAGCAATTCGAAGTAAATATCCTACATTTAAAATTATTGGAACTGCAGGTCCAAGCCCCGACGGTAAAGATTTTGATTTTGGCTGGAGTGAAATGAAACGCCTGAAAGCCGACCTTGTGGACGAGCATTATTATAAAGATCCGCAATGGTTCCTGTCAAATGCCAAACGCTACGATAACTACGACCGTAAAGGACCGAAAGTATTTGCCGGCGAATATGCCTGTCACCCAAAAAACCGCAAAAACAATTTCGAAGCTGCACTTAGTGAAGCCGCCTTTATGACCGGTTTCGAGCGCAATGCCGACGTGGTACATATGTGTACTTACGCTCCGCTATTTGCACATGTTGAAGGTTGGCAATGGAAACCAGACTTAATCTGGTTCGACAATCTGAGAAGTGTTCGTTCAGCAAACTATTATATTCAACAACTTTACGGACACAATGTAGGCACAAATGTATTGACCACCGTTGAAAATAAATTACCCCTAGCCGGACAAGATGGAATCTATGCTTCGTCGGCGTTGGATAAAACAAAGAACGAAATTATCCTGAAAATAGCCAACACTTCGGATGTAGCTAAGAAAGTTAGTTATTCGTTTAACGACCTCAAAGCTGCCGAACGCAATGGTACACAAACTACCTTGAAATCGGACAATCCGGATCAGGAAAACACGCTTGATAATCCAAACGCTGTAGTTCCTACAACCAAAGAAATCAAAGTATCAGGAAACACTTTAGAAGTAGAATTAGCTCCTAAATCGTTCAATCTGTATACTATTAAGTTGTAAAACGGCTTACAAAAGGAACTTCAAAACAATAGGTTAATTTAAGTGGAAGTAGGGTGTGAACCCTGCTTTCATTGTTTTATTGCACTTAGGAATCAATCGAGCAACGCAAAACGAGTCTAAAAAAGTATCATTATTGTCTATCCTATCGAATTGATTATTCGTTTAGAAATAAAATTAATACTTTTGTTTTGGCTTTCATGTTTTTACTTTAGAAAAAATAAAAGCATCGTTTATCTACTGAAATTTAGACATCTATCAATGAAAAAACTGACTCTTCTCACGTTCTCAATTTGGTTTATCGGGCAGACTCTTCTCGCCCAGGGTACAGTTGAAGCCTACAACCGTGCCTATTCCCTTCAGGAAAAGTTTAAAGACAAAGTGTTTTATTCCAATGTCACCCCTCAATGGATTGGAAAAACCAACAGTTTTTGGTACGTTCGCTCCACGCCACAAGGAAAAAACTATGTGGTTGTTGATGCACAGAAGAAAACCCGCACCGAACTTTTTGACCATAATAAACTGGCTTTGGAACTTACTCTGGCAACCGACAAAAATGTTGATGCCAAACAACTACCTATCACCTCCGTAAACGTTTCGTCGGCGTTGGACACAATTCATTTTGTATATAATGCTTACAAATGGGCGTATCTGACCAAGAATAATTCGCTCAAAAAAGGAGCTAAGATTGCAACTACTAAAGAAGAGTACTGGGGAACTGTGGATACAGAACGAACAGGAAAAGCGGTCGTTTCACCCGATAAAAAGTGTTCGGCATTTGTCAAAGACAACAACCTTTACATCAAAGACCTGGCTACCGGAATCGAAAAAACATTAAGCCACGAAGGCACTCAAGGTGATTACTATTCTGCTTACCCCTACTGGTCGCCCGATTCGAAAAAGCTGGCTGTGATGCGTATTCACGCTGCCGAAGCACGTAAACTATATCTTATTGAGTCCTCGCCTGCCGATCAGTTTCAACCCAAGCTGCAAACCCGCGACTATGTGAAACCGGGCGACGTGCTGCCTTCACGCACACCTGTCATCTTTGACATGGCAAGTGGCAACCAAAAAATAATTTCTACCGATTTGTGTAAAGACCAAATGGATTTGAAAGCCTTCGAATGGTTTGCCGATAGTAAATCGGTGCTGTTCGAATACAACCAACGTGGTCACCAAGTGTATCGCGTGTTGGAAATAGTCGCCGAGACCGGAGAAGTAAAAACCCTGATTGAGGAAACGTCGAAAACCTTTGTAAACTACACCCGCTATTTTCGCCAAACGGTAAACAATGGCAACGAAATCATCTGGATGAGCGAACGCGACAACTGGAACCACCTCTACCTCTACGACCGCCACACCGCTAAGGTGAAAAATCAAATTACCAAAGGGCAGTGGTACGTGCGCGGGGTGCTCAATGTGGACGAGAAAAAGCGGGAGATTACTTTTACTGCCAACGGCATGATGCCGAATGAAGACCCATATCTGGTTCGTTACTATCGCATCAGGTTCGACGGCACTGGGCTCACTTGTCTGACGCCAGAAGAAGGCATGCACCAGGCATGGTTCTCCGACGATAAAAAATATCTGGTGGATGTATATTCCACCGTAAACAAAGCTCCGGTGGCTGTTTTGCGCAGTGCTACCGATGGAAAAATAGTGATGCCACTCGAAAAAGCCGATATCAGTGAGTTGCTGAAAATTGGATGGATTGCTCCTGAACCTTTCGTGGCTAAAGGGCGCGATGGCAAAACGGATATCTGGGGTATCATTTATCGCCCGACGAACTTTGACCCTGACAAGAAATACCCCGTTATCGAATATATCTACGCCGGACCGGGAAGTCAGTATGTACCTAAATCATTTATTGCATACAACCGCAACATGACAGCACTTGCCGAGCTGGGCTTTATCGTTGTGCAAATGGACGGCATGGGAACATCCTTCCGCTCCAAAGCATTTGAGGAAATTATTTATAAAAACCTGAAAGATGCCGGATTCCCCGACCGCATTGCATGGACAAAAGCCGCTGCAGCCAAATACCCATACATTGACATCGAACATCTGGGTATCTTTGGTGCTTCGGCAGGCGGACAGGAAGCCATGGGAGCCTTGCTGTTCCATCCCGAACATTACAAAGCCGCCTACTCCTCGTGCGGATGCCACGACAACCGTATGGACAAGATATGGTGGAACGAACAATGGCTGGGCTACCCTATCGACTCAAGCTATATTGCCGGGTCTAATGTAGAAAATGCACATCTGCTTACCCGTCCGCTGATGTTGGTAGTAGGCGAAATGGACGATAACGTGGATCCTGCCTCCACCTACAAGGTGTGCGACCAGTTGATAAAAGCCAATAAAGACTTCGAACTGGTAGTACTTCCCGGCGTGCCCCACACCATGGGTGGCGACTATAGCGAGCACAAACGCTTCGACTTCTTTGTAAAAAACCTAATGGGCGTTACACCACCTAGCTGGGAGAAAGTGATTGTGAAGAAATAAAGTTGTTTTCTGGAGTAACTATAATCATTACGAATTAATTGTATCTTTGCACAGAAATATCTATGGCAAATCTTTATATCATATCTGGTTGTAATGGAGCGGGCAAAACTACTGCTTCCTATTCTGTTTTGCCTGACATGCTAAAATGTAAAGAATTTGTCAATGCTGATGAGATAGCAAAAGGCTTGTCTCCCTTTCAACCGGACAAAGTAGCTATTGAAGCCGGACGTATTATGTTGGGCAGAATAGATGATTTGATGAATCATAATGTTGATTTTGCTTTTGAAACGACATTAGCCACTAAATCGTATGCTAGATTTGTTTTGGAAGCTCAAACAAAAGGTTATTTTGTTACGTTAGTATATTTTTGGCTTAGTACGCCTGAACTTGCTATTGAGAGGGTAAAAAAACGAGTGATGTTAGGAGGTCACAATATTCCCGAGGAAATAATCCGCCGACGGTATAAAGCCGGCATTCAGAATCTCGGCAATATGTATATACCAATTTGCGATTATTGGTTAATCATTGATAATTCAAAACCTCCGTTTCAGATAATAGCAGAAGGAAGTAAAACTGATAGCATTGAAATTAAAAATCAACACATTTACAATAAAATTATAAAACCATGACAAAGGAAGAAGTAAAAGAAATGCGCTCGAAAATTCTACAAGGCATAGAATTATCGTATAACAGATTGTTGACTTCTAAACAAAAAGAAGATGGTGAGCTTGTCATATCAGATAAAGGAAAGGTTGTTGAAGTAAAAGCCAAAAATCTCAAACAATCTAATAAATTCAGCGCAGCACATTAATCTGTATTTTTTTATCCCGTTGGAATAACAAAACGAAACTTCATAAATTTATAAACAAGGCTACTCAGAAACGAGTGGCCTTGTTTGGTTTAAATAAAACGCTAAAAATCCCTGCAGATCTGCTGAGCCACCCTACTAAATTGTAACTTCTACGTTCATTCAAATACATTTCTGTTGCTTCTACGCAGTCACAACAAAACATATATCACACATTATAAAGCACTTGAAGTATTGGCACAGCCTTTGCCTTGCTTTCCACAAAAAAACAACGTTATGACAGCAGAAGAAATCAAAGAATTGGATGCGAAAGTGCGAAAGGCTCGCTTTGTTCTATCCCAAAAAGCAGGGGCTCTGCACGACCTTATTGAGGATCGGTTGCCGGCAGATTATCTAGAAATTCCCGCCTATGCCGAGGAAACATTTCTGGCTTGTAAAGCATGGGATGAACTGAATAAAAAATTGATAGAAAATAAAATCTAAAACATCCCAATAAGTCAACCGCTTATACATATACTATTATTCATATCGGTTACAGATAACTAAACTCGTAACTAAATTCTTGTAACTATGCTTGTACATTTCTACGAAAAGCCCGGTTGTATCAACAATATCAGGCAAAAACAATTACTGGAACAACATGGACACAGAGTAGAAGCACATTCGTTGTTGGATCAGCACTGGAACACAGCTACACTTCGGCTATTTTTTACTGACATGCCCGTGAGCGAGTGGTTCAATGCGGCTTCACCCCGCGTAAAGAGTGGAGAGATTATTCCGGCCAATTTTAATGAAAAATCTGCCCTACAGGCCATGATCAAAGACCCATTGCTTATTCGTCGACCGTTGATAGATGTGTATGGAGAACTGACGTGCGGTTTTGACAGTCCTTTAGTAAAAAGTCTACTGGGAGAAAACACAGATATTAGCAGTTTGCTATCGTGCCCAAATACGGGAACGTATACAAAATGTGATTGACAATAAGTTCTCATCTGTCAACAAAGCACTCTTTATTCCAACCCTTTATCCATAAATGCAGAGACACTCCCCCCGACTCTGCTTTTCTTACATCCCGCATTTTCAGTTCAAATGACATCCAAGTCTTACTCCTCATCTACAAATTCGACACATCCTTTTACTATCTCTATTTTAAATCTATTGATTATCGGTAAGGCAAAATGGCAAATTTTTAATAAAGAAATGAACACAAACAGTGGCTCTTCGTTAATATTGTGTGGAAAGACAATACAATTAACACCAAATTGATTGCAGAATTATTTTTCTATATATATTTGTAACACTTTTAAGTAAAATAAATGATTGGCGAGTATGTTCGCTTAAAACAATCAGTCGGTAGTTGACATACCAATTATTGATAAACCCAAAAACACAACTTAAAATGAAAAGAATTTGCACGTTATTAATGGCTGTCGTATTTCTTTCAGTCACAGCAATTAGCACACAAGCAGCTACGGCTAAGCCGTCGAAGAAAGACACAAAAACTGAAGTTAGTCAGAAACTTAAAAAAGATGGAACAGTAGACAAACGTTACAAACAAGCTGATGCGGCTGCAAAAGATACGAAAGTTGCTCCGGCTAAAGTATCAAAACAAGTAGCTACTACAGGCGAACACTTGAAAAAAGATGGATCGGCCGACATGCGTTACAAAGAAAACAAAGAAGGTCATCAAAAAGATGTAAAGCACCTTAAAAAAGATGGCACTCCTGACAAACGTTTCAAAGAAAACAAATAAATTTCTTGCAACTTAGGAAATAAAAAAACGAGCTTAATCGGTGTGATTAAGCTCGTTTTCATTTCCTAAACGTTTACTTCTTTAGTATAAAAAGAAACAACCCCCTCAATAATCTTTTGCTTAAACCCCATTTTTTAGTTACTTTTGAATGTCCAATTTCAGGAAATAAAACTTTATACAGCATCATGAATATCAATCAATTCAACAACATATTCTTTATCGGAGTAGCAGGCTCGGGTATGAGTGCCATTGCGCAATACCTTCGGGGCATTGGTAAAAACGTAAGTGGTAGCGATCGCTATTTCTTGCCGGACATGCCAAATGAAACCCGCGAAAAACTCGAAGCAGAAGGCATTCAGTGTTTTTTGCAGGATGGAAGTGGCATCACCGCTCAAACCGATTTGGTGGTAGCATCTACCGCTATCGAGGATACGGTTTTCGAAGTGCAAAAGGCCAAGGGGCTAAACATTCCCATTTTGAGACGTTCGGAAGTGCTGGCATTGATAGCCGAGAGCAAAAAAACAATTGCGGTGGGAGGCACTTCGGGCAAAAGCACCACGTCGGCTATGATTTTTGATATTATGCAACATGCCGGACTGGAACCGAGTATTATCAGTGGCGCCGGGCTGACCAGCATTATCCGCGAAGGAAAAATTGGGAATGCAAAGGTAGGCAAAGGCGAATGGTTGGTGATTGAAGCCGACGAAAGTGATGGTTCTATTGTGCAATATCACCCTGAAATTGGATTGTTGCTAAACGTAGAAAAAGATCATCAGGAAATTGATGAGTTGATGGAAATCTTCGGAACGTTCCGCGACAATACCAAAGAGATATTTATCACCAATCGATCGAATAAGTTAGCTGCAAAACTGTCGGTAAAGGCTGCGAATGATTTTGCGACTGCGGAAAGCGAAGGTGCCGGTTATACCGGTGGAGATTTTATACAGAATGGTCTTCAGATTCAGTTTGCCGCAAACGGTTCCGTCGTAAAGATGAATACCGTTGGCAAGCATAATATGGAGAATGCACTGGCTGCCATAGCGGTGGTAAACCGCCTGGGAGTAAGCTACGAAACAGCAGCCGAAGCGTTGGCGCAATACGAAGGAATTTATCGTCGTCACCAGATTATTGGTGAAAAGGATAATGTTTTAGTGATTGACGACTACGCCCACAATCCTGCAAAATGTGCGGCCTCGATAGCTGCTTGTCAGCCGGTGGCACCAAAACTTATTGCATGGTTTCAACCGCATGGTTATAAACCTACCCGTTTCCTGCGAGATGATTTTGTACACGATATAGCTGCGGTGTTACGACCACAAGACGAGATATGGATGAGCGAAATTTTTTATGCCGGAGGTTCGGCGGTGAAAGATATTTCGGCCAACGACCTGATAGAGGATTTAAAGAAGCTGGGCAAGAATGCTTATTTTGTGGAAGACAGAAACCAACTGGTGGAAGCCGTGAAACCTCATTTCGACGGACAAACCGTATTACTGCTAATGGGTGCGCGCGATCCAAGTCTGGAGGTATTTGCAAAAGAAGTTTTTGAGAAATTGTAGAACGCACACTTCTTTCTACCTATTCGATCAACCAACAAAGGCACAAGAAATTGTGCCTTTGTTGGTTGATTTTTTACTGGATTTCTCTCTAGCATCAATAAAAATCATACGCATTACTATTACTTCTGGTTCTTCTGGCTTTCGATCTCTTTGGTTTATTCATATTCAAAAATTTGAAGCTGTCGAGATAAATTGCACCGCCTATTAATGTACATATTCCTCCAATTATTGGAATCGGATTTACTTTATCCGTTTCTCTGGTCATAAGTGCTCCGGCTACCGATAGTATTGCCCCACCATAAATGAAAAGTTGGCTATTTCTGTTTGCTCTGTAGAAATCGGTTAGATGATTTTTAATATTTGTTGTTTCGTTACAACAGCTACTATCTATTTTCTGCACAACTATGCTTTTAGCATCTGCATCAGAACCAACCTGGGTGTTCAATGTCTGCTGACCTTTGGCAGTTATCGAAATAAGAACAAAAAGAAGGAATAAAACTTTTTTCATAAAAAACTATTTCTGTGGGCTTATAATGTTACAAAGATACAACATGCCGTTAATTATTGCTTGGTGTTGTATTGAAAAAATTAATGAAAGTGATAACACAATTTTCCCCTGCCACTTTTTATCGTAGCAGGGGAAAACATATTTTATTAGTGCTTATGCACTTGGAGCAGTTCCTTTATCTTTGCCGCTCGTTTGGAGGGCATGATACCTTTTACGAAGCATGTCTATTTTTATAAACAGATCCAAAATGGTAGGATTAGGAGTAAAGTTGGCAGCTTGTTCGATAATGTTGCAAAAGCGATTGTAACTATCGGTGGCAGCCGGGCGAAGGTTGGAACTTGATGGCGCTTGTTTTCCCTCTTCCAGCTCACGGGCTTTAAATGTGGTACTCAAATTGGCATTGCCCACTTCCAGTTCGTTCATAAGTGTATCGATGCCTATTGTTTGAGTGGCATTTACCAACAGAGGGTTGGCGCGATACAGCGATATCATCTTTACAGTCTGATCAATTTGATCGCCGATAGGACTTTTGGTAATGTCCCAGTTGGGTTTGAGGAAGAATTGCAGATCGATGGCCGCCTGTTTTCTTGGTTCGATGCGCGATGAGCTTTCGAACACCACTGTTTTTTTGATTTCGGCGTACCCATTAACACATACTTTTCGTTCCAGATTCAGCTTGTCGGTAAGCTGACTTTTCTTCGACCGATTGGTTTGATCTCTGAATGCCCTGCCTGTTTGATCCAATTCGGTTAAAGCAACATTCGCCATTTCGCCAATTTCATCTCTCACCAATATGGCATCGTCTATTGTAAGATTAAACAATGCCGCTAAGTCTTCAATAGACAAGCGAGCAAGAGAAACATTTGAAAGTTTTTGTTTTTGTTCCATTTTTTCATTTTTATGTTAGTATTAAAAAGATTTTTAAAGGTTATTGATCTATAAAGATAGATTTGTTCTTTGCAGAAAGAGCAAAATCAGTCGTTTTGGTTCTTTTCGCAGCGTAGAAAACACTAAAACAATTATCGGGAAGCTTTTTGCAGTGTAGAAAACGCTAAATCGGTCGTCGGGAACGTTTTTGCAACGCAGAAAACGCAAAAACAACCGTCGGGAAGCTTTTTGCAACGATGGAAGCTCTAAAACAGTCATCGAGAAGCTTTTCGCAGCGATGAAAACACCCCGAAAGACATACTGAGTAAAATCGGTACTTAAAAGAGCATAATAAACAGACAGACAAAAGAAATGGAGAAAAAACAATGTATTTCTTTGCCTTTCGTTTGCAAATATAAATAACTTAATTTGTTTAAGCAAGCATTTCTGAAACTTTTTTTCGCATTGCAAAGAAAAAATTTCATACAGTGAAATACCAAACTACATGAAATGCCGCAGCAGTAACGGCTTGTACGCAATTAACCGAAACAGAACTTCTCTACCCCCTCCTCTCTCCAAATGCAACTTCTCTCACCACCCCACAATTAATTTAAAATGAATGCTGTTAATGTAAAATAATGTGGTTATCTTTGGGGTGGAAATTTGGTAAAAGAATAAGAACATCATTATAGGTTCAATTTATGGAAATTCCTGTATAAGCACCTATGCAAAATACCCATGTTTTTATACAATGCTATTTATCAGCAAAGTAAAATGAGATGTTCTTAAAGATAAAGCGGAAATAAGGGCACCTAGGTGCCGATATAAATTGTTAGCAGTAATTTTAAAAAAAATAAAAACAACAGAATATGAGAAAAGAACTAATCGTTATAATTGTATTTTTCTTGACAATTAATTGTTATGGACAAACACGTGACAACTATTACAAAAATGGCTTAGAGAAGTATGATCAAAAAGATTATTCGGGTGCGATTTTAGATTTCACTAAGAGCATTGAGAATAATACGAATGATACAACTGCCTATTTTAAAAGAGGAAATGCAAAACTAGATTTAAAAGACTATAAAGGAGCTGTTGCAGACTTTACAAAAGTATTAGAAATAAATCCAAACGATGTGGAAGCCTATGAGTTCAGAGGAATTACAAAGAGTTGTTTAAATAACTATAACGAAGCGATTTTAGATTATTCTAAAGCAATAGAAATAAATCCCGATAAATCATCACTTTATATTAATAGAGGAATTGCGAGATACGATATTCAAGACTACAACGGAGCAATTGCAGACTGTACAAAATTTATAGAATTTGAACCTAAAAAGGAATTAGGCTATGATTTAAGAGGGCAAGTAAAAAATGATCAGCAAAACTTTAAAGAAGCACTCGAAGACTATACAAAAGAGATAAATTTAAATTCAAATAATCAAGAAGCCTACTATAATCGAGGAATATCAAAAGATAATTTACTAGACTACATTGGTGCAATTAATGATTACACAAAAGCTATTGAGTTGAATCCAAATTTTGAAGAGGCTTATAGTAGAAGAGGCGTTTCTAAACGCAAATTAAAAGACTATAAAGGAGCAATTACAGATTATAATAAATCAATAGAGTTGAATCCTAACAATGCTGAAACATACTTTTATAGAGCAATCGCAAAAAACTATTTGCAAGATAAAAATGGGGCAATAACAGATTATTCAAAAGCTATAGAAATTAATCCGAAACGTGAAGATTTCTACTACAATAGAGCAATTACAAAAGGGATGCTAAAAGACTATGAAGGAGCAATTACAGATTTCACAAAAGCGATTGAGATTTATCCGAATTATGCTGAAGCTTATTATGAGAGAGGTCGAGCAAAGGCAAAGTCTAAGAATTTTAAAGATGGATTTGAGGACTTTGAAAAAGCAAAGGAATTAAAAAAAAATTCAAAGTTATAACCTGAAAAAAAACTACTGCTAACACACGCCTATGTTCATTGGCTGGCTGACGTGCATTCCGGCGGTTTTGCTCCCGCATTCACCTTGTCGTTCCACGACAGCGAATGCTCCCGCAAACCGCCAAATGCCCATAGCCTTGGTCGTCAGGGGCATTAAAAAAATAAGAACCAGACAGTTAAGTGAGATATTATGAGAAACATTTTATACTTATTATTGGGTTGTATTTTGTTCAGTTGTCAATCATCGCACAACAAGACAACCGAGAATCAAATATCAGAAACTGGAACAGAGAAAAATGTTGGGAAACTCAACAACGTGAAAACGGTGCAATTAAAACTCGACACAACAACGACTTTTCAAAACAAGTATTTCGAAGTTGATGACTCGTTGTTTTTTGGTTTAGAAACGTTTATTACAGAAGCAGATTTGGGCGATGATTTAGGATACCTCGTTTTCGCAAAAGACAACGGTTTAAGTGTGGCATTGATAAAGTATGAAAATGAACGACATAAAGTTATTGGGATAACAAGAATACCTAACTTAAAAGGTAAAGAAGAATTTGTTCAAGGGCTTTATCCTGAAAGTATCAGAAAATTTAGAACTTTTGGAGTAATTGAAGTGAATGAAGACAAAGTGAAGACTATCCGAGCATGGAGAATTAACAACAAAAATAAGTGTTTTGAACAAATAAACCCGACAACAGTTGACTTTACAGATTCATACAACACAGACACCGACTAAAAGTAGTTTTGGAAATCGTTTTTAGGGTTGAGAGCAATTCAAATCAACAAAACGAATTAAACGAAAGCGACTGACGAACAACAAACTACGACCGCCTAACACTGGTCCTCACGGATATATAACCATTACTTGCTTGCACAAAAGTGCGGGCTGGTCGGTGGGATTTTCTTTTAATCCCACCTCTTTGTACTATGAAGATTTTAAATCCGATAGACAAATAGTTTTCTTTTAAAGAACGGATTACAAATCATAAGAATACAAAAAGTTGGGATTGCAAATCAGGAGTGGTCGGAAGATCAAAGAGAATAAATTTCTATTATATCCCCAAAGTTGCTATTTTGGGATATGTCTTTGGTAATCTATCTCTCCATATTTTCTGATATCACCCCCACAATAAATTAT
>Ga0209123_1000694_pt1 | contig 39966 bp, 35 predicted proteins | sample BarGraIncu00431A_FD_184500 | JGI IMG/M metagenome (GOLD analysis project Ga0209123, IMG submission 184500) | Arctic peat soil microbial communities from Barrow, Alaska, USA - Barrow Graham LP Incubations 004-31A (SPAdes) (version 2) | ecosystem: Environmental > Terrestrial > Soil > Wetlands >...
TAACAAGATTTCTTAGTTTATTCCCAATTGCACTAAAATTTTTTGTTTGTATTTCAATTAATGAATCTTCCCTTACTAAATCAATTACATATTTATCAACTTTTACTTCGAATCGATCGCCAGGCTCCACATACCACTGCTTAATAGATGAATGAAGCGACTTCTCATTTTTTATATTTATTCCATTTTGCTCATAAATTAAAACTATCTCTTCTGCCTCTACCATTTTATCTCCTATCTATTAATGTAAGTATAGATGTTCTTTCTGAAACTTAATACTATTTTACTCATATTTATAAAATAATTATAACAGAAATATATTATAATTAAAATCGTGAGTTGTAAAATTAAGGTAAACGCATAATATTTATGTATCAAAGCATAATATAAAATAATATACTAGTAGAAGGTGATGAATTATGAAAATTGCGATATTATCCGATACTCATGCTAAAAAACATAATGATAAACTCTTCAGATTAATAGATACTTTAACTAAAGAAGTTGATATGATAATTCATGCAGGTGATTATATTTCTTCAAACGTAGTCTCAAAATTAAGAGAGTTTAATAATTTTGTGGGTGTATGGGGAAATAATGATAAAGGATCTATTAGAGATTTATTAAAAGAAAAAGAAATTTTGTCCATAGAAGGATATAAAATTGGTTTATATCACGGCCATGGTAACAGTAAAAATACGTTACAAACAGCATATGATAAATTTATTGATGATAAAGTCGATATAATAATCTTCGGGCACACTCATCAGCCACTAGTCTTAACAAAAAATAAGGTTCTTATGATAAACCCTGGTTCACCCTCATATAAAAGGCGTGAACCTTGGTATTCTTATGTTATTTTAGAAATAGAATATAAAAAAATAAATGTTTTATTACAATTTTTTAATTAAAAATCACAATTTCTCAAAATGAATTAAGATTTATCTATTTTTCTACTATACAAAAAAGCCTACCAATGTTGGCGGGCTTTTTTATATTAATATTCTTCTACTTCAGTAACTTCGTATCCTGCTTCTTCAATAGCTTCCGTAATATCATTATCAGTTGTTTCATCATCAAACTCTGCTACTGCACATTTTTCCTCTAAGTCAACTTTTACTTTAGAAGCACCAATATCCAGTAATGCTTCCTTTACATGGCTTACACAATGCGAGCAACTCATTCCATCAATATATATTTTTTTCTTCATTTAAAATTCCCCTTCCATTGTTAATTTATATCATTATATATTTATATTTTAAATTATATAATCAATAATTTAATTTTATATTAATCCCTTAACTTATTTTTGTCTACACTTATTTAATAATATATATTTTTGTTAATTCTTATAGACACTTACATAACTCTAGAATTCAATACAAAATCACCAAAAATGTATAAAAAACCAATAAATACTTATTTACTTAAAATATTATATCCAAAAGTACAAATAAAATTTTAGTAATTACCTTTTATTGTAACAACAAGAAAATTGTAGCACATTTTATCAGACTGTACAAGTTTTTAAATTCTTTTTTTTATAAAAAAATGCTTTATTTTATATTAATAAATTATTGAAAATTTCTATACAAAATTCATTATAAATTATAATATATAAAAATCAAATTTAACTTAATATGTTAGTAGATTTTTTGCTTATATTCTATTATAATAAATTTAGAGATTAATTTTATTACTTATAGTATAAATAGATAATAAAATTACCCATGTAATATCTTTTTTGTAATCGTTGTCTTCTTTTCCCATTTTATTGAGTAGTATATCCTGTTCATATGTTTGTAAAAGATTAATTTTTCACAATGTCAACCGTAAAACTTAGTTATAATCCGTCTATAAGTAATCATTCATCTTAAAGGAGGTATATATTAGTGTGTTCTAATTGTTCAAATGACGAGAATTTTAAAATTTTAGAAAAGTATGTTAATGCCCTTCCAAGTAAAGAAGGTGCTCTTATTGAAGTGCTTCACAAAGCACAAGGTTTGTTTGGCTATTTACCTCAAGAAGTACAAGCTTTTGTAGCAGAAAAATTAAATATTCCAGTTTCTAAAGTTTATGGTGTTGTTACTTTCTATTCTTACTTCACTATTAAACCAAGAGGTCAATATGTAATAAATGTTTGCATGGGAACAGCTTGTTTTGTTCGAGGTTCTGGAGATGTGCTTGAAGAGTTTCAAAAACAGCTAAAAATGAAAAATGGTGAAACTACTGTTGATGGTAAATTCACATTAGGCTCATTAAGATGTGTAGGAGCTTGTGGTCTTGCACCAGTAGTAACTATAAATGATAAAGTTTATGGCCATGTTACAGTAGACCAAGTTGATAAAATACTAGATGAGTATAATGCACTCGAGTACGCAAAGTAGGGAGGGGAAAATAAATTGAATAAAATTAATTCTTTTGATGAACTTAAAAGTATTCAAAACAGATCTAATACGCTACTAGAACTTAGAAAAATAAACGAAGAAAAAGAACTCGCTTCTGAAGGTAATAGATGCACGCGGTATTTATCAGTCTGTGGTGGTACAGGATGCATGTCAGCTCAAAGTGATGAAATATTATTGAATCTTCGAAAAGAAATTGTTGCCGCTGGACTAACTGATGAAGTAACCGCTGCTATAACCGGCTGTTTCGGCTTCTGTGAAAAGGGTCCAATAGTTAAGGTATCACCTGATAACGTGTTTTATGTTAATGTTAAACCAACTGATGCTACAGAAATAGTTAAAGAACATTTATTAAAAGGCAACGTTGTTGATAGACTTTTATTTGAAGAACCAAGTGTGAAAGTAAAAATAAAAAAACAGGAAGATATGCCTTTCTATAAAAAGCAAGTAAGAATTGCTCTTAGAAATTGTGGACTTATTAATCCTGAAAACATAAAAGAATATATAGCTGAAGATGGTTATTTAGCTTTAGGTACGGTTATTACAGAAATGTCTCAAGATGATATTATAAAATTAATGATTGATTCAGGTTTAAGAGGAAGAGGAGGCGGTGGCTTCCCAACAGGTAAAAAATGGGCTTTTGCTAAAATGTATGATGCTGATCAAAAATATATTATTTGTAATGCTGATGAAGGAGACCCTGGCGCTTTTATGGATCGTTCTATTCTTGAAGGTGACCCTCACAGTGTTTTAGAAGCAATGGCTATAGCAGGTTATAGTATTGGTGCTTCAATTGGTTGTATTTATATCAGAGCAGAATACCCACTTGCAGTTAGTAGATTAAGAACCGCTATAGGCCAAGCTCGCGAATGTGGCCTTCTTGGGAAAAATATTTTAGGAACTGATTTTAGCTTTGATATCGAAATTAAATACGGCGCTGGTGCTTTCGTATGTGGAGAAGAAACTGCATTAATTCAGTCTATTGAAGGTTCACGTGGAGAACCAACTAATAAACCACCATTCCCAGCTCAAAGTGGATTATGGAATAAACCAACTTGTGTTAACAATGTTGAAACTCTTGCAAACATTCCAGCCATCATTAACAAAGGTGCTGCCTGGTTTAGTTCTATAGGAACAGCAACATCAAAAGGGACAAAAGTTTTCGCTCTTGCCGGCAAGATCAATAACGTTGGACTTGTAGAAGTTCCAATGGGCACCACTTTAAGAGAAATCATATATGATATCGGTGGTGGAATTAAAAACGGCCGTGAATTTAAATCTGTTCAGACAGGCGGTCCATCTGGTGGATGTATTACAGCAGAATTTTTAGATACTCCAATTGATTATGAATCACTTGGTGCTATAGGATCTATGATGGGTTCTGGTGGTATGATTGTTATGGATGAAGATAACTGTATGGTTGATATAGCTAAATTCTACTTAGAATTCATTGTAGAAGAGTCTTGTGGTAAGTGCTCTCCTTGTAGAATAGGAAATAAACGTCTTCTTGAAATGCTAGAAAAAATTTCAAATGGAAACGGAACAAAAGAAGACTTAGATAAGCTAATCTCCCTAGCAGAAACAATTAAAGATACAGCACTCTGTGGGCTCGGGCAAACTTCTTCAAATCCAGTATTAAGCACTATGAAGTATTTTAAGAGTGAATACGAAGCCCACGTATATGATAAAACTTGTCCTGCTGGAGTATGTAAGCACTTATTAAGATACAACATCACGGATAAATGTATCGGGTGTACAAAATGTGCAAGGCAATGTCCTGTTAAATGCATAAGTGGGAAAGTTAAAACGTTACATGTTATTGATCAAGATAAATGTATTAAATGTGGTGCATGTCAAGTTGCATGTCCTGTTAATGCAATTATCAAAAAATAATATAACAACCATTTTTTAAATATAAAACTAAAAGAAAGAGGTGCACGCTGTGAGTTTAATTGCTCTTACTATAAACGATAAAAAAGTCTATGTAGAAGAAGGCTCAACTATTCTACAAGCTGCTAGAATGTTAAATATAAATATTCCTACATTATGTCATTTAAATATGCACGATGGGAAAACTACTAACCATCCAGGTTCTTGTCGTGTATGTATGGTTGAAGTTGCAGGAAGACGTAACTTAGCCCCTGCCTGTTCGACACCTACTACAAATGGAATGGTTATTAATACAAATTCAATTAGGGCAATCCAGGCACGTAGAACCGTGCTTGAATTAATTCTATCTGACCATCCACAAGACTGCTTGTTATGCGAAAAAAATACTGCTTGTGAATTACAAAAATTAGCTGCTGAACTAGGTATTCGTGAAATTCACTATAAAGGTGAGATGTCTACTTACCCAATTGACCATTCAAGTAGTTCTATTGTTAGAAATTTAGATAAATGTATATTATGCAGACGTTGCGAAACAGTTTGTAATGAGATTCAAACTGTTGGAGCTATCTCAGGTATAGGCAGAGGTTTCCAAACTGTTGTATCTACTGCTTTTGAATTACCAATAGGGGAAACCACTTGTACTTTCTGTGGAAAATGTGTTTCTGTATGTCCAACTGGTGCATTAACAGAGGTTAATAACACTTCTAAAGTTTGGAATGCTTTAGGCCAAACTGAAAAAATTGTTGTTGTTCAAACTGCTCCTGCAGTTAGAACTGCACTCGGCGAAGAATTTGGGCTTGAACATGGCACTTCTGTTACCGGTAAAATGGTTGCTGCATTAAGAGCTTTAGGCTTTACTAAAGTATTTGATACTGATTTCGCAGCTGACTTAACAATAATGGAAGAAGCTAGCGAATTTGCTCATAGATTACAGCATGGTGGAAAACTTCCAATGCTTACAAGTTGTTGCCCTGCTTGGGTTAATTTCTTTGAACATCAATTTAGTGATTTATTAGATATTCCATCTACTTGTAAATCACCACAACAAATGTGGGGTGCTGTTGCTAAAACATATCTTGCTGGAAAAATGAATATAGAAGCAAAAGACATGGTAGTTGTATCTGTAATGCCTTGTCTTGCAAAGAAATATGAAGCTACTAGACCTGAGATGTCTACAAATGGAGTACCAGATGTTGATATAGTTATAAGTACAAGAGAACTGGCTAAAATGATAAAAGAAGCTGGAATTGACTTTAATTCATTACCAGAAGAAGATTTCGATAATCCATTAGGAGAATCTACTGGTGCCGGAGTTATATTCGGTACATCTGGTGGAGTTATGGAAGCTGCACTACGTACTGCTTATGAGTGGTTAACAAATGAGACACTTGAAAATGTAGATTTTGAAGCAGTACGCGGTATGGAAGGAATAAAAGAAGCTACTGTTAAAATTAACGACATTGATGTTAAAGTCGCTATAGCTAGCGGACTTGGAAATGCTCGTAAATTATTAGAAGCTATTCGTGCAGGCGAAGCTGATTATCACTTAATTGAAATCATGGCTTGTCCTGGTGGATGTATTAATGGTGGTGGACAACCATATTCAACTGGTTATGAAGATATATTAGAAAAGAGAATGTCTGTTTTATATAGTGAAGATAAAAACAAAACTATAAGAAAATCTCATGATAATCCATACATTAAAAAAATATATGAAGAATTCCTTGGAGAGCCATATGGCGAAAAAGCTCATGAACTTCTTCATACACATTATGTAAAACGTTAATAAGATTAAATAAAAAAACAGCGGATATCTGCTGTTTTTTTTATATATAATTAATGTTAACGTGCTTTCCTAATTTTTTCATATATTCTACTAATTGATCCACAAGCTTAAGCTTAGCACTCAAATCTATTGGAAAATCCGGATTTTGGTGTGCTGGATTTATAGCTTTACCTACCCATAAGTTAAAATGAGTGCAATCTTCTATTAATATTTTAACAAGTCTGTTAGCCCCATCTTTACCTTCTAGATCACAGAAATTATCCTGATGAGCAAAACTGTCTTCATAATTTTTCAGCTTTTCTATTGCCATGCTTAAAGTTAGAACTCCTTCAGTTATCAAATCTATTCCATCCATAGTTGCGGTAGGCGGTACATCTTTATCAAAATAATCTAAATTCACTTTAAGCTTTCGCCCTAGTTCTCTACTTGCAATATTAGAAGTGGTTCCCCCACATATTATTTTTTTCCCATTGCCTTTCATAAATTCTTTAATGACATAACTATCGTTTCGTTCATCTTTAGGTGGCCCAGTAAATAAATCTATAATCTCCGGCTTTCGAGCTTTTACACAGACAACAGTAGTGTCATCCCCAGGTTTTCCTCCATATAAATCCCAACATACCTGAACTAAATCCCTTGAGATATTTTTTGAACTTCTCCTGCATTTTGTATTACGAGTCAAGTAATTTTCTACATTGTCCCAACTCCAACCTAAATTTAATACATTACCAATTCCTGCATGGATACATCCATCACTCACTACTGTAAGCACATCGCTCTCTTGTAGTTTAAATTCACTTTCAACTACTTTTTTCCCATTAATAATACTTTCTTTTTTCTCAATTTGAATACCATCACCATTTCTTATTAAAAAAAATGGTGGGTTATCATATTCTGCAATATATGCCCTTCCATCATTATATATTTTCATAAGCGTAAAAGTACAATAGGCGATGTTCCTAACCTTACAAACTGGCAGCGTATTTACAATAGTATCAACAGTTTCATAGATGTCTGCGCCTTCTTTAAGCATAGTGCTAGCGATTTTAGCCGTTAGCGAAGCTAGTATATTCGCTTTGACTCCGCTACCCAGTCCATCTGCCATGACAATTATAGTACTATCTTCAAGTCTTATTATTTCCACTCTATCTCCACAAAGTTCCTCATCTTTTTTTATCAAACTGTTATAAGCTACGTCAATAAATAAATCCATTTCACTCACCATCTTCTCCTGCCACTATTTTTTTTAACTTAGTCAAAATAATCTTTGTTTCTGCAGTGGTTTCACCAAGTAAACTTGCTATTTCTTGTGCAACTCTCATTTGCTTTTCAATAACCTCTTGAGCTGCATTTAAAGTATTTTCTTTAACCTTCATTAGTTCTTTTTTGTTTTTCTCTTCAGCCATAATATTAATCATACTAACGAGTACCATATCTACCCTGGGAAGATATACTATATTTGCTACAAACACTACACCATACTTTGGATAATCATACTTTTTACCTATTATATTTACTTTAGTTTCTCTTACCCTTTTAAAATCCTCATCATCGATAAGTAGAGATATATGTTTACCTATGATATTTTGAGATTGTATTTTAAATATAGCCTTCGCAGCTGGATTTATCTCTCGCACATTCATTTCTCCATCTAACAAAATCAGATTACTAACAGTATTTTCAACTATTTCATTAGCAAGACTCTCTGCCTTACTCCTCATATAATGAAGACACATATTGGTTTCAGCCATACCTTCAAATATAGCTTGAGCCTTTTCCTTACAAGAGTTATATCCACACACACCACAATTAAGTTCATCAACAAGTTCATATTTACCCATTTTCTCCATGATAGATATTATTTCTTCCTCCGAAGCTATATTCTTTTTAATAGATTTTTCAGTAAAAACTCTTTGAAAATCCATATTCTGAGGAATCTTTGTAAATGTTGGCTGATTATAGTTTTTGCGACTCTTTATATAGTTTTTAACTTTTTTTAATTTAGCAAAGTAATTTTCACCATTTTTAACCATAACCGGTCCGCCGACACAACTACCTTTACATGCGCTTGCTTCAATTAATACTTCTTTTAAATCGCCATTCTTAATACTATTAAATACTTCTATACAATCTTCCATGCCACTTACTGTAATAACTGTAAGTTTGCTTTCTTGTAATTTCTCTCCCATTGCCTCGATAATACCTCCGCCTATTGGAAACCCTTGGCCTTTACTATATGGATTAATATTAAATTCTTCTTCCTCTATTTCATTTATTTCTATGCCACATTCAGTGATCCAACAATTTAATTCATCAAAAGTTAACACTGCATCGATTACATTCTCATCTATATAAGAATCAAATTCAGATTTTTTTGCGAGACATGGTCCTATAAATACAACAAAACTGTCTTCTCCAAACTTTTCCTTTAATAATTTTCCATGGGCTATCATTGGAGATACCACCCTCATCAAATATGGAATGAGCTCCTTAAAATATTTTTCTACTAAATAATTTGCTGACGGACAGGCTGTGCTTATATAAACATCCTGTTTATTATCCTTTATATAATCATTATATAATTCAGCTACTATATCTGCACCTACCGCTGTTTCTTCTATTATACTAAATCCTAATCTCTTTAACGCTGACACTACTTTCCGAGGCTGCACATCAAAGAACCCAGTAAAAGATGGTGCAAGACTTGCTATAACTTTTTTACCAGAGTTTATAGCTTCTTTTACGTTATCCAAATCACTTTTAATTTCTCTAGCATTCTGTGGACATATTGTAAGGCAATGTCCACATTCTATACATCGCTCTTCATCTATTTTAGCTTGTTGATTCTCGAATTTTATTGCCTTTACTGGGCATGAGCGAAGACATTTATAACAATTTTTACAATTCGCTTTAGAAAAATTTATATTACTCATTTTTAACACCTCGCATGATAGTTTCGTGAAAGAATAATTCTACATTATTCTCATTTAATGAATAAAATTCTTTATCATCCACAACAACAGAAACTCCTTCTGTGCATCTACCAATACAAAATGCCCCTTTGAGTTCTACCATAAGTGATGCCTTATTTTTTGCAATTAACTTTTGTAATTCCTCTATTACTTTAGAAGATCCTTTTAAATGACAGGCACTCCCAACACAAACACTAATTGTTATCATCTTATCATCCCTTCAATCAAGTTTCACTTATATTCGTTTTATAATTTCATACATATTCTCTATTTATATTTAAATTTTACACCAACTACTATAAAATTAATATAGAATTTTTATTTTTGAAGACAATTAAATTGATTTTTTATTTAATAAAATTGTAAGCAGAAATTAAAATAATATCAACAACGAACGCTTTTAATTTCTTATTCTATATTATTATAGAAAATATCAGTATCCATTGTCAATAATATATCAATCATATGTTTTCTATTAATTTATTTAATTATATAACTTATCTCTTTAATTCTAATATTTCTCATTCTAAGTAAATTTAACTCCTAAAATATACTGCTTTAATCCTTTTTTTTGGGTACACTAACAGCAACAAAAACTAAAGGTGAGTGATAATATGAATTTTAGAAAACCAAGTATTTTATTTATTTTTACTTCTACTATTATTTGTTTTTTACTGACTATCAGTTCCTATACAAATAATAACAATTGTAGTTCCCAGACATTTATACCAAAAGCCACTTTATTAAAAGACGCTGGTGAAATTCAGACTTCCAAATTAGCTTATCTAACCTTTGACGATGGTCCTACACATATAGTTACTGATGCTATACTATCAGTATTAAAGAAAAAAAATATAAAAGCCACTTTTTTTGTTGTTGGAAAAGAAATAGAAGGCAGAGAAATTATTCTTAAGAGAATATACGCTGAAGGTCACAGCATAGGTCTTCACACCTATAGCCATAATTTTAAAAAAATATATAGAAATTCTGAAGAATTTATTGATGAGATGAAAAAAACATCCAATAAAGTTGAAGAAGTTACTGGTTATGCTCCTAAAATTATTAGATTTCCTGGTGGTAGCTCCAAACGTTTAACTACCTTTACTTTAAATAATATTCATAAAAATAACTATAAGGTGTATGATTGGAATGTTAATATATGTGATGGTATAGACCCTAATTTAAGTGTTTCAGAACTTATTAAAAACTCACAAACCATTCAAGGAAATAAAAATGAGGCAATAATACTTATGCACTGTAATTCTAATAATAAAAACACGGTAAAAGCACTCCCAGGCATCATAAAATATTATCTTGATTTAGGTTATGAATTTAGAGCTATTACTGAAGCTACCCCTGAATATTATTATAAATTTAAAAATCAAAAAAACCTCACTGCAAAGTGAGGTTCTATTTATAATTGCGTTTTAAATTTTTTTTATTATAATTACATAATTATTGTTTTTTAAATTTCAATTTACTTATCATTAAATAAGATAATACAACCATTAAAAACATTGTAGGTCCTAAATTTGAAGCTTTGTTAAACATGAATAAAGCATACACTGCTAAAAATGTGCCTGTAATGGTAATAGGAATTCCTGAAAAAACTCCATCAAAATCTGTAATATTATATTTTGCTAGTCTATATGCTCCTGCTACTGGAAAAACTAAAACCATTAAATAGCCAATATACCCAAGTCCCGCAAAGTTATAAATATTAAATATCAATATGGAAGGTGCAACACCGAAGGATACTAAATCACATAATGAATCTAGTTCTTTTCCTAAATCATTTTCTACATTTAAAAATCTAGCTATTTTGCCATCATATCTATCAAATATTCCTGCTAAAAGAATAAATATTGCTGCTAATTTATAATTTTCATCAAAGCTCATAAGTATAGACATAATTCCACAAGACATATTGCTTAATGTAAAAATGTTTGGTACAGCATTTTTTATTTTAACCATCTATATCACTCCTATCCTGATAATTATACCATAACACTAGTAGTTATTCTTTGGTATTGTACAACATTATTATTAAATCCATCTTAAATTTTGCTCATTATAGTTTATATCAAACCCTTAAATTTTATTCTTATTTAAATAATATTACAATAGCTAATAAATAATTACATATTTTTTTATAAAATAAAAAAACCAGCATATTTTGCTGGTTTTCCTTCCATGCCTTTAGAACAATTATCTTTGAACTATAATTGCAGTTCCTTGTCCGCCACCTATACATAATGTAGCAAGTCCTGTTTTAGAATCTCTTTTTATCATTTCATATATTAATGAAATAAGTATTCTTCCACCTGAAGCTCCTACTGGATGACCTAGTGCTAAAGCTCCACCATTAACATTTACTATTTCTGGATTTAAGCCTAAATCTTTAGCTACAGCTAATGATTGAGAAGCAAAAGCTTCATTAGCTTCAACTAAGTCTAAATCTGCTACAGTAAGTCCTGCTTTTTCTAATGCTTTTTTACTTGCTGGAACTGGACCATATCCCATTATCTTTGGATCTACTCCTGCTGATGCATAAGACTTAATTGTAACTAGTGGTTTAAGTCCTAGTTGATCAGCTTTAGCTCTTGACATTACTACGAACATAACTGCACCATCATTTATTCCTGATGCATTAGCTGCTGTTACAGTACCATCTTTTTTAAAAGCAGGTTTTAACTTTCTTAATTTTTCTATAGTTGAACCGAATTTTGGAAATTCATCCGTATCAAATGTTATTGGATCACCTTTTCTTTGAGGAATTACAATTGGAACGATCTCCTCTTTAAATTTGCCACCTTTTATAGCTGCTTCAGCTTTATGTTGACTTTTTAAAGCAAATTGATCTTGATCTTCTCTTGTTATGTTCCACTGCTCTGCAATATTTTCTGCTGTGACTCCCATATGATAGTCATTAAATGCATCCCAAAGAGAATCTTTAATCATAGTATCAACTACTTTACCGTCTCCCATTCTTGCACCCCATCTATTGTTTGGAAGTGCATATGGAGCGTTGCTCATGCTTTCAGTTCCACCTGCTAAAACTACTTCTGCATCTCCACACATTATAATCTGTGCTGCCAAACTTACAGCTCTAAGTCCTGAACCACAAACCTTATTTATTGTAAGTGCTGAAGATGAAATATCTAATCCTGCATTTATAGCTATTTGCCTAGCGACATTTTGTCCAAGACCTGCTTGTATTACGTTACCAATAATAGCTTCTTCTACTAATTCTGGTTTAACTCCTGATCTTTTTATAGCTTCCTTAGCTGCAGCAGTTCCCATTTCTACTGCTGAAAGTTTTGATAATCCTCCACCAAAAGATCCTATTGCTGTTCTTGCTGCTCCTACTATTACTACTTCTCTCATATTATAACCCTCCATTAATTTTATTTATATTAATATTTTACCACATAATAAGAATTTAGCCTTTATTTAATAATCTTTCCTATGTATATATTATAAGCATATTTCATGCCAAGTATTCAAAATGTTATAAAGCTAACTATACCAACCTATTTAGGCAACGTAAATCCTATTTAAATTCTATTTGTAAACTTAGTTGACATTAATGGCACTATACACTTTTTTAGAACAGGCTTGTTAATATTATATCTTACTTGTTAAAAAAATAACTAAAAGTGCTTTCAACACATTGATATGACCGAGTATTTAATTTTCCCTATAATTTTCAATTAAATTACCAGAAGTATTATTTATATTAAAAAAACGTCTGTAAACAAAGTTTACATGTTTACTTTTGTGTACTAGATGATTTTATTAGATTGTACCTATTTAATTTCTTATATAATCCCGCTCTGCTAAGTCCCAATATTTTTGCAGTTTCTTTTTTATTTCCACCTGTTTTTTCAATGCATTCCATAATAATGTCTTTTTCTACATTCTCAACAACGTCTTTCAAATAATTATTTTCTAACGAGTACTTTTTTATTTCATTTTCAGTTATCTTCTCTGGCAAATGTTTTGGCATTATAAAAAGTTCTTCATCGAGCAAATTTATAGCTCTTTCTATTACATTTTCAAGTTGCCTTATGTTTCCTGGCCAACTATAAGACTTTAAATAATCAATAGCTTCCCTTGAAATGCCCTCCGAGTAAATACCATTTTTTTTGCTAATTTTTATACGCAGGCCATTAGAAAGTTCCTCAATATCTTCTATCCTCTCTCTTAATGCAGGTACTTTTAAATGCATAACATCTAACCTATAATACAAGTCTTCTCTAAATTTGCCATCATTTATTAACTGTTCAAGCGACTTATTTGTGGAAGCGATAACTCTTACATCAACTTTTATAGCGTCATTTCCACCAACCCTAACCAACTCGTTTTCTTGAATAATCCTTAGAAGTTTAACTTGCATATTCATAGGCATATCACCAATTTCATCAAGCAATATGGTGCCACCATTTGCATGTTCAAATTTACCTATCTTTCCTGATCTTTTAGCCCCAGTAAAAGCACCTTCCTCATACCCGAACATTTCAGACTCAAAAAGCTCTGCCGGGATAGCTCCACAATTAATTTTTACAAACGGTTTTAAACATCTTCTACTAGCATTGTGAATAGAATGAGCGAAAAGTTCTTTACCCGTCCCACTCTCACCAGTAATTAATACGTTTGAATCTATTTTAGCCACTCTTTTTGCGAAATCCATTACCTTCTTGCTTTTATCACTCGTTCCTAAAATATTTTCAAATGTATATATTGCTTTTTTATCTTTACTTAAATTATTTTCAAAAACTTCATTCGGTGAGTTCGCTATCAAATCACTCCCCATTTTTTCACTAAATATTTGTAGGCCACCTATGACTTCACCATTTTGGGTTATTGCTTTACGGGTTACAACAAATTTACCCTCTTTTTTATTGAGCTGTGTTTCGCAATTATTCATAACACTTAATAGTTCACCATATGGAAATATATTTAAAATATATTTTCCTATACTATTTTCTGCATTGACCCTTAACATTTTTTCTGCAGCATTATTAATTATTTTTATGGTGCCCTTTTTATCTATAATAATAACGCCTTCATTTATATTGCTTATAACTTGATTATAATAATAAGAATTAACTGTACTCATAAGTCACCTTCCTTCGAGCTCTAATACAATTATAAAGTTCATAGTTTTTTTTTTCAAGGCATAAATAAATATAGCAATTTTTTTCTCAATATCTTTATCTATAATGTATTATTATCAATCTATTTTTGATAATAATAATCCATTTGGGCAACATAAATATTAGAGGAGTTGATAATATGAATAGTGAAAATATCGAAAATTTAAGTTCCATTCTCGAAGGTGAATATATGGCTATTAACAGTTTCGATGGATTAATAAAACATGCAGGTGGTGTTAAAGCAAAAAATGAACTAAAAAAAATACAAGAAACTCATAAACAACATGCCTCACAAATTTCTGCTAAGATACATGACCTTGGAGGTAATCCACCTGATGGCATAGGAATTGATGGCATGGTGTCCGAGACTATATCAAATATAAAACATATTGGCACCACAGATAATGCTAGTTACCTTAAAGAAGCACTGCAAGGTGAGTATATGGGAATTAAAGCTGTTAATGACCTATTAGCTGGTAATAATGATCTTAGTAGCGACCTACTCCTAAATAAAATAATAAGTGAACATCAAACTAATGTTAATTCACTAAGCAACCTTATTAATGCCTCTAGTAATGTGTAATAATATTTTAAATAATATTAAATGATAATTTATAATCAAAAAAATGGGCTAATTAATAATTAGTCCGCTTTTCCATTTCTACCCCCATACCAAAAGTTTTACTATGGACTTATTCCTTTTAATAAACCATCAAAAAAAGTAACACTAACATCAACTCAACATATACTAATAGAGTGCTTAAAGTTAAAAAGAGGATGTGTTAATTATAGAAAATAATAATCAAATTCAAGTTGTGGATGTCAATAATCAACCAATGTTATTAAAAGATTGGTTAATTACTTATTTATTACTACTGATACCCATTGCAAACATAGTGCTAATGTTCTTTTGAGCATTTGGAAAAGATGTAAATCAGAGTAAAAAAACCTTTTTTCAAGCTCAACTAATTATCGCAGCAGTTGTACTAGTATTATACATTTTATTTTTTGGTGCTCTTATTGGAGCTATACTAGGTACAAGTGGCTACTAAATCTGTCTTAGCTATAATTACCTATTTATAAATATTTTATTAAAAATATAAATGCTATTATTAATAGCATTTATATTTATTTACAGAATATTCTTGAATATATCTATCTACCTTGTTACTATAAGAAGATAAGATATTAATAATCGACTGTAAAGGGATGGGATAACATGATTAATAATGCTTACAACAGTAAAATTATATTTGGGATTATTGGCAGCGGTTGGCGTGCTGAATTCTTTCTTCGCATTGCTAGAGAATTACCAGATAAATTCGAAATCTGTGGTTTAGTAACAAGAAGTAAAGAAAAAAGCAAATCTATTGAAAGTATATGGGGAATTAAAACCTACTCAACTATTGATGATTTATTAAAATTTACCACCCCCAGCTTTGTGGTGGTATCAGTGACCGGAAATATAGCACCTTCTATAACAACAAGGCTTGCATCTATTGGAATACCTATTTTATCTGAAACCCCTCCAGCACCTGACCTTGCCGGTTTGATTGAATTAAATAAGCTTACAAAACTTGGTGCAAAAATCCAAGTTGCAGAGCAATATCACATGCAACCAATGCATGCTGCAAGAATTGCAATTTCAAGTTCAGGAAAGCTAGGTGAAATAAGCCATGTTCAAGTTTCCTTTTCGCACGGCTATCATGCCATAAGTATCTTAAGAAAACTTTTGGATATAAAATTTGAAAATGCAAAAATAAGTGCTCTCAAAGTTACCTCTCCTTTTGTAGCTGGTCCAGGAAGAAATGGCCTCTCAAAACAAGAGACTTTACTTAATGCAAAACAAGAAATAGCCCTTTTAGATTTTGGTGACAAGTCTGCACTATACGATTTTGCACAAGATCAACATCGCGCTTTTATCAGAACAAATCGTATACTTATTCGAGGTAATAGAGGTGAAATCAATAACAAGGAAGTTAGATATCTAAAGGATTTTCGCACTCCCATTGAATATGAATTAATAGAGAAAGTAACTGGTTTGGATGGAAATATTGAAGGTTATTTTATAAAAGGAGTAATCGGTGGAGAAGAATGGATATATGTTAATCCATATACTTCAGGCAAGCTATCGGAAGATGAAATAGCTATAGCAACATGCCTTGAAAAAATGCAGGTATATGTAAATGGAGGACCATCTTTTTACAGTCTAGCTGAAGCTTCTCAAGATCATTACCTTGGTATGATGATAAATAAATCTATTCTTACTGAGAAAACTGTAATTACAGAAAATCAATCTTGGTGTTTAGATTAACGTTTTATTAATAACCTATAAATAATACAAACCACAAATTTAAAATTTAATATTGTCCTATAAAAAAAGAGCTGTACTTAAAATTTAAGTACAGCTCTTTTTTAAAATATAGTTCTAAATTGTTCTATATGAGTAATTATATATTCCATACATCCCATCCCCATTGCAAAGATTGATAAAGCTATTAGAATAAATATTCCTCCAAAATCATATTTAATTGTTTCTTCTTTATTTATAACACAAGATAAAATAATTTCAATTCCAAGTATTACTAAAACTATAGGCCACATAGATGCTATTATTACATAGTTAATGTTTGGATACATTAATCGTAGTAAAAATATTATTCCAAACATAATTAAAATTATGCCAGTAGTAAGTGTTCCAACTCGGCGTCCCTTAATCATTTAAATCACATTCTTTTTTCTTACCCATAATTAGTTTCCCGCCTATAACAATTATTACAATGCCTATTATTATTTTAGGGGCCACTCTTGTTACATTATTAATAACATTATATAACTCACCGTACATATCCATATATCCGAATAATGTATTTATCAAGTTGTTCCATATTAAGTAAATACCGAGAAGTACTAGTAATATTCCAGATATTAAGCTATGCTTTTTTAATATATCCTTATCTATTTTAACTAATTCATCAAGAGAAAACAAATAATTGTCCTCTAAAAGTAAAAACTCTTCATCAGTTGAATACCGCTTATTTGAGCAATCGAAAAAAGAATAAAACCATATTAAAGGTAATACAAATAATAATGGGCCGATAGACAGCCAGCTAGAAAGAAATATTACAAATAAGAATATCGCCATAAGTGATATACCCATCTTCATAAACCCCAAATACATATGACCAGCACCTGGCATAATCGAGAACACGAAAGTTAAAAATTTACTTTTTTCCTTTTTCATTATTAAAAACCTCCACATTAATTATTTTTTGTGAGAAACTACTAAGACTCGCATTAACTGTATTTATACTACTTAAATTCAATGGATTAACACTCAATGTTTTAGTATTAGCAAAGAAATTTAATGAATTAGAAAAAACAAACATCAATGCTATACTTGCTGCCATTACTACTCTCATAGAATAAAATACAAACTGAGTTTTATTTGATTTTTTATCTTTTATTTTGCTTAGTATTTCCTGCTCAAATCCTACTGGAGCATAAGCTAATTCGTTGTTATTAAAACTATTAGCTAAAACATCAGCGCAATTTTGGCATAACGATATATGTTCTGCGAGTAAAACCATTTCATTGTCACTTAAAGATCCCTCTTTAAACTTATTTAATGATATTTTAGATATATGTCCGTTTTTCTCAAATAATGTATTACTCACATAAACTCCTCCTTCCATAAAACTTTTAACATCTTTTTAGATCTGTAAAGATGGGTTTGCAATGTTTTCAAACTTTGCCCTGTCTCCTTTGCCATATCAGAAAGTTTAATATCTTCACAAAAATATCTTACAGCCACCACCCTATATGGCTCTTTTAGTTTTTCACATAAGCTAAATATTTTTTGAGAGCTATGTTTTTTTATAAGTAAGTCCTCAGGTGAATCTGCGTCGTCCTTTAAAAGCACCAAATCTTCATTAGATAAGTTATTAATTGCTCTAGCAGGACTTTTAAGAAAGTCCTTAGATTTGTTTACTGCAATTGTTGTAATCCAAGCTTTAAAATTTACTCCATCAAACTTATTAAAATTAGTGTAAGCGGCTAAGAAGGTTTGTTGCGCCAAATCCTCTGCATCAAAATAATTTTTAGTAAAGGATAAACAAATTGTAATGATTAAACGTTCATATTCTTTAATATAAATTGAAAACTGTTCTTTTTGAATAACCATCACCCCCTTTACCATCTACTTATATAACGATTAAGAAATAAAAAACACTTCAATTTCAAAAAAATAATATTATAAATTCATGATTATTTATATAGGCTAATGTTCCATAATATAATTTTATATTTAAGCTATTGTACACCTTTTCATACTTTACATGAAGAAAATGTAAAATCACACACTTTTCACATAATTATAAGATATTTACAATAACATTTGAGGTTATACTTACATTATTAATAGAAAACAATACAATTACTGGAGGCAATTAATGAAAAGTAAAATGATTAAAGCAATAATAATAGGTATAGTCGTGATTGTAATTGGTACTGGTGGTTATGCAGGATATAATAAAATTTTCAAAAAGACTACAGCAGTTGCAGCCACAGCATTTACTTCTGCAACTGTTAAAACTATGAGTCTATCAAAAACTATTCAAGGTACAGGAGCAGCTTATGCTGGTACAACCTCCACGGTGGCACCTAATAATGATGGCACTATATCAGCTTTAACTGTTAAATCTGGAGATACTGTAACCTCATCGCAAAAACTTTTTATTTGCACAAGTTCTGAGCTTACAAAAACTGTAACTACTGCAACAAGAAGCCTTACAAAAGCAAATACTCAACTTGCAAGTGATAAAACTTCTCTCGCTACTGCAAAAGCGCAACTTGCAACTGATTCAAGTGCATATGCTACAGCAAATGCACAACTCGCAACGGATCAAAGTGCTACTCCTGTTGATGCAAATAAAGTATCCTCTGATGAAAAGTCAGTAAGTGATACTACTAGTAAAATAACATCTGACGAAAAAACAATAACTGATTGTAATACTAAAATAACAGAGGATAACTATTCAGTAACTGATGCTAATGCTGCACTCACAGATGCAAAGACTGCAGTTGCCAGTATGACTGTAAAATCGCCTATAGCTGGACTCGTAACAGCAGTAGCTAGCGCTAACGGAGCTACCGGTAAAAGTGGTGAAGCTTCCGTTACTGTATCAGATATGAGTACAATAAAAGTTAAAGTTGCTGTAGACGAGTTAGATATAGTAACAGTCGTCGCTGGTCAAAAAGCAACTATTAAATTTGATGCACTTACTGACAAAACTTTTACAGGCACTGTTGAATCAGCCGCGCAAGCAGGTACCACTACTAATAATACTACAACATACGATGTTATTGTAAGTGTTGATGCTCCAACAGGAATAAGACTTGGCATGAATGCAAATGTTACAATCGCAATCCAAAGTAAAGAGAACGCAATTGTAATACCAGCAGAAGCCTTAGTTGAAAGCAATAATAAAAAGTACGTAAGAGTTAAGGCTACTACCACTAGCGAAGACACTACTAGCACCTCCACAGCACAATCCAATGGTAAATTAGTAGAAATTACAACAGGTATGGAAACTGAAGACTATATTGAAGTTACAAAAGGGGTTACAACCGGACAAGCATTAATAATCCAGTTAGCTTCCAGTAGCAGTAGCACTAATATCCGAGGTGCTATGGGCGGCGGTATGGGTGGTGAAAGACCAAGCGGCACTGGAATGCCAACTGGTGGTAGTGGTCAATTCTCAGGTAGTACTAAATCATCAACTACTAAATAATAGGACTTTCAATACAGGAGGGTAAGTGCATGTCAGAAATATCAAATAATGATTACTTAATTAAGATAAATAATGTAGAAAAAATATATAAAATGGGTAATGGAACTTTTAAAGCTATAGAAAATGTGAATCTTACAATATCTAAAGGTGAATACGTAGCAATTGTCGGGCCCTCAGGCGCAGGTAAATCTACGCTTATGAACATTATTGGCTGCCTTGACAATGCTTCTGCTGGAGAATATTTTTTAGATGGCGTGGACACAAAATGTAGTGACAATAAACTTGCAGAAATAAGAAATAAAAAAATAGGTTTTATTTTTCAAAACTATAATTTGATATCAAAATTAAGTATATTGGATAATGTATCATTACCATTGTTATATTTAGGATATACAAATAAAGCTGCAAGAGAAAAAGCAAAATCACAACTTGAGAAAGTAGGCCTAGGCACCCACATAAAACATAAACCAACGGAATTATCCGGTGGACAAATGCAAAGAGTTGCAATTGCTAGGGCTTTAGTTACAAACCCACAGATTATATTAGCAGATGAACCAACAGGTGCACTTGATAGCAAATCTGGAGAGGAAGTACTTAAAATTTTAGAGGATTTAAATGTTGAGGGAAATACAATTATAATAATTACTCATGATAGAGATATAGCTGAACATGCAAAGCGTTTGATTACAGTTAGAGATGGCCATGTTACTTCCGATGAAATGACTTGTAAAGGGGCGACAGCATGAGAATTTCACAATTATTTAAGATAGCGTTATATTCCGTGTGGTCGAACAAAATACGTTCATTTCTTACGATGCTTGGAATAATTATCGGCATTTCATCTGTAATTATTCTTGTTGGAATGGGAGCTGGTGCCGAAAAGGAGATTAGCGATCAAATAAGTAGTTTAGGAACCAATCTTATAACAGTTTCTCTTACAAAAACTGCTACTATTGATGATGGTGACCTAAAGGAGATTAGCTCTAAACCTGGTATCAAAGCAATATCACCACAAATTTCATCAAACAATGTAAATGTAAAAGCTGGAAGTAAAACTAGTACTACAACTATAGAGGCATCAAATGCAGCTTACGCCGAAGTAAAAAGTTATACTGTAAGTTCCGGTAGGTTTATAAGTGATAGAGATGTTGAAAATAGATATAACGTACTTGTAATTGGAACTGAAACTGCAAACAACATATTTGGAACTGCAAATGTCGTTGGTGAGACAATGTATGTTAATGGTATTCAGTTTAAAATAATAGGAGTTCTAAAATCAGCTGGAACCTCAACTACTGGTAGCAGTGATGATAAGATAATACTTCCAATATCGACAGCGCAGAGAATACTTCAGACATCTACTATAAGTACCTATTATGTTGAGGCTAAAAGCCAGGCAGAAGTAGATACAGCTATGTCTTATTTGAAAATGTTCCTAAATAAAAAATATGGGATTAATAATTTGGCAATTAGTACAACTACAGACACTTATTATAGGGTTCTAAGTCAAACAAGTTTACTTACTACAGCTACTTCAACCACTAAAAGTATGAGTAACATGTTAAGTGGGGTTGCAGCTATATCACTTTTAGTTGGTGGCATTGGTATTATGAACATAATGCTTGTTTCAGTAATTGAAAGAACTAAGGAAATAGGAACAAGAAAAGCTATTGGAGCCAAAAGAAGAACTATACTTGCACAGTTTTTGATTGAAGCTGCAATTGTAAGTGGTATTGGTGGTCTGTTAGGTGTACTTATCGGCTATGCCGGCGCCTATATTAGCGAAACATTCTTTGCCACATCTATTGTAATTTCAAGCAATATAGTAGTTGCTGCTTTTGCTTTTTCAGTTATTGTAGGTTTGATCTTTGGAATTTATCCTGCAGATAAAGCATCAAAATTGAATCCAATAGATGCATTAAGATACGAATAATATTCAAAATAAAAAACTCTGATTATTCAGAGCTTTTTATTTTTTTGTACAAGTGAAAGTACTTCTCCATCTTGTTTATTATTCTAGAGCTGAGTACACAATAGCACGAAGTTTTCTCGTAAAGTCGCTTGTTCCCATTCCAATTCTTTGGATCATATATAACATAATTAACTTTTCCTCTGGGTCAACAAAAAAATAGTTACCTGTCCATCCGTCCCAACCAAACTCACCAATACTGCCATTAGATGCCGATTCACTTTTATTTTTAAGTTTCCTCATTAAATTTCCATATCCATATCCCTTTAATGAATCCCAATTAAAACTTGGTTGTTGTTTTTCATCAAGTTCATTTTGAGTAAGATAATCTACAGTTTTGCGTCCTAGAATACGTGTCCCCTCGCACACTCCTCCATTTAAAAGCATTAATGCAAATTTGCTATAGTCGTCAATTGTAGATACAAGCCCTGCACCTCCAGATTCGAAGGCCGGCGCAGTTAAATAATTATTAAGGCCTATATGATTGTCTATAAACGGATTTAGCCCGCCCACTATATCACTATAGTCATATACTTGTGCAAATCTATCTTGTTTTCCAGTTGGAACATAAAAATCTGTATCAACCATTCCAAGTGGAATAAAAATTTCATCTTTTAAAAATTGACTGAACTTTTTTTTGGATACGATTTCAATTATAGCACCAAGAATATCAGCTGAAGCGCCATAAAGCCATGCCTCACCAGGCTGAAAAGCAAGTGGAACTTGTCCAATTTGATTACAATAATCAATAGTTGGCGTTGGGTGACCGCTTTCCAATTTTTTCTTAATATCCTCATAAACCCTCGCCATTTGTATTCCAACCTCAGAATTCTCATCAGGATATGTAATTCCAGATGTCATATTAAGTAAATCTTTAATTGTTATTTCTTTTTTAGCACGGGTCACGCCATCTAAAGTAATAACCTTCGAGTTTTTAAATCCATCCAAATACTTTGAAACAGGATATAATAAATCTATTTCTCCTCTTTCAAATAAAATCATTGTAGCGACTGCAGTAATAGGCTTTGACATAGAAAACATTCTAAAAATAGTATCCCTTTTCATTGGTGCTTTCAATTCCTTATCTGCATATCCAAATTCATTTCTATATACCTCTTTATTATTTTTTAATAAACAAAGGCATGCGCCAGCAATATTTCCTTTATTAATTTCATTTTCAATTTTTTCTCCTAATAAATCTAGTTTATTACTAATCATTTATTAACCCCCATATCAATTTTTCCAGACTAACCTATACTAAATAAAGGCTCTAGTTTATCCCACAAATAACCTTTTATATGTATTATAACTCTATAATTAACTCAAGGGGAATTTAATTATAATAGGATTAAATAAAAAAATTCAATTTAAAAAGCTAGGCCTATTGCCTAGCTCAAACTATTATAACTTTTTAACAAATTCAGATTTTAATTCCATAGCTCCAAAACCATCGATTTTGCAATCAATATTATGGTCTCCATCAATCAAACGTATATTTTTTACTTTTGTACCTTTTTTAATGGCTGATGAACTTCCTTTTACTTTAAGATCTTTTGTTATTGTTACAGAATCACCATTGCTAAGGATATTTCCATTAGCATCTTTTACAATCTTTTCATCTTCACTCTCGGTTGCATCCGATTCTAAAGTCCACTCATGGGCACATTCTGGGCAAACAAAAAGATTTCTATCTTCGTAAGTATATTCTGAATTACATTTTGGACAATTAGGCAAATTAGACATAATTCTATTTCCTCCATTCGTTATTGTTAATTATTAGTTCTATTATATAAGAATTTTTCTTAATTTCTTTTTTATAACCTCGCACAGATAACAATTACGAACTTAAAATCCACAAAAAAAACATAAGGAAGCTCCTTATGTACTTATATGGATATATCTTATCATATTCATCTCATATTAACAAATCCATTATTATGTTTCTATGTTTGATAAAAAATTGGTATAAAAAGCATGGCAGTTAAAATGATACATATGCCTGTAACACTAGTGCCTCCTAGAATGTATTTAATACCTTTTTTATTGTACTCATCATTTTTGATATACTTTACTCCGTTAACCCAAAAACCTAACGCTATTATTGTTACTATAGTAACCATTACAAACAATATTTTAATCATCTCAACCTCCAAAATTATGTATTAATTATTTATATTTAATTATTTATATTATTTATATTAAGTCTTAATAACTCTATTTTAAATTACATCTCTCTACTTTCTCTAAACAAATTATAAACAATGTATAAACTTAATTTTCGCTTATATTTTAACTTAAAATAAAAAGCTACTATATAACTTAAAATAAGTTATATAGTAGCTTTTCTTCTATCCTAAATACACATTTATTATTTGAATTTAAGATTTATTTCAACAATCTCACAGCGACTTCCTGTTCTAATTGGAGGTCCCCAAGTCCCATAACCTGAAGATACAATAAATTGAGAATTATTCTTTTTTAAATAACCATAATCTATCTCAAAAATTCCATTAGTTATTATATTTGCAGGAAATATCTGACCTCTATGAGTGTGCCCTGATAGTTGTAAATCAATGCCTTGTTTTTCAGGTTCACTTAAATTACCTGGCTGATGATCCATAAGCAAAAATGGTTTAGACTTATCTAAGTCTTCTACTAAAGATGACAAATCTTTTCTTTTAATTTTTGTAGCCCTCTCTAGGGATGAATCTTCCCTCCCTATAACATAAAAGCTATTATCAACTAAAACTGAATTATCTCTTAACACAGTTATTCCTGCATTTTCAAAACTCTTAACCACGTCTTCTACTTTACTTCCCATACCATCATGATTCCCAAGGCTGGCAAATACTCCATACTTGCTTTTAATCCTTTTAAAGTTATCGGCCATATTTTCTTTTACAAAAGGTTCAACGCTACTATCAATTATATCTCCCGGTATTAAAACAATATCAGGATTTAAATCATTGATTTCATCTACCATACCTGTAAGTCTATCATTATCTACCATAATTCCAAGGTGAATGTCTGAAACCATAATGACCTTAAGGGCCTTTAGACTACCCGAAGTTTTATTAATATTTAGATTATATTTTGTTAACTTGACACTGCGAGCACTCCAAGTACCATATATCATCACCCCAATTATAAGAGTAGTTACTACTCCCATTACTATTAATGAAACACTAGTACTACCAAATAAGCCTTTTGGAATAATTACAATTCTCCTATTTAGAACTCTTATTAAATCTACTATAGGCAATATTATAATAAGATAAAACATTATTGCCATCCAATATGATCCTATAATATTTAATTTAGTTGATATTATTGTCGGCATGAAAGAAGGTATCAGCGTAGTTACAATATATGATGCTGCTATTATAAAAAATACTACCCAATATACTTTAGAATTCAAAAAATAAATGTGACTAAATAAGTTCTGCCACACCCTAAGGCCTATATAATAATTTATGCTTCCATACAAGCAAATAAATAAAATAGCAACAAGTACCATTAATCCATTCATCTTAATCCCTATTTTGCAAAAAATTCTTAGTGAATTCTTCTACATGCTTCAAATTTTCTGAATTTGGTCTATTTTTATGTAGCAAAGTAAATTGTGTGTAATATCGTACTGCTATTTTTGTTTTACTCATTATTTTATTTTTCTCCTTCTAACTCAAATTATAATTTTATCATTGAAACCTCAATATAAATTTTATCACGCAATAATTCTATCCTAATTTTAACATATATTCAACAGAATTTTATTACTTTGATTCTAAAAACTCAAAAAAACAATATGCAAAAGTGATATGTATATTATACATACCACTTTTGCATATTATTCACATTTACTCTTCTATACATTTTCTCATTATAAACTCAAAGTGGATATCTTTTGAGGAATCTATAAGATATTCTGGATGCACTGGTGCTCCCCAGCTATCATCCCCACCTACTCCCATTTGCTTTGCTGCAATAGTTACTACTGTATAATTTACTTTTGGTAGTTCATTGTGATGCAATGCATTTTGAAGTTCAAAGGCTGTATATGGAGATACTCCCAGTTCAAATGGTTTACTAGCATCAAACTCAATACCAAATCCATTTTTATCTCTTATTTTTGCCCATCTAACCCCAGTGTGGTTTCCACTTTCCTGAGGTACTATATACCCTGAAACATTTTGAGCTACAGATTTTTCAAAAATTCCTAAAGAAACTCCATGAAGCCTATCTATATAATTTTCTGCTGGTCCTCGTCCATACCACTTAAAAGTATCATAATCTGCAGATAATTTAAATGCCACCCCGAATATTGGAAGCTCTGGTAAGCCTTTAACTCCCTTATAATCACAACTTACTTTAATTTCACCATTACTATATACGGTATATGCTACCTTTACTTCACTAAGCGTCGTTGTCGGCAATTCATATGTGTATACTACTGTAATGCTGTACTCATCTTCAATTACCTGGACATCAATAAATCGTTGGAACATACTTGCTTGGAGCCATTGACCACACCTAAAGCCATGGTTATTTCCCTTGTCATTATCAGTCATACCTCTCCAATAAATAGGCATCGGGGTACGTGTTATCATTTCTTTACCATCGTATCTAAGAGATACAATCCCGCCTTCTTGTTTTGAAAATAAAACACTGAAATTCTCGTTTTTAACTCCAATGTTTATATCTCCATGAACAACCTGAGGTTTAGATAATTTTTTAAAAACTAATTCTCCCTTTAGCTCAAAAACATACTGATTAAAGGCTACCACGTGCCCTGCTTCTGCCCAAATAGTGTTATCTTTAAGATTAAAGGATGTATTTAATGAATATTCTCCTAAGGCACTCACCTCTGGAAGCTTAAGGCTTATATATTTTTCTTCACCAGCTTTAACAATAACTGTTATAGAATTTTTATAAATTTTTTTGCCATTAAACTCTAAGGAATACTCTAAATCACAATCAGAAGTATCCACAAACAGATTTTCATTTTTAACATTGACTCCATTTCTATCTGTAATTAATTTTAAATTTTGATAGAGTTTTTTTACTTCTTGCGCTTTTGGAGATGGTTTTCTATCAGCATAAACTATTCCATTACCACAGAAGTTGTAATCTGTTGGTCTATCATCAAAATCTCCTCCATAAGCCAAAACTTCCTCATTAAATCTGTCCTTTTTAATTAAAAACTGATCTATGTAGTCCCAAATAAACCCACCTTGGTAAAGCTGATACTTACTCTCTAGCTCAACGTATTTGTGCATTGCTCCACAGGAGTTTCCCATAGCGTGCATGTATTCACAGCTTATATATGGTTTTTCCGGAGAATTATTTAAATACTCTTCAATCTCAGTAACCTTAGCATACATTCTGCTTTCCATATCACTAGTTTCATTAAAGCTCCTATCTTGAAATACACCTTCATAATGAACTAATCTTGAAGGATCTTTTTCTCTAAAATACTCAGACATCTTGTATATATTTTCTCCACCAAATGATTCATTACCGCAAGACCATATTAAAATGGAAGGGTGATTCTTATCTCTTTCCACCATGGAAATTGCCCTATCAAGTACTATGTCTAACCACTCTTTCTTATTACCAGGAATAACCCAATCTGGTTTGATCTTGCCAAGCTTTTGCCAAGATCCATGAGTTTCTAAGTTAGTTTCGTCTATTAAATATATACCATATTCATCGCAAAGGTCATACCAATAGCTTTGGTTGGGATAATGGGAAGTTCTCACTGAATTTATATTGTTTTGTTTTAAGAATTTTATGTCCCATAACATATCCTCTTTAGTTATTGCTCTGCCTCGTCTAGAGTTAAATTCATGACGATTTATGCCCTTAAACACTATACGTTTACCATTTATATGCATAACCTTGTTTATCATTTCAAAACTTCTAAAACCAACCTTTTGCGAAATAACTTCTACCACTTTTTCATCAATTCCTCGAATGACAGCTAAGAGGGTGTAAAGACATGGATTTTCAGCGCTCCAGAGCTCTACATTATTAACATTTAACTCTAAAGACATGTTACTTTCTAATGAGTTTCCTATACTTTTAGCTATGCCCATCCCATTTTTATCAGTGAGTTCTAAATCTATAGTAGAATTGATTTCTCCATTTATTTTTAATTCCAGCCTTAAAACTGCATTTTCATATGACTTATCCAAATCTGTTTTCACGAATAAATCTTGAATATGAGTTTTGGGAATAGAATATAAATATACATCCCTAAATATCCCTGAAAAACGCCAGAAATCCTGGTCTTCGAGCCAACTTCCTGTGGATCTTTTATATACCTCCACTGCAAGTTTATTTTCTCCTTCTTTAATATAGCTAGTTAAGTCAAACTCTGCTGGAGTAAAACTATCCTCACTATATCCTATAAATTCTCCATTTAACCAAAGGTAAAAAGCATTTTCCACCCCTTGAAAGGAAATATATACAGGTCCTTCTTTAATATTCTCATCAATATTAAAATACTTTACATAACTTCCAACAGGATTATATTCTTCTGATATCTCTGGTGGTTTTATTTCGCTATGCCCATCCCAGGGATACATGGTATTTATATACTGAGGTTTATCATAACCTTGAAGCTGTATATGTGCTGGAACTTTTATATCCTTAAAACAATGACAATCAAATTCAGATTTATAAAATTCTTTAACTCTAGAACTTGGATTTATTGCAAAACTAAACTTCCAATTTCCATTTAAGCTTTGTCTAAGGATCATTTCTCCCGTCGACTCTTCTTCTTTTGACTTGTAATACTTGTGATCTGAATGAGCCTTAATTCTGTTAACGGCAAACACTGAAGTATCAGAAAGCCAATCTAAACTTGGCGTTTTAAAATTCATATATTCATCATCCTCCGTATTATTATTATTATTGCTATTATTATACAATAATTTATTAGCCTTTAACAGAGCCAAGCATTCCTGCAACAAAATGTTTTTGCATTAAAAAGAAAACTAGTGCTGTTGGAAGGGTTGCAATTACAATTCCAGCCATAATCATTCCATAATCTGGAGAATAAGATGATCCCATGGTAGAAATAATAAGTGGCACCGTCCTTTTTTCTGGACTTTGTAGTGCAATTAGAGGCCACATATAATTATTCCAACTGCTCATAAATGTAATAATTGCAGCTGCTGCATATGTAGATTTCATTGTAGGCACATATATCCTTGTAAATATTTGAATTTCGTTTAATCCATCAATACGTCCTGCTTCTAAAATATCCTTGGGAAAAGATTTTGTATTTTGCCTAAAAAAGAATATTAAAAATGCAGTAGATATAGTAGGAATTATTACTGCAGCCATGGTGTTTAATCCGAAAAATTTGAAGGTACTAAACATCTTAAATAATGGAATCATTAACGCTGCGAATGGAATCATCATAGACAGCAACAATATATTAAATATTCTATCTCGAACTTTATTCCTATATATCTCAAACCCATACCCTGCAAATGAAGCTACAACTAGTGATAAAACAGTTGATATTATTGCAATTTTTCCAGAGTTCCATAGAGACATTGAAAAATTCAAATCAGAATTAAAAAGGTTTTTCATATTTTCTAGAAAATATGTCCCCGGTATTAATGAACCCCTAGATACATCTACTGATTTATTTGTCATACTTATAAGCATCCAGATAAATGGGAAAATAGAAATTATAGATACTATACTTAAAAATATATATTTAAATGAGCTTTTTATCTTTTTCATTTATCATCACCTGCCACTTTAAATTGTATTAAGGATAAAACAACTATCATAATTACAATAGTATAGGAAACTGCTGCTGCATATCCAAAATTCGGAGTATATTTAAAACTTAAATTATATATATATTGTGATATTGTAGTTGTTGCATTTCCTGGTCCACCCTTAGTTATGTTCATTACCTCATCAAATAATTGAAGTGTTCCTGTTGTTGACATAACAGTAGTGAATAAAATAATTGGTTTTAACAATGGCACGGTAATACTAAAAAATTGTTTTACACTGGTCGCTCCATCTATTTTTGCTGCTTCATAAATGCTTGGGTCGATGTTTTGTAAACCTGCTAAGTAAAAAATCATGTTATAACCAGTCCAACGCCAAGTTATTGCAATTATTATAGTGATTTTAGCCCAAAATGGACTAGTAATCCATTCTATTGGTGTATTTAATAAATGTAAATTTAATAGTATTTTATTCATTAACCCATCATTTGAAAATAAACTTTTAAATATTACAGAATAAGCTACCAATGATGTTACACAAGGCAGAAATATTGCAGTTCTAAAAAAAGCCTTCCATTTTAGATTTTTATCATTTAAAAGTACAGATATAAACAATGCAAGCAAAATCATTATGGGAACCTGAACTACTAAATAAATGAGAGTGTTAACAACTGATTTTTGAAATATGTTATCAGTAAATAATCTAGCATAATTAGCAATTCCTACAAATCTAAGATTATTTCCCATACCTGATTTTAATGAGGTAATAAACGCTTGTATCATAGGATAAAAAACGAAAGAACCTATTATAACTATACTAGGTATTGTAAATAACCAACCAAATTTATCATAATTTTTGCTGAGCTTACTTTTTTTCAAGAATTTCATAGGTTTAGCCTCCTTTTTATAAGTTAATCCTTTGCTAATCGGCATTAGCAAAGGATTATAGAATTTTAAGTTCAGCTAGTTAATTGCAGCAGCTTCTGCTTGCTTTTGAGCATCTTTAAGTGCTGTGCTTATATCTGCTCCATCTTTTACAATAGATTGAACTGTTCCAGTTAGTATATCCTCTATAGTATAAGTGTATAAACCATAGTTAACTGAAGGTATTTCTGATGTCCATTTAGACAAATCCTGTAATATCTTTTGTCCACCATAAAATTCAACAGATTTTTGATAATTTTCCGTAGTTGAAGAAGCTTTTAAGGTACTTGTAAGATTAATCTTATCTGCTAAAGTATTCATAAGGTCTTTATTTGTACCAAAAGTTTTAGCAAGAAAATCTGAAGCTAGTTCTGAATCCCCAACCTTATCTAAAACATACCAACTTGCTCCTCCAATATTAGAAGCATTGACTGATGATTTAACTGCACCGAGTTTTGGTATTGCTGCAACTGCCCATTTTCCACTTTGATCTGTTGCTTTAATTATTGAGCTTGAAATCCAGCATCCTGTTGGTACAGACGCAACCTCACCCTTTTGGAAAGCACCTACAAATTGATCCCAATCAGAAATTTGTTTTACTATTCCCGATTCCATAAGCTGTTTATATACTTTAATACCTTCTTTTAATGCCTCATTATTTTCTAAATTTACAGTCGTTCCATCCTCTTTTACATACCACTGACCAGCTGATTGCATCATTATTCTTAATATTCCTAAGTCATTAGGATCCATAGTAAGCATTGCTTTGCCTGTTTTCGCTTTTACTGCTTTACCAATTTCTATGAATTTTTCCCAAGTTATATTTTCCATATCTGATTTTTCATATCCAGCCTGCTTTAATAAATCTGTTCTATAAAATAAAGCAGCTACACCACTATCAAAAGGAACTCCGTAAAGCTTTCCATTTGAACTGTCTGATTTAAGCTTATAATCCATAAAATCTGCTGCCTTAATTTTGCTAGACATATCTTTAAAAGAATCAGGATATGAAGTCAAAAAGTTTTGTACTCTATAATCTTCAATAAGAACTATATTAGGTAGCCCTTCTGTAGTGTTTGAACTTAAATTTGTATTTAACTTTTGTACTATGTCATCTTGAGCCATTTCTACTATTTGAACATCTACCCCAGCATTCTCTTTTTCATAAATTGCTTTCGCCTCTTTAGCTGCAACCACATTAAAAGTTCCATCCCATGCCCATATTACAAGTTTTTTGCTTGTAGTATCTGTTGTAGTACTTTCTTTACTTTTTTTTGTACACCCTGCTATACTAAGTGTCATAACAACAGTTAGTGCGATAGCTATTAGTTTTTTAGTTTTCATAGTTAAAATCCCCCTTCAAATTTAGTTTTCTTTGTTTAAACGATTTCAAGAACTTCTAACTTAATTTTATATCAAATCTTGAAAATCAAATAGTAATATATTTGCACGAATTTGCGTTATTTTAATAGAGATTATTTAAATAGAATCATATAATTTGTACTTTTTTAAGATTCTATGATTATTTATATATTATTTACATTTATATTAGTTTGGCTTTTAGTCATAATTGAATTAAGTTTAATATTACTATATACTGTAAGTATAATAACACAACTCAATTAAAAAGAAATAATTACAAAGGATTTGATCTATTGAGTGACCTATGTAAAATTTTAATAGTAGACGATGAATATTTGTTAAGACAAGGCATTAAACACCTAGTAGATTGGAACGCGGAAGGTTTCGAAATCATCGGAGAAGCCTCTAACGGTAAAGAAGCTTTAGACTTTATAGAAAAGACTAAACCTCACATAATAATTTCAGATATAGTTATGCCTGTTATGGATGGGGTAGATCTCGCAAAGATAGTGAAAACAAAATATCCTGAAATACAAATAGTTATTTTAAGCGGTTATAGCGATTTTAATTATGTTAAAGACACTTTCAAATTAGGTGTGATGGATTATGTTTTGAAACCAAAATTAGACCCTGAGGAGCTGATTTTACTTTTAAAAAACACTGCTAGTAAAATTCCTGATTTTATTATGCCTTCTTCTCAAAATTGTGTCACACTAAACATTAACAATATGTTATCCAAATTAATTTCCGGTTTTTATTCGGATTTCAATGAGATAGCGGTGAGAGATACTTTTCCTCTTGACTCATTTTTTCTTATAGGCGACAATATCAAGAAAATTAACAATATAAATTCCATGAGCCTTTTATCCTTAAGATCTATTTTATCTAAAGCTGCAAAAAAACATTTAAAAGACCTAATATATTATGAAGTAGAGGCAGACAGTAACTTATTTTTACTTTTAATAAATTTAAAAACTGAAAATTATTCTAAGGTCTTAGATCAAATAACCCTTATGCTTCTAGAAGTTTCAAATGACATTCCTGAAATATTTTTCGTATTGAGTAATCTTTTTAATTCCTTATACAAATTAGAAGATATTTATATAAATAATCTAAGGCCCCTGCTTGGATACAAATTTTACTTTAAAGATAAAAAATTTATTACTTATGATGATTTACCTAAACACACCTTAAAAGAGAAATTTGATTTTAAGTATTACTCAGGTCAAATATATTTGCTTAACATAGACAATGCTTTAAATTATTTAAGGGAGTACCTCTGCCAGTCTATAAAGAATATCAATATTAATGAATTCGAACTAAAAACCCTTTTTGAAAATGCTCTCTATAATATTATAAACATTTTAGATGAACTTAATTTTAATATGGAAGAAATGAATAATTCAAAGTTAGAATATTTCCAAAAAATAGATGAAACTAAATCTTATGAAGAATTATTACTTTTACTAGATATTATAACAAAAGAGACAAAATTATTATTAGCGAGTCAAGAGAGTAAACTAAATGATCATATGATAAATAAAATTATTGAATACATCTCAAATCATTATTATGAACAATTGTCCCTTAAACAAGTAGCTGATAAATTTCATTTTAACTATTACTATTTATCTTCATATTTTAGTTCTCATAATGCAGAAGGTTTTAGCGAATATCTTAATAAAATTCGCATGCAAAAAGCTGTTGAGCTTTTGGCAAATGAAAAAATTCCAGTATCAGAAATAAGTTTTATGGTGGGGTACTCAGATCATAGTTATTTTTGTAAGGTGTTCAAAAAATTCAAAAAGCTTACCCCCAGTAAATTCAGAAAGAATATTCTAGATGGTAAAAGAGGTTAATTTATGGATAAAATTATTAACAAATTAAAAAGCAACAGTTTATTTTTTAAGTTAACACTTATTATGTTAATTAGCAGCATAACCATTTCTGTTATAACTGCATTTACAATAATGAATATTTCTAGGAAAGTATTTATTAATAATTTTAGTATTACAAACACTAAAATTTTAAATCAAATTGGAGCTAATTCCGCTGATTTAAATGATAAGATTATAAGTCTTATGAATACCGTAAACAATAGTTGGGCCTTTAGGCGATACCTCAGTGAATACAACACCAGTATAATAGATCAATCAAACATTATATATAACCTTAAACAACATTTAAAAGTTGTTGATGCTAATTTAGATTCTAAAAACGTTGATTTTTTATTAATTGGCTCTAATAATTCCACATTTATTAGAAGCTCTGCATTACTCACAACTTCTGTTAATGATATTAAAGAAAACCAAATAACAAAAAACTCTCTTAAAAATCCAGATAAGTTGCTATACCAATATAGCGACTCCGGATTTAACAGTTTGACTGAGCATAAAAATGTTATTATCGCTACAAAGGTATTAAAAGATCAAAGAACAAAAAAACAATTCGGCATGTTATACATAAGTATAAATGAAAATACATTCTTCAAACTATATTCTAACTTTACCACAAATAGTAATGATGTTGCCATAATATCCTCTGATGGCACTATAGTTTCTTCTAATAAAAAAGGTATTATCGGAACTATTGATAAAAATCTGCTTAATGTAGCAAAACAAATAAGAACTGATAACCTTAAGTTCAAAAATTTAAAATTAAATAACAAAGATTACACAGTTCTAGCAGAATACATGCCCATTTACGATTTCTATTTAGTTAATCTTATAGATACAAAGCTTGCTTTAGAAGATATGTATAATATAAATGAAATAGTTCTGAACTGTGCAATAATAATAGTTATTTCAGTTTCAATACTATTTGTAATTACAAGAAAAACTATAAAGCCCTTAAGAGTTTTAGTAAAAGAGATGTCTAAGGTAACGCAAGGTGACTTTAATAATCACATAAATTTAGCAGGATGCTCTGAAATAAAAAACTTAAGTAGTTCATTTAACTATATGTTAGATGACTTAAACAGTTATGTAGAAAAGTTACTTATGGCACAAAAGGAGCAAAGGAAATCAGAATTATCCGCACTACAAATGCAAATTAATCCTCATTTTATCTATAACACCCTAGCCTCTATTAAATTGCTAGTTTTAAAGGAAGATAAAGAAAAAACAAACCAAACCATAAATTCTTTTATTTCACTATTACAGAATACCATTAGCGAAACCAGTGAAACCATTACCGTAAAACAAGAAATAGATAATTTGGAAAACTATGTCTTTATAAATGAAGCTAGATGTGGTGATAATATAAAGGTTAATTTTCATGTACTTGAGCAGTGCGAAAATTACAGACTGCCAAAACTTGTACTACAGCCCTTTATTGAAAATGCTCTCTTTCATGCATTTTCTGGAAATATGGAAGGCCGTATACACGTCTTTATCTCGGTTAAAAACGATAACCTACTCTGCGAGATAATAGATAACGGAACTGGCATGGAAGAATCTCAGCTACAAAATCTGTATTCTTCATCCACTTCTAAGCATAAACATTTTACAGGCATAGGAATTAAAAATGTGGATGATAGAATTAAACTACTTTATGGAAATGATTATGGGGTAACTATAACTAGCAAATTAAGTGTAGGAACTACAGTTGTTGTTTGTTTGCCTTTAATTGAAGAAATAAGTCAAAAGTAATTACTAATTATTACTGTTTTTTTATTTTAAAATTCAAATTTTTTTTAAACTGGAGGTATTATGAACATTAAAGATGAAAATATGGATGAAAACATTTATGCTATTTGTGTTTTGATTAACAAAATATGTAGGCTAGATGTAGAATTTATAGGCAACGGCTTAATTTCTTCTTTCCAACTACTTAATTCTCAAATACCAACTTCGCTACTTACGTCTAGGGCTGAGACATTTTTATATATTGATAAAGTTTCAAAAAATAACTTACCTACTGATTTTCTCTACTATACAGATAGTTTTAAGTTGAGCTACATAGCTGTAGGCTTTCATGAACAATTACAATATAAAGGTACCATCATCGTAGGACCTTTTCTTTCAGTTATTCCTGATGATGCATTTATTGCGAGCATTATACAAGCAAATCACTTACCACTGGGAAACAGGTTACAGCTTCATCAATACTATAAAGGTGTTGCTCTATTAGATATTAATAACAACAAAAATATAGGTTCTTTAATAATTAACTTAGCTTCTAATCCTTTTGTTCATGGTAATATGCTTTTATTACAGAATGAAAACGCAGGCATTAATAAAAAAGAGAGAGATTATTTGAAAGAAGAAGAAGAAGAAGAGCTGCACTCTGAAATAGAATTGAGGTATATAGTAGAAAATAATCTCTTAAATGCCGTTGAGAAAGGTTCAAAGAAAGATGCTTTGAGGATTTGGGGTTTATTCCAATTTAGCGCAATTCACAGAGCACCTAATAACCCATTGAGAGCCTATAAAAATCTCGCCTTTAGCTTTAATACTTTACTTAGAATAGCAAGCGGACGTGGTGGAGTTTCACCCATTTACATTCACAATTTGTCTGATAAATTCGCTATTTTAGTAGAGAAGGTTTCAAGTATTGCCGATATAGAGACTCTACAATTAGAAATGATTTCTGAGTATTGTGATTTAGTTAATAAATTTTCTACAGCAGGCTATAGCGGGGTTGTAAAAAAAGCTATAAACTATATTAATTTAAATTTTCACTGTGCGTTATCTTTAAGCTTAATCGCAAAGAATAGTAATGTAAGCCCCTCTCATCTTTCAAGGCAATTTAAAAAAGAAACTAACTTAACTATTACAGAATTTCTAAACAAACGAAGAGTTAATGAAGCTAAGTTTTTAATTGAGCAAAATAATAATTCTATAACAGAAATTGCACTAATGGTAGGCTTTGAAACCCACAACTACTTTTGTACAGTTTTCAAGCAAATCACATCGTTAACTCCAAAGGAGTATTTAAATAAAACTCGCACTAAATAACAAACCTTATAAAATGAAAACTATCCATATGCTCTATTTTTAAAAATAGAGCATATGGATAGTTTTTTAACCAATACTTTAAGAATATGAATATAATATTATCTTCTTATTTACCATTTACTCAGCATCCTTCTTCAAGACAATGATATATGTGCTATCATTACCTAATGGTGGGTTTGTGATAAAAAATCTTCTAAGTTAATTATATGCTGTTCATATATCCCAAAGCCTATTTTACATTTTTCATTAAATGCTTCTACATTATAGCGAAGCTTTCTACCTTCAATTGCAGTAAGTGTCGCCTTAACGGTAACCTTCATGTTATTAGGTGTTGAATTTATATGTTCAACATTAATTTTGGTTCCAACAATTGTATAGTTACATGGCATTTTATCAATTACTAAATGTGAAGCTGTATCCTCCATAAATCCAATCATACTAGGCGTAGATAGCACAGTGACACCTTTATTTCCTATAAAATCTGCTGTATTTTCTGACCTCACTATATATTCTTTAACCAGTGATTCTCCAATTTCCAAAATAGTATTAAAATTCATTTTATAATCATCCCTTCAATTATTCTTTATACTCAGAGCCTCTTGAAGTATATTAATTTCTTCACAAATTTTTGGTATTTGATTCATAATAGGAATTTTTTTAAGCTGTACAACTTGTTTTTGTTCAATTGCCATTGCCATTGTTTCAAAGACCAGTAACAATTGTGCTAAATTTTCATCTGATAAATTGAAACATTCCATTGCTACGCAATCTTGGTCTAGTAAATAACTAATATGTTCTAAGGAAAAAAATGCTGGCCACAGCATTTCAAGCATTTTCTCATTATTAGGAATCTCACCTAATGCTGTGGTATATGCGGTCTTGAAATTCATAAAATCTATCGTCATTTTTTCTTTTATCCATTTTATATCCCCACTGTTATTAATTTTGCTATTAGATGTCAACCGAACTAACACTCGAGCCTGACTACGAATTAGCTTCGTCATTAAACCTGGTAATCGGCTAGAGGCTGATCGATGACCAGTAATATAAATGCCAATTAATCCAATAATAGACCCAATCACGATATCTGTAATACGTGCTGTTGCAAAATAGGAAACATTACGCATTTGCGTGGAAGCTTCTGCTAAAAGCAAAGCATTTGGTGTGATAAACACCGCTGCTACGGCATAATTTTTCACAATAAAAAGTTCTGTCATTGCTGTTAGTAACATGTTAATTATGACTATCATGAAACCTTGTGGCTGTAATTTAAAAATAATAATAGCTATAATTAATCCAATAATCGTACCAAATGAACGCTGAATCGCTCGATGAAAGGTGGACATAATAGTTGAACCCGACATTACAGCAGCACATGATAATGGAATCCAATAAGGCCTGGTAAAGTGAAAACTAAAAGCAATCATGGTTGATATTGAAAGAATAACTCCATAACGAACTGCGTTAATAAACACTATTGAATCCTTATCACACGCTTTAGTAAATTTCATCTTTAATGAGGGTTTTAAAATCTTTATTCCATGCCCAATGTATGTAAGTGGTATATTGATAATAGCCTCAGCATCATAAATTATCTCTAAAAAATTATGATACTCCGGGTTTAGTTGCAGGTCTAGTGGAGCTATTGTAATTGCCTCTCCATCATTTAATTCAATTCCCATAGATAATTTTCTTAGCATCTCACCAAATTCCTTTGGTAACTTAGTATTTCTATTAGAATGCAATTCAAGCATTTCTAAAAATAACTTATTGGCTTGTTCATTTAAAAGAGATAATCGATTAAATAAAAATGAGTTCTTCCACGGAATATAACCTACTAAAAGAGTTTCTTCAGATTCTTTTAAGGCATTAACAGTACGATGTCGTACATTATTAATATTCTCGCTACCAATAGCTTCACTAAATGCTGCTAAAGCTAAATAAACCTCTTTAAGGGCTTTTATTTCTGGGCCATGTGGATTAAAAAACCATCCTACCATGCTAATTATCCATGCGAAAAGACCACTCATAAGTACTAGGGCAGTACGGATAGGCGCTGCTGATGGATCAATAGCCATGCCTGTTGTCATTATGAAACTTAGCACAAAAAATATAGCCGATGGACCTGGTATCTTAAGTACACCAAATATAAAGGTTACTATTGCTCCGATGAAACCCACTATTAAAACAATAAGTAAAGGGTAAGGTGCTGCTAAGGTACCCAGCCCAACTGAAAGACTGATACCAATGGCAACAAAAAATATTTTTTTTGCACGCCGTGCATAAGGTTCATTACAAACATATAGATAGGAAAAACCTCCAATTGCACTCAATAGCCCTAAACGTAAATCTCCTGCTAAGATGCCAATAATTACTGGAACCCCTGCACATATAGCCGCATTTATTGCTTTTGACCACGGAAATGGTTTTTTATTAATTTTAAATGCTTGTTTTATTACAATTAACAAAGATATAGGACTTTGCTTACCCTTTTTAAACATAAATAAGCCTTCTTTCTACTGTAAGTTCTTCATCATCTTTTTTAAAACTTTAGTGAAAATATCTAGTTCTTCTTTATCAATATCATTTATTGCCTCTAATTCTAAATTATTAGCAGCTTGATGCCATTTTGGAAACATGTCACAAGCTTTTTCTGTTAATTTTATATATCTTTCACGTTTATCCTTTCCCGCTTCTCGGATTACCCATCCAATTTGTTCCATTCTATCCAATGTCCTAGTAATTGTCGGAGCTTCTACGCCAAGATATCGACTCAGTTCAATTTGTGTACACTGTTTTTTTTCATATAGATGTAATATAATTCCCCATTGTGAAGCATATAATCCAAGTGGAAAAATTTTTTCGTTTAATTTTTTTGTAAAACTTCGAGCTAATTGATTTGTTTTATGACCAAATAAATTCAATTTCATTTCATCTCCAATTAATTACCTAGGTAATTATTACTTAAGTAAGTATATCATGTGAATTAATA
>Ga0209123_1000695_pt1 | contig 39958 bp, 30 predicted proteins | sample BarGraIncu00431A_FD_184500 | JGI IMG/M metagenome (GOLD analysis project Ga0209123, IMG submission 184500) | Arctic peat soil microbial communities from Barrow, Alaska, USA - Barrow Graham LP Incubations 004-31A (SPAdes) (version 2) | ecosystem: Environmental > Terrestrial > Soil > Wetlands >...
CACTGCAATTATTTCATTTTCAATCAATAAACTAGTTTTGTAACGATTAAAAAATGAAATTATGAAGAGTACATTTAAAGTCCTTTTTTACTTGAAAAGAAATGCAATTAGAAAAGATGGTAGAAAGCGGAATGAAAAGCAAGGGGTCGAAGAGAGGTACGAAAGTAGCTGTTTACATGTAATGAACTGGAATGAATGACATAAAAAGATGATTGTTTTAATGTTACTTATGTCATTTAACGTCAGAACATTCGATTCGGAAATATAGATAAATCAGAGTGCGGAGTCAATAGTGCTGCGGATAAGAGATAAAATAATTGGAAGCTTGTGAATATAAAAAATAGCAAATACAATATACTCTACCTAACTGCGAATCACAATTTCAATTTCCTTAAATATTGAAATAAGAATAATGAACTTGTCAAAGTAATCATACCGAAAATAATTGCAAGACTTAAATTAGTTTCCAAACCTTTCGCTTTCATTACAAAAACCATGTCAGCAATGGCAATGGCCATGAATATACAGAAGATCATCATGGTAGGAACAAGCAGAAAACCAATACTCTTCTTTTTGATCAATGCTACTCCGGTAATTATTAACGCAGGTAAACAAATGGCAATATCCAACACATGCACCGGATTAACCAACAACCCACTTTCGACAATGCTCTTAGGAGTTGCATTTATAAGTATGGCTGGAATTATTTCTGAAAGCCAAATGAAGTAAAATATAACTGCAATAACTACTAGAAATATTCCTGCAGGTTTAGTTGAAACTTGTTTCGCAAACCATTGTGAAACGTCTTCGTTGAGAAAAGAGATTACAAAATATATAAGCGAATAAAAGGACAATCCTAAAATGACAGCAACACCTACAGGGCGATGGGAAAATATAGAGGTCTTAAATCAAACACGCTTATAAAGTTTTTGTCAGCTGTCCCATTGGAGAACCTTGTGTAATGGAGAACTTTGCGTAATTTTTCATTGCTTCCCGAAACATATCTTTAATGATAATTATTAGTAATTTTCGAGACATTATTTTCTTGTTGGTGCTACGCCTGAATAATCAATCAATTAGGTATTATCACATTCCGTACCGCAAGAAGGTTAGCCCACAGGCGATATTCAAAATAGAAATCCCTGCAAATTAAATATTTGCAGGGATCTTTTCATTATTTCACCTCACTTTAAGTTGTAATATAAGACACGATTTGGTTACAAAAGGTCGATATTTAACCTGCATTTGTCGCGAGATATCACAGCAAAATGTCAATTGTCGCTGATATTACTGTCGATTGACACTTCGTATAATCAGTTTCAAATAACTAAGCGAGTAAATCTGATAGCATTATTTCTCTCCAACTCACTTGCCTAAAACAGAGTCTATAACCGTCCCAACAGGATTTTCAGTCTTATAGTTGAATCCTAATAAAGCAGCCATCGTTTTAGCATATTGATTATTGTAATACTGCCCTTTGGAAACTTCACCCATTGCAGGAGTATCAGGACCAATTACAGCAAGCCAGGTTTCATTAGAATGTGCTGTTTTTGCACCATGACTTTTCCAACCTTCAAATCCTTCACCTCTTCCGTGATCACACGTTATAAGCAAGGTAGTTTTATCCTTATATGTAGGATTATTTTGTACCCAGTTCCAAAGAGTCTTTAAGAAATCATCGGTGTAATGAGCTGAATTCAAATAATCACTATATCTTCCACCATGAGCAAAATCGTCAGTTTCGTCGAAAGCAAGATAGAGTATACGTGGACTTTTTTCTTTTAAATATTCAAAGCCCATATTGAATGTCACTGCATCAAGTCTTACGCCATCAAATATATCGGGTAGTTTAGTTTGCATCTCATTCAGAAGTGCTAGCTTACTATCACTTTTTAATCCTTCCAAATTTTCAAATGCAGCATTCACCCTCAGACCACTTCTTTTTTCATTGAGAATGTCATTAAATGCATCCCACGATGTAAAAGTAGCTGTCCGTCCATTAAATTCGGTTGATTTGTTCATTGCTTCAAATACACCTATATTCGGATTTGGTCCGAACTCGTTGGAATTGATTCGTACATCGGCAAATCCCGTCAAAATTTCGTTATACCCAGGGTAAGAGAACCAATACGGGTTCTTTACATTTACAAAACATCCAAGCGTGCGGTTCCCATAAATCTGACCCTTTTCTTTCACTGTTCCCCAAATAAAAGGCAACAACATTTTACGCCTTTCCGCAAGATTGTCATCCCAATATCTTTTGTCGTACTTAGCGGTATTCTTCACTAGTTTTTTATTGTGAAGGAATGATGAATCAGCACCATTAAATAACTCTTGCCATCTGAATCCGTCTATTGTAACCAGAATGACATTCTCTGTTTTATTTTTTGTTTGACCCATAAGCGTAACACTCATACATAAGATCAATAGTTGTAAATATATTTTTTTCATTTGATTATTCTATAATTAGTTAATTTGATTTATTTAAGAATCCACATTACACCATTAATATCATCGTTGTCACCGTATCCTTCTGCTTTCAGCGCTGCACTATAATTGGCTGAATTTGTATTCTTTTCGCTCGACGAATACTGAAAACGCTTAGCAATACGTCCACCATTACCTGTTCCCGGACCAGTTCCAAAGACAGGAACACCTGTTCGCCTATAAGTAAAGTACGACTCTAGCCCAGAGTGGCGGAAAAGAGCAACGTATCTCTGTTCCAAAATTTGAGTTAAGCCAGCTGTGTTATTTCCAGCATATTTCACTGTCACTTGGTTATAATAGGTATTCCAATCGACAGGAACTGTATACACATCATAAGGATCTGCATCACTAATACCGGCACCAGATTTAAAGAAATGAACACTCAAGTTGCCTGTTTCGGGAATATCATAATACGCCAAAGATGCTTTTATTCCAGCTTTGTAATAATCTTCGGCAGTACCTAGTGGACCTGAAGAAACCCAACCCCTATTGATTGCTTCAGCAATATTGAAACACATTTCCTGATAACTAATCTCCAGTGTTGGTTCACCAGTATAGGTACGATAATAGTGGTATCTATTTAACAGAGAATACTTTCCGCTATTAGTTTTAACGTACATATTACCCAGATCTTCACCCGGATTTGCACCCACAAATACATCAAAACTCGTGACAGGGTGAGTTGCATCAATTAGAGCCTTTGCTGGCTCACTGGTTACGTAAACACGAGGGTCGTGCAAACGAGTTAACAATCCAACATAAGTATCTGAACAATTGTCTCGCAATGCATCGTAACCAAAATTACCCGGATTGTTTGGATATGTATTTGCAGGATAGATATAGTTGAACTGTAGATTATCTTTTGTATTCTCCATCATTGGATATTTGGCGGGGTTGCCTAGGAGTGCAGCCACCTGCTCTTTTACTTTAAGATCGGTATCAGCAGTTTTATTACTTAAATGTAAAAGCAAACGAAGGCGGAATGTATTCACTAGTTTTTGCCATTTCCCCAGGTTATTGTCGTAGTATATATCCCCTTGAAGAGCATCTCCTTTGGTTTGCAAATTACTTAGTTCGGTGTTACAGCTATCAAGCCATACGAATGCTTGCACAAAAACTTGTTTCTGTGTATCGTACTTTGGAGTTAGATTGTTTACTCCCTGTAATGCTTCTGACATGGGTATATCACCCATTTCGAGGCTCATTTTTGTAAAATAGTAAGATTTCAAAAATTTAGCCATGGCATCATACACATTTTCGTTTTTCATTCCTAAGCCTTTTGCTTCTTTTTCCATTAATACTACATTTTTTAGGGTAGTATAGTAATTTGCGCCCTCTCCGAAATCATAACGATTATTACCATAGTAATCATAATTAATCAAGAAATACTGGCTCCACTTTTCATTATCACCAAAAGGTGCATCGTGCAAATCAAACAAAGCACCAGTCAATAACAAAGAGGGTGGTACTGAATTCGAAACATTCTCGTTTAGCTTAAGATCATCGAAACTGCTATTACACGAAACTAGCGTGATTACAATCAGGAGAAAGTAGATTGGGAATATTATATTTTTTTTCATTTCTAAATTCATTTAAAGATTAAAATACTAAATTAATATTGATACCATATCTGCGTGTTGTAGGCGACTGAAGTCCTGTGCTAGAAGTGGCTCCATTATATTGATCGAGGTCAACATCTTTAAAACGGACATCACCATACAGATAGAGCAAGTTTCTTGCAACCAAAGAGACAGAGAGCTTGCTGATCTTAAGCGGAGCAATCCACTTCTGAGGAAGATCATAACCTAAGGTCAATTCACGAAGTTTAGCATATGTTTTACTCATTAGGTTAGATTCGGAAACACCATAGTATTTACTCACATAGTCTTGCACTTGAGTCGGTGTAGAATTAGAAGCAAACTGCAATTTATCATAGTTGGTAATTGCACCTGTTCTCGAGTCATAAGCAATATTCACACCATTAGAAATCACAACACCATCGGCAACATAAGAACCCTTATAATTTGAATCACCGGCATGTTGATCATCCAAGTTTCTGGCAATACCAAATGCACCTTGAACTGTTTCAATATTTCGTCCTCCACGCATTGTCTTATTGTGCATATAATCTACTGTAACCCCTCCTACATTTCCATCGAACTGAAACGTCAGAGATAAATTTTTATACGCGAATTTATTAATGAAACTCCATTGGAAATCACCGTTCATATTACCTAAGTACTGGGCAACCTGCATGGCAAGCGGTTTTCCAGCTGCATCATGTATAATTTTCCCGTCTTGAGTTCTATAAAATGCAGAACCATAGAGTTTATCTGTACGATCACCTGCTTTAAAGAAACCATTGTAAACATCCTGCCCAGTTGGCAATTCAAGATACACATTTTTAAATGTACTCCAGTTAGCCATCACATCCCAAGTCAGACCTTTTGCCGAACGCACCGGTGTAGCCGAAACCGAAATCTCAAAACCCGTCTTCTTTGTTTTCAACGCATTAATGTAGTAACCTGTAAAACCAGTAGCTGTAGAAATTTCATTCAACAATATTTGTGGTCCATCCACATACTGGAATGCAGTAGCAGAAAGAGCTATTCTATTGCTCAATAACTTTATATCAGCACCTTCCTCATAACTAATACGATTAAAGGGCTGGATATTAGAGTTACTTAAGTTATTGGTGTAATAGGCAGCCGTCTGATTGTTATAAGGCTTTGATAAACTATATGAAGAATTCAATTCGTATGTTGGACCTCCATAAGGTGAAGCATAATTATTGCCGTAACCGAGCGCATATCCGTTAATATTATTGGAAGTACTTCCTCCCAACGAGGTAATTGTATTAAACGGTGCTGACCCAATTGTTTCGCTTGTTGAAACCCCACGAACTTCGGCATACGAACCTCTAAGCTTAAATGATGATATAAATGCAGGTAGTTTTACATAATCTGACACAAGTGTAGCAACAGACAACCCCGGATAATAATAAGTATCATTGCTGCTTAGAATGGCCGATGATTTATCAACTCTCATTGTACCCGATAGTGTTGCATATTTTCCAAAATCAATATCCATCGCTCCATAAGCACTGTAAACTCTCATTTTAGAATTGAAGCTAGTGGATTGAACCGCGTTTCTAGAATTACTGAAACTATAAACTCCCGGTACATTTAGATAGTCGGTAGATGTAAAGCTGGAATTATAAGCAAATGCTCTTAAATTTCCTCCTACAAGTCCGGATACTTGAACAAAATCACCTAATAGGTAATTGTAGTTCAACTGTAAATCAGTATTATTATCTACTAAGGAACGTCTATCTTCTCTGTAATCACCCAAATTTTGTTCACGACCATAAGGGTGCGCCCAAACAGGCATTTTTTCTGTTCGCAGCAAATCATAAGTTGATATTTGCGAACGCATGCTCATATTAAGATGGTCGTCAATCATATAATGTGCCGTGGCATATCCGTAAAGATCTTTCTTGTCGTGTCCACGAAGCCAGTAATTTACCATAGCCCAAGGATTGTGATAGCGTTGATATTCAGCATATATAGGTTGAATACCAACTTTACCATCTTGCCATATTCCTTTTATTTTAGGATCGTTAACATTCCAATCGGCTCCTGTCCATACAGTCATGCTATAAATCAAACTGTTTGGTCCATAATCCACATCCGGGTAATTAGGCGTGTACTGATAGTTGAAATTCATATTGGCATCGATTGACAACCGTTTGTTCACGTTATAGGAAGCGTAAATATTGAAATTGGTAATATTCAATTCCATATTTGGGATAATACTTTGCTGATATGAATGTGACAGAGAAGTACGCACTGTGTAGTCTTCACCACTTTTAGTTACAGAAATATTGTTTGTAGTTTGGAATCCTGTGCGTAAAAAATTCTGAAGATTATTTGCTCCTCGTGCAACATAAGGTGTCGGTTTGATATGACCTTTATAAGTAGCACCACCAGAGAAAGTAGTTGTGTAAGTTGTATTTGGATCATATTCACCATCATACTGAGGAATTAATTGTCCTCTGAATTTTGGACCCCATACATCATAATCATTATCGTTCAATCCGCCGCCTTTACCATCACCAAATGCATATAAACAGTTTTCACCCCCACCATACTCGTTTTGAAGTCTTGGAAATGCTAAAAACCCTTTGTCGAACATATTTGAAGAATTTACTTCTACTGTAATGCCTTTTTTCCCCTTTTTCCCTTTTTTAGTAGAGATGAGAATAGCTCCATTTTGGGCACGACTTCCGTATAAAGCTGCAGCTGCAGGCCCTTTAAGAACTGTATAATTTTCAATATCATCTGGGCTTATATTCCAGGTGTCGGAACTAATTGGAACTCCGTCTACCACATATAATGTAAGTTGATCACCCCTTAAAAGCACATTTGGTTTTCTTAACATCTCGGCAGATGCTCCTACAGATAAACCTGCAACTTTCCCTGCTAATCCGGTAATTGGATTTGGATCGCGAGCTTTTACTAAGTCTTTACCATCAACTTCTCTAACGGCGTACCCAATAGTGGATTCCTTTTTTTCTATACCTAATGCAGTGACAACAACTTCCTTAATTGCCTTTGAAGACTCTCGCAATGTCAACTTAATTTCATTCTGTTCTTTAACCACTACCTGAGTGGATTCGAAACCTACGAACGAAAATTTCAGGACATCACCCTTCTCAGCAGTAATACTGAATTTTCCTACTGCATCAGTAAGAGTACCTGTGCCAGTTCTTTTAATTACAACATTTACACCGGGTAATACCAACCCATCTGAATCAACAATTTTTCCTTGTACGGTAGTCTTTTGCGCAAACGCAAAAGATCCGAACAACAATAAAAACTGAATTAATAAAAAAGCGCTAATTTTTTGCATTTTTGAAATTTTTAGTTGAAATAATGTTTAAAATTTGAGCATATAATTCTCCATATCGCAATTTAAGTGCTTACACACTCAACTGAAATACAATGGTTTAATTATAAAATTATCTAATAATGGAAAAGGGATGGATATTTAGTTTATACTTTCGAGTTTCACCTCATAAAGATAAATATTTAACAACTCGGAAGCATTTTCTGCAGCCGATTTCAAACGGGCTTCAAATTTACCTGTATCTTCATCAAGGATATTAAGTGCAACATTAAGGACTTTGTCGTACTCATTGCATGCTACATTGCTATTCAGATTACCTTTCTTTACACTTTGTTTCAAATAGCGCTCAATCTTCTTTACTGATGAATAAATTTCCGGTTTCCTATAAATTGTTTTTGTAGCAGAGTTACCAGGAGCAATAGCCACTTTATAACTATAATGGTCATTGAATAAATACATTTTTTTTGCTATCTCAGTACCTAGAAAATGATTTCCAGCCATATCTTCAGTTATATTTTCAAGATACTGAGCCTGTGACATAGCCATAAATTCAAATGTGCTTTTTATGCTTTCACTAGCATTACTAGTGTTATCATTAGTAGATTCATTTGCATGAATTTCGGTTCTTCCGGCAATCAACACTTCTTGAGCATTCGCCGTGACAATTGTACATAATGACAAAATCGTCAGTCTTATAAAATTTCTCATTGATTTTACTTTTTTGAGTTTATACGTAATGTTTAGTCTTTGTAAACCTAAAACATCTTTCGTGATGCAAAAATATGTTTACTATATTACTAATTCATTAATGCCATGTTATATTCCGATTAAACAGTAATATTTCACTATCAATAGTTTACAAATACGAAACTAACTACATCATCTTACCAGAATTTTATTCTTTCTATAGTCTCTACAAGATTTTCCATGTCCGTAGGGTAAACTACACCTATGTTTCCAATCCGAAATGTGTCTCCGGTTGAGATTTTTCCGGGATAAATGACATATCCGTTCTCTTTCAAAAGATGGTAGAAATTCATAAACGAATATTCTTTCTGTTGCGGCGACAGAAACGATGTAATTATCGGAGATTGCATGAAATCCGGTAAAAGTGTGGAAAACCCAATGCGACGCATTCCTTCTACAAGCGTTTTATGATTTAGCGAGTAACGCTCGTAACGCTTTTCTACTCCACCTTCCTCTTCTAGTTCCACAAGAGCTTGCAAAAATGCCCTGACTACGTGAGTTGGAGACGTAAACCGCCATTTTCCACCAGCTTCCATTGTTATCCATTGATCATAAAGATCGAGTGACAGTGAACGAGCCTGATTCTTGCATTGCTCCAATATATCTCTTCGGGCTACAATAAACCCAAATCCCGGTACGCCCTGTATGCATTTATTTGCAGAACTTATAAGAAAATCTATTTGCCAATCATGTACATCCATTGGAATACCTCCAAAGCTACTCATGGCGTCAACTATCGTCGTTTTGTTATACTGTTTGGCTAAAGCTGTAATTTCGCGTACTGGATTTAGAATGCCGGTAGTGGTTTCGCAATGTACAATGGCAATGTGGGTTATTTCAGGCACTTCTTCGAGAATTCTTCGCACATTCTCAACATTGGGCTGGCTAATTTCATCTAAAATATAAGCCTCGTAAGGGATATTCAAGATTCTAGCAATCTGAGTCATGCGCATACCATAAGCTCCATTGGCTATAATCAACAATTTACCCGAAGTAGGAATAGCTGAGCCAATGACCGACTCAACAGCAAATGTGCCACTGCCCTGCATTAAAACAGCAGAATACAATTCTGTCTTAGTAGTTGCCAAATGGGTTAGCCGACTTCTAATTTCTTGTACAACTTTTAAATTGTAGTCATCGTCCCAAGTACACCAATCGCGAAGCATAGCAGCTTTTACGGCTTTAGAAGTCGATAAAGGTCCTGGAGTAAGCAATAAATAGGGATTATCCGGCAAATTTGAATTATTCATTTCCAGTGCTTAATTTAAACTGTTTATATTTGTTTTTAAAATAGAAAAAGGATAGGGTGGTGAGTAAAAGCCCCAATACAGAAAGCAAAAGACCGACTTGACTAAAAAAATCAATCCATCTAATGTTGTAATTAAAGAAATTTTTATAAAAAACCACTCCTAAGCTACCCAAATAGCCAAAAGCATCGGAAACATAAATTATAAAACCGATATTACTAATGTACTTAAAAGAAGAAATAAGACGTTCGTACAGGAATGCATTGAACGGTACGTAGCCTAAGTAAAGTCCGATTCCCACGGTTATCATCCAACCTTTTCCGCTAATTAAATGAGACGAGAACAGCAGTGTTGAAGTTATAGTTAATAAAAATCCCATGAATATGATGAGCAAAATAATGTTGAAAGCTTTGTAGTTGGAACGAACAAAAGTGATTAATGCCAACGAAAGCAGAGTGAATAAAGCTACCGGAAGTTCGGCAACTGTAAAAATGGCCGAGTCGTTTCCATATCCGAGCGATTTCCATATCTCAACCGAAAAATTATCGCGTAATTCCCTAAAAATAGTCAGAAACGTATAAGTGGTCACCAATAAGATAATTCCTACATAAAATTGTTTTAAGAAAGCCTTTCGTTCAGCTCGGTTCATTGGCAATCGTTTTGTTCGAAGTTTTTCATCTTCAGTTGTTGGAGAAGGAATACAATCCAACAAAAAGACGGAGATAACTAACGGTAGGACAAAAAATAAACCGGTGATAAAAGGCATGGCGAATTCAGTAAAGTGCAAATCCACCATTACCCACTTTCCTACCGACTTTGCAACCCCAGAAGCAATAATGAAGCTTGCGCTGAGACCTGCTCCCAATAATTCAGTCAGCCGCCTACCTTCCAAATAGCTAAATACCACACCCCAAATCATTCCCAGAGGAAGCCCGTTGAAGAACATGAAAATTATATTGTAGGGTCTTGGTACAAGCCAGAAAAGCAGCAGTGCCACTTCGGCTATCCCAACCAGAATCAGGATATACGAAGCCCTGTAAGTGGATTTTAATTCAGCAATATACTTAATTCCCAAAAATTTACTCAATGTATATCCAATGACCTGAGCTGTGATAAGCCATATTTTATAATCAACACCCAGAAAGCTCAATCCATCAAATGTTCCTACGGCAAATGGCTTCCGAAATGCATACATACATGAATAAGTAAAAAAGGCTGCAAGTGACACAACCAATGCAAACACCCAATCTGGTTGTTGTCCCATCCATTTTGTAAGCTTTAGTTTTAGCACGTTCATACAATCAATGAATTAATTGTTGAAATGCATCATTCAGAATATCCAGAGCTCCGTGCAATTCAAACTCCGAAATAATAAGTGCAGGCGATAAAGTAATCACATTACCCTGTGAGACTTTGAAGTTCAGCCCGTTTTCAAGGCAACGATACATCACTCTCTCTGCTTCATCTACAGCTCTTTCTTTTGTACTGCGGTCAATAACAAGTTCAACTCCCCATAACAAGCCGATCCCTCGCACATCGCCTATCATTTGGTAGCGATTCTGCATATCAAACAATCGGGTCTGCATTATTTTTCCAAGCTCCTGCGCCCGAATTAATAAATTATCTTGTTCAATAACCTCTAAAACAGCGAGAGCCGCAGCACTACCCACCGGAGATTTCTCATGCGTAAAATGCCCAATAGAATGTTCGGCTACTACATTATACTTTTCGTTGGTCAGCATAGCAGCCATAGGGAAAACACCTCCACCCAATCCTTTGCCAATAGTCACAATATCGGGCACAATACCATAATGCTCGAAAGCAAAAAACGTTCCGGTTCGACCAAGCGCAATCGGAATTTCATCGAGTATGAGTGTTACGCTAAATTCGTCGCACAATGCCCGGACCTTTTTCCAAAATCCAACTACAGGTATTTGAACATCAGTACTACGGATTGTTTCAGCAATAAATGCACCCACATCTCCCTCGTTTTCGAAAACATGACGGATGTAAGCTATGTAAATATCCTGTTCGGGGTCGTTATCCCAAAGTGAGCGGTATGAAACCGGCTGAGGAACATGCTCCACACCCGACATTAACGGACCCGTATTTTTGCGAAAAGAAGCTTCTCCTCCTACTGAAATTGTATCTAGTCCACAACCATGAAAAGAACCCCACATGGATACAACTTTATGTTTCCCAGTAACAATTCGCGAAAGTTTAAGTGCCATGGAGTTGGCTTCAGAACCACCGGGCGCAAACAGTACTCGGTTTAATCCCGAAACTTTAGTGCAAAGTTTTTGTGCCAAAGAGATAGCATCTGTATTTGTATATCTGCGTGGAGAAAAAGGTAATTGGCCCAACGCTTTTGTAACGGCACCAATTACATGCTTATTCCTATAGCCAACTTGGTGGACGTTATTGCCATGAAAATCCAATATTTTTCTACCGGATTCAGTAATTATATATGATCCTTCGCACTCTGCAAGTACCTCCATGCAAGGTGTCGATAAGGCTTGATGAAGAAAATAGCGAGAATCACTTTCTAATTGTTCAATCGTTCCCGGTTGTAGTTCTACCATCCATTTTTGTCTATTTTCGGTTAGATTAATATCTCCCTCAACTTTCATTAATCTATCAATCATGTTTACTTATATTAAACCTAATTACTATTTATTGTGCAAAGAAACAGCATCGATGTTACAAGCGTATTGCATAGTTATTAATTGTTTACAACTATATATGTCAGCTTATTTATTTTATATATTTTTGTACAGAATAAAAACACGAAAGAATATAAATTTACTATTAGTAAACATTATGACAGGGAGCGAGATAAGTTTTGTGGGGAAACGCATAAAAGAATTAAGACTTAACAAGGACTTAAAACTGGTGGAAGTGGCGATAAAATCGTGTGTCAGTAAAGGTTTATTGTCGCGCATTGAGAACGGACGAACCATACCTTCATTACCTGTGCTTTTCAGTATTATAAATGCGCTGAGTGAAAACCCGACAACTTTTTTTGAACAACTGAATTGTACTGCAAGTTCACCATTCTATATGCTCATAAAAAGCACCGAATATCAATCCATAAAAAAGGAAGATTCCATTGGCTTTAATTATTATTCAATTATGAGCCAATCGTTTAAAGACATCACTTTCAGTGTCGTTTTTCTGGAGTTAGAGCCTCATGCTAAGCGCGAGATGGTTACTACAGACGGAATGGAATTTATCTATTTAGTGGAAGGAGATATTGATTACAAATTGGGAGAGACAACTTTTTCAATGAATCAGGGCGACTCTTTATTTTTTGATGGACGTGTACCTCACCTAAAAATCAACAAAACAACAAAAACAGCTCGTATACTTGTTATTTACCTATTGTTTAATCAATAAAACGAATTTTATGTCACAAAATGTAGAAATGATAATTTTTGATATGGCCGGAACAACGATAAAGGACAATCGTGAAGTTGAAAATTGTTTTCTGGAAGCCGTAAACCAAACCGATCTAACCACCACACATGACGAGATTAATTCCATGATGGGCTGGTCGAAACTTGCAGTCTTTGAAAAATTATGGAAAAAGGAGTTACCCAAAGCATTCGAGCAAGATTTAGCTAAACGCATAGACCATTCGTATTCAGTATTCAAGAAAATTCTGGAGTCGCACTATCTGAATTCGGAGATATTTCCTACCGAAGGAAGTGTTGAGATATTCAAATATCTAAAAGAACAGAATATCAAGATTGCACTCACCACCGGATTCTACCGCAAGGTGACCGATATCATACTTCACAAACTCGGCTGGGATGAGGGATTAAATGCAGTCCATACCGGTTCACAATTAATCAACGCTTCCATAAGCAGTGATGAAGTGACAGCAGGGCGACCGGCACCTTATATGATTTTCCGCGCCATGGAACTTTGCAACATAACAGATGTGCGAAAAATAATTAAAATTGGTGACACCCCTTCCGATTTGGCCGAAGGTAAAAATGCCGGGTGCAAATACTCCTTTGGAATAACCAATGGAACACATTCAAAAAGAGAGTTAGAAATGTACGAAAATGATGGATTAATGGAGAATTTGTTTCAATTCAAAACGCATCTTGAAAGTATTTTATAATCTATTTCAATAAAAACAGAACCGATGAATACAATAAAAAACGTAACCTTATTCATTCTCCTTTTGATAATCTGCCAGTTAAGGGCGCAATCGGTGGATGAAATCTCAAAAAACAGATTGATGCTACCCAATGGTTGGGGATTAACTCCTGTTGGGAAAACACTAACACTTGGAGATCTTCCTTTGAATATTGCTGTTTCGCATTCGCAAAAACTACTGGCGATTACAAATAACGGACAAAGCACACAGAGCATCATGCTGATTGATGCTATTAATCAGACGGTGGTTGATTCAGTAGTAATTGGCAAGTCGTGGTTAGGTTTAGCCTTTTCTGCTAACGATAAATTTTTGTATGCTTCAGGAGGAAATGACAACTGTATTGTAAAATACAGTATCAACAACAAAAAACTAAGTGCTGTTGACACTCTTGTGTTAGGTAAACCTTGGCCTGTTCGAATATCTGTTGCGGGAATTGCAGTAGATGATGCAAAAAACATATTATATGCTGTTACAAAAGAAGATAATGCCTTATATGTATATGATTTAAAAAACAAGCGCATTATTTCTCGCAATGCTCTTGGCGGAGAAGGATATACCTGCTTGCTATCTCCGACCAAAAATGAACTTTACATTACATGCTGGGGCTGTAATAAAGTAAAAATTTGGGACACTACACAAGGGGAATTTTCGACAGACATAGCGGTTGGCAGTAATCCAAACGATTTATGCCTGACAAAGAATGGAAAATATCTATTCGTTGCCAATGCAAATGACAATTCGGTGTCTGTCATAAACAACAAAAAGCATCAGGTAATTGAAACCCTCAATGCAGCCCTATTCCCTAATTCGTTAGCAGGTTCTACCACCAATAGTGTAGCACTAAGTATGGATGACAAAAAGCTATTTATAGCCAACGCCGACAATAATTGTCTGGCAGTGTTTGATGTTAGTGAACCAGGTGAAAGTGTCAGCAAAGGTTTTATACCAACAGACTGGTATCCAACTTGTGTTCGTGCAATAGGAAAGAGAATCTTCATTTCCAACGGCAAAGGGAATATGTCAATGGCAAATCCTTTTGGTCCTAACCCATACGGGAGAGATGAAGATGTAACTTACCAGCAAGGGATAACTGAAAAAGCAAAACCAGTACAATACATTGGCGGCCTCTTCAAAGGAAACCTTCAAGTAGTGAATAGTCCGACAAATAAACAGTTGTCAACTTACACAGAAAATGTCTATCTAAACACACCCAATCCTCTGGGAAAGAACATTAGAATTCCAGAGAACAATCCAATTCCTCATCAACCAAACGCTTCCTCACCAATCAAATATGTTTTTTATATCGTAAAAGAAAATAGAACTTACGATCAGGTTTTAGGGGATATGCCCGAAGGGAATGGCGACAAAAATCTTGTGCTTTTCGGAGAACAAGTCACTCCAAATCAACACGCACTGGCTCGCGAATTTGTACTTCTCGATAATTTTTATGTAAACGGTGAGGTTAGTGCCGATGGACACAATTGGAGTTTAGGAGCGTATGCCACCGATTATTTGGAGAAAACATGGCCTACAAGCTATGGTGGCAGAGGAGGCGATTATGATGCCGAGGGGAACCGAAAAATTGCAAATAACAAAGACGGTTTTATTTGGGACTTCTGTAAACGCCAAGGAGTGAGTTATCGAACCTATGGAGAGTTTGCCGATGATTACAAACCGAATATTCCTGTACTGAAAGATCATTTTTGCCCATATTATACCAGCTGGGATCAAAAAGTACGCGATACAATCCGTTTTACACAATGGCGTAAAGATTTCGATTCATTACTGGTTCATCAATCTTTGCCCCGGCTTAATACCCTCCGATTCATCAACGACCATACCGAGGGTTTGAACAAAGGCAGACCAACTCCTAGAGCTCATGTGGCCGACAATGATTTAGCCGTTGGGATGTTTGTCGATTATTTAAGCCATTCCCCTATTTGGAATGAAAGTGCTGTTTTTATCGTGGAAGATGATGCACAAAACGGTCCCGATCATGTAGATGCTCATCGCTCTACAGCCTATCTTGCTGGTGGTTTCGTAAAGGAAGGCTTCGTTGATCATACAATGTATTCAACTGCATCGATGTTACATACTATGGAGCTAATTCTTGGTATTCCACCTATGAGTCAATACGATGCAGCCGCCGAGCCCATGTGGCGGTGTTTTGATAGCATTCCTCAACATAAAGCTTTTCAGGCAAAACCACACCTTGTTGATCTTAATGAAATCAACAAGAGCTCCAGTAAATATGCCGATCTTAGCCAGCAGTTAGATTTTAGTAAAGAAGATGAAGCACCTGATGGTTTATTTAACGAAATAATTTGGAGAGCAGTAAAAGGAATTGATAGTAAATGTCCGGCAACAGTTCATGCTGCATTTTATATAAATAGACAATATTAAGCTCACGAAAGAGTTAATCCTTTAATACGAGTTACACTTTTCCGGGCCTTCATATACATTACAATCAGTCAGTTATTTAATATAATACATCACTAGTGTCCGGTTGTTGAACCGGTATTTATTTTGAAATTCTTTATTATTAGCAGTTTCAGATGTTTTCAAAATTTTTCGATTTGAATTTTTTCTTGAAATTTGCCCGAAATAAAAATTTTGGGATTATGAATCAAGGAAAAACTGTATTTGCTCAATTAATGTCAACCATTTCCAAGTACGAATTTGAAAAATGTGTTGAACGTTACAAAGGCAATTATAAAGTTCAAAGCTTTACTTCTCCGCAAAATAGACTGATAATCATACAGTACAGATACTGGGTACCAAAAAAGGAACTAACATACACATGTCAGTTCCTTTTTTTATTAATTCAAATAGCCCAGAAAAGCCTAGTCAATGTAAAAGATCTATATAACTGAGTCGATTTTGTTTATTTGTTGCATTAAGGTTTTGTCTGTACGAGCGGTCTGTATATTGTATCTTGATTGCATGTTTAATAGCATCTCAGCTTCCACTCCCAGAACTGCTTCAACACGTAATGTAAATTCAACACTTACAGAACGCTTTAGATTCAACATTTCGTTTAAAACGGTGTAAGAAACACCCATTTGTTTAGCTAGTTTGCGTTGAGAGATGTTTATAAATTTAATTTCATCTTTCAATATTTCTCCAGGGTGTGTTGGCGAAAAAGGTATCAAATTATTGGCAAGAATTTTCATATTGGTTATTTCTATTGGCTCAAGTACTTTTAAATTATGTGATAATCAGCTATAATTCCGTTTACGAAGCAAAGTTTTAGATATTATTACAATAACCCGATAGACTTTCCGCGTAAATAAATCCACCCAACGCACCACCTGCAACGTTACATAATGCAAAGCGTCGTATTCTACTATTTGATAACCTGTACTCGTATAGCATATGATTAAATTATTAACACTACAAATGTAACTATTTTGTTTTAAATGCTAATACACTGATATAGAGAAAGACACATGCAATTGCGCCTTTCTCTATATGGATATACAAAGCAAGAGCCTTGCTTTTAGCACGACGAAGTCTGGAGACTTCGCCCAGTTCAACGCCGACAACCTACGCTGAACTGGGGTAATGTTTTGGTCAACCACGTTAGCCTGATAAGTCCAGTTATACACCGAACCCCATTCTCCGTAGCGTATAAAATCTTGCGCCCGATGTTCGGCGTATGGCTCTAGCCTACGTCGCAGCTAGAAGGAAAGCACAGCTTTCCATATTATATTTGAATATGGAAAGCAGGAGCTTTCCTTCCCACACGACCAAGCGAAAGACGCTTGGCCGAACAAAAATGCCGAACTACACTACGGCGAACAGAGAAGGAATAGCGGGCTATTCCCTCCCTGTTATGCTGTAATATTTAAGCGGAGTGAAAGAATATTTCCCGTGCGGGAATCTTTTTCTTCTAATCTAATCTGTCTGCCGCTTAAGCAAGATTCTTTTATTTCTACAGGAAAACGCTTGCACACTGTTATAAAATGAATCTTGCTTTGTAGGATTTCATTTTTGCTTGAGCGGAAATGTTTTTCTCTCTGGCAATAATCAATACTTACGGGGAGAGTCCTGTGACGCTTTGGAAATAATGGTTTTCGACAAAGCGTGGGGCTTTTCTTCGAAAGCAAAAATGCGTTCTTCCAAAGCAAAAATGGTTTTACAACAAACAAACTTACTGGTGAAATCTTTAGCTTATACTATACTTCGTATTGCATGAATAAACAAACTATTGATATTATCATTCGAGATAATTTCAAGCAGGAACACAAGCCAGCTTTTAGTTTTGAGAAAAATAAAAATGACCCGTTTTCTCTCTTAATTAAGGTTCCATTCTAAGTGTTTAGGATTTTACAGATTATTGCAAAACAATCGATTTTTTGAAAACGGGAACTAACTTTAGGTGGACAAATCTAGACTGAAAAAGTTGTTCCCGTTTTTCATTTTTTGTTTCACACACCAATCAGTAAACACCTCCTTCTCGCAAACACGAAGTGTAAACACATATTTATTGCACAAAGTGCTAAATCGGTATAATAATCTGATATATATTAGTTTAAAATAATTATTGATCGTTTTAAGTGGACACTAATGGATTATTACTCTATTTTAGGTGCTTCTTAATTTCAATTTGTAGTAATTTATATAATAAATCTTTCTAAATCATCTATTTGTTAGAAAATAATCAATCTCACAAACTTTAATTATAGTTAATGTATAGGTTGTATGTCTTAATTATAGTTAATTTAATTTCCCTGAGAACCTACAAATTGATTTCTACTGCTTTAAATAATTGGCATTTATTAAATCTGATTGTAGTTTTTACTACAAATAAAATCAGGAAAATATGAGCGTGGTAAATCAACATGTAATATTTAAATATAATGGTCATCTATGAAAATAATTTAAAAAATGTAAATATTTTATTAAGTGTAATATATTTTACTACAAACTTTTACAAATTGTTATTTAAAAATAATTCATTAGGTTTGTAAACCTATAAAAACTGTATAAAGATATTATTTTAAACCCGTAGTGCATTTAGAAAATAGAATACAAAAAGTTGTTCATCTCTGATAAAATCCATATTTATCTGACTATCACATATATTATGATTCGTCGAAACTACGCAAAGTCTTTTGACGGATATAAAATAAGAATATTATCAAAAATCACTGCTATAACGGTTATTCCAATGACAAACAAATTATTAACCGGAAAATCAACAGCTTAAAATCACTTGTAGTCTAAAAGCCCATGGGTTAAATTATGAAAATACTTATTGTAGAAGATGAAACGATGACTCTCAAAATGTTATCAATGAAATTGAAAAAAGATGGTTATGAAGTAATTCAGGCCGAAGATGGACGTATGGCAATGGAATATATTGAAAAAGAAGGCTGTCCGGATATGGTTATAACGGATATTATGATGCCATTTTTCTCAGGGCTGGAAGTGGTTGAAAAAGTGCGCAAACAATTATTGAGTAAAATCCCAATTATAGTTTTATCAGCCATGGGGCAGGAAGAGTCTGTTTCATCAGCTTTTGCACTAGGAGCTGATGATTACATTACCAAACCTTTCAACCCAAATGAATTATCGATGAGAGTGAAACGATTGATTGGTCTATGAACTGAATTGATGAGATTTATCAGAGTGTTCCTATCTTTTAAACAGTAAATTTATGCTCCTATTATTACTCATTGGAAGCGATTTGCAAACTAAGCTAATCATTTTTACTATTTTTTTTAGTTGTGCAGTATGTGCAATTTTCTTTACTTCTTATTTTTTTTCTTTGCTTATTCAAAGAAGAGAAGATGAAATTAAGAAGATTAGAGAAGATAGGGAGTCTCTGTTACTCAGACTATTGTTTGAGGACAATTCAGAAGAATCAAATGATGAAATACTTGCTGGTTATAAAGAATTTAGTCCAATAGTAAAAGGAAATCATTTAGGAAAGAAGAAAAGGAAATTACTTCGTCAGATGATGATAGACGAGATGTTGAAGATGAAAAAAAATCTTTCTGGAGCTGGAGTAGAAGATTTATATAAACTCTACGATAAATTGAGTTTACATGAAGATTCTTATCGAAAACTGGAGACCAAGAAATATCAGCTTATCGTAATGGGAATCAGGGAGCTCTCTGAAATGAACTTTAAGACTTATTATCGTTTCATATACCGGTGTACTAATCATCCTCAGGAAGATGTCAGAATAGAAGCTCAGGTAGCTATTGTAAGGCTTTTTGGTGTAAAAGGGCTAAGGTTTCTTTCAATAGTTACATATGCAATTTCGGAATGGCAACAGATGACTTTACTTCATCTGCTGAACAATATGAAAAAGGACAAACCTAAAGGTTTTGACAAATGGTTTGATTCTAAAAACGACTCCGTAATTATCTTCTCTCTAAGATTGGCTGAAATGTATAATTGTCTTGAGTTTTTAGAAAAAATACAGCATCTCCTTCATCACCCAAATGATACAGTGAAGATACAATCGGTATTCTGTACGAGAAACATTTATGATGAAAGCACGGAACCTCAATTACTCGCATATTATCCAATTGTAAACAAACCGGTCAGAATGGCAATATTAGTCGTTTTACAATCCCTCTCAACTGACCTAAGTATTCCGTTTCTATACAAGCAACTATTTGATAATGACGTAGAAATACGCTTTTGCATTTTGAAAGTCTTACATAGACTGTGCGAAAGTATTGATATTATCAACGTTATAGAAAATGAACCTGAAAAAAAAGAGTCTATTGTACGGATGTTGGAACAAATTAAAAGTGAAGAACATATTTATAATTAGTTTAAATTATGTACTGGGAAGTTTGGTTTTTCTATTTTTTCACCTATGGCATATTGATATATTCCATTATTCTTTTAAGTGCGTACATGCTAATTGGAGTCTATTCGGTTTTTGAGAATATTCAACATATGAAAAAACATGGATTTACGGATTATTCCATGGTGGCAAGTTCTGCCGTTGTACCTGCAATCAGTATTTTGGCTCCGGCATATAATGAAAGTGCGACGATTGTAGAAAATGTAAGATCGTTGTTTTCGATATACTATAATAACCTTGAACTTATAGTAATTAACGATGGAAGTAAGGATGATTCCCTGCAAAAATTAATTGATGCATACAACCTAATCAAAGTGCCGTATTTTGTAAACGAAAGGGTTACGACCAAACCGGTGAGGGGTGTTTACAAAAGTACAAATGCGGCATTTAAAAAATTAACAGTCATAGACAAGGTCAATGGAGGCAAGGCAGATGCCCTAAATGTTGGATTAAATATTGCTTCAAAAAAATATGTTACATGTATTGATGTCGATTGCATTTTGGAGCAGGATGCTCTATTACGTATGGTAAAACCGTTTATGTCGAACCCCGATAAACGAGTAATAGCTACAGGAGGTGTAATTCGTGTGGCAAATTCGTGCGAAGTTCAAGGAGGAAAAATTACGAAAGTGCATGTGCCTAAGGACATACTTGCACGTATACAAACGGTAGAGTATATCAGGGCTTTTTTATTGGGAAGAATGGCTTGGAGTAAATTAAACGGGCTGTTGATTATTTCAGGTGCATTTGGCATGTTTGATAAAGAAATTGCATTAACTGTGGGAGGCTACGACACCAAAACTGTAGGTGAAGACATGGAATTGATTGTGCGCATGAGGTTATATATGGAAGATGCAAAACTTCCTTATGCCGTACGATATATTTCAGACCCATTGTGTTGGACAGAAGTGCCAATCAGCTATAAGATTTTATGGCGTCAGCGGGATAGGTGGACAAGAGGAACGGTAGAAACACTTTGGACTCACAAGAAGATGTTCTTTAATCGTAAATATGGGGTTCTTGGATTGTTGAGCTATCCGCATTGGTTTTTCTTTGAATTCATGGCTCCCATTATAGAATTTACCGGTTGGGCATTTTTTATTGTTTATGCCATGTTGGGGATGATAGAATGGCATTTTTACTTTCTATTACTAATTTTGATAATGTGTTTTGGTTATCTTTTTTCAGCATTTTCAATATTGATTGAGACATTTACTTTTCGACAATACAAGGAAAAAAGAGATGTGCCAAAACTGCTCATAGCAGTTCTGTTAGAACCATTTATTTTTCATCTTTTTGTAGTTGGAGCTGCAATTAGAGGAATCCTAAAGATGTTATTAAAAGAAACTACCGGATGGGGTGAAATGACACGTGGAGGTTTTACAAAAAAGGAATCAACAAAAGGTTGAATGAAAAAAAAGTTACAATCAAAAGCAAACATTTATAACAAAACGTGAAACTGCTTTTTGACCTTATATTCTAGGATATGAAAAGAAAACTTGAAAAATCAAATAGTAAATTGATTGGTGTTCATAATACGTACAAACAATTGGAAAAAGACAATCATCAATGTCTTTCGTTAATCCGAGATTCGGCTTTGCCAATCTTTTTTCTTTCTCCAAAAGGCTTGATAACTTATGCTAATCGATCATTTCTTAAAATGGTTGGATATTCAAATTCCGAACTATCAACTATCTCTATTTATTCTATCATTGAGTCAGAAATCGTTGGAAACAACCCGAACTCAATATTCACGAATATATTAAAGAAACAGCATGCAAATGAGGAAGCTTTAGAAATTCAGTTTCGCAGGAAAACAGGTGAAATAGGCTGGGTATCCATCGAGTCATTTACGTATAAAAGAGAAACTGTTAATTATGAACGTTTTATTCAGTGTGTATTAAAAGACATTACGCGGGAAAAAGAACTACGAGCCGAAACAGATCAGTTGCACAAAATTAATCAGGAGCAAGCTACGATGTTTCGGAATATAGTTGAGAATATAGAAGCTGATATTGTAATTAAAAAGATTGATAATACGATTGTTTGGGCGAATAGACATTTTCTCGATCTCTATGACTTTTCATTAGAAGAAATTGTAGGTAAAACCGCATTGAACCTTTGGTCGGTCGAAAATGCAAAGAAAATAGACTCAGCAAGAAGTGTTGCAATACAAAACAAAGAGCGAAATACCATTGAACTATTTGTTGAAGATAAAGGAAGAAAATATAATGTTTTAGTGACGATAGCCCCAATACTAAATGAATACGGGGTAGTTAAACTTATAGCCGAAATCAATAATTCTAATCAATCAAAAGGTTTAAAAAACGAACAAAAATGGGTTTGTGCAGGGCCTCTGTGTACAAGAAGAATGCTTTCAGGCTTTTTCGATAAGGCAACGACCCCAATTTATGGTATAGATTTTAATGGTCGATTAGCTACGATTAATCAGGCTTTTGCTGATTTTTATGGAATGTCAAAAGATGAACTCAATGGTAAAAGTAAAGAGGAAGTTGATACATTGCTGGGTATCAACGTAAACGGAGTTATTTCTGAAATGGATCAGTTGGTTGTTAAATCAGGGGAGAGTATTGCCTTTGAGTGCGATATGTTACATCCGGTTTCGAAAAAAATAATACAGATCAGTTTTAATAAATTTCCACTTTACTCTTTTGATGGGGAAATATATGGTGTAGGGACAATTATGGATGATATAACTCAAATTATTGAAGATACAATTGAGTTAGAGAATACCAGACGTAATGCGGATCTATACAAACTCAAAGCGGAATACCATGAATACATACTGCAGTCGTATATAGATAATATACCACATTATGTTAGTATAATCAATTTAGAAGGGAAAGTTGAGTTTATTAACCAATATGCTTTAAATTTATGGGGAGAGACAAAAGAGAATGTTTTTAGTAAGCATTATACTGAATTTATAAAAAATGATCGTTTTTTACTATACATTGCTCAGGATTTAGAATCTGTTATTAACGAACAGAAATATATTGAAACTGAAGAAGTGCTCTCCCGTTTAGATAAAGAGGATATAGTATTTCTTTCAACCGTATTTCCCCTGTTTAATAAAAATGGTGCGTTATTCGCGATTGGGATATTTCGGAAAGACATAACTGACCGTAAGCATTCAGAACAAGAACGATGGCGTTTACAAGAGGATGTAAAAAAGCAACATGCATTATTAAGTTCAATAATAGATAGTGCTCAGGATTTTATTTCTGTTAAGAATAAGGAACACCGCTACATAATGGCGAACCTTGCCTTTGCCAAGGCACTTCATTTGTCTCCATCTGATTTTATTGGTAAAGACGATTTGGAACTGGGCTTTCCCGAAGAATTGGTTAAAGGAAATTCTGAGAAAGGTATCCTAGGATTTTGGGATGATAACCAAAAAGTTATGGGTGATGGACAAATAATGATTATTCCTAACGAGCCGGTTACTGTTGATGGGGAGATACATACTTTCCATACCACTAAAACACCCTTGAAGAATGCCGATGGACAAGTATGGGGGGTGTTGACTTTTTCCCGTGATATTACTGATGAACTCCGCCAACAAGAAGCTCTTCGCCAAGCTAAAGAACTATTTCAGGTGTTATATAACTCGACCCCTGCAATGCTTTACTCCATTGACAAAGAGGGAGAAATAATTAATGTCAGTGATTATTGGTTGGAGGTAATGGGATATGACAGGGAAGAGGTGTTGGGGAAAAAATTGTCCTGTTTTGTAACTACGGAATCACTTCAATATTCGAGAGAAGTTGTTTGGCCCGTTTTTATGAAAAATGGGAGCTGTTTTAACGAAGAATTCCAATTTATAAAAAAAGACCGAGAGATCATTACTTGTCTTTTGTCTGCTATTGCTGAAAGAGACGACGATGGACAATTAGTTGGTTCATTGGAAGTTTTGGTAGATATTACTGAATTGAAAAAGAAGGAAGTGGAAATTGTAAATACCAAACGCTTGCTTCAGGACTTTCTGGATAATATTCCTTATCCTGTTATGATACTTGATTTGCAAGAAAGAATTACGATATTGAATGATGCTTGCGCTCACCTCAGTAGCAAAACTAAACAAGAAATGATTGGTCAGCATCATAACGAATATATGCCGGATACTGAATTCCAAAAAAGCATTGAAGAAGGGAATGCTTATGTCTTAAAGAATAGACAACCGATAAATCTTCAGGAAAAAATGACACTTCTTTCAGGTGAAACTATCTTTATTACAACCTATAAGTTTCCATTGTATAACTCAACCGAGGAACTTTCTTATATTGGAATTATTATAAATGACATTACTGACAAAGTCAAAAGAGAGGAGGAATTGGTTGAAGCTCAACAAGCAAGCGAAACAAGCAAACAGCTATTGAAAAGTTTTATGGACAATGCAACTTCGGCAATGTTTGCAAAAGACGAAAATGGTATTTATATCATAACTAATAAGAAAAAAGAAGAATATGAAGTATTACGTAAATTGGCAAGATCCAATTCTGAATTAAATTCGTTGGATTTTTACAACTCTGAGCTTTCAAGAATTGATGACGCTCGTGTAATTACTAAAAATGCACCTATGACATTTTATGATAGGCTGTTGAGTAATGATGGCTCTGGACTATATACTGAAACCGTAAAATTCCCTATTTATGACAAGAATAATAAGTTAATCGGTGTAGGAGGTATAACAAAAGATATTACAGATTCTGTAATACGAGAAAAGGAACTCGAGGAGGCAAGGCAGAAAGCAGAAAATGCTGCTAGTTCCCAAGAGCGTTTTCTGGCTTCTATGAGTCACGACATGCGTACTCCGCTCAACGGTGTTGTCGGCATGATTAATTTATTGGAACAAACCTCATTGTCTGCCGAACAGAAAGAATATATGGAGGCGATGAAGGTATCTTCATACAATCTCCGGGTTTTAATTAATGATATTCTTGATGTTTCAAAAATTCAGGCCGGAAAATTGAATATTGAACGTGTTCTTTTTGACCTGAATGAAATTCTTGTCTCTGTCAATAATGTTTTTTCACATGAAGCTAGTAGAAAAGGTGTTGTTTTTTCGATTGAACTGCCACCCGATACTCCGGTCATGTTAGAAGGAGACCCCTCCCGTTTGAATCAGATATTGAATAATTTAATAGGGAATGCATTAAAATTTACCGCCCAAGGGTTTGTAAAGTTGAAATTGGAGCATGAAAACTTAGTGGACGATAAAGTCAATATTGAGTTTGTAATAGAGGATTCGGGAATCGGAATAAGTGAAGAAGGATTAGACAAATTATTCCAACCTTTTGTGCAGGCTAGTTCAGATACCTCACGAAAATTCGGAGGATCGGGCTTGGGTCTGTCGATATGTATGAGTTTGGTGGAACTACAGCAAGGTGAAATAAGTGTAAGTAGTGAGTTGAATAAGGGGAGTATTTTCCGTTTCAGTATTCCTTACATAAAAGCAAAACAATCAGAAATAGAAAAAGCAAAACAACAAAATAATGTGAGTGAGTCCGTAGATGTTAAGCCTTTACCACCAATGCGTTGCCTTGTTTTTGAAGATAATTTAATTAACCAGAAAGTAGCATTTCATACCCTTAAAAAAGTGGGTATAACAGCAGATCTGGCCAATAATGGGAAAATTGGTGTTGATATTTTGAAAAAGAATGTTGCCTTGTATGACTTTGTACTAATGGATATACAAATGCCGGAAATGGGTGGTTATGAGGCAACAAGGGTGATTCGAAATGAGCTGGGTTTAAAAATACCTATTATTGCCATGACTGCTTCTGCTCTGAAAGGGGAAAAGGAACGTTGCATAGAGACAGGAATGGATGACTTTGTGCCGAAACCTTTTGTTATAGATGAATTATTGTATGTTATTAGAAAACTGACAAAAGAAAATCAGAAAGTAGAAACCATATTGCAGCCTTCAATCGAAGATACCGACAACAAGATTAAAAATGAAGCAATAGAACAACATGCATGGTTTGGAGATAAACCTTTGTACGACATGTCAAACGTGTTGGAAATGGATGACCATGATTTTACGCTGGAAATATTGGATATGTTTTTGGATACAGTTCCAAAAGCATTAGAGGAATTGAAAACAGGTATTGCTCAAGCTACAGATTGGGACACGGTAACTAAAGTTGCCCATAAATTAAAAGGGGGTGTGGGTGTATTACAAATGAATGAAATGATCAAACAACTTTCGACTATTGAAATTAATGCCAAAAACAGAGAAAATCTCGATCAACTACAGGAATCACTTAATATTTGTTTTGAAATTTACGATGCCGTGAAAGATGAAATTACAAAGTTGAGAGATGAAACTATGAATAATAAGTAAGAATGTTTTCAATTTAAATAGAAATCAACTTGTTATGGAAAAAGACAAAGCAAAAATTGATATTGAAGCTGGAGAAAACGATACTCAAAACGATGTTTCCGCCATCGTGACAACTGAGCAGACTCCTACTATCGATGTAACTCCTGCAAATAGTGTCTTCATCTCGGTAGTAGGTGATATGTCAACTATTCAAGCCTTTGTGATTAGTGGCAGTAATCTGTCTATTGGAATTACAGCAACCGCACCTGCTAACTATCAGTTAAGCTCAGATGGCGTCAGTTGGGGCAATACGACCTCTATTGCTTCTATTGGCGGCGTGTTATATGCTAAGTACCTGCCTATTATAGTTGTGACTAATCAGGTAGCTTCCATTACACTTGCCTCCACGGGAGCCTCCACGAAAAATATCACTGTGACGGGATTATCGTTTATGCCTACAATAGGAGAGGCTTCGGCAACAAACAACCCTGATGCTAAATCAGGAGAAGCGCAGACTTCACAAACCCATACCGAAGGTGATAGTAATCTGACAACTGAAGACAATAAGTTTTGGGCTATGCTGAAAAGTTTTTCGTCTTACGCCATAGTTTTATTGATATTTATCATATTACTACGCATCTACGAACTATTTGCAAATCAGATTGATACGAATATAAAATTCCGTATGGTTGGCTTTATTAGTACAGTTTTAACATCTGATTTGCTTTTCTTTTGCATAGTTGCCGGTTATTTATTTGTATTCACAGGGGTAGTCTATTTTATTTCCCGAAAGCTATCTCGTGTGTTGTTGATAATTTTATCCAGCATTGTAGCATTGGGACATCTTATGCTGATAAAATATTTTTCCGTGTCTTTTAATCCTTTGGGAGGCGACGTGTTTCAGTATTCAATGGCTGAAATTAAGCAAACAGTGGGATCGGCCGTTAATTTTAACCTAATACTGTCTCTTTGTAGTATGATGGTTTTAATCGTGTTAGCATTTATCTTTTTGCCCCGGTATATAAAAGTGACTAAAGCTGTGGGACTAAGATTTATGGTTCTTTGCTTAGCAGGCATTGTCTTAAGTTTCAATAAAATTACATTGTCTCCAAAATTTGGTTCCGAATATAATAATAACCTGGCGTTGAATAAATCGACTTACTTCTACAATGCTGTTTGGCAGTATTACTTTCCACAGCCGGAACAAGATATTTTTGACGAAATGTCTGAAAAGTTTGCAGATAATCTGGTAGGAAATAGTAATGAAAGCAAGTATGTAAATGATTTTGCATTTAAAGATGATGTAAATTACCCTTTTCTTCATGCCGATAGTGTAAAGGATGTATTATCTCCCTTTTTCAATAAAGGGAACAAATCTCCCAATATTGTTTTTGTGGTTGTAGAAGGACTGGGCAGGGCTTTTAGTAATGAGAATGCATATCTGGGTAGTTTTACTCCATTTATTGATTCATTATCGCAGCATAGTCTTTATTGGGAAAATTGTCTGAGTACTGCCGGACGAACTTTTGAGGTTTTTCCGTCTGTTCTTGGCTCACTCCCTTACGGACAACACGGGTTTGCCGAGCTGGGAGAACATATGCCGTCTCAACTGAGTCTTATAAGTATATTAAAAGCCAATGGTTACAATTCATCTTTCTTTTATGGAGGTGATTCGAAGTTTGATAATATGAAACTTTTTATGATGCGCCAGAATGTCAATCATATTTACGATGAAGCAACCTATGATCTTTCCTATAAAAAATTACCTTCAAGTTCTCAAGGTTTTACCTGGGGTTATGGCGACTCAGAATTATTCAGAAGGTATTTGGAAGAATTGGATAAACGCCAAAATGATAAACCTCAGGTCAATATATTGCTCACTGTTGCCACACATAGCCCATTCAAGTTAAATGATCAGAATAAATATAATGCACTTTTTGAGAAAAAAATGCAAGATTTAAAATTTGATGAATTATCCATTAGTCAACATCGTAAATATAAGCCGCAGTACGCATCCATTCTATATTTGGATGATGCGATGCGTCATCTCTTTAAATCTTATGCATTACGTCCGTCGTTTGCAAACACTATTTTTATTATTACCGGCGATCATCGAATGCCGGATATTCCAATGAGTACAAAAATTGACCGCTACCATGTTCCGCTGATTATCTATAGTCCTATGCTGAAGCGGACTGCTAAATTTTCGGCTATGGTGTCTCATCTGGATATTACTCCAAGCCTACTGGCTTTTGTAAAAAAACAATACCACATCAAAACACCGTCATTGGTTACATGGTTGGGAGCTGGGTTAGACACGGTTCGTTATTTTAGAAATAACAGTAATTATCCGTTAATACCCACAAAACAAGGTGTAAGCGAATATTTGTCGGGCAATTATATGCTAAGCGGCAATAACCTGTTTCAATTGTCGGCTGATATGGGATTAGATCCAGTAGCTAATAATGATAAAGAGCGGACTAAACTAACCCAGCTAATGAATAAATTCAGAGAGCGTAATGACATTATGATAACTAAGAGAAAGATGATACCGGATAGTATTTTAACTAGATATGGTGTGAAGTAATTGTCAATCTTTACTTTTCACAATCTATGGATAATAACAAATTCAATCCAATAAGCTTATGAACATATTAATTATCAATACATATAAGAAAAGAATTATTTTGTTCTTTTTTACACTGCTTAGCTTATGTGCAACGACTTTTGCGCAAGAGAACCTCAGTTCCGATTCTCTGTTCCGACTGGCCAGACAGGCGGCTTTCGATAACAAAAATTATCCGTTAGCTGTACAGCTTAGTCATTTTGCCTTAAAAAAAAGTCCTGATTATAATGATATCAGAGTTTTTTTAGGACGGGTTTATACGTGGACCGATAAATTAGATAGTGCCCGAACTGAATTTTTGATAGTGCTAAAGCAAGAACCCGGGTTTGAGGATGCCTCGGCAGCTATAACTGACCTAGAGTATTGGAATAACAATTCCTTAGCAGCTTTAGACTATTGTAATCAGGGTTTGCAATATCATCCTGACTCCAAAGAATTATTACTAAGAAAAATAAAAATACTCAAATCCGACAAGAAATATATTGAGGCATATCAAGTCGGGACAGCGATATTGCAAAAAGATCCATCTAATACAACTGTCAGATCGTTAATGCTCGATATAAACGATGCGGCTTCTCTTAATAAAGCAAGCGTGGGGTATGATTTTACATGGTTTGATGGAAGTTACGGCGATTATTTGCATAAATCTCCATGGCAGATTTTAAATGTTGAATATGCAAGATACACCTCCTTGGGATCGATAACAGGACGTGTAAACCGTGGAACTCGTTTTGGGAATACTGCCTTGCAGGCAGAGATAGATGCTTATCCCCGGATTTGCAAAGGGCTGTATGCATACACGAATGTGGGAATATCAGATGTTTCATCTGTATTTCCTCATTATAGGGCTGGTACCTCTTTATATGCAACGTTGCCCAAAAGTTTTGAGGCTGAACTTGGATTCAGATATTTGAAGTTTAGTAGTTCTACCTGGATATACGTCGGTAGCTTATCAAAATACTACAAAAATTACTGGTTTAGTGCAAGGGTGACATTAGTCCCGGGAGAAAACAATATATCACATTCATATACCGCTATCTCTCGATATTATTTTGGAGGCTCTGATGATTATCTGAGCGTAAGTGTAAACTATGGAATTTCTCCTGATGCTGCAAATGCGAATCTTGCTTATAATAACGCAACCTATAAGTTGATATCAAAAGGGGTGTCTCTTGGGTACAAACGCAGTATAAAAAAAATGAATATTCTGTCCGTCTCAACTTCTTTGTATAATCAGGAATATAAGGTAGGACAAAAAGGGAATCAAATTGATGTATCAGTCTCGTATCAAAGACGGTTTTAAAACGGGCAATATGAAAAAAATACGAAAATGGACTATCATTTTTTTACTTCTTTCACCAGTATTGATGCTTGTGGGGATGAGAGTTGCCTGGTGGTTTGTACCAAAGAAACCAATGGTAGTACTTGCCATGGACAAAACCGGATTGACTCGGGATGGGCAAGAAAAGCAACCACTTTTTTGGGTGTTGAAACATGACAGATACGTTCGGAAAAATGGACTGCTGTACGATGGAAGTAAAGACTATCTTGGACTTTTTCCATTAAAAAACAATCAGTATATAGTTAAGGATTTTCAGAATATGTCCGAAAAAGAGGTCCAGCATATAGCCTCAAATGTTGATGTTACGTATTATATAGGTACCTCAGGAGTTTCAATCGATGTGGCCAAACGTTCGGGATTTACACAGAGAGGTCTGACTGAAAAGGACATGAGTTTTTTAAAAGAAATGAAGAAGACTAGAAAACTGATCTTAGCTGAGTTCAATGTTATAAGCTCGCCTACAAAGGCTAACGTGAGACATGAATTTGAAAATGAATTTGGAATTCGATGGACTGGATGGATAGGTCGCTACTTTACATCGCTAGATTCAACAAATTCAGAATTATCCCAATGGATGATAAGGAGCTATATGAAACAACACGAAAGGAAATGGCCTTTTACTCGTTCAGGTATCGTGTTTGCACACGAGAATGGAACAATAGAAATATTAGATAGGAAGACAGACTTAAATGGATCAGAGCCACTTATACACACATTTTTCTATGGGATTACTCAATTGGGAATCATTGAAAGAATACCTTATACAGGTTGGTTCGACATTGTTCAAATGGCTGATTCTACAAATCATGCAATTTCAGCGTATGAATTGATGGTTAATGACAAAGGAAGAAAGCTTTTGAACAAAAGTGGAATTCCGATTGTATTTCCTGCAGTCATCATGCATAAAGCGAAGGACTTTGAGTTTTATTATTTTTGCGGCAATTATTCTGACGACAAAATTCCCACTAATTCTTCGTATTTTATTGGAGGACAACATCTGGCTCTTATGCTGGATGGTACCTCAAGAAATCAGTTTTTCTACAATTTTTTCCGACCAATGCTCTCTTCAATTTTACAACAATACTATAATAAACGTTCTAAAATTGATACCAAAAAAAAACAATGATGCTTGTAAGGAAAGAAAAGAGCAAGATAAGAATTTACAGATCAAAATATGCTCTTCCATTATTAGGAAGAATGGCTTTTAAAACTTAAAAAACGACTGAAATCATTGAAAGTAAATACAAAAATTAACTCTCTAGCTTACCGGAAAAAGTGCATTTAATATCATCGCAAAGCAATATAGTTAAATTCAAATTATCCAACGCACTCTAAATACTTACTTATAGCTTCTTCGTTACTTCCCTTAAAGCTAAAGATCATTACAAGTTATGTAACACTCGTGCTACTTTTCTTTGTTCTTCTAGCGTTTATCTACCGAGAAAACCGACAGCTATCAGTCATAGACAAACGCGCAGAGAAAGCATTAGCACAACGAGAACAGGCAGAGATTATCACCTTACAAATACTCGATATCGCTCAACTTAGCGAACAAATGATTGCGTGGAACGAAAAAGATATTGTTGTTTACACGGGAAAACTGAATCAGATTTAAGCATTATTACAAGAATTGCAAAAACAGATTTTAGACAAAAGCCAACGTAACCGCATTACTTCTATTCTAGCTCTGCTTTCTGCTAAAAATGCTCAAACTCTTGCCATCGTAAAAGATTTGAAAAAATTACAAACCACCCATGAATTACTAAATAAACGTATGCCCAACATAATTCAACAAGCTAAACAAGATAGGCGACATCTTGCGGAACAGATTGGGGATAATTATGGGAAAAGCGAGAAAAAGGGCAGTGGCTTCTTTGGTTTATTCCGAAACAAGAAAAAAATTCATAATCAAACAGAAAATGAAGCTATTCTGCAAAAGAATCAGGCTCGTTCCGATACCTTACTTCGTTCTCTAACGAATGAAATACGACTTACCCGCGACAAACAAAACAAACAGCTGTTCACCCACATGGATGGTTTGAACAAGCAAAGTACTTATCTGAATAGCGAAATCAATCGTTTAATTACTGAGTTCAATATAGTTGAACAAGCGCAAATGAAGGGAAAAACAAAGGCTTATCTACTCGGACAAGAAAAAGCTTTGCGGCTTGTTTCCTGTCTGGGGATCGGTGCGATGCTGCTTGCCATCGTACTCTATCTTATTTTACGTCAGGACCTAAAGAACAGGTATCGCTATCGGATACAGTTGGAAAAGTTGAACCATAGCTACGAGGAACTACTTAGTGCACGTAAAAACATGATGCTGACTGTGAGCCACGATTTACGTGCACCACTTACCGCTATCCGGGGATGCACGGAGCTGTTGATTGACGAACGTTACAAAGAGAAACGTACCCAGTTATGCGAAACCATCCTGCAATCTTCAGACAGCATGACTATCCTATTAAATGCTCTGCTAAACTTCTATCGGTTGGATACGGGAAAAGAAGAGCTCAACTGTGAACCATTCCGGATAAAAAGTCTCGTAGACACTTTGACTGCCGAGTTTAACCCGATAGCTCATAAAGGAGGATTGGCATTCAGCAACGAATGTATCGGTGGAGATACTGTGGTGACGGGCGATAGAGAGCGGCTCATTCAAATAGTGGGGAACCTGCTTTCGAATGCTGTGAAATTCACAATTGAAGGTGAAGTACAGCTACGGTTTTGTTATCAAGAAGGAATGCTGACCATCAAAGTTTCAGATACAGGGACAGGTATGACACCAGAACAGATAGGACGTATTTTCAAACCTTTTGAGCGATTGGAGAACGCAGAAACCCGGGAAGGTTTTGGACTGGGACTTACCATTGCACAGGGACTTACTGTACTGTTAAATGGAAAGATCGAGGTACAAAGTGAAATGGGGAAAGGTAGCACGTTTACCGTTTTGATACCTTTACTCGTGGCAGAAGAACAACATTTCACGCAAAAAATTGCCTCATCCTGTAATCTGCCTGCAGGGCTACGTATACTGGTCATTGACAATGATGCTGTGCTTCTTTTTATGACACGTGATATGCTAACCCGCTATCGGGTACGATGTACCCATAATTATCTTTCATGTTAAGCCTGACGCCTTTTCTTATTTCAATCTGTCAAATCTTTCGTTTATGAGTTGGATGTACTTTTCTTTAAAATCGGGGCTTAAAAAGCTTATTTGAATAAAATCAATCCATTTATTTCTGACTTTCTCCATTTTTGCAAAAATATTTGTCTGTTGTTTAGCATCTAATTTCATGGTGCTAAATGCAGACTCAAAATCTTTACGGTTTATATTTTTCTTTCTCCCATTTAGATTTAATGCTAAATCTTCATCATCTTTAGGGTTCACCAACACAGTAGATAACATATCATAAGCCGGTGACAAGACAGGTCCGTTTGTCGGATCATAAATCAACGAAAAATTCTTGAGGTGCATGTCGGCATTACCGGTAAGAAAAGAAAATAGTACCAACTCTGAAAAATTGACGAGATCTAACCCTGGGTTCGTTGAGTATTTCAAGATAGCCTTTGCTACTTGTTCATATGAAGCAAGGTATTTATGTTCAGTTTGCCTTTCGGTAAGTTGGCACATGTCTTCCATGTGTAATTTCTGCTTATCAATCCTGTCAATTCGTTTTGTGATATAGGCTAATTGACCTGATTTTAGACGAATAAGAGAATGAGGAACTATATTTATTTTTGCTATTTCAGCCAAATGCATGGTCAAATCTTCTACTTCGGGCATTTGAGGATATTTCTCTGCCAGTGGTTTCAATATATAGTAACCCCAAAGCCCATCAATGGTAAAGCGTTTGGACTCCTTTTTAGTCTCCCCATCTGCCAGGTTTAGTGAAAGTTTGGGTTGTACTCCTGTAACTGTCATTTGGCTCTGTATGATCCGTAGTGCCAAATTTTTCATTTTACTTTCATCATAAGGTAATTCCGGAGGCGCAGCCGAACCGAAAATTTTCTTACTGCATAAGGCATGAAAATCAACTTCTTTTTCGGATAATGGCTGATAACAATATAAACAACGCATGGTAAAATTATAATTTATGATTCTTTATTCTCAATAGGAAATACACTGACTGCTCCAATACAATCTTTACAACATGCCAATAACAATCCCATTCTATCGCGAGAGTTAAGCTTCCAGTTTGATTCAGCAATATCTAAGAGCCAACCTTCAGGAATTAACCCATCAAAAAAAGAGAACAGGACAGGGCTATCAAACGCCTTTTCTTGTAAAGGTAGCGTTAGACTAACTGGAATAGGTCTTTCACTACTAAGATAGTTTTTCTCGTAGATAAAATGATAGCCATTTTCATCTTGCGAAAGGAAACCTGCTGTATGTTCGTTGAATTTTATTTCAGCCTTTCTCATATTCCTTTTATTTTGCTGTTTAATCGTTAGGATTTATTTTTACTGGCTCCAGTTGATGTCCAAATAACTGCAATACCTGATTTACTTTATCCAACCGCAGGGTTGGTTTACCTTGTTCCAAATCACGTAAAAACCGTAGACCGACGCCTGCCTTCTCGGCCAATTCCGGTTGTGTCAGTTTTGCATTGTTCCTTTTTGATTTTACAAATTCGTTTAATGTCATATACAGTGAGGAGTTAGATAAAAATTTATTGTACTTATACCCTATCGGGTGCAAATATAATAATTATTTTTGAAATTATACCATTTCGGGTATAAACTATTGACCTGTATAGTTTTTATACCTTATAGGGTATAAATTTCAATCTCTTTGGGTAAATCCCCACCCTTGCGGCGAATAGAAACTAATCCCCGATACCCCGACCGCTTGCGGCGTGGGTTATTTATTATAATCTTATAAATTATATCATTTCGGGTATAGCGATTTGAAAACTTATTTAAATAGACATGGTTTACAAAACTGAGTGAGCAGGAGGGATTGCAAGAAGTAATTGTCAAGTAAATGGTGCAAAAAAACACTTGACATATTTTGAGTTGTTGATAAACATAAATTGGCTGCGATAAGTGTCGATTTTCAGATATTATTTCAGCCAGAATATTCGTTTATTTTTTCAGTTTTCATTTACAAATCATTATGATTTTCGTAGTGGTTAAAAACACATCCTTCTTTTATCCAGAAGAAGCAATTTTTTGTGATAAGTATCGGTTTGCAGTACTTATCGAAAAACTTCTATTACTTTCTTTTGTCTTTTGCTCGACTATCAAAGACAATATGTTCGAACATTTCCCGCATACAGGCACGGACACAGTTGCTATAGTAGTCTTCGAGTTTAAATGCAGAGATGTTGGTAGTGGCATGGATTACTAACTTATCAGTACGCTATACATAAAATATTTCTATTAACTCATAAAATCAAAGAGACTGTGTCGGGCAAGTTTTATATAATTATTCATAAGTAAAGTTGAAATTGAATTACTCATAATCATTTAATTTCGTAACAAATTGCACTATTATCAATACAAGTGATAATGGTGCAAAATAGCAACAATAATTAAATCCACAGTACAAAATTTAAAGTAATAACAAAAATACTACTTTTGAATTAACAGCAATATAACTACATCATACTTAGGAACTACATCGGAAAGTAAGCCAAAAGACAATCTGATACGATTATGCTGTTAGAAACCCCGTTTATTATCAAATACAATTATTTAAAGTTAGTAATGAAACTAAAATATTTTAGACATTATTTTTTGCAAGGGTATAGCTACTGTATGTACTCTTGCATTTTTCGCCGAGACTTTCTTTGCGGTGGAAGTGGACTCCGAAACTTCATGCCCGGCGAATAAGCATGGCATAGAAGGTTTCGAGGTGCGAAACAGGAACGCAAAGTGTGTCACAGGCGATTGGTTGATAAAGAGACTATTCAACCAAATGCAATTTAACATAGAAAACATCTTTATATGTGATTTTGAAATTTATTTGTTGACAACAGCAAGCTGTAATGCAAACACAACTGCTAAATTTATGCAATTTTTCAAACGCATCATACTTATTGCTCGTAATAACGGATTAATTGCTATTGACCCATTCGCTAATTACAAAATTAGGTGGACAAAGGTGGATCGAGGTTACCTCACACAAGAGGATGTAGAAAAAATAAATAGACGTGTTCCAGCTTTTCAAATGAACATCTAATCCAACAAAAATATTTTGTCCTTCATAATTTAATTCTTTTCTTTGTGTTTGCATAAGTTACTTGATTATTATAGTTTAAGTGTGATGACTCAAAGTTATAATACTCTTGCGACTTATGCATTTTTTTCTTGCAGTATTTTCAAATTACAAACATAGGGACTTACATAAACAAACAGTGAGAATTATTTCTGTATATCTGAGAATTATTTATTTTACACATCTTCAATAATAAGAATCATTATTGCAACAAATACAGCCGTTATCGGATACGAAATGGCACTATTACCCAATGATAATTAATATAACTTTGTTCTCAAGTTTATGGGCATAGAAAATAAATTTCAATTGCAGAATTTAGAAGAGCCATTAATTTGCAAACAGTTCGAATTTAGAAGCACTCTGTTTTTTTATTCTTTAATCAACTACCATTTAATCAATGCATTAATCAAAGCACACAATATATTATTAGTTTTAGGTATTAGTTAACACGTGTGTGGCTGATTGTTCTGCTCAAGTCAGCACAGTCAGCCTCATTAATTTCATGACAAATTTAGATAGTTTTTTAGTACAATGAAATCAATTGGAATTATGATTCTCAGGTTTGTTTCCATAACTCTTGTAAAATATTTGTAGAATTTTGAACCAAACTTACAGGGCTAACTTTTCGATATACTTATTTTAGGAATATCGGCTATAAAAAAAGTACATATGGAAAAAATATTTAAAACGAAATACGAATATTGTCATATTGACGCAGACAAGATTTTAATTGCTAAAACGTACAAAAATAAACTGCCCACGCCGCAAGCGGCGGGGAATTCACCCAAAAGAGATTAAAGGAAATGCAGTTGGAGGTTTCGTAATGTTTTATAACAACACTGCGTTCTCGGGCATCATGGCCGACAAGGAAAACATCCTTACCAACATGCGGGGATAGCAATGCATCTGAAAAGAATGTGATTAAAAATCGTGGTTTTCCCAAACTTAAAAACATTGAAGATACTGTAGATATGTTTTATAGTACTGATGGTATAAAATGGATTAAAAATGAAACCTCTATTGAAGCTACTTCATTGAATCATAATGCGTTAAGTGAGTTCTTGAGTTTCCGAATCGGTCTTTGCGCTGAGGGAAAAGGAGAGGTTGTTTTTAAGAACTTCATCTACAAACCGATAAAATAACTCATACTCACAAAATACAATTATACAATCTCATAAAATAAATTTAAGATGAAATTAAATCGTTTTCTTTTAGCCGCAATTACCTTGTTGGCAGTTACTTCTGCCTTTGCACTAAACAAAAAGGGCAAAAAAACGGAAATTCCCCAACGGGTAATCAATGTTGATTATAGTGCAGAAAAAGGCACTATGAATACCATGTTCAAGCAATGTGTTGGAGCCGGAAGAGCCAACGAAGGTCTTCGGGCCGATTGGCAGCAACAATTGGCATTTGTGAAAAAGGAATGCGATTTTAAATACATCCGTATGCACGGTCTTTTGACCGACGATATGGCTGTATACACCGAAGATGGAAAAGGTAACCCACAATATAATTACATGTACATTGATGCTTTGTATGATTATCTGTTAAGTATAGGAGTTAAACCATTTGTAGAATTGGGATTCATGCCAAATGCATTGGCTAGTGGCAAACAAACTATCTTTTGGTGGAAAGGAAATGTTACTCCACCCAAAGACTATAAAAAATGGGAAGATTTTATCCGCAACCTTACTCAACATTTCACTGAGCGTTACGGCAAAGATGAAGTAAAAACATGGTATTTTGAAGTCTGGAACGAGCCAAATCTTTCACCGGGATTCTGGACAGGCACACAAGCTGATTATTTCAAATTGTATCAATACTCTGCAAAAGCTATCAAAAGCGTAAATGCCGATTACAAGGTTGGAGGACCAGGAACTGCCGGTGCAGCCTGGGAAAGTGAAATGATTGATTTTTGCGTTAAAAACAGCATCCCAATCGATTTTATCAGCACCCATTCGTATGGTGTTCAACAAGGATTTCTTGATGAATATGGTAACAGTGGCACAGTATTGAGCAAGGATTCGATGGCTGTAAGTGGAGATGTACTTCAATCCCGTAAGGAGATTGCTGCTTCTGCAAAACCAAACCTGGAGTTGCATTATACCGAATGGAGTTCATCTTACACTCCAGCCGATCCTGTTCACGACAGTTATCATGAAGCGGCATACATACTGGATAAAATCAAACAGGCCGGCAGCGCTGTTAATTCAATGTCGTATTGGGTATTCACCGATATTTTTGAGGAACCAGGTCCCCGCTTTACCCCTTTTCACGGAGGATTTGGACTACTCACCATTCAGGGAATTCCAAAATCTGCATTTTATGCCTACCAATTTATGAATAAACTTGGAAAAACTGAATTGAAAAATGCAGATACACGTTCATGGGCGACCAAAACGGATAATGGTGTTCAACTACTTCTTTGGAACTTTACAAACACGCTTCCGGATTCGGTAAATAATCAGACTTATTATGTGAAAGATCTGCCGTCTAAATCAAAAGGTAAAGTCAAAGTAAGCATATCGCACGTACCTGCAGGAACTTATACTCTGGAGATTTATAAAGTAGGTTATCGTATTAATGATGCTTATACACAATATGTAGACATGGGAAAACCAAAACAACTCAATAAACAGCAGGTTGAAGAATTAAAGAAACATAATGACGGTTCTCCGGTTGCCACCGAAACAATTGAAGTTAAGGAAAGCTCTGGATTTTCAAAAGAACTTGATATACGGGAAAATGATGTTTTCTTGCTAAATTTAGTGAAGCACTAATATGTTTAAAATAATATTTGTAAATTTGCCGATGTTGGTTTATGAATTCTCGTAATTAGCGTGAATTCATTGACTATATTAGGTCTAGAAATTTTTCTAATACTAAACAAACCTATTTTTAAATGAAAACGGGAAAAACCACAATTTTGCTTCTAATTGCAATTCCTTTCTTTTTTACTTTTGCATTGAAAGCACAAGGATTGTATGTCGGAACTAATTATCATCCGCACGATGATAAGAATATTGAGA
>Ga0209123_1000696_pt1 | contig 39949 bp, 37 predicted proteins | sample BarGraIncu00431A_FD_184500 | JGI IMG/M metagenome (GOLD analysis project Ga0209123, IMG submission 184500) | Arctic peat soil microbial communities from Barrow, Alaska, USA - Barrow Graham LP Incubations 004-31A (SPAdes) (version 2) | ecosystem: Environmental > Terrestrial > Soil > Wetlands >...
GAAGCTTCAACAATTAATTCACACTTCTTGCTCTTGTGCGAAACGTGGACATAATTATTATTGGGATGCAGATCCTCAAAATATAATTCAAAATAACATTAGGCATTGTGGAATGTGTCTACCATGTATTTACCGAAGAGTTTCTTTACACATGAACAATTTAGACCAAAATGCAGATTTACATTATGGAACAGATATTTTCAATGGAATTAAGTATGATATAACTAATAAAGAACAAAAATCTACGCGTGATTTTAGAACCTTGTTGGAATTTATTAAAAATAGACCAACCATTGAGCGTATAGAAAAAGAATTATTAATTAATGGTGTACGTGATGTTTCTAAATTACATGAATATGCTTTAGTTGTAGATAGAACCATTGACCAGATTATTGATTGGATTAGAGCATCTGGTAACCAAGAAATTAAAAGAAAAGCTGGAATTTAATGATAGATGTGCATTGCCATTTTGACATGGCTGATAATCCGGTCAAATACATAACGGAAAACGAAAGAAAAAAAATTATAACAATAGGCATGACCAATTTACCTAGCCACTTTCAGCAGGGAAGAAATCATGTTAGAAATTATAAATATATTCGTCTAGCTCTTGGTTTACACCCTTTACGAGCCAATGAACATGAACATGAATATTTAAATTTTTCGAAGTGCGTTAATGAAACTTCTTATATTGGTGAAGTTGGACTAGATTTCTCACCAGAGGGATTTGGGTCAAAGGAGATTCAAATAAAAAGCTTTGAATTTGTACTTGATTGTTTAAAAGGGAAACCTAAGATTTTGAGTTTACATTCAAGACGAGCAGAAAAAGAAGTTTTGGAAATGCTTTGTGATAGAAATATCGAAAATGTTATTTTTCATTGGTATTCTGGCTCTTTGAATATATTGGATAGAATTATTAAATGTGGTTACTTTCTATCTATTAACTCATCTATGATTAAATCTGAAAACGGTAGAAAAATAATTTCAAAGATTCCAAAAGATTTAATTCTTACTGAAACTGATTATCCATTTATAGAAAAAAGTGATATCAATTTAGTATGTAAATATTTATCAAATCTATGGGAAACATCAGAAACAGATGTTGAAAATATTGTTGACAATAACTTTAGATGTTTATTGACTAAAATAAAATAAAAACCAGCAGTTCTATGAGCACTGGCTGGCTGAATCGCACATCGCATCATTTGCTCCCGCTTTCACTTTTCCGCATGCCTAAAAGTGAATGCGGGAGCAAATACTGCTAAGTACGTATCAGCCAGCAGGTGAGCATAGGCGTGTGTTAGCGGTTAGGTGTTTTATCATTCTCGTTCGTTTTGACTTTGTCTAGCTGTCGAGTCAAAGTCAATTTGTGAACTTTTTGTTTTTTGTTCAAAACCATCTAATAATTGTCTTACAAGTTTTCTGTTTCCAAACCAATGAAACGGAGATTTTATGTCATGTAGACCATAAGTCGTACAATTTATTAAAATATCTCCTTTATCGTAAATAATTACCACTTGTCGTCCCCAGTTTGCAGAGAAAATACTCCATGGTGGTCTAATAACTGTTATTTGTTGGTTATGATTTTGAATTGACCAACCCAGTTGTTCTACTATTTCTTTTATCGTTTCTCTATTTTGTTCTTTAAAAGTCCCTTGAATTCTTTTTAGTCTGTCTAAAGTTAGGATAGAATAAGTTAAAAGACCACAAAGTATAAGAGCTATTAAAAACAATATTGTCGCTGTGAATAAATTTCCACTATTTTTAAGGCAGTCAATAAAATAAAGGCCTGAAAAGAAAGGAAAAAAGCCAATAATTATTCCATAAATAAGAAAATCTAAAATTGGCTCAATGAACCAAGTCTTTCTCATCAGTCGACCTTTAGCTTTTGATTTAATTGTATCTATTTTATCTAATATCATTGGTGTTTGTTTCTTTATCGTCAAAAGTCTTCATCTTTTTCAATTTGCTCTTCAATTTTACCGTTTCCTAATTTGTCGACAGTCAAGGTATAGAAATAAGCCCAGTCGGTGTCAGGTACAACAATATCAAAGCTCATAGTAATTTCTTGTTTTTCTTTGTCATAACTGTCGAACCAAGCACCGAACATTATTGACTTAGATAAGAATTCCTTATCTTTAATTTGAGTTAGTTGTTCTTTAGTTATTGTTTTGTTGAATATTACTTTGTTGTTTTCTATTACTTTGAATTCTAAAGTTTTGTCACGATAATTTATCTTTTGATAATGTAAGCTGTCTAGTTCAAATTCTTGTGTTATAAACTTGTCCATCCTTGTCGATTTCTTAATAATAATTCTTAAATTTCTAACAGAGTCTACAAGTGTATCTTTTATTTCTTCTTCATACTTCGCTGGGTCAAACTTAGTAACAGTGTCAATTTTTACTGTTTGATTTGTTTCGCTTTTTACTTTCTTGTCTGTATTTGCACAAGCGAAGCAAAGCATTATGATTGTCAGTATTATTAAAGTTCGCTTAATCATATTCAATATCTTTTTCGTTTTTTACACTTACAGCTAACACATAAATATGCGAACTCTAAATTGGATATGCGAACAAGCATTTCGCATATATTTACTGTATGAGTATGACTTTATTTGATTATATAGCTGATATTCTGTCATATAGCAAATATGCCAATTATTAAAGAAGTTCGCATATCCAACTTGTTAATAAGCCTAGTGTATTGATATCTATTTTTTTTAATTTTGTCCAAAGATAGAAACAATTTTTTACATTAATATTTGTTTTACAAGAAAAAATACAAAAAATTAAAATCTATATCTAAATGAGAATGTAAAAAGGTCATTTTATATTTTTCAGAAAATAAATTTAGAAGTAAACGTTATATGGACGCAATCGAATTTGTCAAAAATTTCCAATACTATTGGTTCGTTGAAACCCCAAGACAGGAATATCCAGATTTGACTTTTCAAACAGTTCATTATATATGTTGCCATAATTCTAAAAGATTTTTACAATTGATTTCCAATTAAATGAACAAACTCACCATGTTCAATATTAAAGAATGCTGAAGTCGAATATTGCTCATAACTTTCATTGTTTTTTTATGGAACGCATAACTATGACATATATTTAATATATGCAACCTTTACAAGTTATATTAAGTTAAGCAGGTTGCATTTATTACATATATGTCATATACATAATCTATCTTTGCAATAACAGACTATAAAAGTTGAAAATAAATGTCGCTGAGGATTTTCTAAAAATATGTAGGTAATGTTGATTATTCATGAAATATTTATGGTCACCTTACAATCAATTCAGTTTATTATAGAAGTGGGCTGTTTTTGACTTTTGTGTAAATGAATATGGTTTTTGTAGTGAAAGGATGTAATAAGTAATGGAAAATTAACGATATAAGGTTTATGTTCAAAAAATATGGAGAAACAAGAAAGAACAGTGATTCATTTAGAATTAAATGGATTACATTATTATTTTGGGAGCTTAAAAGCTTTAGTAGTTGAATTCTCAAAAGAGAAAATTGGAATCGAATATGGTAGTTTACGAAATTATGGATTATCAATAGACAAACCATATACAAATTCAAAATGTATAATTAGAAAGGGCTATTTAAAAACAATAGAAGGTAGTAGAGGCAAGAAAAAATAAATCAAATCGGTTCAAATAGAAAAATTATAAATTATTCAATATAAATACTTGCGAATTCGCAAAATATCATTATTTTTGTAAAAAATACGATTTAAAAAAATAGTAAATCAAAAAAAATATTTATTTAGAAAGTTGTAGAGACAGCTATAATTACATATTTGCAAAGCGTTAGCTTTTATTCCGACCCTTGAAAATCGCCAAAATTTAATAGTCTAAGTGGAATAAGTTAGTAAACGCCTGCGCCAATCGGCGTGGGCTCTAACTTATTATCTACTTAGTCAGGTATTTGGCGATACCTCAAGGGCGTGATACGGTTAGAGTACCACGCTTTTTTTATGCCCGAAAGTGAAGAAAATATTATATGGAACAACCCGAAAATCCAAAATAAAGTAGGGAGCGGATGCCGAAAAGCTTATGAGTAAGCAAAAAAAATAAAAAATAAATTTTATGAAGAATTACGTAAAAGCTGAGGTTGTAGCTAAAAACAATCCACAAGGTTCTTATGCGGCAGGATGTCCAGAAAAAGGCGCCGGCGATATTAACGAATGTAAGAAATGTGAAAGAACTAGGTAATGAATTTTCAAGCATCCCCAGAAATGGGGATGCTAATTTTTTAATGTGAAAAAATAAGATAAAATGGCAAAAATGATTGATGTAACATTAGTTGGAGAAATTTATGACCAGCCAACAACAGATACTGTTATTAGCATTAATGAAGATGAAATCGTAGTAATGACTGATGATAATACCGGAAATTCGAGTACAAGAATCAAAATGAAAAATGGTAGAACATACTCTGTAAAGGAAACTCGGCAAGAAATAAATGATAGGATTAAATAAATTAAAAACAAAACTTAATAAGCAACAATATTTTATGTTTGTACGACAAACCAAAGACACTTTCATTCGCCGTTTTGGGAATATTGGTTATATTACAAATCAACTGACCAAGCACGATTTGAATTTTAATGAAACGGGAGCTGATTTTTTAGATAAAATTAGCAGGGAATCCAAGGAGATTGACACAATTGTAAATGAAGTTTTACCTCTTTTTAAAGATATTGATTTCGATACCTTAAAAGCTGATATGCTGGAGTTCATAATCGACTTGGAGAAAACTGGGTTTCTGTTGATTGGAAATACAGTTGAAGAGCTTAACACAAAGGAAATATCATTTAGCTATCAAATGACTAATCCCAAAACATCCTTATATGATTTTACTAATCCTGATAAAAAAGAGGTGCTAAACGATAGTGCCGAACTATTTTATGAGGAATTCCAAAAAATACCACAGATTTTTGGGTTGCAAATAGAAGTCACAGCTAGATGTAACGAACGGTGCATCCATTGCTATATTCCCAATGAAAAGAAAAACGCTGGTAAAGATATGGAGCTTTCGCTTATATTGGGAGTTATGGACCAAGCCAAAGAAATGGGAACTTTACAGGTTACGCTTTCTGGTGGTGAATTGTTTATGCACAAAGACATTGAAACCATTCTCCGTCATGCTCGGAAAAATGACTTTTCAATTAGCATATTAAGCAATTTGGTGTTGCTGAGCGATAAACACATCGAGTTATTGAAGGAAATAAATCCTTCGCTGGTGCAAGTTTCGCTTTACTCGATGAAAGCCGCAGAACATGATGCTATCACATTGGTAAAAGGTTCGTTCGAGAAAACAAAAAATGCCATTGAACGATTGGTAGCTGCCGATATTCCTGTTCAAATAAGCTGCCCGGTAATGAAACTTAACAGGAAGTCATACAAAGATGTGTTGGTGTACGCCAATTCTTTGAAAACAAAAGCTTATACAGATTTCATTATGATGGCTCAAGCCGATTTAGATGTTAATAATTTAGCACAAAGAATTAGTTTGGCAGAAACGGCAGAACTTTTGGGAGATATGCTTCAATTCGATCAAGATTATTTAGATACCACCTTGCAACAAGAACCCAAATCGTTGGATATTGAAAAATTTAAAAAGTCACCGGTTTGTGGTGTAGGTGTTGATAATATTTGTGTTACTGCCAATGGAGATTATTATCCATGTGCAGGTTGGCAGGGTATGATATTAGGAAATGCATATAAACAATCGTTGAAAGATATTTGGGATAACTCGGAGCAAATTAAAGAACTACGTAAAATAACAAATTCCTCTTTCCCTGAATGCATTACCTGTGAAGCCCGTGATTATTGTGCTATGTGCATGGTACGGAATTACAATGAAAACAATGGAGATATGTTTAAAATTACTAAGCATTTCTGCGATGTGGCTTTCTTGAATAAAAAGATGGTGGAAGATTACTTAAAACAAAAATAATCTACACCCATAATCTACGGAATTATATTTTGAAAACATTCGGAAGAATGTAAAAAAATAGGCTATCTTTTGCTATTTTTAACATAAATAGTTTAGTTAATATATTGAAATGTATCACATGAAGACCTAAAAAGTTCAAACAAAAAATTGATTAAAATACTCACTTATGAAATTATATAGAGGATTAAACTTGAATGAAGATGAAATAGATTTCATCAAAGTAAATGGTGATTGTGATTCCCAAAAAGGTTCGTGGCTTTTAAAGCCATTAATAGAACAACACAATTCGCCAGTTAAAAACGTTCTTTCTCAATTAATAACTGAAAAAGAAGATGTCGAAAGATATCATAGAGATTCAGAGGATGTGCATAATATGGGAAAGTATGTCACCGGCTGTTTTTTAGGAGCATCAATCTATAGTCATGATAGTTCTATGAAAAAAAAGAATGTTGTTTTGGTGATTGAGGCTGAACAAGATCAGGTTTTTATTGATAGCAGAGATTTCTTAAATACATTTTTCACATTCAAGGCTAAAAATAATCCAATCAGCAAAATCATTATTGAAAAGGTAAAAACAGTTTATGGGAGTAAAATTGTTGAATACCTTTCTGTGTTTAATGGAATAAAAGCATTAGACCTTAATCTATTAAACAGGTATGTTGATTATATCTGCATGGATAAAGAAATTATTGATGCTCACTATAAAAATACAGAAATGTTAATTCTTGGACGTTATAGCACCAAATTTCTTAGTGCTTTCGGAATTATTGGAGGAATTAAACCGGCAATGATTTTAAATATCATTGATGCAGATCAGATTTCAAGAAATGATAAATCGGAAAACTTATTGCATAAATATGGTTTAACTGACACTTTGGACATATACAAGATTTAATATCTAAAAAACGAAAATGATAAAAATAAATGATCCAGTTACAATATTTGCAAATGCCCCAACTTGTAATAATCATTGTTTTCCAGTAATAGAATATACTCAAACCTATGTGCTGCCTACAAACGATGATTGCGTATTGGCAGTAATTCCAGTAAAAGATTATTCAAATCCGGATGATTTTTTCAACAAGGTATTTGGGAAAAGTACAAGTTATAAATTCCGTAAAGTAGCAGAAGATGGCTACATCTGTCGCCCCGTTGATGTGGATGAACGAAATGCACGTCTTGATGAATTGTACACCATCAATACAAGCACTGATGAACGACAGGGAGGGAAGATGAATGAAACCTATTGTCAGTACCCGGAAAAATGGGAGAAAACAGATTGTCCGCATCATTTTATTAAAACTTACGGGGCTTTTGCACCAGATGGAACCTGGATAGGATACATTGACGTAGTCTTTGCCGGTGAATGGACTAATACAAAACACCTATTGGGTCACAAGCAATATTTAAACGAGTGCAAGCGAGGCAGTTTCATGGTGAACCTTTGGTTTTGCCTAGTGAAGGATATTATGGAAAATCATTCACATATAAATTACATTCAGTACCATTTGATGGGTGTGGGTAATCCAGGACTGGATGAGTGGAAAAAACGAGTTGGATTAAGAGAAGCACTGATAATTTAATATTGGAATTATGGATAAAGTAGTTAGATGCGTTTCTGTCAATTGTTCCGGATGGCGGAATATTGCTAATGCTGAAAGAATATTTGAATTCTTCTTTGATGATAAAGGGCAATTGATTAAAAGCAATAAAAATATGATGGTATATGAAGGTATGCCTCTATTCAAAGATGTTTTAAATAAGTTTTCTGTTTCTTCTTTAAACTCCTTTGCCTCCTCTGGAATTGCCGCTGTGAAAAATTCAAAACAAAAACTCACATTAAGTACTAAAAATTTATTAATTAATGGGGTAGATTATACTTTCTGTGGTAGTTTTTGCTCAATTGGATTTTCTGATACCGGTTGTAATTTGAATTATCATCTTGAATATTATGACTAATTCATGCTTTCACCAAATGAAGACATAGTATCTATAGTGAACTTTTGGTTTTGGGTAGTAAAGGATATTTTGGAAAATCATCTACAGGTAAATTTCATCCAATAACATTTAATGGGTGTAGTTAATTCTGAACTAAATGTGTGGGGAAAAGGGTTGGACTTAGAGACAATTGTAATTGAAAAATAATCATAATTGATAGTTTACCTATATTTAAGTACACAGGTTGTCTTTATCTTAATTATTAGTGAGATAAGCTGTAATTGCCTAGCATTTAAAACAAAAAAAATAAAACATCAAATGATAAAATTCAACCAAATTGCTTCTAAAATCTGTGATTGTCATGTTCATTATGGTCAATTTAGAGAAGATTTCTTTGAGCCAAACGATCTAATCAATTATTACGAAGAGCTTGGAATAGATAAAGTCGGCATTATGCCAACAGGTTTAGCTGATAAAGTTGATTTTGATAAAAATCTGAAAGTTATAAAATCTATGCCTTCAAACAGATTTATACCGTACTTATGGGTTACACCCGAAATGGTTGATACTGAATCTACTCTTGAACTTTATTCTGCTTTGAACTATAAAGTAATAAAGATTCATGCGTATGCTCAAAAAGAATGGGATCAGATGCCTGACAAAATAAGAACAGTTATACAGGTTGCTTATGAAAAAGACGTTCCAGTTATGTTTCATACAGGAGGTTGGCGTGGTTCAAATGCCATACAATTTTATAAGTTTTGCCGTGAATTTCCTGAAGTGAAATTTATTTTAGCACACGGAAAGCCAATATCTCAAACCTTAACGGTTTTGAAAGGAGCAAAAAATGCTTTTGTGGACAATTCATTTATGGACATTGAAAGTATGAAAATGATTTGCGATGCAGGCTTATCGGATAGAATTCTTTTTGGTACAGATTTTCCAATAATGAAGACTTTTTGGCCAGAAATAAGTCTTTTAGATTGGTATAGAAATAATGTGATAGAACAAATACAAACATTTGGTGAAAAGAATTTCTTGGTTTGGGCAAATGAGAACTTTTATAAATTGATTCTGCGATAGATAACAAGTTGATTCCTAATTTTAATACTAATTTAACCATTAAATTTGGAAAGAATAAGTCACGATATAATAATGTCTCTATTTGGCAAAGAGTTAAATGGAGTGCAATTGGAAAGATTTCATGGATATTTGACTAACAACGATGTTGATTTCTATGAATTGCTATTTATCGCGGTTAGTTGTGAACAATTCGATGCCGTAAAAATCATTTTAAATTCTGGTTTTGAAATTAATTCGGATATTAAAAGGCTCAGGGCAGAGTTATTCATCTGTTCGCAATACGAAGGGTCTAAACATTACGTTGATTTATACTTGGCAAACGGTTTGACAATCACTTCAGAATTATTAACCGAAATCAACCTTATCGCTCAAGAAAATTCAAATCACTTTGAAATCGAAAGAACATATCAATTTATAGCTGAATTGTCCGGATTAATATCAACAAACTAATTTAGTGCACTTTTCCTCACAGTAATAATTTTATGGCCACAGAATGAGATAATAATAGTCACGTAATAACTGTTCGGTTTTTTTTCAACCTCTTTAATCTGCATTCTCCCTCCAGTATGTATTGGTCTGTAAATCGTAACTTCTCTGCTCGTCAACTCAATTCCTTTAGAATGTTTTTTATAATTCGCATTATCTGTTATTTTCATCCGTAGCAATTTCAAGTATATTTATGAGGGTTTCAAGTGGTTTCTTGTTTTACCTCCTTTGATTCTACCCATTCGTTGTACTTCTCTTCAAATTTAGTCGGTTCGTAGCTCCGTAGAAGCATGCCATAACCAATATCTCGTCTATGAATTTTACGCTGCATGATAAAAGCTGAATCAGGAAGGTTTTCACCTATCTCGTCCAGATATTTTTCAAATTCTTTTTTGGTATTTTTGAACCGGTAATTTGGTTTTCCCATATTGTTTATATTATTCCTGATTAGTTTAAATAGTTTGCTGCCGACATTATATCGAACACCATTCCTCCGGGTTCTGCTCCCCAACTCATTCCGAAAACTTAAGAAATCATTTCAGTCTTAAAATGACAGTCAGATAAGTGAAGCATTTTTAATTTAATGTTTATACTTTAGTCATTATATAAGTTAGAATATCTGTTATTTTAGCGTCGTTTTTTATAATTTCATTTCTGCCCTCAAATCTTCTCTTTATACACAAGTACTCATGTTTTACTATTGTTATCTTTTTTTGTAAGTGCTATATTTTTTCAATTCTTTATGCTCAGAAAAAGGGGCGTTAGCCCTGATATCTTGGTAGAATCAGTCCGCGCCAGCTAGGCTTGTGTCACTGAGCTGATTCATCGGAGGTTATTTTATTTATTATATTGTTGTTCAGAAAGTGTACCTTGCGAAAATCTTTTTATAAGTTCCTTGTTAGTTTTAGTTATACTTTCAACAAGGGTTTTGTAAGGATTCCCATAAATATCTAAAAGTCCTTGTTTCAATACATTTCCTACTTCTCTGCTAATATATTGGCAATGATTATATCCTAAAATATAAGGTTTAATTAATGCAGCATTCAGGTAATCATTATATGATTTTCCAGCTTCTTTTTGCGAAGCTAATTGCTGCCACATGGTTTTAGGATATTGGTCGGTATAAAAACTTCGCTGGTGGTCGCAAATCATAATAGGCTTGTGAACAATTGAATATATATGTTCATACTCGGCAATATCAATCTGAGCTCCACCGGGCTGAAATGCTATTGCATCTACCCACTTGTTTTGTTCTTCAAGAACGCAATCAGGATGATCGTCAAAAAAGAAACGTTCTCCTAAAATAAGCCTTTGGGGATCTTTTTTCTTCGTGTATGTTCCAAGCACACGATAAAACTCACGTGCAATAAGACGTAAGAATTCCTCATCATCCGATTTTACTGTTGCATTATTTCTATCTGTCGAAGAAAACGAACTTGATTTTACATCATTCCAGCTTGTTGCTTTGATAGTATAGTTAGCGTTTACACTTTCCAAATCATTATGGTGCTGTTTTTTAAGGAAATCAACATATACAGTTTTTCCGGGAGCACTAGCCGATAATCCTCGAAAAAACATCAACCAATTTGTGCCTCTCTTTTTATACGTTTTATCCAGATTCCACTGAGGAATATCGTTCCAATAGTAACCCATAATATTTTTGTTATTGCCTGCCTGATTAACCATATGCTCAATATCATTCTCAACAATAGTATGATAAGCTGGATCAAATACATCTTCGTATGAAAATTCAGTGTTGGATCTCCACTCAGAATTTTTAATAGGGTAGCAAGCTAACATGCCCGGCATTCTTTTGTACATTTCTGCGTTACTATCATAAGACAAACAGTTAAACCCCCAACTCCTTAGATTTTGTTCGGCTTCATTGCTGTAGGTATCCCAGTTACTATTATACCTGGTCTGAAAAATATTATTAGGAGCCACTTGCTGAACGGCTCCAAGATGTGTTACTCCTAATGCCAGCATTCCATGACCTTCAGGTGTAACGAAGCAATATCTGCCATTGATTTTCTGAATGGTAAAATATTCGTTTGGTGTACCTTTGATACTTAACACCCCTCCATACGAATCACTTGCTATTGTATTTTGAAATGGATCACTGTCAACGCGTCTTTGAGCAAAAATTATTTGATTTGACAGAAGAAAAATTATTGTAAGGATATATGTCAATTTCATACTTTATAAAATAGTGGTTATATAAGTTAGTATAACTATTATTTAATCGTCGTTTTTTTTATTATTTCATTTCGACCCACAAACCCACAAATGGGGGCTTTAAGACGCGGTTTTTGAATTTTCAGATAAAAGCAAATAGTCCAATAATGGCACTCTTAAGCCCCCATTTGGGGGTTTGGGGGTCAATAAAAATCTAACTTATATAAACTCTTTTGTATATTTTGATTCAAAGATAAATATATTTTTTAATTAATATAAGGTTTTTCTAAAGTTTATCTTGTTCGTTTCAGAATTTTAATATCACTATCTACAACAGCATATTGATATTAACCCAACTTGCAGCTAATCTGACAAAAAAATGCTGTTCAGTAAGTTGAGCATCTTCAAGTTCAGATTTGTGTACAACAGATTTTTTCTTTTTAAAGGGTACATATTTTATTTTAGCGTATCATATAGTTGTATTAATTTTTGGTTTGGTTCAGTGTAACGCCTAATTTTGAAAGCTTCTTCTATACAATATTGAACCAATGTTTTAATTGCTTTTTGGATGTTCATTATGCAGACAATTTCCCGCCAGCCACTATTTATATTTTTTTTGATTAAAAAATTTACTTTTGGTATAAGTGAATATTTTATTCTTGAATTTTTCTGACATTTTTCAAAAACAAAGACCAAACAAATCCTCTCGCATGGCTCATAGAAATAAAAAATGTTTCTGGAGTAATCAAATCATGAGGATCTATTTTTTTAAAATCTTCAAGGATGGGAAGTAATTCATGTTTGATTACTTGTTCTATTTCCTGAATAAAATTTTCATACTGAACTATAAATTCAAAAGCTTCCATATTATAATATTTAAGTTTATTCGAAATTTTCTTTGATAACAACTGAAATTGTATCATACCAATCAATTCGATCAGCTATCTTTGTTGCTATCGTTTCAATTTCATTGGGAGTTAGCTTTCTGGTGAGTATTTTTAAAGCCACCACTTGTAGATCAGCAATTCCCAATTGATAAATAATTTTATCGCACATAGTATATCATTTAAAATATTCATTGTTAACCCTATCTTTATAATCTTCCGTTTTTTCAACTCTCTCATCAATAACTTCAACTAATTGGTCAAAATACACCATATTAATAGTATCCTCTATTTTGCCAGTCACATCCATTAGATAAACATCAAATAAATCTTGACCTTCATTGTATTGAATTGATACTTCTCCTTTATGTTTGAACCCATTCACTATAAATGAAATCCCTCGTCTAATAATCCTTGGGCTTTGAAATCCCCAGCTCATTAAGATAGTGGGCTGAGACAATAAGATTGTATAAATGTATTCAGCCATTTCTTTATCATTTTCCATTCTCTAGTAACTTGTAACGTTTATATTGGCTAAATTAGGGCTTTAGTCTTACAACCCCAAATTTTCAAAAAAAAATCAATCTCGGATGTTGAAATATTTGTGGAAATGTGAAGGAATAAACCGAATTTGAACTCAATTGAAATTCTTACATTTTCAAAAGTTGATAATTGTTTATGTATTATTAAAAAAATATATCCAATTATTTTGTATTATGTAATAGAAACATTATTTTTGTGCTACATAATTATTCAAACACAATAAACCTATGACATTTGTAAACAGAACTGAAGAGCAAATCAGAATAAGAAAGATAATAAATAGCAGTAAATCAGGGTTTATTGTAGTTTATGGACGAAGACGATGTGGAAAATCGACTTTATTAAAGCGCGTATTGAATGAATCGGATATTTACTTTATGGCCGATCAAACTGAGAGTCCTCAACAGATTACACTTTTAGCTCAAGCAATTGCAACTAAGGTTACTGAATTTGATCAGGTAAAATATCCGGATTGGGAAAGTCTGTTTAATATGCTAAATAACAGGCTAACAAATCCGATTACTTTGTGTTTGGATGAGTTTCCCTATCTGGTAAAAAGTGCACCTCAGTTGCCTGCAATTATTCAAAAACTAATTGATAAGGGTGACAATCGTTTTCATTTGGTTATCTGCGGTTCTTCACAACAACTGATGCAAGGTTTGATAATTGATAGTACAGCACCACTTTATGGACGAGCTGATTTGATATTGAAGATAAAACCTATGAAGATTCCGTATCTTCAGGAAGTATTGCAATGTAGTGCGGTAGATGCTGTGACTGAGTTTTCGGTTTGGGGTGGTGTACCACGCTATTGGGAACTACGTCAACAAGAAACTTTATTTGTTGACGCTTTAAAAACACATTTATTCTCGTCTTTTGGCATTTTAATTGAAGAACCTTTACGTTTGTTTATCGACGATATGCGCGATACAGCACAGTCTTACACCATTCTTTCATTAATCGGAAATGGAGTACATCGATTGTCGGAAATTGCAGCACGATTAGAAAAACCTTCAACAAGTCTGGCAGGTCCTTTAGATCGATTAATTCAACTTGGTTATATTGAAAGGGAATTACCTTTTGGAGAAAATCCACGAAATTCCAAAAAGAGTTATTATAGAATTTCAGACCCGTTTATGAGCTTTTATTTCACCTATGTTTTGCCAAACAGATCATTAATTGAATTGGACAAAGGCGATATAGTTATCAATCAAGTTCTTCAGCGATTATCAGGTTATACATCCTATTGGTGGGAAAAATTGTGCCGACAGGCAATTTCCGGAGCAGAAATAGATGGTTACACATTTGGTCTTGCCCAAAGTTGGTGGGGAAATGTTTCAAAAACCGAAAGGATAGAAATAGATTTAATTGCTGAATCAACAGATGGTAAAGCGTTATTAGTAGGTGAATGTAAATGGACTGAAAATGAGAATGCTGCACGACTACTTTTTGAACTTGAAACAAAAGTTCAAAAACTCCCTTTCGCACAAGGTAAGAAAATTATACCCTGCTTGTTTTTGAAGAATTCTCCAATCGATAATTTTACTCAAAACATTTACTTACCAAATGATATAATAATGATGCTGAAATAGAAACAATTGTAATTCATCAAGATTCTTTCATTAATCTTTAATTTATATATTTAAGCTCAAGATATAAATCAAACTAAATTAATTTCTTTGCTTTTTCAATTGCTTCTTCATTTGTATCAGCCATGATTTCATCAACGTCTTCGCACGAAAATTCATCCAGAATTCTCATAAGGATGAAATGTCTTTTCATAATGTATTGAGGGGCGAAACGTTCGGATAGGAAGTATTTTTCAGTTACATCAATATTTGAAACCAGTTGTTTGCCATTGCTATCTAAAACTTTTTCGTCTATTTCAACACTACCAATTTCTTTACTTATTTTCTCGTATCTAGGTAAATAATCACTAAAGATTGATATAGCTTCTGATACATTTCTGCATTTTGCAATGATACCAGTTGAATACATAACATCTCCATCTTCACTTGATTTCAACAACTTCCAGTAATGATCAGTCATATGCAATGCTGAATAGTTTTTTGGTAAAGTTTTCATAATATTTTTTGTTTTTTAAATTGCTCTCCAAATGTATATAAAAAATTTTAATTCTCACAAAACGAATAATCTTTTTAACGATTGTGTATCTGTTATTTAGGTGCTAATAACCAAAAAAATCTTCATTCGTATCCTCCCAAAATCCATCATTAATATGTCGTTGATAATTATTTCCAGCATAAGTTGAAGATTTGATTTCACTGTCCTCATCCAGGTCTAGAAGTTCATAGAGTTCAATGGTTTGAATTTCCCTTTTTAAAATACAGGTGCTTACTTCAGTTTTATGCTCCACATCAATATGACTTTCGCTAGAATCTTCAAAAGGAAGAATCTCAATCATTTTCTGAAACTGTTTATTCCATTCTGTTTCGAGTTTATAAAAGTCAGATGTTGTTGTTTAAATCGAATCATGCACTGTCAGAAGTTTGATATTACGATGTTTTTTAAAATATCAGTTATTACCCTTAAGAAAAAATTATGGGTGGATTAGCCTTTTTTAATTGGCAAATCCACCCCGATAATAGTACTCTTTTTGCAACAAAATTAAAAATATGAATTATCCTTTTTTGGGTTAAACGATATCATTTCATTCGTCTTATAACTCACATCAGTAATTTTAGAAGAGTTTAAGTAATTATTTTCGCTTAACTTGCTAATTTTTCATTTCTCCTTATTTTCAATTCATAAGGATTTGGTCTTATTTTTCCATTAATATAAGAGTTTGACCAAAACTCGGATTGATTTAGTTTTTTAAATCCAAATCTAGGATAAAAACCGCATAATCTTTCAATGCTTGTATAATCATTATTGTGGAGTATACCTGGTATCAAATATATTGCAATACCAGTATTGGTAGAGACTTCTACAAATGCATTCATAAACGTAGTACCCAGACCCTCACAGCGGTTGTACATTTCAATTTCAGCTAACTCAATACCTTTTTCATGTGGTAAAAAAATTATTTTACACAATTGATAATTAGTCATTTTGATAGCATCATATACAACGCGTGTATCACCATAACAATCACTAGGTATACCATTTGAGTAATGTTTTTTTTGTAAACAAACTGACAAATTGTGGTTTTCCAAATATAATTTTAATGCATCGTAGAATCTTTCGAAATTTTCATTAGAATTCAGACTGATTTCATGCAGATCTTTAAAATCAGCCATATTGTCAAAAACTGCATATGCTTCATATGCTTCTTCTCCTTTTAAAGGGTTACAATAATATTTACTCATAAATTTATCTCGCGATTACCTATACATCGGAAGGTTTTTAATTATTATTAATTGTGGTTTTGAAATTCATCAAAGTTTTCTATGATTTTATTAAAGGGCTCATTATAGATTCTTTTACAATCTTCGTTGTAGCTGAATACTTTTAATGTTCCATTCGAAGTTTTACAAAATGAGGGCATCAATTTGTATTCTCTTCGTAAATCGCATAGACAGTCAATTACTTCTAATTCAAAGTATTCATTTTCAAAATAGCCAACCGTTACTTCAGTGTTTTTCAATGAATCTATTAGCTTGTTCAACATTAGAATTTGATTCTTGAAATCTAACTTCCGGAAGTTTGTAATTCGGACCACTTTGTTCGAATACGGTAACTGAAGTGAGAAAGCAACCTTATTGGTTTCAAAAACTTTCGATTGATGCACTGTTATGTCATCAAATTGAAAATTAAATACAACTGAGACCAATGAGTTTCCTTTATTAAGTGAGTAGGTGTAGCTCACATCAATAATTTTTATTTTTTTTCGCGACATAGAGTTTTTGTTAATATGTTTGTGTTTGAAATTAAAAAAAGGGATAAGTCTAAGTGACGAATCCCCTGTACAGTGCAAAATGCGCTGAAATATTCAAGGATTCATAATATATTAATGTCATAATCATCTTTGTGAGTCCCATAATCATATTCTAAACGTACTGTTTAGATTATTCTGCAATGGTCTTGTTTTCATCTTATCCGCTAACTTGCTTTTAGTTTCGATATCAAATCATTTCTATCTTCAATCACCTTTACAGAAGGTCGAAATTTTTTGTTTGCTTCATTTAAAATCGGAAGCAATTCCACGATTTCGATTGAAATCGGCAAATTGTACTCCCAAATCAAGAATTCACCGGATTCAAAAAAACGTGTAAGTTCGTATTCAACATCTACATAATTGAAACCATTATGGTTTCTGCTAATTATGGAAGTGCCTGTTTCATCACCCCAATCAAGAATCAGGTGTAATTTGTTGTTTTTCAGTTCTGCGCTGATAAGTCTTGGACTTGAAAATTGAATTGTTGTCATTGTTTTATTTTTTTATTGAATATAGATATATAGCTAATTAATCATTTGAAGTTTGTTGACAATCCACACTCTGTTTTACTGACAGTTGAGGGTTTTAATATTTTGTTTGATGATATGATATCTGCCTGCAAAAATTGAAATTCATTTATCCGATCTTGCTTGAAATAGTCTTAACAGGCAATATTCAATTTGGATGCTTCGCGACTTTCATTGAAATTCAAAGTATGATTGATACTTTGTGTATTTTCTTTTTCTTGTGATTTTCGTTTTTCGTAAGCGTCTTTTGGAGTAACTTCACGTCTACGTTTTGTTGGAAATCTACTCAACAGTTCATTATAAGGGTAATAAACCCTTTTTTCTTTTACTTTTAGCGATATAAGGCATTTGGCTAAAGAAAGCGAAATATTATCATTTTCTATATCAACAATGATATAGACTGTTTTATTGGTAACTTTATCCAATACAGATAGCATTGTATACTTAAATATGAAACCATAGTCGCTGAATATTTGTGAATTCTGACTTTTTTTAGCAACAATGAGACTTACTTTTGAATTTTTCATACTGATGTTTTTTTTAATTGTTTGTATACTAATTATTTGTTATTTAATATCCTTTCGACGTCAGATTGCTTATACCTTTTTTTACGGCCGATACTAACTGGTGTCAGGTAATCCTGATTCTGCCACCTCCAAAGCGTACTGTGGGAGACCTCAAGCATCTTCTGAACTTGTTCTTCTGTCAATAAAACATCTGTTTTATTTTCTTCAGATAATAACTTATTTTTCAAGTTCTCCTCGATCAGAATATCTCTAAAAGCATCTACCAACTCCGAATATGTTAATGAAATTGTGAGATTCGGATATATTCTGGCAATTTCTGTGATTGATATTTTTTCTTCATTCATCATAGCTCATATTTTCAAAATAGGAATAATAAAGTTCATTGGTATAATGATACGTTAGCAACGTTATATTGTAAAAATGAGATATTTCGTAAGATTATAATACTGGATTATACTCATTTATTTTTCCTCATTTTTATTTATTTCTCAATTGAATCAGGTAAAAAAGAAGTCTTTAAATCAATTTGCAGACTTCTTTTTTACACCTGATTTGCAGGAATACATTAAAAACGCTCTCCTGAGAAAACTCAAGATTTTTTTTGAAAAGTGTCAATAAATCAGAGATTTTTATGCTGCCAGTTTTTCAGTTGAAGAGTCCAGGTTTAAATGATTCCTCAATCTCACTTCTGAAAATTTTATGTATTCAGCTTTGATCTCATAGCCAACATATTTTCTTCCATTTTCAACAGCAGCTTGACCGCTTGTCGCTGTGCCGTTGTAAAGGTCAAGAATTGTATCTCCAACTTTGGATGTTAACAAGATTGGGATAAGAGGTATCACGATCGGGAACGCAGCTTGATGGCTAAGGCTTAAACCAGCATCTTTGCAGGCTGTTCTCAAATCTTCCATGTTGTTTGCATTCACTTTCAACAAACTTTCTCTACGATCCATCCATGATTTAAGATTGATAGTAGATGCCTTCGCTCCAATGGATAATTTATTATCAACATCATTCAATTCTTCAAACCAAGAATTGTCGTAATAATATTTTTTTTGCTTTGTAAAATGAAAAATGTATTCATGCACCCGAACACTTCTGTTATAGCATGTGAAATTTGCATTATTTTTCGCCCAAATAATTTCATCATTTAACAACCAACCTTCATCCAACATAGCAATAACAAAGCGATGAGGAGTTACATTATAAGTGCCATTTATAAATACATCTCCTAAATTCACCCAAAGACTTCCATCGTCCTTAAGGACTCTTTTACAGTCTTTAAAATCATGCATCAAACCATTGATATATTCTTCAACATTTGTCTCCATTCCACGTTGATCAGAGCCAGTTCCGTAATCTTTTAACTGGTAATAAGGCGGGCTGCAGACTATTGTAGCAATACTTTTGTCCTTTATTTCATACATATCCGCACAAGATTTATTGTAAATCTTGATATTTTCAGTATCAATCTCGAAAGTTTCCGGGATTATAGCACGATTTTCCTTGGCCTCAACCTTTTTCTTTAGGTCATTTACCTTTTTATGAATTGATACTTTTGTAGAATCAATATCATTCCAAAGTTTCTTGTATTTTTCAGTTCCTTCACCGTACAATTCTTTGCCAAATTTTTCAATATTCTTCAGCTTATTTAATTTAGCATTTGAAATACTGACATTTTTTCTCAGTTCCTGATTTTTTCTAATTTCAGGAATCAGATCAGTTCTACTACCCCTACCCACCGGATAATTTGCTTCAAGAATCTTAACTTCTTCAAGAATCTCAGAATAGGTTTTGATTCTTTGTTGAGCATGCGAAACAGAAAGTAATTTCGCATCTATTTTTAATCTATTTTGATAGATTACTGGCACACTTAGCATATTTAATTCTAAAGCAATTCTCAGACGTATATTTCCTGATATTATCACATTATCAGGATCTACAATTAACGGTTCAAGTATCCCAACTGATTTGATACTTTCCTTTATTCGACCCAAATTTTCCGGTTCTGATGAATACAATTGGTTTGTATTCTTGTTTTCAACCAGTATGTTTGGATCAACATAAATTAATTTATGTTCTTCCATATAAATTTGATTTAAATTATAAATTCTGAACAGTCCCGTCCTGTTCTTAACGGATTTGATTTATAGAAGTGGTCTCTCCCAGAAGTGAATTTTTGAGAATCACTCCATTCTCTCAACCTCGTTTCATTTGAAAGTAGGTTGATAAATCGATTAAAAATTTCTGATTTATTTCCACAATTTCAAAGAGCGTCTTAAAGTATGCCTTTAATACTTTATGTCTTCTCACTGGAAAATCTCACCCGACCATTGAATCTTTTTTCAAAAAGATGATTTAATGAGCATTTCTGATTTATTTCCACAATTTCAAAGAGCGTCTTAAAGTATGCCTTTAATACTTTATGTCTTCTCACTGGAAAATCTCACCCGACCATTGATTTTTTTTCAAAAAGATGATTTAATGAGCATTTCTGATTTAATTCCACGATGTCAAAGAGCGTTTTAAAATATGCCTTTAATACTTTATGTCTTCTCACTGGAAAATCTCACCCGACCATTGATTTTTTTTTCAAAAAAATGATTTAATGAGCATTTCTGATTTATTTCCACGATGTCAAAGAGCACTTAAAGTATGCCTTTAATACTTTATGTCTTCTCACTGGAAAATCTCACCCGACCATTGATTTTTTTTTCAAAAAAATGATTTAATGAGCATTTCTGATTTATTTCCACAATTTCAAAGAGCGTCTTAAAGTATACCTTTAATACTTTATGTCTTCTCACTAGAAAATCTCACCCGATCATTGAATTTATTTGAAGAATTCAAATAAAAAAATTGATTTAATCCATGAAATTGTTTTTAGTTTTCCTATATTTGAGAATTTTTTAATACATAAAAATCCAAGATCATGAAAGAAAAAGAAAATGAAAGTGAAAAAGAGAAATTCATCAAGAAATTAATTGAGAAAGACATTGCCAGAGAAAAGGCGAACGAAAGAATAAGAGAGGAGTTTCGTTTGTATGGTAGAATAAAAGATACCATCAGAATACTAAAGAGAATTTCATATAAGGAAAAAATCTCAATTCTAACTGATACTGAATTTCAAAAAATTGAAATTCAGTATCCCGGGTTATTGACAACTCCATATAGCGATGAACAAATTTTTCTAGGTTTAATAACCTTGAATAATAACGCTCTTTGGAAGATATATAAGAAATCATTTCCTGAGGTAGAAAGAATGGTTAAAAATAATTTTGGAAATTCCCAAGATGCTGAAGATATTTTTCAAGAAGCTTTGGAAATATTAACTGAGAAGGTTAATCAAGGCTTGTTTGATGAAAAAACAGCTTCAATACATACTTATTTGTATGAAATTGCAGATAAACTTTGGAAGAATGAACTGAAATCAAGTTATAGAAAAAAAATCGAAGTTGATAGTCGTTTAGTAGAAGAAGAAAACGAGGACAATGACGAGGACAATGACGAAAACAGTTTTCGTGTTGTTAATATAAGGAAATATGATAAGGATAACATTGAATATCCTGAAGATTTTGATACTATCGAAAAATGTTTAAACGAATTAAGTGATTCCTGCAGAAATCTAATAGATAAATGGTTATATGAAGGTAAAACATGGGAAGAGATAGCAAAAGAAAATAATTATGCTAATGCTGCTACGGCTAGTCAACAAAAGTATAAGTGTATGGTAAAGTTTAAGGAAATTTACAAAAAAAACATAAAATGAATTAGTCTCGAATTATAGATAGTCCATATTTTTTAATCAATATTCAACAACCCAAAATTACTAATAGGTAACTTTGGGTTGTTGAATTATAAATCGCTCCGGAAATTTATTGTCTGCTATATGGGTCAATTAATTTCAAACTATCTATTACAACACAGTTATTAACCGTAATCATCAATCAATATATTGACTAATAATTTCTTTTTTGATATCTATATTAATGTCACGATAGCGATTAAATGCTTTACTTCCTTCTACGTGCCCAGACATTGACCCAATAAGATTTGGGTCTTTTATGTTTATGTATAAATTCCCAATAAAAGTTCTTCGGGCTAGATGTGAACTTGCAATTTCATTAATTGGTCTTTGTTCTCCTTGCTTAGTTTGTGGATTAAACCATGTTACAAGCCTTTTTATACCTGCCAAAGTAAATATACCTCGAATGGCATCATTATATTTTGGGTTGCTTATAAATGGAAATAACGAGTCGCCATTAAAATCTTTATATTTCGCAATAAGTTTTATTGCTTTGTCTGACAATGGTACCTCTACCGTTTTTGGTTCATTTCTTGCTGATTTATTCGGTATATATGACAGTATGTTATTATTTATGTTACTTCTCTTAAATCGATTTAAGTCCCCAACTCTGCAACCTACCAGGCATTGAAATATAAATATATCTCGTTGAATACCTAGCTTCGGACGTGATTGAAAATTATAGTTTGCTATTTTATCCCTTTCCTCCTTGGTAATAAAAATTGGAGTTCCATAAGTAGGTGAACCTATTTGGAAATTTTTAAATGGGTCATTTTGAGTTTTCTCTAATTTATTTAGCCAATTATAAAATGTTCTTACTTTCTTTATAATACCAATTATAGTATTTTCTGAACGTTTTTTCGGTATGGTTTTTTTATTCATATCTCCATATATGTCAGGTCTCATTGTTATATAGTTATGCTCTTTTTCCAGAAAATTCTTGAATTCAAATAGCTTTGAGATATCAAATGTATTTATAGAAAAATTACTTCTTGTATACTTTTCGAACCGTTCTAAGTTTCTATAAGCCACATAAAAGTGCTTTCTGCGTTGATCTGACATTTCATGTTGTTGAATAAATAATTCTAATAATGAAAAAAAAGTCTCGATTGACTTACTTTCATATTTTTCAGGATAATATTTCTTATCAAGTAGTTTCTCAAGCCAATCCGCAGATAAGTCCTTTCCACTCTTGGTGTAATTTTCAATTATAAACTGTTTATGCTCCAATATTGAGTTATCAAAATCTTTACGTTTACTGCTATTATGAATTACCTTAGCCTTGATTTTTTCATTCTTCACATCCCAATCGTTTAAATTCACTTTAAGATTGCTTGTTGCAAATAACTGAACTCCTCTCCCATCAGTCAACCTAAAACGTATACTACATGCTACATTTCCTTTTTGGGTTGTTCTAATAAATGCTTTTACAGTTGCCATAATTTTTGTTTTGCGTTGTGCAAATATATGCAATTCGCACAACATAAACAAAATTCAATGAAATACGATTGTAACTTCATGAAACGAAAATATCTTTAATATTATGTATATGAGTATAATAAATATGTTTATGATTTTATATTGTTTTGTTAAGTTTCATAAGATGAGACCCTGCTGCGGTCACTTTAAGGTTTTCAATAAATTGAGAATAAACTAATTAAAAAGCCTACATATGTATTTACATACATATGTAGGCTTTTTTGTGTCAATGACCTAGCATTGGTTGGCACTTGTAAGTCTGAGACCGCTGATAACGAAATTGTTTTGTTTTGAGAAATGGTAGGTGTATAAAAGACGAAAGGTAGCTTGCCTCACGGCATACTACCAATCTTTTGTTAACCTTAAATCTAATACTATGAAAAAATCACGATGCAAAAATACAGCTAAGATTAGTATAAACCAAGTGATTCTCGTTAATAATGCATCAAAAGCATGTTTTATAACATACATTTTCATTTCGGTGTTTCGAATTAACCTTTAGACCAATTCTATTGACATATTATTAAAAATAGATTGTAAAATATCATTTGAAACTAAAATATTAAAAAACGGGAAAATCATTTCAGAATAATCAATTTGAGACCTGAGAAATGATTTTTAAAACCGTTGTAAAATGCAGTCTGTAATAGTTTGTACTTCAATAAAATAGAGTAATTGCTACAAAAAAGAAAATATTTGAACTATTACAGTGAAAAAAATTATTTATTAGAGATATTCCATTTAAATTATTATTATATTTGTAAGTTAAATAAATTACTACATTGATTTTCAACAAATTTTGAATTATAAAAATAAATATTTACTTTTCAGATTAGCTTAATTATGATTTTCCTTTAGAAATCAACTATTATTATTTTTGTCATTTTTCAGCAAGCATACAAAAAACTATTACATTATGGAAAAACTAGAAAAACAAACACTTATTGCTGGTTTGATAAAAGAAGGTGAAAAAGATCAAGCTGTAAATAAACTGACAGTATGGGCTAATGAAACCAGTTACAGAATGGTTGTATTTAATATATTAGAACCAATGTTGGTGCAATGGGGTAAACTTTGGATGAAGGGAGAACTTTCATTGGCACATGGTTATTTAAGCGGAAAAGTTGCAGAAGAATTCTACCTGCTGGCTTCTCAAAACGAAGAATTTGTTTCAACCTCCGTGAAAAACAAAGGGAAAGTAATTATAGGAAACATAGAAGATGATTTTCACCCGCTGGGGAGGCGTTTGGTAAGTATATATTCGCAAGCAGCTGGCTGGGATATTATCGATTTGGGAAATGACGTACCGGCAGAGCTGTTTGTTGAAAAAGCCATTGAGCATAATGCACAGATTATTGCTGTTTCGGCAATGATGTTTACTACGGCAAAAAACATACTCAATGTGAGGAAAGAAATGGACAAACAATCCATTTCGGGAAAAGTAAAATTGGCTGTGGGAGGTGCTGTATTTAAATTACGCCCTGAACTGGTGGGTGAAGTAGGAGGCGATGGTACTGCCGGAACTGCCATGGAAGCACCCGAATTATTTGAAAGTCTTTTAGCTATGCTTAACTAACCAACAAAATTACGCTGTTATGACAAATCTTGAACGCATTTTAGCAACTATTCCGGGTATTGATGCCGATTATCAGCCGTTTACCATGTTGCTTTCGTTGTATGGTGCCAGTTTGATAAAAACCGATACGATTGATTATTACCGTGACCCGGAATTGTGGTTCGAAGGTCAACGCGCTGTGGTAGATACCTTTGATCCTGATATTGTAATATCACCGTTTTCTTTCCCTATCGAAGCTGAAGCGTTTGGCTGCGAACTTGTTTTTCTGAACAAATATGCCCCAAATATCAAGAAACCGATTATCACCGATTTATCGCAACTAGACAATTTACCATCACCTGATTTTGAAACTACCAAATCTATTCAGTTTTTACTGAAAGGAACAGAATTGCTGGCACAAAATTATCAGGGTAAACGGGCAATTGCATCGCCCATTCATTCACCGGCTGATTTACCGGCTTTGCTTATGGGTATTGAATTGTGGATTGACACATTGCTTTTCCACCCCGATGCCGTTGATAAAATAATGAAGAAAACCGTTGAACATTTTGTAAAATTGGGCAATGAGTTTTTAGCAAAAGGAACTACCTTTCTGGTTGTTCCGGTGAATTTCACCAACCAAATGATTATTACGGATAAAATGTTCATGCTCCTTCTGCCCTATCTTGAAAACGCTTTCAGCAGAATAAACGGTCCCATCGTAATTCATAATGGTGGTTGCAAACTAATGCGTTTTATTGATCGGTTTGCCAATCTTCCCAATGTGATTGCACTGGTATTAGAGCATACGGAGAGTTTTGACGAAGCACGTCAGATTATTGGAGATAAACAAATCCTTATGGGAAATTTTGATGGACCTAATTTTGCGAATCTGACCAAAGAAAAAGCCATTGAGTTGACTTTGAAAATTTTAAATAATCGTAAAGACGATAAGCATTTTATTTTTGCCACTTCCAATGCCGATATTCCATATGATACGTCGGTGGAAGTGATTCGTGCCGTGGTAGATACTATCCGGAGTTTTAAAAAATATTAAGATGTCAACGAACACGATTATTATTTCATGCAGCATTTTTAAAAATGAAATTGAACATTTGAAATCCGAAGGAAAAATAAAAGTTCCGGTGATTTACGTCAATTCCATGCTTCATATGGTTCCAAAGGAATTACAAGCAGTTTTGGATGATAAGATTGAAGAATTTAAAACATACAAAATCATTCTGGCTTTTGGCGATTGTCATGCCCGAATGATTGATTATGAGAAATATCCAAATGTGAGCAGAACGCAGGGAATTAATTGTGGTGAGATTTTTCTGGGTTCAGAAAATTATAAAAAAATCAGAAAAGAAGGAGCTTTTATACTTTTACCCGAGTGGACCGAACGCTGGAAAGAAGTATTTATGGATTATATGGGTTTTAGAAAACGATCAGAATTAAAGGCATTTATGACTGATATGCATCGTAAACTTACTTATGTGGATACCGGTTTTGAAGAACCTAACATGGAAAAATTAAACGAAATTAAGATTACACGGGATTACCGTTGGAAATTTACAAAACAACCAATACAAACCTGGAAAAGGTGTTGATTGAATTGCAGGAAAATCAAACTTAAATATCTGAAAACATGACAGATAAGACATTAAACTATTTATTTCACGAAATTTTGGAGAAAGTGTTACACTTATCCAATAATCCGGCTCATTTTGCAGAATATCTGAGCCTTCAAATTCGTGAACTAGTGGGAGTACGCACCATTCTTATCGCTATTCAGGACGAAAACGAGGTATCGAAAATATACAGTGTTTATCCTTTACGAAAAAAGGAATGGGCTCAACAACCGGCCATTTTTGAACTTATTGATTTGTCTTTTTACTTTCCGAATATTGAAATTTGGAATAAATACACTGATAATGAAAGGATAGTTCAAAGTCTTAATGCACTGGAAATTGAAAAGGCAATTTCAATTCCATTAATTGTAGCCGAGAAAATTATTGGTTCCATCCTGTTGCTGGATATCATGGACATGTACGGTATTGATGAGATGATGAAAGTACTGGCAGACTTATCCGGTGTATTTGCCTTAATTGTCCGCAATTCAATACTGTACAAAAATCTTGAAAATCAGATAGAAATCAGAACTGTTGAATTACAAAGAAGAAACGAGGAACTTGCTGAAAAAGAATACCGTTTGCAACAAATACTTAAGAATGCTCCCATTCCATTTATGGTTCATGCTGAAAATGGTGAAGTAATACAAATTAACGATGCCTGGAGCGAAATTTCAGGTTATAATTTCAGCGAAATTTCAACAACTTCCGACTGGACTGAAAGAGCTTATCATGAAAAAAAATCATTGGTTGATAAAGATCTAGAGAAACTTTACGGTATTAAAGAGAAATTCCATGACGGAGAATATCCAATATTTACAAAATCCGGAGATCAAAAGATTTGGGATTTTATCTCTTCTCCACTCGGAAAACTTCCCGATGGACGAAGAATGGTTATCAGCATGGCTACAGACATAACAGATCGAAAACAAAATGAAAAAGCGTTGCTTGAAAGCGAAATCAAATACCGAAATTTGGTTGAAAACTCACCGGATGCCATAGCCATTTATACTGCCCGGGAAATAGTTTATGTGAACAAAGAATGTTTAACATTAATGCGTGCCAAATCAGAAAGTGAATTGATTGGAATGCATGTAATTGAGTTTGTTCATCCCGATTCTCGCAAGTTTGTAATTGAAAGAATGTCAAAAGTTTTAATTGAAGGAAAGTTTTTGACTTTGGCTGAAGAAAAATTTATTCGATTGGATGGAACAGCCTGTGATGTGGATGTAAAAGCCATTCCTATAACTTTTGAAGGACATCAGGCAGTACAAATTATTGTTCGTGATATTTCGGAACGTAAAGAAGCTGAATTACAGCTTTTGGAAAGAGAAGTTCAATACTGGAATTTAGCAAATTCGGGCATGGCTTTAATATGGACCTCAGGACCTGATAAACTTTGTACTTATTTTAATGAGACTTGGTTAAAATTCACAGGACGTAATCTTGAAGTAGAATTAGGTAATGGTTGGGCAGAAGGAGTTCATCCTGACGATTTCGATGATTGCCTGAAGACTTATATCACAGCATTTGACAAACGTGAAGCATTTAGCATGGAATATCGATTGAGGCATGTTAGTGGTGAATATAAATGGTTGATTGATATGGGTACTCCAAATTATAACAGCAACAAAGAGTTTGTTGGTTATATTGGTCATTGCCTTGATATTACCGAAAGAAAACAAGCAGAAGAGTCATTAAAAAAGAGCGAGGAAAAATTAAACATGCTTTTTACTTCAATGACAGAAATGGTGGTAATGCATGAATTAGTTGTCGATGAACATACAAATGCTATAGATTATCGGATTTTGGAATGTAACGACACTTTTACGAATATAACCGGCATACGACGTGAAGATGCTGTTGGAAAACTTGCTACTGAAGTTTATCAAACCGTTGATGCTCCCTATCTGAAAGAATATACAAAAGCCGTTATTACGGGCAATTCTTATGAATTTGATTCGTATTATGAACCCATGGATAAGCATTTTATCATTTCTGTGGTTTCAATCGGTGAGAATATGTTTGCGACTATCTCAACTGATATTTCTGATATACAAAAGGCCCAAAAAGAGTTAAAAAGAAAAAATCAGGAACTTGAAAATTATATTTATGTGGCTTCGCATGATTTGCGGTCGCCACTGGTAAATATTCAGGGTTTCAGTCAACGACTTGAAAAGCAAACCGAAAAATTAAATACGATTATTGCAAATGGTGTTTTAGACGAAACTAACAAACAGGAAATCAGCAAAATAACACATGAAGATGTTCCTAAATCGTTGAATTTCATTCTGAATAATGTGGCTAAAATGGACACGTTGATAAATGGTTTGCTTCATTTATCACGCACCGGAAGAATAGTATTGAATATCAAAAAATTGGACATGAATAAGTTGGTGAATGATGTACTAAAATCATTTAACTTTCAATTAACGGAATGTAATGCTCAACTTGATATTCCGCATTTATCAGACTGTTACGGAGATGTAAATCAGATCAATCAGGTTTTCTCCAATATTATCGGCAATGCCATCAAGTATAGGGATTCAAATCGCAAATTGGTGATTGAAATTACTTCAAAAGCTGAAATAAACAGAGTAAGTTACTCTATAAAAGACAACGGAATAGGCATAAATGAACGACAGTTAGAGAAAATATGGGATATTTTCTATCGGGTTGATTCATCCTCGTCCGAAGTTGGCGAAGGAATAGGTTTAAGTCTGGCGCGCCGAATTGTTGAAAAACATAAAGGAAAAATTTGGGCAGAATCGGAAATAAATGTTGGATCGGTTTTTCATATTGAATTACAGAAAAATCATTTTGAGTCGTGACTCCGTCCGACCGGTATTTCCGGTCTGACGGATAAAATACGAGGAAGAACTAAAGCGTCAAACCGCCAAAAGAAGCGGTTGGACGCTTTGGTATGACGGATAAAGATATGATGAAAGGCTGACGCGTCAAACCGCAAAAGAAGCGGTTGGACGCTTTGGTCTGACGGATAAAAATACGATGAAGAACTGATGCGTCAAACCGCCAAAAGAAGTGTTTGGATGTTTCGGTCTGACGGATGGGAAGAAAGTTAAAGAACTAACGCGTCAAACCGTAAAAGAAACGGTTGGACGCTAGCTAAAAACAATATCATGGAAAAAAACTACAAAGAGTTAATTATTCTGGTGGCTGAAGATGACGATGGTCATGCAGAATTAATTATTGAAGGATTAATTGAATCCGGCGTTAAAAACCAGATGATACGATTTTCGAATGGAGAGGATGCCTGGAAATTCATTTCGAATACCGGTGATAAACCCGGCAGAAGTGAAAATAAGAATTATTTGTTGCTTTTGGATATTAATATGCCCAAGATGGATGGCATAGAGGTATTAAAAGGGATGAAATCGGACGATGAGTTAAAAGAAATTCCAGTGATAATGCTTACTACTACTGACGATCCCCGTGAAGTAGAAGCTTGTTATCGGTTGGGTTGCAACGTCTATGTTACAAAACCAATTGATTTTAAAAAATTTACGGAGACCTTGAAAAGATTGGGATTATTTCTGCAAATTGTAAAAATATAAATTTATTTCAACATGGAAGCACTTAAAGAAACGATACTTATTGTAGAAGATGATGCCGGATTACTGGAATTATTGAACGAAAGACTGCTTGAATTGGGTTGCGACGTTATTAGTGTGATAAATGCCGAAAATGCATTTAATTGGCTAGCAAATAATACTCCAACGCTTATGTTACTGGATTACAGCTTGCCACAAATGAATGGCAGTGAGTTTATTGTTGAATTAACAACCAGAAATATTGCAGTTCCGCCATTTATACTGGCTACCGGTCAGGGCGATGAACGCATTGCCGTTCAAATGATGAAACTCGGTGCAAGGGATTATATTTTAAAAGACACCAATTTCCTGGAATTTATTCCGGTTGTAGTAAGCAAGGTTTTTAAAGAAATAGAAAATGAAAATAAATTAAAATTTGCAGAAGAAGAGATTATTCGAATAGGAAAACATTATCAGGCAATTATCGAAAAATCGCCAGATGGTTTTGTTTTACTAAATCAAGCAGGTGAATTTAATTATATTAGTCCAAGTGCATTACGAATGTTTGGATATGATGAATTAGAAATTACCTCACTTCATCCGAATGATTTGACTCATCCTGAAGATTTACAAATGGTTTTAAACAACTTTGGGCAGTTATTTCAAGTACCTGACTTTGTTCCGGTTATTGAATATAGGTTTAAGCACAAAAATGGAGATTGGATTTGGATAGAAAGTACTTTTAGCAATTTACTGGATGATGTGAATGTAAATGGTATTTTAATTAATTTCAGAAATATATCCGAACGCAAACAGACTGAAAAAACATTGAAAATCAGAGAAACATATCTAACAGCCATAATCGAAAATTTACCCGGATTAATTTGGCTGAAGGATGTAAACAGTCGTTTATTATTGACAAATTCTAAGTTTATACAAGCTTTTGGAAAACAAAAACCCGAGGATTTGTTAGGAAAAACAGATCTTGATTTCACGCCTAAAGAACATGCTGTTAAATACCTTGACGATGATAAAAGGGTTGTTTCCACCAAAAAACCACTTCAAGTAGAAGAGCTTATCTTAAACCACGGTACGGAAAAATGGTTTGAAACATTTAAAATGCCAATTTTTGATGAAAACATGCAGGTGATAGGCACTACAGGTTATTCACAAGATATAACTGAACGTAAATTATCAGAATTAGAGCTAGCCAATAAACAAAAAGAATTGGCAGAATTATTTGAAAATGCTCCAGTAGGATATCATGAACTTGACTCAGAGGGAAAAATTGTACGCATTAATCAAACCGAACTAGATTTATTAGGTTACACCCGAGAAGAATTAATAGGTAGGAATGTTTGGGAAATTTCTGAAAATAAAGAAATTATACATGAAATAGTTCTTGATAAATTATCGGGCAAAATCCAGTCTTCAGAACCATTTGAAAGAATCTTTCGCAAAAAAGATGGAAGTTTGATTCATGTTATGATTCAGGATGTTTATCTATACGACGAGCATGGAAATATCTCAGGTATACGTTCCACACTTCAAGACATAAGTAATTTAAAAGAAGCTGAAGAAAAGATCAAAAAAAGTGAAATCCTGCACCGAAACATTCTGGAAACAGCTTTGAGTGGATTTTTGATGTTGGATAAATTTGGGAATATAAAAGAGGTGAATCAAAGTTATAGCAATATGAGTGGTTTCTCTATTCCGGAATTGCTTTCAATGAAAATCTCTGATTTTGAAACGCCAGATTTTAATAATCATCTGGACAATATATTAAATTTAAGATTAAACAGATTTGAATCCAAACATAGACGGCGCGATAATACGACTTATGATGTGGATATAAGTGTTCAATACAAATCGACAGAAAGCGATTTGATTGTACTCTTTGTGAGGGATATTACTGAGCGAAAACAAGCTGAAGATGCTATAAAAAACTCACTGTCATTGCTGAATGCAACTATTGAATCGACAGCTGATGGCATTTTGGTAGTTGATTTAGATGGTAATGCCACTTTATTCAATCATAAATTTGTTGAAATGTGGGATATTCCGGATGAATTATTAGAGAGTCGATTTGATGAGCAACTATTAAGATACGTTTTAACCCAATTGTTAGATCCCGAAATATTTTTACAAAAAATAACAGCGCTTTATAAAAACCCAGACATAACGAGCGTTGATGAAATTCAACTTTCTGATGGTCGAACATTTGTCAGGTATTCAATTCCTCAGAAAATTGGCGAAAAAATAGTTGGTCGGGTTTGGTCGTTCCACGACGTTACTGAACGATTAAAAGTCGAAGAATCGTTGAAAGCAAGTGAAAACCGATACAAAACCTTTATTAATGCTACCCAAGATTTGGTTTTTATAAAAGACGAAAAATTAAAACATATTGTTGTAAACAAATCATTGTGTGAGTTTTACCATAAACCTGAAAATGAAATTCTTGGAAAATCAGATAGTGAAATTATAGTAAATGTAATACTTGCTGAAAATTGCCGAAAATCAGACGAGCTAGCTTTGATGCTTAATGATATTGTTATCACAGAAGAACAAATAGATAATCTGATTTTTGAAACAATAAAATTTCCAATTGAATATCAAAAAGGAAAAATTGGTGTGGGCGGTTATATTCGTGATATTACCGATCGGAAAACTGCAGAGCAAGCTTTACTAAGCAGCGAAGAACTTTACCGTAATTTAGTGGAAAGAATTCCGGATGGCGTTTACAAGAGCACCCCCGAAGGAAAATTCGTCGAAATCAATCCGGCGATGATTAAATTGCTGGGGTATGAAAGCAAAGAAGAATTATTAGCCATTGATATTAAATCAGATTTGTACTTTAATCCGGAAGACAGGGAGGATTTGGCACTCGATGAATTTAACGAAGATACCGGTATTTTCCAACTGAAGAAAAAAGATGGAAGCCCAATTTGGATGGAAGATCATGGCTGGTATACGGTTAATGATAAAGGTGAAATTATTTATCACGAAGGAGTATTGCGTGATGTAACCGGTCGGATAACCGCAGAACAAGCCTTAGCCAGAAAAATGGACGAAATGACCCGTTTTCATAATCTGACGATAGACCGAGAATTGAAAATGATAGAATTAAAAAAAGAAATCAATGCATTGCTAAAAGCAGCCGGAGAAGAAGACAGATACGTAATTGTAAAATAGAGTTTATATAAGTTTGAAAGAATAGCACGCTGATTTTCGCTGATATAGCGGATTAAATACTGATTTTATCCGCTATATCAGCGAAAATCGGCGTTCCATTCATTTATATAAAAACATAATAGTCAATTATTCAGATACATATAACATATATAATGCCTAATAATGAAAAAAAACAATAAAACAATTACCAGCCTTTTGCTTCAACGTGAAAATTTTGATGGTTCGAAATACGATGAATCTTTTTTGGAAAAAACGTTGGAAAAACGAATGACAGAAAGCCATTGTGCATCGGAAAAGATGTATTACGATTATTTGCAACAAAGCCACATTGAAGCACAGGAATATATTCGTTCATTATCGGTATGTTACAGCGAATTTTTTAGAAATCCGCTTACTTTTGCAGTATTGGAGCGGGTGGTATTACCGGTAATAATTTATAGTAAGAAAAAAAACAACCAGCATGAAATTCGAATTTGGACAGCTGCATGTGCGGCTGGACAGGAAACTTACAGTATAGCAATGCTTTTAAACGAATTTACGACCGACAATAAAATTAAATTTCGTATTTTTGCGACAGATCAGTCAGAAGAACAAATAGAATATGCACAGAAAGGAGTGTATAAACTTTCTGAATTAAGCAGTTTAAGTGTGGGAAGATTGGCTAATTGGTTTTTAAAGGAAGGTGACAATTATTGTATTAAGCCTGAATTAAAAGAACATATCGAATTTTCAACTTTTGATTTGTTTAGCAAAGAATTCTCGAGTCCGCCTACAAGTATTTTTGGTGACTTTGATTTGATAATGTGCTCTAATTTATTGTTTTATTATAAACCGGAGTTTCAAAAGGTAATTCTGAAAAAAGTAAAGAACTGTTTATCAAACGAAGGTTTTCTCGTAACCGGTGAAACTGAACGTGAGATATTAATGAAGCATCATTTTAAAGAAGTTTATCCAAGTTCGGCGATATTTAAAAACCCGTCCGACCGATAAAACGTCTGACCGGTATTTCCGGTCTGACGGATTAATTGAAAAAAAAACGCTTCAAACCGCATTCCGTCCGACCGGTATTTCCGGTCTGACGGATGAAGAGTAAGAACCAACGCGTCAAACCGCCAAAAGAAGCGGTTGGACGCTATAACAAAAATTCAACTGAAATAAATATGATGAAATTTAGAGATTTAAGAATTAGCGCACAACTTGTCATCGGTTTTGCCATTACACTTGGTTTTGTACTTTTTCTGGGCGGTGTTTCGAGCTGGCAGTCGAATAGAATCAATGACCAAACCACCATGATTTACGAACATCCAATGAAAGTGCGGCGTGCTTTGTCCGAATTAAAAATCGACATTCTGCAACTGCGACTGGGAACGCGTGATTTAATGCTGGCAGCAAATGAAGACGAAAAACGGTTGGCTTTTCAACAAATTGATTTGGCTAAAGCAGATGTACATATCCAGTTTGACACTTTAAGACAAAAATATTTAGGCCCAAGATCTGATATTGAGGATGCGCAAGCGGCTTTCACCAGCTGGAATTCGGCACGCGAAGAGAATACTTCCTTAGCAAAATCGGGAAATATTGAAAAAGTAAAGGGAAATATCTCTCAAAGCGGAACTTCAGGTGTTTTGAGAAATGACATGATGAAAAAAATTGCTATCATCGATTCTTTTGCTCAGGATAAGTCTGTTTTTTTGTATCGAGAGTCAATTAGGCTTAATGACAGATTAAATTTTCAGCTTATGTTGATAGTGGCAGGAATTGTGATTTTAATGTTGATTATCAGTTATGTTCTGATTCGGAATATGCGAAATCCGGTTAAAGAGCTTGTTCGGGTTACCACAGACTTTAAAAATGGAAACCTAAAAGCCCGAAGTTCAATTGAAACTAAAAACGAATTTGGTATTTTGTCCCAATCCTTTAACGCTATGGTTGAAAGTATTCAACATCATGTTGGATTAACAGAGAAGTCAGCCAATTTTGCTCAACTTCTGTTATCGGAAGAAGATCCTAAGAAGTTCTTTACGTCCATACTACCGGCAATGGCCGCAAACACTGACTCGCAGATGGCAGCTATTTATTTGCTGAGCGACGACAAAAAGAGGTATGAACATTTAGTATCATTCGGCATGGTGGATGAAGCCCATCAATCATTTGGAGTCAATAATTTAGAAGGTGAATTTGGATCGGTACTGGCTACCCGTAAAATTCATATGGTAAAACGAATACCAAAAGATACCCGGTTTATTTTCCATACGGTTAGCGGTAAAATGGTTCCCCGCGAAATTATATCCATACCCATTATTTCAGGAGATGAAATTGTTGCCATTATTTCCATGGCAAGCATAAGAATGTATAGTGAAGAATCTCTTCGTTTTATTAACAACTCACTTTATACCCTTAGTGCCAGATTTGAAGGAGTTTTAGCATTTCAAAAAATCCAGATTGCGGGTAAAAAACTGGAGTTTCAGAATACCGAACTCGAAGCTCAAAAAACAGAAATGTCAGTTCAGTCGGCAGAACTCAAAGAACAAAACCGTGAATTGGAAGTACAAAAGAATCAGTTAGCTGAAGCCAACAAATTAAAAACAAACTTCCTGTCCAACATGAGTCATGAACTCCGAACACCGCTTAATTCGGTCATTGCACTTTCGGGAGTTCTGAATCGTAGGCTTGTCAATAAAATTCCGGCAGACGAATACAGCTATCTCGAAGTAATTGAACGAAATGGAAAACATTTGCTTTCGTTGATTAATGATATCTTGGATATTTCGCGTATCGAATCAGGACGTGAAGAAGTAGAAATTTCACGTTTTAGTGCCGAGAATATTATTGAAGAGATTGTAAGTATGATCCTTCCTCAGGCAAAGCAGAAAAATATTCAATTAATTCAAGCGGAAAACAACAAAAATATATTTATAAACAGTGATATAAACAAGCTTCGTCATATCTTACAAAACCTTATTAGCAATGCAGTCAAGTTTACCGATACCGGGAAAGTTGAAATTAATGCAGTTCAGCTAAAAGAAACGATAGAAATAAAAGTATCTGATACCGGAATTGGCATTGATGCGGATCATATCAATCATATTTTTGATGAATTCCGTCAGGCCGATGCCAGCACATCAAGACGTTTCGGAGGAACCGGACTTGGATTGGCAATTGCAAAAAAATATGCCAACTTGCTTGGTGGTACAATAGCTGTAAAAAGCACACCGGGAGTAGGATCTACATTTACACTTACATTGCCAATTATCTATTCTACTGAAAAAAGAATAAATGATACCGACTTTGTACAACTTAGCAGATATGCTGTGGCACCTTCCCCCGTAGTCAAAAAATCTGATTCGAAAAAAACTATTTTATTGGTTGATGATAGTGAGCCGGCAATTATTCAGATGAAGGATTTTATGACAGAAAGTGGATATAACATTCTGACTGCAAACAATGGAACAGATGCACTAAACATTATCTCTCAGGTAATTCCCGATGCTATGGTGTTAGATTTAATGATGCCTGGCATAGACGGTTTTAGTGTATTAGAATCACTCCGAAATGCGGATGAGACAGCTAATATTCCTGTATTAATTCTTACAGCAAAACACATTACCAAAGAAGATTTAAAATCTCTGAAACGAAATAATGTTCATCAGCTTATTCAAAAAGGAGATGTCAATCGCACGGAATTACTTCAGGCAATAGAAAGTTTGGTTTATATAGAAGAAGAACCCGAAATTGTAAATCCAAGAATAAATCAAAAGAAAATCAAAGGCAAACCCAACATATTGGTAGTTGAAGATAATATCGATAACATGACCACTGTTAAAGCTATTTTAAGCGATCAATTTAATGTCATTGAAGCAATTGATGGCAATGAAGGCATACTTCTGGCAAAAAAACATGTTCCACATCTAATTTTAATGGATATTGCTTTACCGGGAATGGATGGGATAGCTGCCTTTCAAGCAATCAGACAAAATGGTGAATTAGAACACATTCCGGTTATCGCACTGACAGCCAGCGCCATGACTTCGGATCGCGAAACTATTTTATCGCACGGTTTTGATGCCTATATTGCAAAACCAATTGATCAAAAAGACTTTTTTGACACAATAAATAAAGTGCTCTTTGGAAAATAGTTATCTTCCGAACGACCGCTTTAAGCGGTCTGTCGGATGAGAAACGAATCAAGGATTAACGCATTAAACCGCCAAAGAAGCGGTTGGACGCTTATTTCAGGTCTGACGGATAAAAGAAGAAGAAAGACAAACGCGTCAAACCGCTTGAAGAGGTTGGACGCTGCGTTAAGAAAGATAAAAGTAGAACTAACGCGTCAAACCACCAAAGTAGCGGTTGGACGCTAGCAAACAACAACAATATGGATACAGAAAAGATTAAAATACTTGCAATAGATGACAACCTGGATAACCTGATTACTATTCAGGCATTAACGTCTGAATCCTTTCCAAAAGCCAAAATTATGTTGGCTACGAGTGGAAAAGAAGGTCTCCAACTTGCTACAAAAGAAGACCCGGACGTGATTTTGTTGGATATTGTTATGCCGGAAATGGATGGTTTTGAGGTTTGCAAACGATTTAAGGCTGATAAAAATTTGAGAGATATTCCGGTAGTTTTTGTGACAGCACTCAAAGGCGATAAAGATAGCCGAATCAAAGGATTAGATGTTGGAGCGGAAGCTTTTTTGGCCAAACCAATTGATGAAAGTGAATTAATGGCACAAATCCGGGCAATGGTAAAAATAAAAGCTGCAGCTATTCAAAAACGAACTGAAAATGAACGACTTTCAATCCTTGTAACCGAAAAAACAAATGAAATAAACATATCTCAAACGGCTACTTTAAATCTGATGGAAGATTTAAAGAAAGAGATTGACATACGAAGAAAATCGGAAGATGCACTCCGTGAAAGTGAAGCGCGCTTAACAAGAGCTGAATTAGCTTCAAAATCAGGAAACTGGGAATTAAATATTGACACTAAAATAGTGAATGCGTCAATAGGAGCAGCTGTTCTCTATGGCGTGAAGAAACACACATTAACACTTGATGAAATAAAAATATTTCCGCTTCATGAGTATCGTTCAATGCTTGATGAGAGGTTAAAAAATCTGATTGAGAAAAACGAACCCTATACTTATGAATTCAAAATAAAACAAGCTGGTACCGATAAAATTCTTGACATACATTCAGAAGCATTTTACGACCGTGAAAGTAAAATTGTATTTGGTGTAATTCAGGATGTTACTCAAGAAAAAGCAGCAAAAGACGGATTAAAAGTAAGTGAGGAAAAATACCGCAACATGTCAAATCTGTTGCCACAAGTAGTTTTTGAACTAGATTCGCAAGGAATAATTACATATGTAAACAAACAGGTTGAAACAATGTTTGGTTATGTAGAGGATGAAATGATTGGGAAGTCATCACTTATCTTACATCATCCTGAAGATGTAGAGAAAGTGATTAATGAATTGAGAGTTAGAATAAACGATGATCATTATAAAGGTAATGAGTACGAAATGATTCGGAAAGATAACACTACTTTTCCTGCATTAGTTTATACAGATATAATTTATATTGAAAACAAACCAAGCGGTTTCAGAGGGTTAGTGGTTGATATATCGGAACGAAAAAAATCTGAAGTACTACTACGCGAAAGCGAAGAAAAATTCCGGGAAATGGCAAATTTATTGCCTCAGGTTATTTTCGAAATTGACTTGGAAGGAACGATAAATTACGTAAACAGACAGGCCGAAACTCTTTTCGGTTATGAAATGAACGAATTGATTGGAACAAATTCGTTGATTGTACATGTACCTGAAGAAATTGAAAGAGTAAAAAATGGAATTGCAAATAAAATAGCCGGTATTTCAATTGATAACAAGGAATTCAGAATGGTTCGGAAAGATGGTTCTAAATTTCCTGCATTAGTCTTTATTAATCCTATTGTCAGAAATAACCAACCTGTTGGTGTAAGAGGTGTAATAGTGGATATTACGGAGCAAAAACTGGCTGAAGAAAAAATTGTTCGTACTGCCCGTATGTATTTACTGCAAAGTCAGATTAACCAAGCCATTGTGAAATCCAAAAACTTAGATGAATTGTTCCAGACAATATGTGATGTGGCTATTGAATATGGACAATTAAGAATGGGTTGGATAGGAATTTACGATGAAGTTCAAGATAGAATTATACCATTTAAAAATGCAGGTTATAACGAAGGATATATTGAAAATTTAATTATTACACCCGGTGAAAAAAAACCCGGAATTGGTCCAACTGGTTTGGCATTTCATGAAGGTAAGATGGTTTTTTGTAATGATATAGCTACTGATATGTTAATGGCCCCATGGAAAGACGAAGCATTGAAACGCGGGTACAATTCTTCATATGCTGCTCCGTTGTTCCGAAAAAATAAACCTTTTGGTTCGATAAATTTATATTCAGCTGAGGCAAACTTTTTCAGTGATGATGAACAAACTCTTTTACAAGATATAAGTAAAAATATCTCCTATGCAATTGATGCCATTGATTCTGAATCAGAACGTTTGCTGAATGCAGAAGCTCTTGAAGCCAGCGAAACAAAATACAGGGAATTGATGGACAATTCACCCGAAGGAATTACTATTTATGTGGATGCTAAGGTAGCTTATATAAACAAAGCCGCATTACGCATGATAGGGGCAACCAA
>Ga0209123_1000698_pt1 | contig 39711 bp, 36 predicted proteins | sample BarGraIncu00431A_FD_184500 | JGI IMG/M metagenome (GOLD analysis project Ga0209123, IMG submission 184500) | Arctic peat soil microbial communities from Barrow, Alaska, USA - Barrow Graham LP Incubations 004-31A (SPAdes) (version 2) | ecosystem: Environmental > Terrestrial > Soil > Wetlands >...
CTGCAGCTGCAGTCACGGTCGGATCAGAAGCGGGGGTAACGGATACTGACGGCGTGGGCGATGTACTGCCCGTAAGGTCAAGTGAATCATCTGAACGGGCATTCAGATCGGGAACGGTCGAGTCAATATTCAAAGGCGCCATTTCAGTTGATGTTGCGGGCGCCGCAGAAGTAATAGTATCATCCGATACGGAAGTTGTGACACGGGAACCGGTAAAAACAGATTCCGCACCCACTACACATACAACTATCAGGGAAAACAGAAGCACAGCTCCGATTATGGAACGAACGGCATCATTCTTCTTTTTGACAGTCTTTGATATTCCGATAAACTTCATAGTGTCCTTCCATCATACAATACATATGTACGCCAAACCTTGCTGCTAGATGCTTCCAACACAGAACTAGCTTCTGCAATTATAGCATATGACGGAATAAAAGCAAAGAAGGCTAGCTTTAAAGGCCTCCTTTGCTTGATTTGCGGTATAAATGCTCCACTTACCGGATGAAATCATGTCGTTTAATGAATGGATTCACCACATGGTTTTTGTTATTTTTTCCGGAGATAACTCAGAAGGTTCTCGTGCAGGGACAGTTTGTCTTTTCTCTGAAGACGCATGTGAGGAAATGCATTCAGGATACGATGCCGCGTTCGGCATCAACCATTACCATGGAGCCGTTTTTAAGCAGCCGCGTTGCATTCTCACAGGAGAGTACAGCAGGCACTTCAAGAGCAAGTGCGACGGTTGCTGCGTGACTTACCGGATCATCATCCTCAACTACCAAAGCCTTCGCCCTGCGGATAAGGGGCATCATAAGGTTATTGGTGTAAGGGGCAACAAGGATGATATCTTCTGACGTGGATATGGAAATATCCCCGAGATGTTCCGGATCGTGGACAATCAGAACGGTACCGGAAATCATGGACTGGACATTTTCTCCTCCGGGCTGGCCTTTGCCCTGTACGATGGAGTGACCGATAGACTGTACCTTAATCGTATTTGTCGTGCCGCTCATACCGACAGGAGTACCGCCGGTCATGACGATGATATCGCCGTCCGAAAGGAATCCGCAGTTCCTGGCTGCCTGGCTTCCGACTTCAAACATCTGATCCGTAGTCTGTATTTCCTCGACAAGGATCGGGTTGACGCCCCAGCACAAATTGAGCTGGCGCTGGATGCGGGGGAAAACAGTCGTCGCCACAATCGGGCAGGCCGGACGGAACCGGGAAACAAGACGTGCCGTACGTCCTGCATGAGTGATCGTGATGATCGCCTTGGCATTCAAGTCCATCGCCGTCGTACAAGTGGCGTGGCTGATTGCATTTGCGACGGAGGAAAGCATGGTGTAATGCGTATTCTGAAGGGCTTTCCAGTAATCAATGGAACTTTCGGTCATCCGGGCAATTTCGACCATCATCTGCAGCGCTTCAATAGGATATTTACCGGATGCTGTCTCGCCGGAAAGCATAACGGCACTTGTCCCGTCGAAAATGGCATTGGCAACATCGCTCACCTCTGCGCGGGTCGGGCGCGGATTGCGGATCATGGAGTCAAGCATCTGCGTCGCAGTAATACATACTTTGCCTGCAAAATGGCACTGCTGAATAAATCTCTTCTGAACGATCGGGACCTCTGCGGCCGGGATTTCAACGCCAAGGTCGCCGCGTGCGACCATAATGCCGTCGGTAACTTTAAGAATATCTTCGAAATTCAGGACGCCTTCACCGTTTTCGATTTTTGCAATAATATTGATGCCCATTGCATTATGGCGCTCAAGGATATGGCGTATTTCCTGGATGTCGCGCGGTTTTCTTACAAAAGAAGCAGCAATGAAGTCGATTTCATTCTCGATGCCGAAAACAATATCCTCTTCGTCCTTTTTGGTGAGGGCGGGAAGGTGAAGTTCGACTCCCGGGACATTAATGCTTTTCTTGTCGGATATCTGACCGCCGTTTTCGATACGGCAATAAATATCCTTACCCTTAACCTCCAGGACAATAAGCTCGATTAAGCCGTCATCGATCAGAATTTTGGTGTCCGTCTTAACGTCATCGGGAAGCTCCTTATATGTGACGGAGAATTCTTTCTCACTTCCGAGAATGTCTTCGCCGCGGATGATTACTGTCTCGCCTTCGGCCAGGATGGCTTTCCCGTCGGTGAAACTGCCCGTCCGGATCTCGGGGCCCTTTGTATCAAGCAGAAGGGCAATCGGCAGCTTGAGTTCTTCACGGATCCGTTTGACCCTGTCCATCCGCTGTTTGTGTTCTTCGTGGCTTCCGTGTGAAAAGTTGAACCGCGCGACATTCATTCCCTCAAGCATCAATTTGCGTATAATATCATCGGAATCCGCAGCAGGACCAAGTGTGCAGATAATTTTTGTTTTTCTCATGTACATATACACCTCTTTTCGCATTTTCAGGAGCCGCATCCCGGCATCCCTCGAAACATACTATTTTGTCAGGAAACCGTACATTTTCGGGAATACTAAAAAATACACCCGTTTTGTACGTTATTTATATTAACAATAACATGAAAGTTGTGACTCGTGAAGAAAGGATATCCAATCCGTGATTTTTTGCTGTATACCGTTGACATGCAAAGTAAAAAAATGCAGAATGCAAGGACGAAAAGAGGACTGTTATGAACTTTATTACTGTATTTCTTATAGCTGTCGGACTGGCAATGGATGCTTTTGCCGTATCTGTTTCGACAGGAATGTCCTGCTGTGACTTTAATTGGAGGCACAATCTGAAGATGAGCCTTCTGTTTGGAATTTTCCAGTGTGCCATGCCGATTGCAGGGTTTTTCGGTGCGACACATTTCCGCTCCTATATTGAGAATTTTGATCACTGGATCGCATTTGCACTTCTTCTTCTGATCGGCGGGAAAATGCTCTGGGAAGCGGTTATCCCACACGGCGAAAAGGAACTGCTTGAAAACGCACCTGCCTGCCCTGTTGAACCCGGCACAGCCGCAGTCCCGGATTTGTCATCAATAAGCGCAGGCCGCAAAGGCCTGATGGCCTCGGACCTTCTTACCGCAAGGCGGCTTCTCGTGCTTGCCGTGGCAACCTCCATTGATGCCCTGGCGGTCGGCGTGAGCATGGCTTTTCTTCAGGTTGATATATGGTGGCCATCCGTACTGATCGGCCTTGTGGCATTTGCTTTTTCATATGCCGGAGGAATAATCGGCCGCAGGATAGGACCTGTCCTCGGAAAAGTTGCTGAAATTGCCGGAGGCCTGATACTCATCGGAATCGGTGTGAAGATTTTATTGGACCATATTTATTTTTCATGAAAAGAATAAATTTTCAGTTTTTCGTATATATTGCTTAAAATTTTTCCTTTATATGCAGGAAAAATTGTCATCCCATTTGCAAAAAACCTTGCATTATTTCCGGGAAAGTACGGTATGCTATTTACATGAAGCATGTATGCATACCAAAGCCGGTTATACATCAAAGGGGTTGATGCCAATGTTTGTTCCTGGAAAATGGTGTGAAGAGATCCACGTCCGTGATTTTATCACCCGTAATTACACACCGTATGACGGTAATGACACTTTCCTGTGCCCCCCGACCGGGGATACCCTTTTGCTTTGGGCAAAGGTTACAGCATGGCGCGACAAAGAGATTTCCGCCGGAGGCGTGCTGGATATCGACACCGGTACGATTTCGACCATTTCTTCCCATAAGCCGGGATACATCGACAGGGACCTTGAAAAAATTGTCGGACTTCAGACGGATAGTCCGCTGACGCGCGCCATTATGCCTTTCGGAGGCATCCGCATGGTCCGAAGTTCACTTAAGGCTTACAACCGGGAGATGGATCCGCAGGTCGAACATGTTTTCAAATACCGTAAGACTCATAATGACGGTGTTTTTGATGTATATACACTTGAAATGCAGCGTGCCCGCCACGCCGGCCTTATTACCGGTCTTCCTGATTCCTACGGCCGCGGCCGTATCATCGGGGACTACAGGCGAGTGCCTTTATATGGCACGACTTTTCTGATCAACCAGAAAAGACAGGCGAAGAATAACTGCATTTCGGATGAGATAGATGCTGCGACGATTCAGCAGCGGGAAGAAATTTCCGAACAGATCAGGGCCCTTTATGAACTCACGAAAATGGCCCAGAGTTACGGGTTTGATATTTCCGTGCCGGCAACTAATCTGCAGGAAGCCGTCCAATGGCTCTATTTCGCATATTTGGGAGCGGTTAAGGAACAAAACGGTGCGGCCATGTCCCTGGGACGTGTATCGACTTTCCTGGATATCTATGCACAAAGGGACCTTGAAGACGGGACACTTACAGAAGAAGGCATACAGGAAATCGTCGATCACTTTATCATGAAGCTGCGTATGGTCCGGTTCCTGCGTACACCGGAATATGACGAGCTTTTTTCCGGGGATCCGACATGGGTTACTGAGTCCATCGGGGGAATCGGCCTCGACGGCCGTCATATGGTCACAAAAATGTCTTATCGCTTCCTTCACACGCTTCGAAACCTTGGACCTGCGCCAGAGCCCAACCTGACTGTTCTCTGGAGTACCAAGCTTCCTGCTGTATTCAAAAACTACTGTGCCGGCCTGTCGATTGAGACATCCTCCCTGCAATATGAGAATGATGATCTCATGCGCGAAAAATTCGGGGATGATTATGCGATCGCATGCTGCGTTTCCGCCATGCGGGTAGGGAAGCAGATGCAGTTCTTCGGTGCACGTGCGAATCTGGCCAAAGCGCTGCTGTATTCAATCAACGGCGGGCGGGATGAGAAATCAGGCGAACAGATCGGCCCGGTGAGGGAACCCCTGACAGGGGAATACCTTCACTATGACCAGGTACTCGCGCGGTTTGACGAGACGTGCGCATGGCTATGCAAGCTATACATCAATTCACTTAATATTATTCATTATATGCATGATAAATACTCTTATGAGAAGCTTGAAATGGCTCTTCATGACGAGAAGGTCCTCCGCACGATGGCATGCGGGATGGCCGGCCTGTCGGTTGTTGTCGATAGCCTGAGTGCCATTCTTTATGCCCGTGTCAAGCCTGTCAGAAATGAATCCGGATTGGCGACGGACTTTATCATTGAAGGTGAATACCCGGCTTTCGGCAATGACGACCAGCGCCCGGATAAGATTGCAGATATGGTTGTGCGCAAATTCATGACGGAACTTTCCCGTCATAAGACTTACCGTGACAGCAAGCCGACACTTTCCATCCTTACCATCACATCCAATGTTGTCTATGGCAAGAAAACGGGCTCCACCCCGGATGGCAGAAAAGCAGGGGAACCCTTCGCGCCCGGAGCCAATCCCATGCACGGACGGGACAGAAAAGGTGCGGTTGCCGCCATGCGCTCTGTAGCTCAAATTCCATATGATTACAGCGAAGACGGCATATCCTATACTTTCTCTATTCTTCCCGCTACGCTTGGAACGCTGATAACGGATCAGGAAGATAACCTCTCCGACCTGATGGACGGATATTTCAGTGACGGCGGCCATCATATGAATGTAAATGTCATCCAGCGCAAGGTCCTTCTTGACGCTATGGAGCATCCTGAGAAATACCCTCAGCTTACCATACGCGTTTCCGGTTATGCAGTGCACTTTATTCAGCTTACCCGCGAACAGCAGCTTGATGTTGTCCGCCGTACGGTCCATGCAAAAATGTAGCAGCATCAAAGGCAGGGTACATTCCGTCGAGACCCTGGGTGCATTGGATGGCCCGGGGCTTCGTTATGTCGTTTTTATGCAGGGATGCAGCCTGCGCTGCCAGTACTGCCATAATCCTGATACATGGGATCCTGCGGCCGGTACCGTGACAACGGTTGAAGAGCAGGTCACGGATATTCTGCGGTACCGGAATTACCTGAAGGGGGTGACTGTTTCCGGCGGGGAACCTCTCCTGCAGCCGGATTTTGTCGGTGCATTGTTCCGCGAGTGCCGCAGCCGGGCGAATCTTCACTGTGCCATTGATACATCGGGTGCGGTCCCTCTGGAAATGTGCCTGGGCGCAGTAAGTGAAGCGGATATGATCCTTTTGGATATGAAGGCCTTTGATGACGAGACAGCCCTGGAGCTTACCGGCACTGATACCCGAAATGCATGGATTCTTCTTGATTATTGCGAAAAGAACAGCAAAAAGATCTGGATTCGACATGTTTTAGTTCCGGGAAAGACCTTGTTTGATAGAAATGCCTCAGGTAAACTATTTGTCAGTGAGGAAGATTTCCTGAAAGCGAATCCACAGCTCACAGCAGGTGCCGCTATACTTTCGCGATATAGCTGTATTGAGAGGATCGAGCTTCTGCCTTTCCACAAAATGGGTGAGTACAAGTGGGAAGAGATGAAAATACCCTGCAGGCTGAAATCCACACAGGAGCCGGACGACATAGCTGTAGAATGGAGCAGGAAGCTATTTGCCAAATAAATAAACGTGAAACGAGGATAACATGCAGAATAAAAATGTGCTGGCCCATGGGCTGGCGCTGGTCACGATAATTATATGGGGAACCACATTTGTAGCCACCAAACTCCTTCTGGAATACTTCTCTGCGGTTGAGATTTTGTTCATGCGTTTTGTGCTCGGATATGCAGCACTTGCACTAGCTTCGGTTCCGGAACGGATCAGGCAGAAAAAACAGCCTGTCCGCTCGGTCAGGCAGGAAATCTATTTTGCTGCGGCCGGACTTACCGGTGTTACATTCTACTTTCTTCTGGAAAATATAGCGCTGACATATTCAACGGCATCAAATGTCGGTATTATCGTCGCGATTGCGCCGATATTTGCCGCGCTTTTTGCAAGTCTTTTTCTGGAGGGGGAAAAGATATCCGTCCGTTTTTTACTTGGCTTTGTTGTTGCCGTCTCAGGGATTGCCCTTGTCTCACTTAACGGTAATTTTCTCCTTAAGCTCAACCCGCTCGGGGATGTCCTCGCAGCGCTTGCCGCGCTCGTGTGGGCCGCCTATTCGGTGCTTCAGAAGAAAATCCAGGCTTTTGGATATTCTGTGATCGTTCTTACACGTAAGACTTTTTTCTATGGGCTTCTTTTTATGATTCCCGCCATTGCCATTATGGGATTTCATCCGGATATGCAGGCATTTTCAGATCCGAAAGTCATCCTTCCGTTTATTTACCTGGGACTTGGTGCCTCTGCTGTCTGCTTTGCAACGTGGAATTTTGCACTCCATGTACTGGGAGCCATGAAGACATCGGCGTATATTTACCTGGTTCCATTTGTAGACATTCTTTTTGCTTCGTGGATACTTAAAGAGAAAATTACCTGGGTTGCTATAGCCGGTACGATTCTCATTCTAAGCGGACTGTACCTGTCTGAGCGGCGCTCGCGAAAAACCCGCTCGGAAGTTTATGCCGGTGTTCAGACAGCATCTGCGGAATCGGGAAATACAGCGGATTTAGAGACTTTGCCGGATCAGGAATAGCACTTAGTGACATAATCGGAGACTAACTTGGAGACTTGACCGATTACTGCCTGGCCGCTTGCATCGCTTCCGCATTCCGTCATGACACAAAGGACATAATCTTCCTGGGCAAATACAATACCGATATCGTTATTGGCACCATAAGCCGGATTGAAACCGACTTTATGGGCAACCTTGTAACTGGTCGGGACGCCGGCCGGGATACCCCATGTATATTCAGTCGTGCAAAGATCTGTCATCAGCTTTTCATAGGCTGTAGGTGTGGCTTTATAAAGTGTATACAAGTTTTTTGCATACATGGCAAGATCGGTAGCGGAGGTCCGCTGCTTTCCGGTCTGTGTTTTTCCTGCGTAGTCGGTATAGGAGGCAGCAACACGATAGTTGACGACGGCGCTTATCGGCACCATGTAGGTCTCGTTAACCGCATCAATTCCCCCGAGTTTGCGCAGGATCATATTTGTAGCGCAGTTGTCACTTATTGTGACCGATAGCTTTGAGAGTGCGCTCAGTGTGTATTTTGTTCCGTTGGGGGTCGTCTGGATCGTACCGGTACCGGTCTCCAGGTCACCCTCAGGATAAGGACTGGCATTGTAAGCCATTTCTTCATCCATCGACAAGGCTCCTTCTGCAGCTTTTTTGTACAAATATGTGTTGTAGGCAATTTTAATGGAGGACGCGGATACCATCGGATCCGTTTGCTTGTATCCGAGAGTCTCATTATTATTTAAATTGAGGTAATAGACGCTATACCGTCCCTTCTGGGCATCCAAAAGGGTTTTAACGGATGTGGACAGGGCGGCCAGCGCAGCAGTGCGATCCGCTGCGGTAATTGTCTGTGCGGAAGAGCCGGCAGCAGGGGTTGCGGTCGGTGTGCCGGGGACAGAAGTAACCGCGGCTGAACCGGCCGGCGTGGGGGAACCTGATTCTTCGGAACCTGTCGGTACGGGAGTAATCTGACCATTCTGCACGGAGGATGTCTGGACGGATGAGACCGGAAGTTTGCGGTCCTGCATATTTTTGATGAGAATCACACAAGCCGTCACGGAGAGTACACATATCGTAAGGCACAGTCCTACTATGATTTTTCTCTGATTATTCGTATTTCTTTTCCTGGATCCGTATATATTGGAAAAATTATCTTGTTTCATGTTTGTACAAATCGTGCGGCAAGCCGCCGATCCTTTCCTTTTTTATGTCTCCGGAACCCCCAAAGGTACGGAAGAGCATCTAAAGAATTATACAACGGGAAGCGGACAGATTAAAGTAAATAAGATAAAACACGGTAAAATTCGTTTTTGGGACGGCTGTCCTGGTCGGGTAAAGTCAGGCATCCGGATCATCAGGGAAACGTCAGCGGTTTGATGCGGGAACGGGATACCGTTCGTGTGTTTTTTGTTTGAATTGTTCAATAAATGTGATAAGATCATCGTACAAATAACTCAATATTTCGTGTTGAATTCAAGCATGTTTGAGAGGGCCGAATTGGGGGAGGGATATCTTATGAACTGTAAAAACTGCGGTGAGCCACTGTCTGAGAATTCTAAGTTCTGCGCAACTTGCGGAACTCCTGTTCAGAATATACCTGTTGTAACCACAGAAGCCGTACAGTCCCCTGCCCCTGCAGCCGCTGAGCCGGTCATCGTTCCGGCCGCCCCTTCACAGATCGTATCACCTTCTTCACCTCCTCCTGTAATAATGAATGCACCACCCGCAGCGGGGCCTGCTCCGGCATCAGACAGGAAGAAGAAATCCAGGGGAAAGCCGATTCTGATTGCATTGATTTCCGTTGTTATCCTGGCGGTCGCAGCGGCCGGCATTTATATCATAATCGGCAGGCTCTCAGGGACCGGATCCGGAGGCGCCTACCCGCAGATGACACCGCTTCTTATCGTCAGCGGGGAAGACGAAGTTCAGGTTTACAGTGGGGATAAGAAGCCCGTTACTGTTGACGGTCTTATGTCTTCGACAAAGTATTCGATGGATGGGAAAAAAGTTGCCCTGACCGTGGATGCAGATGATGCCGGACTTGCCGACCTGTGGTATTGTGACGGAAAAAAGGCAGTAAGCGTTGATGACAGTGTGTACTCTTTCACGCTTTCCGACTCGGGCAGCAAAATTGCTTACCTGAAGGATTATGATTATGAGACACAGTCCGGTAATCTTTATGTTTATGATGTTCAGACTAAGAAGTCAACAGAAGTTGTCCAGGAAGCATATCCGTCGTTCACGCTTTCACCTGACGGAAAGTCTGTTGCGTATGCTGCGGATGTTTCAGTCGATGATTATGGAGTCGTGGACAGCTTTAACGGGTATGTGACTGTCAACGGCGGGAAAGCACAGAAATTAGGAGAGAATCAATTTGCTTTTGCACTCACCGACAACGGGACATATATATATTATATTGAAGTAAGTATTGATTCCCCTGATACGGGGGTTTTATATATTCGTCACGGAAAGGCGGATGACAAGCTTGGAAGTGCCGATCTTCAAAATAGTATATATTTCAACAAAGACTACACGGAAATGATGTTTGTTAAGAGCGGTTCCACTTACATTTGTGTTGACGGCAAAGACAAAGTGAAAGTATCAGGTTCCGCGCTGCAGACCGTTTATACACCGGCAGCGGCACAGTATACCTGGAACGGGTTTATGTATATGTATACCGTTACCCGGAATATCAGCAGCCTCTCTGACCAACTTCTTACAGTAACGGACACGGACACGAATACGACATCCCTTTCCTATTTAAAGAAAGACCTGAAAGCAGAGGACATAGATGAACTAAGTACGGACTTCTATCCGGACGTGACTCTTTCTGTGGATGGAAAAGCACTGCGTTATATTAATGACTCCGGTAAAATTCTTTATTACAAGTCGTATCGCGACCTGAAGACAGATCCGGAAAAAATCGACTCGGATCAGGATGTCCTCAACTTTATTGTTATGCCTGACGAGTCGACCGTATATTATATCGACACGGACCAGACGCTTTGGGCGCAGCGCGGTAAAAGTGCAGCTGAGGAAATTGCCAGCGATGTGGAGACATATTCCCTTTACGCGTCCAATGACGGAAAAGGAATCTATTATATTGCCGACTTTACGGAAGCGGATGAAGGCCTCGGCGGAGGCGTGCTCAATTATGTGAATAATGCGGCTAAAGCCAAATCAGTTGAGATTGCAGATGGTGTCTATAGTGTAGCCGTCTCGAAATACGGCACAGTATATTATGTTTATGACCACACCGGAGATGATACATATTCGAACTTCGGTGAAGCATTTTTCAGCCAGAACGACAAGGATTTCAAGAACATCATGGATAATGCGGAAATCAGCTGATACAGCCATTCAAATGATTTAACCCGGTGCATTCACCGGTAGCTGTACAGAGCAATTCAAATCACGAATCCCCCGGATCCAGGCGGAATATTTCGCAGGAGAAGGGGGATTTTCCGGTGATTTGCTTTTACCGCCAGTTTTGCTACAATCTGTATGTAAAAAAGAGCTGGTAAATCTGATGCCGGATCAGTTTGGAATTATATATATAAACAAGGAGTAACAAAATGAATCAATTTGAGAATGTAACAATCGTAAAAAAAGCAAATATCTACTTTGAAGGTAAGGTTACAAGCAGGACGGTTATCTTTGCAGACGGCACAAAAAGGACATTAGGAATCATCATGCCCGGTGAATATGAATTCGGAACAATTGATAAAGAAATAATGGAGGTTCTTGCAGGAACACTTGGTGTTCTTCTGAACGGCCACCCGGTTTGGGTGTCGTATGAAGCCGGACAAAGCTTTGAAGTGCCTGCAAATTCATCCTTCAGAGTTGCTGCAGAAGTGGTGTCGGATTATTGCTGTTCCTATGTGAAAGAATGATTGACTGCAGAAGATTCGACGGAGGTAAATTTGTGACCAAATTTCTGATACTCACTTCAAGGAAACGTATGGAAGCATACGCAGATTTCACTAAATTTCCAAAGGACTGGGAATTTGTATATGTATGTTACGGCTACTCAGATGAGGATGTACTGGCAGCCGGCAGGGATGCCGTATTCATATTAGTCGACGCTGTTTGCCCTGTCAGCAGGTACGTCATCGAAAATATGCCGAACCTGAAGCTCATTCACTCCGAAGGTGTCGGATATAACCAGATAGACACTGCGGCCGCCAGTGAACGCGGCATATTCGTTTGCAATAATGCAGGTGTTAACGGTGCTGCTGTCGCAGAACATGCAATCATGCTTATGCTGGCGCTTCTCCGGCGCCTTCCTGAAGGCGATCATATGGTTAGAATCGGTAAATAGGCCGAGGCTAAAGGCGCATTTATCCTCGAGGGAATACATGAGCTCGGAGCCTGCCGGGTCGGCCTTATCGGCTTTGGGAGTATTGGCAGGGAGACTGCCAAACGGCTGTCTGCATTCGGCTGCCAGGTATATTATTACAGCCGCAGCCGTCTGCGGGAAGATGAGGAATCGCAGTACGATGTACAATACTGTCCGCTTGAGGATCTGATTCAAAAGAGCGATATTATCAGCCTGCATCTTCCGGTTACACCGGACACGATCGGATTTGTTGACGGCAAATTTCTTGCAGGAATGAAATACTCAGCTATTTTGATTAATACGGCAAGAGGGGAGATTGTTGATCAGGCAGCACTTGCCAAAGCCCTTTCTGAAGGCTCCATCGCCGGAGCCGGTATTGATACACTTTACCCTGAACCGGTAACATTGGACAATCCGCTGCTGAATCTTCCCGATGAAATGAAATACAGAATTATATTCTCCCCGCATGTTGCCGGGACAACACATGAGGTCTTTTGCAGGATACATGAGAATGTCTGGAATAATTTCCAGGCCTTTAACGAGGGGAAAAGGCCCGGAAACATCGTAAATGATGTATAATTAGACGGTATATTTCAATAAATTAAGTATTACTCAAGTACAATTTTTAATTCAGGATAGTAGACTCTGAAAAGAAACGGATAAATAGTAAGAATCGAGAAATAAAAGAACGGCAAAATTGAATGAATTCCAAATTGTGCATTGATAAATCCGGTACCCGCGTTAAAATGGAATCAAACCAATATTGAATTTATTTTAATATTGGATAATAAGCATCCAGGGGGATCTGATACATGAAAAAAGCAATGTTCTTTCTTTTGTATTTTTTAAGTCCCATACTTCCGATAGCTGCCATTTATCTGTCCAAACCAAAGTATTATGGAACCGGCAGTGTACTTATACCTATGATACTTGGCGCAACGGCATATACCTGGTTATGCGCACAGCTGATTATCAGTGCCCGGCCCAGACTGATTGAGTCGGTATTCGGACTTGACAGGATTTACCGCTTCCATAGCCTGATGCCCGTCATCGCAATCGCTGCTGCATTTGCACACAAACTCCTTAAAGGCGAAGCCTTTGAAGAGAGTTTAAAGACACAGCTTGGGGATGCTGCTATTATCATTTTCATAATTGCATCGGTTCTCGGACTCGTTTTTCTGATAGAGACTCTTGTACAGAAGTTCAAGCCCCTGATGTACGCACGTGTTTTTGCTATAAGGGTATATATCGGTCAATACAACATCCAGAAAATCCTGCACAATGTGACGGTTGCCGCTGTGATACTCATCTTTATACATGTAATGCTAAGTTACTCAGCTAAAAATCAATTTGTTATGATCGTCTATATTGCCTATTTTGCCGCTGCGATGGGATTCTACCTGTATCATAAAGTCATTATGAGGTACTTCCTGAGCCGTAAATTCATCGTCGAGAAGGTTGTCGAAGACTCGCCGTCTATGCGGACACTGACCTTACGCCCGGAGAACGGAAAAGTATTCAGGTACCTGCCCGGACAATTCGGCTTTATCCGTATTCATGGAGACAAAATCAGCGGGGAAGAGCACCCGTTCTCTTTAACATCGGAACCGACAAACAAAGAAACCATTTCAATGACCATTAAAAACCTTGGTGACTGGACGGCGGATGTTCTTCGCGTCACACCCGGGAGCAAGGCACGTGTTACGGCCCCGTACGGCAGATTCAGCCCGCTCCTTTATAAGTCGGACAAAACAGTAGTACTGATTGCGGGCGGAGTCGGCATCACACCCATGCTGAGTATTCTCAGGTACTTTTACAGGAATGACAAAAATCGTAAAGTGATGCTCTTCTGGGGGGTTAACAGCAGAAGCGAGCTTATCTATCAGGATGAATTTGCAGAATTCCAGCGTGAAATGAAGGGACTCACTATTACTCCCGTCATTGCAAGGGAAGCTGATTATGAAGGTGAAAAGGGATATATTTCGCATGAATTACTGGAAAGGATTATGAATGACAGCGGATGCACAATGTACGATGCGCAATACTATATTTGCGGACCGTCTGTAATGCAGACATTAGTGATTAAAGGACTTCGGTCTAAAGGGATCAGCAGGAAACACATCCACTTTGAGAGTTTTTCGCTTTAAATACAAACCCTAAAGAAAGGTGTATATTATGAAAAAAATAACATTGATACTACTTTCACTTATCCTCGTTACAGGTATGATCGGCTTAGCCGGATGTGCCTCCTCTTCCGGCACAACGACAACAGCAGCAGCCGGCACAACTTCCGCTACAAAAGCGGGTGCCACCACTGCAGCCGGAGCAACCACCAAAGCAGGGGCAACAACAGCAGCAGGAGCAACAACTACAGCCGCAACAGGAAAGGTTTTTACACTTGCTGAACTGAAAACATTTGACGGGCAGAACGGAAATCCGGCATATGTTGCTGTAAGCGGTACCGTATATGATGTGACGAACGTCAAAGGATGGAGCAACGGACAACACCAGTCACATTTGGCCGGTCAGGACCTGACATCAGTAATTGATTCCGCACCGCACGGTACTTCGATCCTGAGCGGTCTTACGGTTGTCGGAACACTTGCACCCTGAGGACATTTGTTTGAATATAGATAATTAGCAATTCCATATAGATTTCATTGCGAACAATAAGCAGATCGGCCTGAAATGTAATGCACTTGAACGGCATACATTTCAGGCCGATCTGCTTGTTATAACGAATTGTTCTGATATCCTGCAAATTGCACAGAATTGGCATAACAAATTATCTTTTCTTTGTTGACATATACGAACATTACCAGTAAAATTTTTTCAGTGTTATGAAAAAATCCGCAAGAATGCGGGATATCAAGGAGGATATTATGGCACAGTCAACTGAAAAGGTCACAGGTTATTTACCGGACGAGACCCCTTCAATCGGTAAGCTGCTAGTTTTTGCTTTTCAGCAAATTTTAGTCATGTTTCCGGCTACCGTAACCGTCGCGCTTCTGACAGGTTTTCATGTCTCAACTACGATCTTTGCGAGTGGTTTAGCTACAATTTGCTTTCTTCTTATCACAAGAGGGAAAATTCCCCTCTACTACGGATCGAGCTTCTCATACATTGCAGCTATTCTCAGCATTACAGGGGTCGAGAAGTTTCAGCTTGGCGTAGCCTCGGATGCCCTGATTTCACAGGCGCAGTTCGGAATCATTATGTCCGGATTAGTCTCTATCGCCGCCGGAATTATTGTCACCCGATTCGGCATGGATGTAATTGAAAAGGTTCTTCCTGCGACCGTAACAGGTTCAATTGCAATGGTTATCGGTATCACACTGGCAGGCACCGCCGTCAAATATGCGGCCGGTTACAGCGATGCCACAAATTCCTTCAATACAATTGCATGGATTCCGGCCATTGTAACACTTCTGGCCACAATCATATTTTCTGTATACCTTAAAGGCGTGTGGGGACAGCTTCCGATCCTTTTCGGGATCCTTTTGGGGTATCTTGTCGCGATTCCCCTGGGCCTTGTAGATTTCAGCGGGATCTGGACAGGCGCTTCCAATATAGTAACGGCACCTCATTTCACATTGCCGACCCCGAATTGGTTTGCAGTCGCTGCGATCATGCCGATCGCCATTGCAACCATCCCTGAGTCGACAGCCCATCTGTTCCAGCTCGATATCTATGTAAATGATCTTGCCAGGAAAAAGGGTAAAAAAGAATATAAGATCGCCAATAAGCTTGGAATCAACCTTATCGGTGACGGTATAGGCGATATAGTGGCTTCTTTGTTCGGCGGTCCTGCAGGAACAAACTACGGCGAGAATCTTTCCACCATGGCAATCACTAAGAATTTCTCGGTAAAGGTTCTTGGTGCTGCCGCTGTTATGGCGATGGGAATGTCATTTCTTGCACCGATTTCAAATGCAATCCGCTCGGTACCTTCATCTGTAATCAACGGAGCCTGCATTTTTCTTTTCGGTGTAATAGGTGCACAGGGTATCGCGATCATGATCAACAAAAAAGTCGATATGTTCGACGCCAGGAACCTTGCCGTCATTTCCTCGATCCTTGTCATCGGAATCGGCGGAAGCTATGCGTTTGCCAATGGAATGATTCCTTTCTTCGGACAGAATCTTCCGGCTATTGCAACAGCTGCTGTAGTAGGTATCTTCCTGAATCTTATCCTCTCTATCGGCCGTAAAAAGCCTGAAGCGGAGAAGACCGCCGCATGATTCATTTGTTGATTTGCCTGTACAGGCAGCATGGGGATCATTGAATTGTCAATAAATAAAGCCGCCCTCAGCAGTCAATCTGAAAGCTGAGGGCGGTCTTTTTATGCTTGCCCGACGGATAGATTTAACCTTCTTTGCTTATGACATACAGGCTGGAACCGAAATCACCGAGAAGCCTAGTCCGGGTATTGTAATTGCTTCCGATAAACTGGTTGTTAAGCTTAACGCCGGAAGAAAGCAGATCCCCCCTGCCTTCATATTCTTCCACACAGTCCGTCAGTGTGTAGAACTTGTCTAACATACGGATAAGAAAGCCCTCCGGATGGATATGAAAGGGAAGGATATGATTGATGAGTCCTCCGAACTGCTTTACATACAGCGGCTGGGGACGGGTGCGGATCGAGTATCGGGTATTTGAATCAAGTCCGGTAAGCGGAAGAATATTTAATCCTTCACTGGCAGCAGACTGCGTCTGAAAAAAACCTGCGACGGCTTCGTGCCCGTCAGCAGCGACTGTCTCCCAATGATGTTTGTTGGCACGCAGTGCATCCAGCCTGTAAAAGTGTCCGAACTGCATTGTCTTTCTGTGCTCCTTATAAAAAGCAATCTGATCCCTGACTTCACGCTTTTCCATCCGGGAAAGATATTTGAGATCCAGTTCATAACCGAGGCACCCGAAGCTTGCAACATTGAAACGGGTCGACAGCGGTGTGGAGCGGAGTGTCTGCTGATGCGGAGCGGTTGATACATGTGCACCCATAGATGACAGGGGATACAGGTACGAAAGACCTTTTTGGATCTCAAGGCGCTCTGCGGAGTCGGTGTCGTCGGATGCCCAGATCTGCGGTGAAAAGCACAGCATGCCCAGATCAAACCGGTTGCCTCCGCTTGAGCAGCTCTCCAGAAGGATCTGCGGCTGGTCTTTGAAAATGCGGTTCAGGATATCATAGAGCCCGATCATGTAGCGATGGAAGAACTCTCCCTGGTTTTTGATGCAGGCCGAGTACATATCGCTCATATGGCGGTTCATATCCCACTTGACATAGGTGATGTCTGCCGTGGTCAGGATGCCCCTCACAGACTCAACAATGTAATCCCGCACCTTCGGATTGCAAAGGTCCAGGACGAGCTGATTACGGCCCAGGGAAGGCTCGCGGCCGGGAATACAGACGGCATATTCCGGATGTGCACGGTATAAATCACTGTCAGGATTTACCATTTCCGGCTCGAACCAAAGGCCGAACTGCATACCGAGCCGATTGATTTTTTTCGCAAATGCAGGAAGACCGCCCGGTAGTTTTTTCCTGTTGACGGTATAGTCGCCAAGACCTGCAGTGTCACTGTTTCTTTGGCCGAACCAGCCGTCGTCGAGGACAAAAAGTTCGACTCCCAGTCGACGTGCCTGTCTTGCCAGATGAAGAAGTTTATTCTGTGTAAATGAGAAGACTACGGCTTCCCAGGTATTCAGAAGGACAGGGCGTTCCTTGCCTTTCCAGTCACCACGTACAATATGTTCGTTAATAAAGTCGTGAAAATGTCCGCTCATACCGTTATATCCCTGATCACTGAAAGTCATGATGGCTTCAGGGGATTCGAAGCGCTCCCCCTTTGCAAGCGGCCATTCGAAACAGTGGGGATTGATGCCGGTCATTACGCGTACCAGATCCTGATTGCTCAGCTCTATGCCTTCATAATGATTGCCGCTGTAGACCAGATTGAAGCCGTATACACGCCCGTAACTCTCCGAGGAGCCTTGTTCAGCAAGAAGGAATCCGGGATTATGGCGGTTGCTTGAAGCTCCGGTCGTACTTTCGCTGACAAAAAGTCCATACTGCAGTGCCCGGTCCTGCCTGTGGGCTTCCTTGATCCAGCCGCCATGAAATGTAACAAGCGAATAATTGCGGTTGGGGATGTCAATCATCATGCTCATCAGGCTTCTTATCACAAGCGGTTTCTCGTTGTGATTTTCAAGGACAACACGGCGTGCAATGACATCAGTCTTCGGGAAGACTGTGTAATACATGAGAAGTGTGATTTCGCCCGGTGAGTCCGCCAGCGTGATTTCCAAAGTCTGGCAATCTGCAGGATCCCCATAGGAAGAGGGAAGTGTCGTCATCGGGATACACCCGTTAACGATCCGGTGATTTACATATTTAAAATCCGTCACAAAAGAACCGTCCGGCATACGGATTTCACATGGGGAGTGCCGGAAATCACCTTTTCCAATACCTGACCATTCGAGTGAAAGCGTGTCGAGGGAGTAGATCGGATCTGTTGATTCATAGGCGACCGTGCTTCCGGTTACAGCTGTGTGTTTCAGAAGAGCCGCATCAAGTGACTGCTCCATCAGGAACTCACCGTAATGAATCGTCTCAAGGTGACCGAATTCAGTCACCCGAAATAAATAACTTGTGTTTTGGGTATCAAGTCGAAATATGTTGTCCTTATTTGAAATCATCCTTTCACCTCGGTTTTCAAAATGATTGCTTCATATGGAGTCAGGATTCCGTCATATACAGTTCGCTCTGAACTTGCGATAAGGATGGTGCCGGAACCATGAACAGCTTGACTCTTTGGTGAAAAACTCAACAGAACAGTCAGTCTCTCACCCTGGTATTCGCGCTCGAAGGAGAAAAGACGGTTTGTCATCCGGAGAGCACGAAACGAACCGTATTTGAGTGTGTCGTTTTGTGAGCGCAAGGCAATCATACTGCGGTAGAAATTCCGGATGGACGACGGATCTTTCTTTTGATCTTCGACATTGATACGCGAATAATTATGATTGACGCCTAACCAGGGCGTTCCCGTAGTAAACCCGGCATGTTCGGAACGGCTCCACTGCATCGGTGTACGTGCATTATCGCGGCTTGTACGGCAAATGAGTTTCCAGCAGATTTTCTTTGGGATATGGTATCTCCGAAGAAGACGGTATACGTTCCTGGACTCAATGTCCTGGATTTCCTCCGTCGTCTTGAAATCGAAATTGGTCATTCCGATCTCCTGGCCCTGATAAATATAAGGTGTACCGCGAATGGAAAGCAGATAGACAGCCAGCATTTTGGCTGATTCCTTCCAGTAGGCTTTATCATTTCCAAAACATGATACACTTCTTGGCTGATCGTGATTTTCCAGGTAGTTGGCGTTCCAGGCAAGCTCGTTCTGCCATTTTGATATAACTTTTGCAAAGCGGCCGGCGCGGAATCTGTGTTTGAACCATTTGACAAAGTACTGATCAGTCTCCATATGTTCGAAGGAGAAAACCATATCGAGTTCGCTGCGGCTTTTGTCACATAAGTCGAAAGCCATTTTGGGAGTGACAAAAACCGTCTCTCCTACGGCAAAGCAGTCATAATGATTCAGCACATCACTGCGGAGGCGACGAAGGATCTCATGCGTACCGCCCCTCGAAATATAGTGCTCACTGCCGGTAAGTATCAGTTTCCTTTCCCCGTCGTCAAGGGATGCCTTGTAAAGAATATTGATAACATCGCATCGAAAACCGCTGATTCCTTTATCGAGCCAGAAACGCATGATATTCTCAACTTCGCGTAAGACTTCAGGGTTGCGGTAGTTAAGATCCGGCTGTTTCCTGGAAAACAGATGCAGGTAATATTCTGCGCTCCGGTCATCATATTCCCAGCATTTTTCCGCGAAAAAGCTGGTCCAGTTATTCGGGGGGCCGCCGTTCTCTGCCGGTTTCCAGATGTAATAATTGCGGTAGGGACTCTTCGGGTCACGGCTCTTCTGAAACCACTCATGTTCATCCGAGGTGTGATTTATTACCAGATCCATAATAATCCGGATATCGAATCTTCCGGCTTCGGAAATAAGGCGATCCATATCTGCCATTGTTCCGAAGGCAGGCTGGATATTGCGGTAATCACTTATATCATACCCGTTGTCGTCATCGGGTGAAGAATAGACAGGGGAGAGCCAGAGAATACCGACTCCCAATTCCTTGAGATCGGGCAAACGGGAAATAATTCCAGGGATATCACCTATACCGTCGCCGTCGGTATCCTGGAAACTTCTGGGGTAAATCTGATAAACGACTCGATCCTGCCACCAGTCCGACATCCGAACCACCTCCGCTGATACGTTTGAATTGTTTAAAATATTACTTTATATTTTACGCTCTCAGGTGGGAAGCGTAAAGTGGGAGACCGGTCAAATAAGCCGGGCAAAAAACTGGAATATTTCCCTTTACGGTTTTGCCGGCATAATATCGCGCCGGTAACGGATTGAATCCATGAATCCGGTTACCTCAGCAGGAATTTTCCGGATTTGTGCAGATTTGTGCGTTTTATCTATTGTGTTTGTCTCGTCTAACTTATATGATTATATAAGAATTAGTCTCGTCTAACATTCTCGGATGAAATGAGAGAATATGGTGAGGCAATATACCGGCAAGAATAGAAGACGCATGTGAAGCGACAAAAAGACAGGAGATACAATTATGACACTGAGTGAATTGGGGATTGGCAACAAGGCTACAATACTTGCAGTGAATGGACAAGGTGCCCTTCGTGACAGACTTCTGGACATGGGACTGACACCCCGTACGACAGTGATGATTAGAAAGACCGCTCCCATGGGAGATCCAATAGAGTTATGCCTTCGAAGTTATGAACTTACCCTGCGGATGGACGACGCCAGGAATATTGAAGTTGAGAGGGTGGACTAAGAGATGATTTTTGCTTTGGCCGGCAATCAGAATTCCGGAAAGACAACACTATTTAATCAATTGACGGGGTCAAACCAGCATGTAGGCAATTTCCCCGGTGTTACAGTTGAGCGAAAAGAAGGTATGCTTCGCGGCCGCAAAGACATAACAGTTGTAGATCTTCCGGGTATATACTCCCTTTCACCCTATTCCAGTGAGGAAATCGTAACACGCGACTATATCACAAAAGAGCGCCCTGACGGTATTATCAATATTGTTGATGCCAGTAACATCGAACGCAACCTGTATTTGACGCTGCAGCTCATTTCCCTCAATATACCCATGGTTATTGCCCTGAATATGATGGACGAGGTCAGGGCTAACGGCGGAACAATACGGATAGAACAGATGGAAGCGGAACTCGGTGTTCCTGTTATACCCATTTCAGCCAGTAAAAATGAAGGCATCGAAGAACTCATTGACCGGGCCCTGCGGACTGCACAGGAGAAACGGCTGCCTTTGCGTCTTGATTTTTGCAGCGGACCGGTTCACCGTACTATTCACGCAATTACCCATATGGTTGAGGACCATGCGGACCGGATTGGTGTTTCCGCACGTTTTGCGGCAACAAAAATTGCAGAGGGAGATCAGCCGATAGTAGTGGAACTGAAGCTCTCTGAGAACGAAATTGAGACGATTGAACACACCGTAAAAGAGATGGAGACCGAACTGGACACGGATAGGAAAGCAGCTATTGCCGATATGCGGTATTCGTTTATTGACAAACTGATTACAGATACGGTTGTAAAACCTGAAGTCAGCAGACAGCATCAGCGGAGTATCAATATTGACAATATCCTGACTAATAAATTTCTGGCAATTCCGATTTTCCTGGGAATTATGGCACTCGTTTTCTGGCTTACCTTTGGCGTCATAGGAAGCTTTATGAGCAGTCTCCTTGGAAGCGGCATTTCGGTTCTAGGTGATGCTGTCAAGTCAGGACTGACATCGGCCGCTGTGAATCCTGTTGTCATTTCACTCGTAATTGACGGCGTATTTGCAGGGGTCGGAAGTGTGCTTTCCTTTGTTCCGACAATCATTGTGCTTTTCTTTTTTCTATCCCTTTTGGAAGACAGCGGATATATGGCACGCGTTGCTTTCGTTATGGATAAACTCCTGAGAAAAATCGGCCTTTCCGGAAGAAGCTTTGTACCTATGCTTATTGGATTCGGGTGTACAGTTCCTGCCGTAATGTCGGCCCGCACACTTTCAAGTGAACGCGACCGGAAAATGACTATCCTGCTTGTGCCCTTCATGAGCTGCAGTGCCAAACTGCCTATATACGGAATTTTCAGTATGGCATTTTTCCCTCACCACACGGCGCTGGTGATGATCTCCCTCTATGTAATGGGTATGGCCGCGGCTATCATTACCGGCCTGGTTCTTAAGACAACTGCTTTCAAAGGTAAGCCGGTCCCGTTTGTAATGGAGCTCCCGAATTACCGTTTACCGGGGTTGAAGACCGTAGTTCTGCTGCTGTGGCAAAGAACAAAGGACTTTCTGACCCGTGCTTTTACCGTAATCTTTATTGCATCCCTTGTTATATGGTTCCTGCAGACCTTCAATATCCGTTTGAATGTTGTAGCTGACAGTGCCGACAGTATGCTGGCTTCGATAGGGCGGTTTATTGCACCGGTCTTCGCACCGCTCGGTTTTGCAGACTGGCGGGCATCCACGGCACTTTTGACGGGATTTGCAGCAAAAGAGGCTGTCATCAGCACATTGGCCGTCCTGACAGGAGCAAGCACAGCTGTTCTTCCTTCTGCGCTGACTGCGGTCTTTACACCCCTTGCAGCATTTTCATTTCTTGTATTTACGCTGCTATATACACCGTGTGTTGCGGCAATCAGTGCAATCAGCCGCGAAATGAACAACCGGTGGATCGCTGCGGGCATGGTGGTTTACCAGTCGGCCATTGCCTGGATTGTGGCTTTTATCGTATACCGGATCGGCGTCCTGTTTATTTGATTTGCAGTACGTCCTCAACAAAAACTTTTGCTATTACCGGGTCATATTGTTTGCCGGCACACCGCATTATTTCTTCGGCTGCTTTTTGGGTACTCCAGGTTTCCCGATATGTGCGCTCGCTTGTCATTGCGTCGTAACTGTCGGCTATGCATATGATGCGTGCGAATTTCGGGATTTCTTCGCCTTTTAAACCTTTGGGATAACCGGATCCGTCCCATTTTTCATGATGGGACAGGATTGCCTCGGCGACCTCAGAGATCTCATACGAGGACCTGATTATCCGACAGCCGATCTCAGGATGCTGTTTGACTGCATCAAATTCGAGTTCCGATAGTATGCCGGGCTTGTTCAGGATACTTTCCTCAATGGCAATTTTGCCGATATCATGAAGAAAGCCGACCAAATTCAGAGTGCTGACATCAATATCACTCAAATGCAGTGCAACGCCGATTTTGCGGCAGATCTCACCGACTCGCTTGGAATGTGCTTCTTCCCGGGGGTTTTTCTCGTGAAGGGTATTCATAATTGTCTTAATAGTATGGCTTCTCATACTCTTACTTTCGATGATTTTGTTCTTATACATAAAATCTTCGGCGTTCTTAATAATCACCTGAATGTCTTCTTCCGCATCTGTTTTCGTTGCCCAGCCAAAGGAGACATCAACACCGATGGAGTTTACTTTCATCCGGGCACTTATGGCTTTAGCTTTTTCAACTATTTCTTCTGTATGCTCCAGATCGGTCTTCGGCAGCAGAATTATGAATTCATCACCGCCCCATCTTGCGGCTATATCGTCCGCCCTGCAGGCGTCGGAGAGGGCATCAGCAGCACGCTTCAGCAGTTCATCGCCGGTCTTGTGCCCGAAAGCATCATTGACAAGCTTCAGGCCGTTCAAGTCGCCGATAATAATGGAAATCGGAAAATTAGCAGGTTTATCAATCCGATACAGGGATTCTTCATAGTATCTGCGGTTGTACAGCCCGGTCAGATTATCGTGATAACTCAGATACTGATTCTTTTCCTGGGCTCTCTTGAGAGCTGTTATATTCAGGACAAAACAGGTTAGTCCTACAATAGACCTGTCTTTTGCCAGAATGGGGGAAAAATAATTCTGCCAATACATATGCGGGTTTTTATCATTGCCATATTCTTCAATATAAGTAAAATACTCACCGGACAGTGCCCGTTCGAAATTCTCCCTGGCTTTTACAGAGTCTTCAGGATTCTTGATTATATCCAGAATATTTTCCCCAAGCTGGATTTCATGTTCCCAAAGGCGGAGCATGGAGTATTTGTGCCTGTTGTTGAAGGCGGTATAGGTAAAGTCCCTGTCCAGGGAAAAGATCATGATCTCCGGCGAACTTTCGAGTATGGCGGAAAACAAGGTGTTTGCCTCCTCAAGCTCCCTGTTGATCAGAACCGTTTTTGTTTTGGAACTGATTACTTTGTTGAATTCCATTGAAATCAGTCGAAAAAGGATGGCGGAAGTCACTAATACATAGAACCAACCCTTTGCGATATTGACATCGACAAGGACTTCCTTATTGGTAAATAGTTCGCCGGCTATTCTGTCGGACATAATAATCCACAGGGAGCCAATAAGAAAATATATACTGGTAATTTTCAGTGCCTGAATCCAGGATTTCTCCTCGTTTCTGCGAAAATCATTTATAAGACGTGCAAATGGCAGCAGCTTCTTTTTGGGGTCAGGGTTATTCTCATTTATCTTAGTCAACTCAATCCCGCCCCCTTCAAATATTTATAATATTGTATTAATCAAATTATATTGTATATTTTATTTTTTTCCATCAATTTGTGATAAATAATCAAGAAGTCATATACAATTGATTCTGCAGGTTGAAGTTTCACAATAAAAGTGCCGTGAATGATATAATATTGTAAATTGTGAAATAGTCTAAAGACGGAGGTATATTTTATGCGAATTACTTTCATGGGTGCTGCCGAAACGGTTACCGGATCCTGTTATCTGGTTGAGACAGAGCAGACATCCTTTCTCATAGACTGCGGTATGCACCAGGGTCAGGCTGCGGAGACACAGCTAAACCGGCTGCCCTTTCCTTTTGATGTTAAGGATATCGATTTTATGCTGTTAACCCATGCACACATTGACCACAGCGGAAGAATTCCCAAGCTGTTCGTTGACGGATTTGATAAAGAAATATACACAACCAAAGCGACATCCGAGCTTTGCGGTATTATGCTTCCTGATTCAGGACACATCCAGGAAATGGAACAGGAGTGGCAGAGCCGGAAGAATAACAGGGCAGACAAGCCTTTGGAGGAACCACTTTATACCATGCAGGACGGTATCGACGCCTGCCGTCTTTTCAAGCAAGTACTTTATGATACGGAATTCCGCCCCGCACCGGATGTCCGGGTTATAATGCGTGATGCCGGACATATACTTGGATCGGCGATTCTGGAGATCTGGATCAAGGAATCCGGTGAAAATGGGGAAGGGGAGACAAAAATTGTCTTTTCCGGAGACCTTGGCAATAAAGGCGTACCCATCATGCGGGATCCTGCAATTATCGACGGGACAGATTACCTGGTTATTGAATCGACATACGGTGACCGTCTTCATGAGAATTCGGTTAATAAAGTAGAGCGTTTAGTTACGATCGTGAATGAGACCATAGCTAAAGGCGGCAATGTAATCATTCCTTCCTTTGCCATCGGCCGCACGCAGGAGATCATTTATGAATTGAATAGGGAAGAAGAAAAATACAAGGACCAACGTTCAAAATTCATGCAGACAGCGGTCTATGTTGACAGCCCTATGGCTGTAAATGCTACGCGCATATTCCGTGAAAATGAAGACTGCTTTGATGAGGAGGCACGCCGGTATATTGCTGATGGTGATAACCCGCTCGATTTTCCCAATCTGCATTTCACTGCAAGTGCGGAAGAATCCAAAGCGCTCAATATGAGCCAGGAGAGCAAGATTATCATCTCTGCCAGCGGCATGTGCGATGCAGGACGCATCAAGCATCATCTTAAGCACAATCTCTGGCGGAAGGATTCCACAATAATTTTCGTCGGATATCAGGCAGTGGGAACACTTGGCCGCCGCCTGGTTGACGGTGCCGACAAGGTTAGAATTTTTGACGAGGAAATCGCAGTAAAAGCACGCATTGAGACAATCGAAGGGTTTTCCGGACATGCGGACAGAGACGGCTTACTTGAATGGATTGGCGCAATGAAGAAAAAACCGATCCGGATCATGCTGGTTCATGGCGAACCGGCAGTCATAGCCCGTTTCGCACAGTCCATCGCAGATACGTTCGGGATCGAGACGCATATACCCAAGCTTGATGAGACCGTTGTACTTGGCGGTCAGGTGGGCCGCGGGATTACAACAACAGTACGGAGCGGGTCCCAGGGGGCAGTGCCGGTTGTCTCAGAACTCAGCCCGTCGCTTGATGATCTTGAGAGAACATTGACAATACTTGCCGAAAGATGCAAAACGGACCTGAAGTCAGCGGCAACACTCGACGAAAGAAGCAGGATTCTAACCCGATACAGAATTCTAATTAAAAACCAGACGGACGATTTGCTCTCCAGAATGCACTGATCCGGTTACAGCTGCTTTGTCCTCTTCATGAGGTACATCGCCTTGTCGGCATTCTTGATTAAAGCCTCCAGAGTATCGCCGTCCTGCATTTGCGTAATTCCGTAGCTGATTGCAATACGAAGGGGAGGATGATCCGGCAGCTGAATCGGATTCTGTATGGCATTCATGATGCGCTGCAGGATCTGGCCTGCCATAGGCATATCGGTATTCGGAAGTACCACTACAAATTCGTCGCCGCCGTATCGGCCTGCAACATCAAATTTGCGTAAGTCCTGAAGAAGAACCCTTCCAAAATATCGAAGAACTTCATCTCCGTCCAGATGGCCGAAAGTATCATTGATGGATTTGAATTTATCAAGGTCAATCATGACAATGCAGAGCGGCTGGCGATAGCGCTCCGCCTTTTCACATTCTTCTGCTGCCATCTGCAGAAAATACTGCCTGTTATATATTCCGGTCAAGCCGTCAATCTGTGCCATAGTTTTGAACATTTCACCCATTACCTGTTCGGTAATATCCATACAGCTTCCGATATAACCCTGAAATACATTTTTTTCATCAAAAAACGGAACACCACGGTCATTGATCCATCTCCACTGTCCGTCAGCACGTTTCAGGCGGTAGTTCATTTCAAAACGGTCATGCTTTTTAAATGATCCCATATAAAAATTGATGCAAAAGTCCAGATCGTCCGGATGAACGCCTTCAACCCAGCCGTTTCCGATCTCCTGCTCAACCGTCCTGCCGGTAAAATCCAGCCATGTCCGATTGAAGTAGTTACATAATGCATCCGTCCCTGACCTCCAGATCATATTGGGAGAACAATCAACAATTGTTTTATATTGATTTTCGTCAAGCAGCATATAAATCCTTCCTTTACATATACAAATTTTTAATGCTTTTTTGTCACATTTGTCTACAATATAACCGTTTTTTTAGTTTCGGGATAGTCATTTTTGCATGACTTATAAAATAAATATTCTAAATGTCCAATATTTATAAAAAGGGTCGTGAAAGTTCCAAAAATGTTATAATCAACTGTAGTACAATCAAAAAAGAGGCATAAAAGCATGGATAACAAGCATTCTCCCAGCATTAAAATCCAAAAAGACGGGCCTTATATAGTATCCGGAAATGTTGAATTGAACGAACAGATTATCAGCAGCCAGGGAAATGACTATAAAATGATCACCGGCCGTGCTTTTCCTGCCGCAGAGACATATGCGCTCTGTCGATGCGGACAGTCAAAAAACATGCCTTTCTGTGACGGGTCGCACGTAAATACTCATTTCGACGGGACGGAAACAGCTTCGAGAAAGCCATTCCGGGAGCGCGCATTGATTCTTAAAGGTCCTGATCTCATCCTTGCAGATGCGGAGGAATACTGCGCATTTGCCAGATTCTGCCATACTGTCGAAGGAAACGTGTGGGAATTGACAGAAGACTCCGATATTCCTGCTGCCAGGGAAAATGCAGTGAAAGCAGCTTCAGAATGCCCGGCCGGCAGACTTGTTGCATATGACAAACAAACAAAAGAGCCATTTGAGATACACTATGAACCCGCGATTTCCGTCTTACAGGATCCACAGAGAGGGGTCAGCGGGCCTCTTTGGGTTAAGGGCGGCATTCCGATCGAATCTTCAGACGGTGAAGTCTATGAAATCAGAAACAGGGTGACTCTCTGCCGATGCGGGAAATCACGCAACAAACCGTACTGTGATGCTACACATGTGTCTGTCAGGTTCAGAAATAAATAACCTGTGCCGCACGGGATAAACGCCGGTTCGTATTGACAGCCTCTATTTTTAAATTTTCCGATTAATATATCGTAAATAAACGAGGCATTTTCAATGCCTTATAAAATTGTGTAAATTTATGAAAAAAATTAATAATTTGTTTGTTTTCACCGTAACAAATTGCCCTCTTTTTACGTTTATATTATATAGGTAAAGAATTTTTGATCGCTTTCCTTCGTCAGGCGTTTTTTAATTGGAGGGTCGGCTATGAATAGAAAATTGATTTGTTTTTGTATATTGCTTTTCATTTCTATTCTGCTTGTGACAGGATGCCAGATGAAGCCCGGCCTTTCACTTCTCAAAATAGAAGAAGGGGCAGCACCGGAAGCCGTCCGGAATTTTGTGAGGGAACAGAGCGGCCAAAATGGAATCGATTTGTATTCAGACGGTGTCCATGGGGATTATCTTTTCCTGAATTCGGTGAATGTCAAACAAGGCGAACAAGCCGTCTGCTTTACGGATATCAAATGTAAGATCACAGACGGCACACTCAATATATATTTCTCGGAGAAACCGGCTGAAGATCCTTCGGAAAAGATCAACAGCAAATTGATATACAAGATAGATTCAGCCGCTGATTATCACAGGATACGGATCTTTAAAAACGGCTGCGAGATTTCTTTTGATGTGGTGGGTGCATAAGCTTATAGCTATCTATTGCGTCGGAAGATTTGTTTGAGGCTTTCATCAATGACGGCAGCATTTCCCAGGGAATCATCAAATGTGATCAAAGGATCTTCTTCGCCCGCTATTACCCTGCCGAACTGCTCGATTTCAAGCATATAATTATCCGGGCATTCTATGATTATTTCTTCGGTCTTTTCTTCGGTTGTAATAAAAATCTGGGTAATTCCTTTCGTATTATACTCGGTCGGAACGGTAAGGGTACCTTTTTCGCCGATAACCCTATACCGGCAGGATGGGAAAATGGCCATACTGCAGTAGGAAAATGCTTCGATATCATCCTTGAACTCCATCATTATACTGCTGCCTTCATCCACGCAATGTGTTTGTGATATTTGACCGCAGGCACAGATTTTGAGAGGCTCCGAGCCAACAAGATACCGTATCAGATTCAGGTTGTAGCAGCCGACATCATAGGTTGCGCCTCCGTACAGAGCTTCGGAAAACCGTACATCGGATTCGTTTTTCAAAAAATAGCCAAAATATGACTCGATAAACTTCATTTTCCCCAGAATACCCGAGTCAATGATTTCTTTGACTCTCTTTGTTAACGGACTGTGACGGTACGCAAAGGCCTCCATTAAATATACTCCGTTTGCATCACAGGCAGCTTTCATTTGCTTGACCTCTGATTTGGAGACGCCGAGCGGTTTCTCACACAAAATGTGTTTATTCTTTGCGGCGGCTTTGAGCACCCACTCATAATGAAGCCCGTTAGGAAGAGGAATATAAACCGCATCCACCTTTGGGTCCTCAAGAAGTTCCTCATAACTTGCATATGCGACTTCCGGCTTGAATTTCTCCTGAAAATGCTTCAGTTTTTCGCTTCTTCTCCTGCTTGCTATTGCGTATAGATTTGCATTGCCTGCTTTCAGGAGTCCGGGAAGAACCCGTCCCTCAGCAATCCCGGCACAACCAAGAACACCCCAGTTTATGATTCCGTTTTCCATTTTATTGCTCCTCCTATATGCGTTTTATTGAATATAAATACATGAACAATTTTTTTCAACTTTATCTCCTGCCGGATGACCAAAATTATCGTTTATGTTCTTGAAGAAGTCAATATCTATGAGTATTACAGAAAACCTGATACCGTATCGCTGTGCCCGCAGGCATTCTTCAGACAGAATGTCATTAATCCTGCGTCTGTTATTGATTCGCGTCAGTCCATCCGTAGTAGAGACTTCTTCAAGTTCACGGTTTTTGGCCATCATTTCCAAATGCGCTGCATCAAGATCCCTGGTTTTTTTGTCGAGTAAATCTTTCTGCTTATCAAGCCTTTCGATTAATGACTGGTTAACCAAATCATAATGATCCTTAGCCCGCTCAATAAGTATTCGGCTTTGCTCGCAGCGTTCGAGCTTCTTCGTTAAAACGGCAATTTGCTTTATGAAACTGTTACGCGAATCGTTTTCCATAGAATTCTCCGTCCGTTGTTGCACCAATGAGCTGCAAGTCCGGCCATATCTCAAAGATATGATTGAGAACCAGTTGGTGATCTACGTCAATTCCGGCAAATAGAATCCCGGCAGAAGGCTCCTGGCCGGCAAGTTGACGCCGGCATTTTTCAATAATCTCAGTTACGGCTGATATGGAATCCAATTCAGTGCTGTGCGCAATAGCGATATCAAAGCAATTGTCCATAATTTTCACCTGCTCTGCAATATTCAATTTGCGTTTAATCTGATCTCCATCTCAGTATACCTCTATGACGACGAAAATGTACTACTGTTTCACTCACTCCGGTTTGCCTCCCATCAAATTAACGTTGGCTTTCTCCTGATAGATTAACGTTTTGTAAAAGACTATAATGGAATGAATACAAGAAAAATAGTAGCTGTCCGGTACATTTCCGGACGTAACTGAAACACAGAAAAGAGGTCATAATTATGGACATACTATATAAGACAACTGCAGTCAATATCGGCGGACGCGACGGAAAAGTGGAAGTACAGGACAGCCCCCTTCAATTTGACATGGCTCTTCCGCCTGAACTTGGCGGAGCCAAAGAGAGCGGAGCAAATCCGGAACAATTATTTGCCGCAGGATATGCCGCATGTTTTGGAAGTGCCATGCAGCATGCCCTGCGCACACAGAAAGTCCACACCAGTGTTCCGGCCATCCGTCTTACCGTTGGCATTGGGAAAGCAGAAGGCGGAGGATACATGCTGGCTGTTGATATTGTCGCTGTCTTCAAAGGGATTGATCAGGCTACAGCCGACTCCCTGCTGAAGGAAGCCCATGAAGTTTGTCCGTATTCCAGTGCGACAAGAGGGAACATGGATGTGACACTTAAGAGTATTATTGAATGATTTACGTTTGATCATTAAGCTTAAAAAGAAAGGAAATGCCGGGACTTGAAATCCCGGCATTTTTTTGCGGAAAAATATCCCGCATGATTATTTTTTGTCTTTTTGACTGCGGTTTCTGAAGTCCTTTTCAATATCCGCTTTCCAGCTTTCATTAAGGGTCTTGTTTGTACGCATCTCACTAACGGCGAAACTTACGGCTTCATAATTGAGCTGTGTTCCTTCACCGTCTGCGTGATAGTTTGCCGCCCTGTCGGCATGTATCCCAAACCTGGCAGCGGTGGATACTGCGTCGATATTTGCCCCCAGGAAGATGAATTCCCAGCCATATGTGACTTTCTGCCGCTCAATCATTTGTTTGATCCGGTCATATGAATATTCGCGGCTTGCATTTTCCATACCGTCGGTAGTGATTACAAAAAGCACCTTTTCGGCCCTTTGATCCTCGCTTGTATATTTTTGTGCATTTCCTATCTTGTGGATTGTTTTTCCGATGGCATCGAGAAGGGCAGTGGAACCGCCGATGGCGTATTCCCTGTCTGTGATGGGCATAATTCCTGTGATGTCGGTTCTGTCGTGAAGAATCTCGTATTTGTCATCAAACAGTACTGTTGTGACAGTGGCCTGGCCGGCAACTTTCTGCTGTTTTTTCAGCATGGAGTTAAAGCCTCCGATTGTATCATCCTCAAGGCCGGACATCGATCCGCTCTTATCGAGTATAAAAACAAGTTCCGTTAAATCCTTTTTCATATTGGTATCCTCCGTTTGTTTGATAATAGGAGGATACCAAATTGCATCTTTTTCCGGGTCGCTTTCAAAACGACAAATTAACATGGCCACACGCATTGAAGTAAAGATAATCCGTGGGGTGCATGACCGCTAAGCTCCCAGCAGGGCCTGATCATATGCGAACAGGGCATTATTAATCTCGAATATGTTGTAAATCTTCTCTTCAATAAAATACTCGATGATCACATCAAATAAATAGCTGCGCGACAATGTGAAGCCGGCCTTATTGAGCAGGTCCTTTGTCTCGTCGACATTAAGTTCCAGGGCGACGGCAAAGGCGATTGCCGTGACTTTGCTGGGGGTATACCCTTTTCCGCTGCGGATCTTGGAGAATAACTTGCGGTCAATGTTGGCGCGTTTGTAAGTTTCTACATCGGTCATGCCCTTTTCGTCTATCAGGCGCAGCAGCATCGAGGGGAATGACTCATCGAGTTGCCCAACGACATCCTTAAGGTCACGTTTGGATGTAAGGAATTGCGGGGCGCAAGAAGAATAAATTCCGTCCGACGCAGTCATCTCTTGCATTTCACATCGCTGATGGTATTCGAACGGCTCCATTTTCCTGGATTTAGCATGTTCTTCAATGTAATTATCATCAATATATCTGTTGATTTCTGAAAAGAGCCTTTCGCTCAAGGCAAACGTCCGCTTATCGTACACAACAAGATATACCTGCATTTCATTATGAAAAAGGAAATTCCCGATAGCTTCTATTGCAATTTGAAGCGCTTCATCCCTCGGATATCCGTAGATACCGGAAGAAATCAGGGGGAATGCAATGGACACGCATTTGGTTTCCAGGGCAAGTTCCAATGAATGGGTGTAGCAGTCGGATAATTGCTTTGCCTGTATATTGTTTCCTTCGCACCAGATCGGGCCGACAGTGTGGATTACATATTTAGCCGGAAGATCAAATCCATCTGTCAGGACAGCTTCCCCGACTTTGCACCCACCGATACGGTCACATGCCGCCTGCATTTTTTGAACTCCGGCAGCATCGAAAATTGCTCCGCATACGCCGCCGCCCATTTGCAGGGAGGAGTTCGCGGCATTGACAATAGCGTTGACAGTCATCTTAGTAATATCATTTCTTATGATTTCCAGCGGCATTTCCAGTTCCCCCTTATCTTCTTGACGATCCGGTAAATGATGAAACCTGATCCGCATCATACTTGCTTGCAAATGCACTTTTGGGGACATAGTAATATTTTAGGGCTGCAGCACCGGGGCGCCGGGGATGGTCGCCCGCCAATCTGACAGAGAACAAGAATCCTCTCCTGCGGTCAGTGAATCGATTTAATTCATTCCAACGATATTCCCTCATACTGTCTTCACGATCAATACGTACAAAATTCTCATCAAAATAATAGATATGATCTTCCAGCTGATTGCAATTATTTTTGCGGGTGTTATTCACTTTAAACCATATGGATACCGGAATTATAAAAATAAAAAAGCAGCCCAGTACTAAAAAGAGCAGATTCGAACCTGCGGAATTCAAATGAGCTATCAGGTTGCCTGTAAAAATCAAAAGCAGAATCAGTCCCGTAAACGTGACCAGGACACCAAATAAATTCTGTGTATAATACCGTTCGAGTTCAAAAAGCATTGTTTCTTTCCGGCTTAATGACACCTTGACTTCAATCCCGGCGGCCTGCTTTGCCGGCTGCAAAACCGGTTCATACGCATTTGAGGAAGTTCCTGCTTTCGCGAGGCCATAATGCTTCAGATGTACTCTCCTGGCTTCCACTTTTGACGTAATCAGCATAAGGAAAATGTCCATATGGGACTGACTTGTAAAACTTCTTCTGGCTATAACATATTCGCATTTTGCGGAACACGTAATAATAAATGCCGGATTAACTTCATTTATACTGTCAATTTCATTCCACATGATTATGCTGCTTCCGTATTTGGATGTCACCAGGATGCTTTCATCAGAGAACTCAAAGTGCGTACGGGTCAAATACATCATATTTTTTCTGTAGGATTGTCTGGATCCCCTGAAAATTGCTGTGAAGAATATCAAAAAAATTAAAAGCAGACTTCCTATCGGCAAGGGAAGATAATGCAGGGTTTCCATTGAAAATCGAAAACCGGTCATATACAAAACAAATATCACGAAGAAAGCACTTACAATGATAAGCGGCCTGTTGCCAAAGAAATAACGCAGCTGGGCATTGCCAAGTGCACCGATGTCCTTTTTTGCTATTTCTGTATCAATAACGACTGTTTCATTCATGTCATTTACCTCATGGCGGAAAATTCCTGCAGTTAACGCAAGGGCAAGACTGTATCCACCATAGAATATATCATTTACTCAACATGATGTCATTAAATGAAAGTAAGTCGTTTTTGCCGGCAGTTTTGGACAGTTGATATCACATATATACTAAAATGCAGCGAGAATCCGGCTTGAATCGTCTATAATATATGAGTGTATGGTCCATACTTCAACAACAGGAAAGCTGGGAGGAGTCCATATGAGAACCGCCAGCGCGCAGATAATATTGACATCTTAATTCTGCCATTGGGCGAGTAAATTTTCCATCCACTGATAGACATCCATTGAATATATTTTCTCAAGATTGGCGCGGGTAAGTACCTCGTCAATTTTCCCGGAAGAAACCATATTGCCATGGTCTATAAGAAGTGCATGCGTACCGTAGGCTTTTGCCAGACTCAGGTCGTGTACTACTGATATGACGGCGCGTCCGGAGTCCCTGACCCAGTCTTTTATCAGTCCGAAAATCTGCTTCTGGTATACCAGGTCGAGATGATTGGTCGGTTCATCAAGAATCAGCAACCTGGGGTTCTGTGCAAATACCTGTGCAAGGAACGTCCTTTGCAGTTCGCCTCCCGACAGTGTGAGAACAGACTGCTGCCTGATCGGAAGCATGCCGGTCAGTTCAAGGGCCGAATGAATGCTTTTTTCATCCTCATCGTCTGTTGATGAGAATATTCCCGGTGAATAAGCGTACCTTCCCAGTTTGACAACCTCTTCAACGGTAAAGGAGTAGCTGACATTGTGGTCCTGTGTGAGAACACCCATGCTTCTGGCGAGATCGGAAGGCTTCCTCCGTGCCGCATCGGAACCTTCAAAATACACGCGACCGGTATAAGGCGTGCCCTGCGAAACGGCATTGACGATTGTGCTTTTCCCTGCTCCGTTCGGACCAGCGAGCATTAGCCATTGTCCCGCCTGCAAATCAAAACTGATGTTGTTTACAATGGTTGTTTTTCCATATCGGACAGTAAGATTTCTTACATCCAATAATTTGTCCTGCGTTTCCATACATGAATCGACAGGATGTATAAGAGATTTTTCAGGCATCACTTTACCCTGCCTTTCTTGACTGGTAGAAAATGATAACAAAAGTGATGGATCCGATAAAGGAGGTAACAACTCCGATAGGAAGCTCCAGCGGATTAAGCATCACTCGTCCGAGAAGGTCTGCAAGCATAAGGAAGGTGGCGCCAAGGAAAAGAGATATCGGGAGAAGCCGCTTGTGATTCGGACCGACGATCATTCGTGTCATGTGCGGGATTACAAGACCGACAAAACCTATCGTTCCTCCAATGGATACACATACGCCGATCAGCGCCGACACGGAAATCAGGACGGCGAATTTTACTTTTTTGACGTTGACACCAACGTGGCGTGCATTGTCTTCCCCTATTGCAAAAGCATTCAATTCTTTTGCGAAACGCAGGATCAATGTACCGAATACTGCCAATGCGATGAAAAGTATCAGTGCATTCTGATAACTGCTGCCAGCAAGGGAACCCATTGTCCAGAACATGATGGATTTGAGTTTTTCCCCTGAAAACGTAATGATCAGGCTGATTATACTATTTGCGAACATAGTGAAAATTACGCCCATCAGGATGATTGTATTGGTTGAAAGTGAAAAATCCAGCCTGTATGAGAGTGAAAGGATGAGTACCAGCGACATAAAGGCAAAAAGCATCGCCATGATTACCGTGCCCCCGATGGGAAGTCCAGGTATGGTTATACCGAAAGCAATTGCCAGGATAGCACCGAGCGATGCCCCGGAGGAAACACCCAGCGTAGAACCATCCGCAAGCGGGTTTCGCAGCAGACCCTGCATGGCACCGCCGCAAAGTGACAGCGACGCACCCACCAGTGCAACACAAAGGACACGCGGGAGACGCACAAATACAATAATGGACTGTGAAATGCCGGCAGGTACAGGCTGTCCCCAAATGGTATTCCATATAGCTGTAATCGTGTCATCGACAGGAATGCTGACGCTGCCGGCACATACGCATAACAGCATGACAGCCATCATAATGATGCCCAAAAGGGTATACTCCAGAATCCGGAAACCTTCATGTCTGTCTTTCACAAAATTACCTGCAGGGTATGAAGGGGACGGCATGCCGTCCCCTTCGGTTTTTGCTGTTAATTAGCGGTCTTTTCGGTGTCAGCGGTCTTGGATTCGTATACGAAAGAATAAAGTGCATCAAGTGCATCAGCAAGCCTCGGCCCGGGTCTGGATATTTCATTGGAATCCGCATTCAGGATGGCTTTGTTCTTAACAGCTTTCATATCCTGCCAACCGTCACGCCCGATGATTTCATCAACAGGGTTTGTGCCTTCACCGGAATACATAGTAATAGTAACAATGTAGTCGGGATCACGTTCAATGACTTGTTCCTGAGAAACCTCGGCCCAGCCGGTTACATCTGCAAATACATTGGTTAATCCGAGCATGTCGGCCAGTTCGTTCATGAACGTGCCGCTTCCAGCGGTCCAGAGGCCATATTCAAGGGGTGATACTTCAAAATAAACCGTCTTTTCCCCTTTGCCGGTTGATTTTTCGGAGATCCCTGCAAAGGCTGTCTTCATCTGGCTGACTACATTTGCAGCTTCCTTGTTTTTGCCGGTAATTGCACCGATGATTTCTATGGAAGTGTAAACTCCGGCAATGTCTTTGGCATCGTTAACGACAACTTTGATTCCTGCGTTCTCGAGTGCCGTTTCCTGCTCTATCGTCTGGGACATTGTGTTCATGATTACAACCTGTGGTTTAAGTGCAATGATCTGCTCAATATTGGTTTCAGAACCGGATTGTACGGATGGAATTGCACTGACTTCAGCCGGGAAATCACAATACTCCCCGCGGCCGACCAGTGTATTACCGGCTCCGATGGCATAAAGAATTTCACAATCGGAAGCCGTAAGGGCTATGATTTTCGATGCGGGTGCATCCAGGTTGATTTCGCGGTCAGCCATGTCGGTAACTGTAATTGCAGAATCGGATGCGGCAGCACCGGCAGGCTGCGTACATCCGGTGGCCAATGCAGCCACCATTATTATTGCCAATGCCAGAGAGGTGAGAGAAGTGAGTGGATTGTGTCTGGATTTTTTCATGTTCGTTCCTCCTTCATAATTAGCCAATGAATAGAAGTGAGAAGGAGCATAAAAAATGCTCCCCTTGACGGAGGAGCAACTCGATAAAAACAGGCAAAAATGCCTGAGAATTCAAATTCTCAACCCCAGGAGTAAAACGTGTAAACAGGTCTCCCGACTTAGCTTCTTCCTAATCTGGCGTCTTCCCGTCATATATATGACAGTGACATGCGTGCCATTTCGTCCGCTTCACGGTTACTGGGATAGTCCGGAAATTTCATCCGCGTTCCCTTGGCATCTTAAAGATGCCAGCATATTACATGCAGTTACACTTACTATTCATTTGGGTAGATCATAACATAGCGGTTTTCGGTGTGCAACCATGCCTGCACTCTTTTTATTTTGAGGAGAGACTGCCGCTGTTCTGTAACCGGTCCCAGTTTTTCATCGATTTCCGGTAATGATGCAGATATGTTACTGCACATACACCATAAAACACAAGCAGCAACAGAAAGAAAGTAATGGAAAAAACCCTGAAAATAGCAAAAGGTGATTCAAAGAAAAAAGCAATCCGGAATGCTGATCCATGCATCTCCCAGATGCCTGGCGTGAGGAATGCGGATTTTGGATGCATCATATAATTCCAGAGGTTCAAATTGGAGGAATTGGCAGCGAAACTTCCGAGAAGGGCAGTGTAGCACGCAAACATACTCATCCACATTTCGGATGCCCGCTTGTACCGGCCTGCTTTGGAGGCTGCATCGGAAAATATATCTTCACTGGCATCTGGTCTTGTGCGCTGGAAATAATGCGTTCCCACACTCTTATATCCGGCAATATGTTTCCATCCACTGTCTTCAAAAAGGGACAGATAATCCTGGTAGCGGGACGTACTGTTAAATATGTGGAAGTCCATACGGATAGGCTTCGAATCAGGCAGTGATTTTTTGAATGTGTAAGTAAAACAGACACTCTGAAGCTGCCATCCCTGCTTTGCCATCAACTGAAGCCATTTTTCTTCCTTTTCAAAATCCAGATATAATCTAATTTTTTTCATTGCACTGCGTGACCTCCGTAATATATTTATCAGTTGTAAAAATCAGACTGCGCATTCTTTCATAATCGAGGCAAAGAATTGTCCGTCCCTTTTCCGTAATACTATAGATCTTTCTGCGGGGATCATCGCCGGGTATCGGAGAGATCATTTTTTGCTTCTCTAAATTCTCAAGTGCACCGTACAGGGTTCCGGCAGCAAGTCTTACCTGGCCTTTGCTGAGTTCTTCGACTTTCTGCAGGATGGCATAGCCGTGTGCAGGCTCAAAGAGGGAGAGGAGGACGTAATAGGTGGTTTCTGTAAGGGGGAGGCTTGGATCTCGGTTCATTGCAGGCTCCTTTCTATTCAGTCGGACTGTATAGTTGAAGTATATACAGTCCGACTGAATATATCAACTGTACATTTACTATTTTTCACAAAAAAAAAGACACACAAATGTGTGCCGGGTAACCGGGGATAATATGCTGTGCCCTCAGGAGAGTCCTGCAAAAAGTACGAGTACGACAGGTATATCTGTGCCTGCATGGAAGAGGACGGATCCCAGCAAGCTGTCTGTCTTCTGTGTAATATATCCCCATGCGAGCGACAGCGGTATCAGATAGAGCAGAAAGACTAAAGCATCACCGGTATATGTAACACCGGTATGGTGGAGTACGAAGGGAATAGTGAGAACAAGATTTGACATGGATTTGCCCAGAAACGGTTCGACTTTTCCAAGAAACAACCCGCGGAACAGCAGCTCCTCATTCATCGCATTTCCGAAAATAAAGATGAGTATCCATGGAATCCATGGAACAATTCTTTGCAGGGTCAAATTTTGCGCCCCAAATGCAATGGCCACAAAATACGAACCTGCGATTGATATGGCAAATGCTGTTATCCCAATCAGCAGGCCTTTTTTAAGATTGCCTTTCTTCAGGTAAATGGACTTCAGTGTACCGCCGAAGATTTTTGTGAAAAAAATGATCAACAGGATAATCAAGAGGCTGCTGTCCAGTTTATCGAGGGCAATACCTGCCGGTGTATTGATTGAAATATTCAGTGCCTTGAGAATCCAGGTGCTCGAAGGAAGGTAAAGATCGATAGATGTAACAATCATCGCTATAGAAAATGCAAAGAGGATAGTCTCATATTCCTTGAACCGCCTGCTGTTTTTGGCGATTATTGCAAATAGAAGCATAGTCAGGACCGCACCGAACCGGCATACGAGATCGATTGAACGGGGCAGCATCGGTCTTATATGACTGAATACAACAAAAACGATAAGACCTAGAAACAAGATCAAAAGGAAGGAGAGAATCTGTTTTCGCTTAGTATTCGCAACCATTATCTGACCTCGTATATTAATGCTCTTCCAGTAATTTCTTCGACAAATGCTGTGATAATACGGCAAGG
>Ga0209123_1000699_pt1 | contig 39393 bp, 37 predicted proteins | sample BarGraIncu00431A_FD_184500 | JGI IMG/M metagenome (GOLD analysis project Ga0209123, IMG submission 184500) | Arctic peat soil microbial communities from Barrow, Alaska, USA - Barrow Graham LP Incubations 004-31A (SPAdes) (version 2) | ecosystem: Environmental > Terrestrial > Soil > Wetlands >...
CTATAAACCCATAGTTTTTTGCATTGGGTTTGAGCCTATAAGTATTTCCATTATGTTGTACAATTTCAACCACATAACCTTGATTTTTTTCATCTGCAAGGATTTTAATTTTGTCATTAATCTTATCTCCTGTAGTGACCTTTTCAATTACTTCTATAAGTTTGTAGCTTTCAGGAAATGCTGTTGCAGAAGCTTGTTTTAGATTATTGGCTATAATTATAAAAATCATTAGTAATATTAATAACTTTAATTTTTTATACATTATGAATTCACCTTCCAATCCTACTAATAAACTCAATTATTTATTTATGATACTTTTTTAAGCTGATAATAATAACTTTTAGTTTATTATTATCCTAATCTATTATTTAAAACCTTAAATAAGGCATTTAACATAATAAAATTCCATTCTGATCCCCCTGAAGATGAATATAGAACTGATATATTAAAAACCCACATCTTAATTGATATGGGTTTTCTACTTGTGTTGCCTGTTGTGAATATTGTTTGTTACTTTGTATTATTTATTATAATTAATATTAATCTAATAAAGCTTTATACTTGTCTACCTCACCTAAGTTTGTTGAAAAATATGTTGGAGTATCATCTGTATTTTTCATTTGAATTGGTTTTCCATTATTAAGCTTTTTAATTATTATTTCAAAAGAGTTTGCAGCATTTAAGGTAATTTCAAAAATTTTCTTCTCACCTTTCATTTTATATACATTGTTTTTGGAGTCTTCATAAATTCCTCTATCCACTTCCCTATTATTAATATATTCAACAAAACTACTTTCTTGTTGTTGAATAGATATTTCAATAAAATATCCATTTACATCTTTTTCAGTCTGATAAGAACCTTTTAAAGTGGGGTTTATGGTAGATGTGCATCCTCCTAAGAGTAAAATAATTATTAAAGATAACATAGTAAATATCTTTTTTTTCATAATAATAGCCCCTTAAAATATAAATAACTCTTGTTTCGCTATAAAATACTGTCCCATATCATCATCATGAGTGTGAGGAATTTAAATTGATAAAAGCAATATAAAAAGGATAACTAAGAAAGATAACTATGAATAAAAGACCTACTACTGGACCAGGTCCTTCTCCCCTAATTGTAATAGGGGAGAATAAATTATAGATTAAGGTAATAATTACATAATAAGGAATCCAAAGAAGTGTTAACAAAAATCTTAATTTTACTTGGCTAAGGTACTTTCTCGTAAAAAATAAAAATACAATAGTTGAAATTATGAATATAATTATATTGAATATAGCTATAAGCATGTAGACGGTACTAAATGACCAATTAGTTATTCTAAAAATTCGATTTATATTTGCCATAGGTTGAATCTGAATAACTAAAACCAAGGCATATAAGGCACTGATAATATTTAATTTCCCAAAGGTTTTCATGATGTACTCTAATTTCATAAACATTTACCCCCCTTAAATATAAATTTGCACCGCAATATTTTACAATGTTGCACTAACTCTAAACCCACGATTAATGTAGCCTTTAAGAACATACCATAACATTAATTTTTATAATTAATCATTAAATCTTTTCCTATTGAAACCTTGCTGTGAACCATATTACTATTCTTTAATTTATATTCTATTTTAATCTCTGACTTGCTATATAAGTTTCTTATGTCTTGTTCACTTAATCCTCTGTAATCAAATAAAACAAATGCCGTAGATTCTGCTGTATCATCAGTACCTATGTTATTTTGTTCAGTATTTCCACCTCCTACTGTTCTAACCCTATCATGTCCATTAATAATTATAGATAAATCTGGTATGATAATTGTTCTATCTTCTGATTTCTTTGAATTGATAATTTTAACATCAATATACAATTTCTTTAAATCATTAATAGATACACCTTGTGGTTTACTTGAATCACTAATTTGTTGGTATTCCTCCTTTGTGATATTACCTAATGTTATTACCGTTTTAATTTCTGGATTATTGTCTTTACACCCTACTAAAATAAATGAGCATATTAACAAAACTATTGGTATTAATAATAACCTTTTTATAAGTATCATTTTATTCCCCCCATCCAATATTTTCAACAATAGCATTTGGTTCTTCGGATTCAATTATTAGACTTAATTGAACTAAATCCATCTCCTAGTATACTAATTATAAGATTGCAACAATCTCTAAATCATGTTGAATGCAACCTTAAAAAAAGTACGTATTAAACATATTAATCCATAATAATTCCAGCCTATCATGGGAATCTTAACAAAGAGGTGATTAACATGATTAAAAAGTTATTAGTTGTCTTATCTCTTTTCGTTATATTCTTACATTCAACGTGTGTAAATGCTGAGGGTTTTAAAGATATTGAAATTTTTGACCCGAAACAAGATAAAGTTGTGAAAGTAGTCCAATCAAATCCGCAAATTCAAAATATGATTACAAGTTGGATTACCAATTTAGAAGGACTATATAAAAATGACCCCGCTACTGACGATGGATATGTGGTAAGGATTCCTTTAGATCCAAAAGTTAAATGTAAGTCATTGAATGCACTTGTAAGTGAAGTATATATCTTAATTCCTGAAAATGAACCACCTTGTTATCTAATTTTTGAAGATGAAAACAAATTATTAAGTTTACCATTTAATGGCGACATGGATAAATTATCAAAAATCCTGGATTTCAAACTAAATAATAACTGATTAATAAGTGCATCATATATCCATATTATTAGAGCGAAAGTGACTACTCCTAAGCCAATAAAAATATCTTTTATTTTGTTCATGCTTTTTAATCACTTCCTTCTTTCTCATATAATTCTAGAGATACTCAACAATAGATTATTTGCACACAATATTATACAAGGGTATAGTTATTATAAAACCATAATTGTTATAACCTTTAAAAATATTCTGATGCTAGCCGACATATATTACAATTATTTATATATCGTAGAATCACTATTAATGTAACATTTATGAATAATGTGAATTAATCAACAACACATCTTTTTTTATTTTTCTTTAACTAAAAGTTGGAGAGACAATTTTGCGAAACAACTCTTATAAATAAACTATACCATTATATACAATATTTAACTACTGTTCAGCAAGGGTTTTGTGAAAAAATGGCTTCTAATAACCACTAAATCTCATTCACTTCTTCCACCTCTTTTCTCACCTTTTTTCTCCGTAATTCATCTCTTTTTTTTATAAACTAAGATTATTTAATTCATTTAATTTCTTGCATTTATCCTCCTGCTCCTGAATCTATTAGTAATAGGCGAAAATAAAAGCCCCGCATTTAGCAGATAAAAGCTAAATACAGGGCTTATATGTCATTATGCTTACATAACTGTAAATCTTCAAAATTATCTTTAAGGTAGTTATTTAGAGATTTAATTATATTCATTTCCCCTCCTTGGCATTGCACCGTGATATTCTATAGCGATTGCTATTTAAGAATACAGCAAATCAATAATTTCAATATCTAGTATTTTATAATAAGAATATCCGAATCAACTCCATGATTGAAGTTATTGAAATCCCAATTATCCCTAATTTAAGATATTTTTTTACCCCTAACTTATCACTCGCTTTAAAATATCCTGTGTTACTTACTTTCTTTAGTTTCTTTTGTACTTTTCTTAATTCTAAGAGCGAAATACTTAATATAACAATTCCTAATAATGTAGCAGCATAAGTAATTATCTTCAATATGTTAATCATTATTTTTATCCTTTCTAAACAACAATTATTGTAATCCCCTTTGTATTTTGTTATTTTACAATTACAACACAATTTAAATTATTAAGAATAAAAACATTTTAATTGTCCTTGTTCCTAAAAAAAATTAAATCATAAAAAGATAATCCTGCTGACATACCTAAAGCAGAACCTACCCAACCTAAAGAATCTATTTTCGATTGTTTAAAAACATAATTACTAATATAATTTAAAGCACCAAATAAAACAAATGATCCGATGAATTTCAACAATCTTTTTCTTAGATCAAACCATTTTAATGTTCTCATATTTACAATTGTTACTATTGCAAAGCAACCTGAAGATAAAAGTAGAAATATTATATATCCTATTACAAATTTCAATGACCATGAATTATCAATATTCTTATAGACAATAAATATTGTAATTATAGTGCTTACTAATAGCAAAGCATATATGATATATGCTAATTTATATTTAAACAAATTATACTTTTTCATTTTATCACCTCCGTATATTCTCAGTTTGTCATATAGTATTTTTAGGTATTAAACACCATACTTTTTCTTATATCTTTTCCATACTAACGTTGTCATAAAGTATCCACCTATTGGGAAAATAATAAAATTTATAATTAATCTCCTTATAAAGTTATGATTGCTTAAACTTAAACTATATAAATTAAATCCTTCATCATAAAATTGAGAAAATACAAGCATGAATATTGCCATACTTACTCCAAATTCTAAAACTCCTTTACTCCATACAAATTTCTTTTTACCCATTGATTTCATCTTATTCCATTCTTCTAATTCTTTTTCTTCTCTTTTCTTTTTGCTCAATATATTCACACCTTTCGTTTAAGTTCATCATGATTATAACAATGGTTAAGGTAAGTGTAAAAGTTGCTACTTAATATATTTGAATATTTACATACCAATTATGATTATATATTTCAACACATTTTGCATTATTATTCTTCTTAATATTTGTAATTATAATGTTTTCATTTATTAGGTAATTCAAGTAAATTGTTCATTACCTCTAGAATATTAAGAATTTAAAGGTTAGCCATAGAACATCTTACCAGTACGAAACAACATAACAATATTGTTGACTTTTTTAAATAATGAATTATTTTTAATATAAAAATTAAAATGCCAAGAATAAGTATCGTTGTTAATATTGTCAATAAAACTCCTATAACTATAATAAATACCTTTTTACAATGACTATTATCGAAACGAGGATGCCTTTTTTTCATAAAATTTGTCCATAATCCAAAAATACCCTCTATAATCGTTCCAAAAACAATTTCTATAATAAATCCCAAATATCTTCTCCTCCTAAATCGCATATAACCATCTTAATATAAGATCATCGCTACTACTGGTTTTTCTTTTTCTCAAGATATTTGATTATAACCCCACTGACTAATATTGAAGCAACAATTAATATAAATATCCCTACGAAACTGATAGTCATTCCACCATTTTTATGGTAAGTAACTGCACTTATCATGTCAGTATTTAATAAATAGTCGATAACATGACAAACAAAATTAATGCATACCATAATTATTATTGTAAATTTTGTATTGTTAGAATTTATTGAAATGTTTTTATTACCTTCTTTAACAAATTCAGAGTTTTCTCTACCGAAAACTAAAGAAATTGGTAGCATAATTATTAGTGCAATAAAAATGCCTTCTATTATTATAAGCATTTTGCCCTCCAAAGGAGGGAAAAAGATAGCCATAAGTAATCCATATTTTAGAAATCTGTTCTGCAATAAATATTTCTTTTTACCGATTGCTATCATGATATTCCATTTTTCATTACCTTTTATAACCTTTTCAGGGTGTTTTCTATCATTAACTAAATCAAACATAGCCCATACTATTAATATAACAAAAGTTACTTCCAATATTGCAATCATTTTCTCCTCCAAAGTTATGCCTTATTTTGATAAACGGTATTCTTACCATTATCACTTAAAATACTGATACCACATTAGGTTGTTAAACCTACTACACCACTACTATCACGTTCATAATAAATTAATTATACTGTGTATTCTCTTATATAATCCACTGGTAATTGTAGGGGTAATTACAAACAGTCTTTACTCTTTTTAGAGTTTCTTCTGCAAAAAAAGAAAGACTGTGCAATTAGTGAAAGAAAAACTTTCACTGCTTGTACAGTCTTGACTAAACTTTATTGTTTTTAACCAAACTTGTTTTAGTTTGACTAAGGTTTATTGTTTGTGGACAAGGGACAATTTATTTACTCATTGCCTCTTCTACTGCAACCGCAACTGCAACTGAAGCTCCTACCATAGGGTTGTTACCCATTCCGATAAGACCCATCATTTCAACGTGAGCTGGTACAGATGAAGAACCTGCGAATTGTGCATCTGAATGCATTCTTCCCATTGTATCAGTCATTCCGTATGAAGCAGGACCTGCTCCCATGTTATCTGGGTGAAGAGTTCTTCCAGTACCACCACCGGATGCAACTGAGAAGTATTTCTTACCTTGCTCATAGCATTCTTTTTTGTAAGTACCAGCAACTGGGTGTTGGAATCTTGTTGGGTTTGTTGAGTTTCCTGTAATTGAAACGTCTACTCCCTCAGAATGCATTATTGCAACGCCTTCACGTACATCATCTGCTCCGTAGCATCTAACTTTAGCTTTTTCTCCTGTAGAATAAGCTGTTTCTTTAACAATATCTAATTTACTAGTATAGTAATCAAATTTTGTTTGAACGTATGTAAACCCATTAATTCTTGAAATTATAAAAGCAGCATCTTTTCCAAGACCATTAAGTATTACTTTAAGTGGTTCTGTTCTTACTTTGTTTGCAGCTCTTGCAAGGCCAATTGCACCTTCAGCAGCAGCAAATGATTCATGTCCAGCTAAAAATGCAAAGCATTTAGTTTCTTCTCTTAGTAGCATAGCTGCTAAGTTACCATGACCAATTCCAACTTTTCTATCGTCAGCTACAGAACCAGGTATACAAAATGATTGAAGACCTTCGCCTATATATACTGCTGCATCAGCCGCTTTAGTACAGCCATTTTTAATTGCTATAGCTGCCCCTACTGCGTATGCCCAGCAAGCATTTTCAAATGCTATAGGTTGAATTCCTTTAACTATTCCAAAAACATCAATACCTTTGTCTTCACAAATTGATTTTGCTTCTTCTAGTGAATATATTCCGTGCTTATTTAATACAGGTAATATTTGGTCTATTCTTCTTTCAAAACTTTCAAATAAAGCCATTTAATTATTCCTCCTTCTTGTATTATTTTTGTCTTGGGTCAATTACTGTTGCAGCTTCATCAAATCTACCATAACTTCCAGCAGCTTTTTCCATAGCTTCATTAGCATCCATACCTTTTTTAATCATGTCCATCATTTTTCCAAGTTGAACAAATTTATAACCTATTATCTCTTTATTTTCATCTAGTGCAATATTAGTAACATAACCCTCAGCCATTTCTAAATATCTTGGACCCTTAGCTAGTGTTCCATACATTGTACCAACTTGACTTCTAAGACCCTTACCTAAATCTTCAAGTCCAGCACCTATAGGTAGTCCACCTTCTGAAAATGCAGTTTGAGTTCTTCCGTAAACTATTTGAAGGAATAACTCTCTCATAGCTGTATTTATTGCATCGCATACTAAATCTGTATTTAACGCTTCTAAAATAGTTTTTCCTGGAAGTATCTCTGAAGCCATTGCAGCTGAATGAGTACTACCAGAGCATCCTATAACCTCAACTAATGCTTCTTGTATTATTCCCTCTTTAACGTTTAATGTAAGCTTACATGCACCTTGCTGCGGAGCACACCAGCCAATTCCGTGTGTTAAACCTGAGATATCTTTAATTTCTTTACTTTGTACCCATTTTCCTTCTTCAGGAATTGGTGCGGAACCATGATTAGGTCCTTTTGCAACACAAATCATTTCTGAAACTTCTGTTGAATAAATCATAATATTATCTCCTTTCATATGTAGATAGTAATTTAATATGCTTTTATGTCGACTGGTACTAACTTGTCCCACTGGGACAATAATTGAAATGTCTTACATGTCTATTCTAACAAAAAAAAATGAATTTAACAATAGCTTTAAACCATGACATAAGAATATCGTTGGATTTAATATATAAATCCAACGATATTACTTAAAACTTTTAATATTTATTTCTTACGAAGGTATTTTCTTATATCAACTGCAACTGCTGATACTATAATTAATCCTTTTATTATTTGTTGCCAATATGGATTAACCCCTATAAATGTTAATCCGTAATTGATTACGCTAAATATAAATACACCTACTACAATTCCTGGAACAGTACCAACACCTCCAGATACTGACCAACCACCCACAACGCAGGCAGCGATTGCATCCAGTTCATAACCATTACCATAATTATTTCCTGCTCCACCAGTTCTTGCAGCTTCTAGAACACCAGCTAAACCATAAAGAAGTCCCGCTATTACATATATCGCTAATAAGGATCTACGTACATTAATACCTGAAACAGTTGCAGCTTCTCTGTTTCCACCTATTGCATACACATCTTTACCAAGCTTTGTCTTATTTAAAACCACATATATTATTGCAGTAACAATTGCCGCTATAATTACTACATATGGAATGCCTAAAATTGATCCTGTTCCAAGTGCAGTAAAATCAGCCCTTAGACCCCCTATAGGTTGTGATTTGTTAGGCGCCATATCAAAATATATGGAATTTGCTCCATAAACAATAACCATTGTACCCAGGGTTGCTATAAATGGTGGTACATCAAATTTTGATACTATGAAACCATTTAAAAGACCAACTATACCTCCAGCTATAACACCTGCTAAAATAGGAATCATTATATTTAAATGACCTAAATTCGGGTAAAACTTACTTGAATATTCTGCAGCTTGAATCATTGAAGCAGAAATAACTGCGGCGAGGCCTACCACACGTCCTGCAGAAAGATCAGCTCCAGCTGTTAGAATTGCAAAACATGCTCCCAGTGCTATTATTATTCTCGTTGAGCTTTGAGTCAAAACATCCATAAAAGTATCCAATGAAATAAAGCGTGGATCCTTTATAGCGATACCAATTATTAATACTACCAGTACCACATATATAGCATATTGCTTTAAGAAAGCTTGTATTTCTTTACTTCCGAACTTTTTCTTTTCCATTTCCATTTCCCTTTTCCCCCTCACTATTCCATATACTTGCTAGCAAGTACCATTACATCTTCCTCTGTAGCTGTTTTTCCATCTATAATACCTGAAAGATGACCCTCACACATTACCATTATTCTGTCAGACATACCCAAGAGCTCAGACATTTCAGAAGATATCATAATAATACTTTTCCCTTGATTTGCAAGTTCAGTAATAATTGTATAAATCTCAAATTTTGCACCTACGTCTATACCACGTGTTGGCTCATCAAGAATCAGTATCTCTGGTGCTGTTAGAAGCCACCTAGCTAGCAATACCTTCTGCTGATTACCACCAGACAAATTTTGTATAAGTTCTTTAAATGAAGGTGCTTTTACGTTTAACTGCTTCATACTCTTTATCGAATCTTCTTTTCGCATTTTATCGTCTAATATTCCCATTTTATTTAGATATTTTGACTGGTTTGCTATTACCATATTTTCCATAACTGATAAAACTGGAAATATTCCTGTTGCTCTACGTTCTTCTGTAATTAGAGCCATATTATATTTTTTTGCATCAATTGGCGACTTAATACTAACTTGTTTATTATTTATAAAAGTCTTACCTGCATGCAAACTTCTAAGGCCAAAAACCGCTTCCATAAGTTCTGTTCTTTGAGCTCCTACAAGACCACCTACACCAAGTATTTCTCCTTTCCTCAAATTAAAAGAAACGCCTTGGAAGGATCTTGGATATGAGGAAGTAAATCCTTCAATCCTTAAAACTTCGTCACCAGGCACATTTGATCTTTCAGGAAATCTATTAGTCAGATCACGACCTACCATCTTTTTAATTATCAAATCGGTTGTAAGTTCACTTGCATCCCAAGTGCCTATCATCTTACCATCTCTCATTATAGATACTTCATCGGAGATTTTAAGAATTTCTTCCATCTTGTGGGATATATAAATTATTGCAACTCCTTTTTTTTGTAAGTCGCGGATTATTCTAAATAAATGTTCTACTTCAGTTTCAGATAGGGATGATGTAGGCTCATCCATAATTATTACTTTTGCATCATAGGAAACTGCCTTTGCTATTTCCATCTGTTGCACTGTAGAAACGGATAAATTTCCTACTATTGTATTAGGATTAACATCAAGTCCAAGGCTTTTAAAAAGTTCTTGCGTATCCTTGTACATTTTTTTCTCATCAACTAATTTAAAAGGTCCAATACCATACATTGGTAAACGCCCAAGCCACATATTTTCCATTACATTACGAAAATTAACTGGGTGAATCTCTTGATGAATCATGGCAATGCCAAGATTTAGAGCTTCTTTCGAATTACTTGTTATTATCTTTTCACCATTTAAAAATATTTCTCCTGAGTCCTGTGTATATATACCGAAAAGACATTTCATAAGTGTAGATTTACCTGCACCATTTTCGCCCATTAGTGCATGTACCTTACCAGCGCGCACTTTAAGAGTTACATCATCTAATGCTTTTACACCAGGAAACGCTTTGGATATATTATTCAACTCTAGCAAATAATTATCTTCCTTCATTGTAATGCCTCCTGTATACCTTAATAATAAATTATACCTTAATAATAAATAATCTTATAATTTCATTAATAAACCAAAGTACAATAGAAACCTATTGTACTTTAGTTGCTTTTGGATCATTTTTTATACTATAAATATAGATACTTATTTAGCATCAGCCATATTTTCTTTAGTTATTGATTTGTAATCTATCCATACATATTTATTGTCTGTAAGAGTGTAGCCAACATTTTCAGTAGTTGGAACCTTTCCTTCAGCAAGTAATTGTGAAATCTTGAAAGTAGCAATTCCTTGATTTTTAGCATCGTTAAGTACTGTTCCAAGTAAAGTTCCATCAGCTAATGCAGCCACGCCAGGAGCGGTAGCATCAACACCAACAACAGGCATGAACTTGCCATCTTTGAAGTATCCTTTAGCTTGTAATGCTGATATAGCGCCAAGTGCCATGTCATCGTTATTAGCAAGTACTGCTTCGATTTTATCACCATTAGCAGCTAAAATTGATTGTAATTTATCTTGTGCTTTAACACGATCCCACATACCAGTATCACTAGCTATAACATTAACCTTTATTCCTGCTTTTACTATTTCTTCAATGGAAGATTTAGTTCTTGCTATAGCATCAGGATGTCCTGGTTCGCCAGTAAGCATAACATAATCCATAACTCCATCTTTATTTTTATCTGCTTCTGGATGAGCTTTCCAATACTCAGCTAAAATTTTACCCTGCATTATTCCTGACTGTTCTGGTTTTGCTCCTACATAATAAAGTTTATCCCAAATATTCATGTCAGTAGTTGAAGGCATACGATTAAAGAATACAACTGGAATATTAGCATTCTTTGCCTTAGCCGCAATAGCACCTGCAGCTGCAGAATCGACAGGATTTATTTCTAGTGAATTTACTTTCTTAGTGATGAACAAATCTATTTTGTCGTTTTGAGTTGCTGATGAGTTTTGACTATCAACAATTTCTACAGTTGAATTAGCTGCAGTTGCAGCAGCAGATATTGCGTTACGAACCCCAGTCATAAATGTATCATCAAATTTATAAATTGTACATCCTATAGATACCTTTTTAGTTTCAGTTGTTGCTGCTGGAGCTGTTGTTGCTGTTGGTGTTGCTGTTTTACTTGAGCAACCTGCTAATATTGAAGTAACCATTGCTGTTGCTAAGATCATTGTAATTGCCTTTTTCATGAATTTTCCCCCTCAAATTTTAATGTAAACGTTAACCTGTGTTAATAATATCATGAAAAGCATTTAATATTAATACAAAATCCTACTGTGATATATTAAAATCCTACGGTATTTTTCAATATAATGGATATTTCATAACTATTTATAAGCCTGCTCTGCTACATCAATATTATCTTTTATTATAGTTACGTATGGAATACGTACATACTTATTATTAGTTATTTTCCAAGAAGTTCCACTAACAACATTTTTACCATTTGCAGCATTTGTAACTAAATCGATTATTGCCTTCCCCTGATTATTTGCATCATTTAATACTGTACCAACCATTATACCTTCTTTAATCTTTTTAGCAGCATCCGGAATGGCGTCTATTCCAACTACAGGTATAAATTTATTTCCAGATAAGTATCCTGCTTTTTCTAGTGAGTCTAATGCACCCAGGGCCATAACATCGTTGTTGGAAATTACAAATTCTATCCTATCATTGAACTTCGATATCCATCCATCCATTTTATCCTTTGCTTTTGCAGCATCCCACATGGCAGAAGCCTGCGCTAATTCTTCTACAGGAATACTTGCCTTCTTAATTTCATCTAATGCATATTTTGTACGAGCCTCAGCATCAGGATGCCCTGGCTCACCTTTCAATAATACATATGAAAGCTTACCATCTTTATTTTTATCCCATTTATTTTTATTTTCATTCCAAAGATCAACTATCATTTTGCCTTGTAAAATTCCAGATTCCTTGGAATCTGTCCCTACGAACCAAACTTTATCATAACTGTTTAATACTGATGCTTCTGGCTCCTTGTTAAAAAATATAATTGGTAAGTTAGCTGTTTTTGCTTTATTAATTACAGCTTGTGCAGCTTTTGGATCAACTAAATTTATGGCGAGGGCTCTCGCTCCTTTTGAAATCATTTCATCCACTTGTTGTAGCTGTGTGCTTTGATCATTTTGAGAATCGTTCATATTCAATGCTATTCTTCCATATGCATCATTCTCCATTGAATTTCGTATATAAGACATAAATTCATCATCATATTTGTAGATAGCTACTCCTACTTTCGGTAGGCCTCCCTTATATCCAGTCTTTGAATAAGTACCACTATTTTCACACCCTTTAAAAATAGCTGCGATAATAAACGACATTGCCAGAACTATTATGATTTTTTTCATATTATTCATTAGAATTCTCCCTATGTGTCTTTTCATATATTTATTGTGTAAAAGGAAATAGTATTTTTTGATTTCCTGGTTTATACATATTAGCTCCATCTATCACAACTGCGCCTGTGTCAACATACTTTGGAACTTTTTTGTTTTGCAGCTTTAGAACTGCATATTTAACTGCTAAATACCCCATACCAAAAGGACTCTGAGTAACTGTAGCTTGTATTACGCCACTTTCTAAGAATTCTATTTCTTCCGGAGTATTGTCAAATGTAATAATATTTACTTTGCCCGCCAGGCCTATTTCATCAATTGCCTGCGCTACTCCTATAGAGCTTATATAATTTAGTGCTATTATTGTATTAACTTTATCATCACCTAACACAAGTTTTTTTGTAAGCACAGAGGCGCTCTTCGCATCTGGTGCTACATAATCCATATAGACAACATTTAATTGTGGGTATTTTGAAATTACAGACAATAACCCCTTTTCTCTTTCCCTATTATTACTTGATCCTTCAACATAATTAATAATAGCAATTCTAGTGTATACATCACATAGTGAGACAAGCTTTTTACCTGCAATTTCTCCTGCTTTAACATTGTCCGTAGTTATATAACTGATAATTTTATTTGTATTTAATTTACTGTCTATAACCAATACTGGTATTTCATTACTTATAGCCTGTTCAGTTACGCTAACAAGTCTATTATAATCATTTGGTGCCAATATCAATGCATCTGCTTTTCTTTCGATAGCCGCTTTCACAAGGGCTATTTGACCATCAATGTCGGTTTCACCACTGGAAGCAGTAAAGTCTACCTTTACATTAAATTCTTTAGCAGCAACCTCAGCACCCATTCTAACATTTTTCCAGTAATCACCACTTTGAGTTTTTAATATTATTGATATTTTCTTAGGTTCTTCCTCTCCCTTAGTACTTAACTTTACAATTCCAAATAGAAAGGGCGATATAAGAAGTATAAAAAACAAGAAAATAATTAAAATATTCTTTTTAATCATATAGCAACACCTCAGCCCTATTCTTTTGTAAGAGGTAACCAAATTTTAATTGTAGTGCCCTCTTCAATTTCACTTTGTATTTCAAGCCCGAATTCAGTGCCATAGCTTAGCTGAATTCTCTCATGTACATTTTTCACTCCAACTCCTGACCCAGTATTATCTTTTCCTCTATACTCAAGTAGGTGCTTTAATTTTTCCGGATCAATGCCAAGCCCATTGTCACATATTTCATATAATAATTTACCATTAGTAATGGAAGCTGATATTTTTATAAAACCTTCATCTACCATATATTCAATACCATGATAAATTGAGTTCTCTATAAGAGGCTGCAATATTAGCTTTAAGGTTTTATATTCTAGAACTTCCTTTTGCATAATAATTTCAAACTTAAACTTATTTTTATATCTAATCTTTTGGATAATCAAATAATTTTTTGCGTGTTCCATTTCTTCACGAACTGTAATGATATTTTTTCCCCTACTTATACTTATCCTAAATAGCTTAGCAAGAGCGGTTACCATGGTTATTACACCATCGTTTTTCTCATTTTCAGCCATCCAAACTATTGAATCTAATGTATTATACAAAAAGTGTGGATTGATCTGCGCTTGTAGTGCATTTAATTCGCTATTCTTTTTTGCTTCTTGCTCTATTACTATTTGTGCCATAAGATATCTAACTTTAGAAATCATCAAATTAAAAGCTGTAGATAATCTTTCTACTTCATCTTCTCCTTTAACGTCAATATATATATCAAAGTCTCCTTCTTCTACCATTTTCATGGACTCCTCTAACTGCTTTATTGGATGTGATATTTTAGCTGAAATAAATCCAAATATAAAAATAATTAATATGATACAAACAAACAAAATCCATCCTATAAAGTTAGTACTAGTTTTTTTAAAATCCAATATTTCTGACATATAAGCAACTGCTACAACCTTCCAATTAGTATAATTCACTGTTTTTATTGTGACTAATCGCTTTCCTTCATCAGAATTTTCTAGATAACTGCCTAAGTAATCCTCACGATTTTCAGATTTAAGTCCTATGTTAATGAGCTGTTGTTCTGGATGATATATTATATTATTATCAGAATCAACAATATAAATATAGCCTCTTTTTCCTATAGATAGGTTTTGGCAGAGCTGCCCAATAGTGCTGTAATTCATATCAACTAGTAGTACTCCCCGTACCCTTTCATTACCTTTATAAAAATAAATAACTCTACTTAATGAAACAACCCAATCATGCTTTCCATTAAAAAGATTTTGAACATGAGGTAATGAAAACTTTAAGTTATCAGATTTCTTTAATGCTGATTTAAACCAATCTTGATCAATGATATTCACTTTATCCTTTAGTACTGAGGCAGAAGATTCAATTATAAGTTCACCGCTATCTGAAAATACAGCTAAACTTGCAATGTCTCCTCTAATATTCTGTATTACATTCATTTGATCCTTCAACTTACTATTTGGAATATGTGGATTTAGATAAATATTTTTATCTAATAAATTTGATACTTCCTTGGTACTCTTTAAATAGTACTCAATATTTGAATTTACCTGATTAACTAGTTGCTTTGTGCTCAAGGTAGCATTATCTTCTAAGGAAACAGAAAACTTATTATAAATTACAATTCCAACAAAAAGCATAGCCAAAACTGTAATGAGTGTAAAAGATATGGTAATAATAAATTGTATTCCTCTTACTTTAAAGGTATTCACTGCAACATTATAAGGATTTTTCAAGAATCTCTTAATCTTTATATTCAAAATTTCATCTCCTCTTAGGTATGAAGAATATTTAATTAATTATTTCTATACTCAGATGGTGAAATTCCAAAATGCTTTTTAAAACAGTAACTAAAATAATTTGGCTCTGCATATCCAACTTTATAAGCAATTTCAAAAGACTTCAATTTTGTAGCCTTAATTAATTCCTTTGAAGCATCCATTCTAACTTGAGTTAAGTAATTTATAAAAGTCATTTTTGTTTCTTTTTTAAAAATAAAGCTAAAATAGGTTGGACTTATATATAGATAATTACAAAGACTATTAATGGTTATACTACTATCACTATAATCTTTATTAATATATGCCTTTGCTTTTTCAACTAAAAGCGTGCAACTGTCTTGCCTATCTTTTGTAATGTAGTTCATTATCTTAATCGATATATATTCAAACCAATTCTTAACCTGATTTAAATCATTAAATTCATATAATTCAACGAATAAATTATAGTTTTCACCAAAAATATATGTTAAATCTACATTTAAACTTTCAGCTGTTTTAATTATAGTTGTAAGTATTTCTAATAAATATATTTGGAAATGCTTAAATGGACCATTTACATCTACAAGTTGAGAAAACAACCCCTCTATAGTTTCAATAATTTCTTTTTCTGTTCCTACTTTGATAGAACTTCTAAGGTCGTGTTCCATAATTTCATCAAAAACTATTTTTTCTCTACTGCTTGGCTCAATATCTTCTATCCAAATAATTCGATTAGTGCCCATTATAAATCTATAATCTAATGCAAGAATAGCATTCTGATAAGAATCAGATATATGTGAAACATCACTTATAATTGTTCCAAGACCAATTGTAATGGTGAACTTCAAATACTTTTCAATATTCTGTCTTATTTCTTCAAGGGTAGATTGAACGCTGTTAAAAACAATACCTCTATCCTCTTCCAAATATGGGCTAATTAATACAATCATATCATTATGTATAAAAACTATGCCTCTGTTATTGTTGCGAAGTATTTCTTCTATTATATTAAGAACTGCAAATTTGATTAAATCTAAATCATTCCTATTATCAGTTTTCAAGGCTTTATGTTTTTCTTTACGATCCATATTTATAGCTGCCACTACAAAGCGATTTCCATTTAAATTAATATTATAATTCTTACATTTTTCTTGAATTTCTTCCTTAGTAAGTTTGCTGGTAATTAGATAAGTAAGAAATTTTTCTTTCAAAATAGGCAAGCTCTTCACATAGTACTCTTGCATTGCTTCCATATCTTTTTTTCTTAACATTTCCTCATCAATTTGTGCTTTAACCCTTAAAAGCACCTCAATGAAATCCACTGATGAAACAGGTTTTAGCGCATACTCAACAACATTTAAATTCACTGCCTTTTGTGCATACTCAAATTTATCAAAACCTGTTAGTATTATTATTTTAATTGTAGGGAATCTTTTTTTTAATTCTTCAGAAAGTTGAAGCCCATCCATAAATGGCATCTTAATATCGGTTATGACAACATCTGGAGTAAATTTTTCTGCCATTTCTAGCGCTTCTCTACCATTTTCAGCTTCTCCTACTAGTTCAAAACCATATTGCTGCCACTTTATCTTTTGTATTATACCTTTTCTTACTTCTTCCTCATCATCCACTAAAATTAATTTATACATATTGTCCCCCAATGTATCATCTATTAATTTTTTTTGTTCCTTCTTATTATATTTCGTACAACTTGTTTAAAACTGATTTTTAATTTTTAGTTTGCCCCTCGTTTATCTTTACAAATGTTAGTATTTCTTCCATTATAGCACTCCCAATTCCCCCACTTCAATACTCTTTTTCAGCTCAAATAAATTTTCAATTTTATAATAAATACTGTAGAGACTTAAGTGAATGGACTTACTAGGAGCCTCAACAATTGTTGAGGCTCCTTATATATATATAAAGGTTGAAAATCGGTGAATATGATGGTAAAATATACAAATATCATTCTAGATTCTTTATAAAATTATATTGATTTTTAAATGAATTACTAAACATAGAATTTAGGTTACAATAAATAGTTTATCGAGGTGACTAATGAACAAAAAAATTATATTAAGAATTCATTGTTATATTATTATAGCAGCATGTATAATTCTAATTTCTGCTTGTATTATAAGTACAATATCACTAGCATATGGATTTTTAGGTGGTATTATTTTTACATCTATTATACTCATAAAATACAAATATACCATCAATGATATAGTAGTTATACTACTATCAGGGCTAAAAGAAGCAATAACACTTTATGTGGTAGTTCTACTTATTGGTTCAGCAGCTTCGGTATGGCTAGCTTCTGGTGTAGTACCCTCTCTAATGTATTATGGATTTGAATATATGAAAGATATGAATTTTCTTCTTGCTACTTTTTTAATAGTTTCAATAGTATCCATATTTATGGGTACTGCAATTGGAACAGTAAGTACTATAGGTATTGCACTACTTGGTGTTGGCAAAGGATTCGGAGTTCCCGCCCCAATACTTCTTGGAGTAATAATATCTGGTGCTTTTATTGCAGACAAGATGTCTCCAATCTCCGGTTTATTTAATCTTGCACTTACAACAACAAAAAGAAGCTATAAGCAAGTAATACCTGTCATGCTTCCAACCTTTATACCCCTATTTCTAATTACGGCTGTAGTATATTACTTACTAGGTAGAAATTTCACCACCGGCAATGGGTCTGAAAATCTTGTATACTACCAAAATGCAATACATGCTGGCTATAAAATATCACCTTTTATTGCATTTCTTCCTGCTATCATCCTTATAATGTCTCTTTTTGGTGCTAAAACGATACCTACACTACTAACAGGTCTTTTTGCCGGTTGCTTAGTTAGTGTTTTCATTCAACATGTGTCACTCCATACCTTAATAGTATCACTTTTCTTTGGATACAGTGGTTCTACAGCATCTACTGAGCTTAATAAAATACTTGTAAGTGGCGGTATTAAATCTATGATAGAGGTTGTTCTTATAATTATGGGTGCAGTTAGCCTAACAAGCTTATTAGAAAAAACTGGCATGATACTACCTTTAATAAAAAAGCTAACCAGTGGAGTAAAGACTAAGCGACAGATTATTTTTAAAACAGCCCTAATTAGTAGTTTCTTAACCATAATAACCTGCGACCAGACAGTTGGAGTATTACTACCTGGAAGACTTCTACAGGATAAATATAATGAACTTGATGTTGATACCACACTACTGGCAAGGACTATTTCGGATACAGGTATCATAATTGCACCTTTAATGGTTTGGAATATTAATGCTCTTATCATTAAATCTCTTACGGGAATTTCCGCTGCTGCCTATGCCCCCTTTGCAGTATTGTGCTATTTATCCCCTATTATTACAATAATTGTTTCATATAGACTTAAAGAAAGACAAAAATCACTGGCAGCATAAATTCTTATTTAATTTACTATCTCTATTTTCTCACTTTCGATAATTTCATATAGTATATTATTAACTTTCAAATTAATAGGGCAATCGCATTGAATAGTTATCTCTGTTTTATGCACTTCCATATTCACCTGAATACAAGCACCTTTATACAAAAATTTAAATTCGAGCAACCTCCAATTTTTAGGAAGCTTAGGTGTAAGTGAAATATAATTTTCTTTTATTCTAAGACCTGCAAAGCCATACACTATCGCCATCCAGGTTCCACCCATATTAGCAGTATGAACTCCGTCCTTAGTGTTTCCATGGGTATTATCCAAATCTAATGTTGCTGTCTCAATAAAATATTCATATGCTTTCTCAAGATAACCTATTTTGGACGCCATGATACTATAGGCAGCACACGATAAGGACGAGTCATGAGTAGTTATTTTTTCATAATAATCATAGGAATTTTTAATAGTTTCAAAATCTGAATCATCTTCCACGAGAAAATGAGCAAGTACTGTATCTGCTTGTTTTAACACCTGGTATCTGTAAATAGTTAACGGATGAAAATTTAGTAACAGAGGATATTTATCTTTTGGAGTGTTTTCAAAATCCCATACTGCTTTAGATAAAAAGGTATCATCCTGAGCATTAATTTTTAGTTCTTCATCATAGGGTAAATACATAAGTTTATAGGCGCATACAAACTGCTGAATTTCTTCTTCTGTCAGACTTATTTTATTACATAAAGCCTTTAACATTTCTGTATCCTTCTCCATAAGTTCATAGTACAATTTTGAAGCCCATTTCAAATTATATTTTGCCATTACATTTGTATAGTAATTATTATTTACTATTGCAGTATATTCATCAGGTCCTGTTACCGCATCAATCTTAAATTGTCCCTTGTGAAAGTGTCCTATTTCAATCCATATTCTAGCAGTTTCAAAAACAACTTCTGCCCCAAACTCTTTTATAAAATCTATATCTCCTGTTGCTAAATAATATTGTATATAAGAATAGGCTATATCACCATTAATGTGGTATTGAGCAGTTCCAGCTGGGAAATAAGAGGAACATTCCTTTCCTGCTATAGTTCTCCAGGGATAAGCTGCGCCTTTTTTGTGTCCCATTTCTCTTGCTCTTTGCCTTGCATTATCTAAAATGGTGTAGCGATATTTTAGAAGCCCTTTTGCTAGTTCCGGATAACATAAAGTGAAAAATGGAAGGATATAAATTTCGGTATCCCAAAAATAATGGCCTTCGTAGCCTTCTCCGCTTAATCCCTTTGCTGTTATATTACTTTTAGCATCCTTCCCTACCGCTTGAAGAAGTTGAAATTGGTTATATCTGAGCCCCTGCTGAAGTTTTTCATCTCCTTCAATATTAATGTCTGCTAGACTCCAAAACTCCTTTAAATAATCCCTTTGCTCATCTAATATTTTTTCAAAAGATTCACGGCTTATCTTCTCTACTATATCTATTCCTTGGCTAACAAGGCTTTTATATCGCCTTGAATCTGTGTATACATTATATTTAGTAAAGTTTATTATTTCTTTCCCAGGCTCTGTTTTAAAAATAGTTTTTACTTTTACATCCGTTTTCTCCAAATAAGCTTGATAATTTACATTGCAACTGTGCTTTGTTGTAACGGCTACAAGCTTCTTAGAGTTTTCAGTTTCTGATACTATCTGCATGATATCCTTTTCTGCCACCATGGATTTTACGGATAAAATGTTACCGTGACCTGTCCCTAAACGAGGATCACTTTCATCTGTGAAATTTGTTACATCTCCATTGATTTCAGATTCTATAATGATTCCTTCATTAAAATTAACTTTTTCTATTTCATAATTAATAGCAAATAATTCTAAATATTTAAGTGAAGCAAGCCTTGTTATCTTAATTTTAAGTTCTTTTCCAAGGGGTGAAACCCACCATATTTCTCTAACATAACACCCGGCTTCCATGTCAAGATATCTATTTAGACTTTTAACAGTTCCTTCAAACAGAGAAAACCTCTCTCCATTAATTATTATATTAACATTTTGCGCATCCGTAACGTTAACAATCTTCTGCATGTTTTCTGGGAAAGCATAAGCTTTTTCACCATATTGTATAGGAACTTCTTCATAAAATGCATTTATATAAGTTCCTCTAATTGTTGCGTAATTTTCAGGATACCCCTCTTCAAGGTTTCCTCTGATACCTATATATCCATTTGAAACATTAAAGATACTTTCGTTTTTCAAAAGGTCTTCTACATTTAAACTATTGTCACTTATAATCCATTCACTTTTCATAATGTCTTCTCTCTTTCTGAGTTATCTATATTATATTTCTAACTCTCAATTATTTGACAGCTCCCGCCATAACACCTTTAATAATATATTTCTGTGAAAATAGATAGAAAATAATTATTGGTATAATCGTAAGAACAAGTCCTGCCATTGCCAAATTCCACTGTATTGTAAATTCCCCGAAGAAATAGAAGGTTGAAAGAGGAATTGTTCGGAGGCCTGGACTTCTTAGTACCAAGGATGGTAGCAAATAGTCGTTCCATATCCATATTACATTCAAAATAGCTACTGTAACTGTGATTGGTTTTAAGCTAGGAAATACTATTCTCCAAAACACCTGGAACTTATTGCATCCATCGATCATTGCTGCTTCTTCTAGTGAACGTGGAACGCTCTTTATAAATCCATGATATAGAAATATAGATAAACTAGATCCAAATCCGATGTACATAAAAATCAAACCATAAAAAGTATCTATCATTGAAAAATTAATAGCTTTAATTTCCCATCCGCTCATGTACTGCATTAAAGGAATCATAACAGACTGAAAAGGGACAAGCATTGTTACTATAAAAGTATATAATATAAAATCAGCAAGCTTTGAACTGCTTCGCACTATTGCCCATGACGACATAGATGAAAAAACTATTATCAAAACAATACTTATAATTGTTACAAATAGTGAATTTGATATGGCCTTTAGAAATTTCATTTTTTCAATAGCTGTTATATAAAAAGAGAAATCTAATGATTTTGGTAGTCCTATGGTGTCCGTGAATATCTGCGCTCTACTTTTGAAAGAATTGACCACCATAATATACATAGGGAATAAGGTTAAAGCTGCTGTCATAAACCCTAGTATTATCAATATTGTAGATGCTTTAAATTTTGCTTTCATTACATATCAACCTCCCTTTTCTTAGTAATATAAATCTGTATCACAGTAATTATCATTATGACCAAGAAAAAGATAATAGACTTTGCCTGTGCCTGTGCATACTTATTATAACTAAAGGCTGTAGAAAAAATATTCATAGTAACGAGTTCTGTTGATCCGAAAGGACCACCGTTTGTTAAGGATAGGTTAGTGTCATATTGTTTAAAGGAATTTGATAAAGTGACAAACAAGCTTATTGTAAAAGCAGGTGCTATTAGCGGAAGAGTTATTCTTTTGAATTTAGTCCAGCTATTTGCCCCATCTATACTCGCAGCTTCCATAACCTCCTCGGATATACTCTCTATAGACGCTATATATATTACCATTACATATCCTGCCATTTGCCATACCCCTACAATAACTAATGCCCAAAAGGCTGCAGTAGGTTCATCTAGCCAATTAAAGAATATTTTTTCAGTATGTGTAATTACACCAAATTGCTCGAAAAATTTTGTAAATATAAATTTCCATATAAAACCTAGAATAAGTCCTCCAATTAAATTAGGTAAAAAATAAACTCCTCTAAAAAAATTTTTATTTTTAATTTTTGAAGTTACTAGTAGTGCCAGTGAAAGCCCTACAATGTTAACAAGAATAATCATAACAAGTGTATATTGTGTTGTGAGCTTAAAAGCATCAATAAACTTTTGATCCCCGAATGCTGCGGCGTAATTTTTAAATCCTACAAATTTAGATCCTTTAAAAGCAAAACCATCCCAATTCGTAAATGAGTATACTATTCCCATAACAAAAGGAATAATAACTACATTTATAAATATAAATAGGGAAGGAATAACAAACAAAGCTGTAGTTATTTTGCCTTTTTGCTTTTTATTCATTATCACACTCTCCATTTCTATTTCTATTTTTATTTTTATTAGATTAAAAGCCTCTTAGCGAGGCTTTTAATTTAATTAGGCATGTTATTTTTTTGCTGCATTAACCCAAACTGTATTTATTTCATCTAATAATTGATCTGTATTTAATTTGCCTGCATAGAATTTTTCCATTGCACTTGAACAATCCTTGTCAACACCTGCTGGGAATAGATTGAAGGTCCATGGTAGAGTCTTTCCTTCTTTTGAATACTTTGATATTTCCTGTGATAGAACATCTAATTTACTAGTATCAAAGCCATTGTATGCAGGAATTACCTTGAATTTCTCAGTAACAAATACTTGCCCAGCTGGATCAGTAAATAACCAGTCAATGAACGCTATTGCTCCTGCTTGTTGATCTGCAGTCGCAGCCTTATTTACTCTGAAGAAATTTGAATTCCCTACTGAAATTGATTGATTCCCATTAATTGGCATAGGCATCATTCCATAATCAAAAGTAACCTTGTAGTCATCGATTATTCCTTGTGCCCAGTTTCCTTGATGAATCATTGCAAATTTTCCTTGTGCAAAGCCTGCAACTTGATCATCATAACTGTCTTTAGCAAGATTTGTATAAGGCTTTAACTTTGCTAAATCTTCTACGTATTGTTTAACTTCTTTAATATCTTTTAACTTTAATTCTCCACTTATAACCTTAGGAATAGCCTCTTTATAGTTACTCATTGTTGCAAATGGCCAGTTAAATGGATGCATAAACTGGAAGTATGTTTCTTTTGCAAAGGCTATTGGACTTTTTACTCCTTTAATTAGTGCAAGTTTCTTGCTCGCAGCAACTAAATCGTCTGCTGACTTGATACTTGCAGGATCTACACCTGCCTCCTTGAACATTGTTTTATTATATATTAATCCAAACCCCTCGATGGCCATTGGAAGACCATATAGCTTGCCATCCTTCATTGCATCATCGACCTGTCCTTTAGCAACAGTTTTTGCTGCTTTCGCAGAGTCGAGTGGTGCCATAAAACTGAAGAATTTTTCAAACTCACTACCGCTTCCGCAGGTAAAGAGTGTAGGTGCTTTTTCTGGACTTGATGCAAACTGTGATTGTAGAGTTGTTACTAAGTTATCTCCTGCTGAACCTAAAATCTGAACTTCAACATCACTTTGAGACTTATTAAAGGTGGCTGCTGCCTCTTCAAGCTGAGTTTGAATTTCAACTTTGTTTTGAATTACTGTAATTACTGCTTTTTCTTTCTTAACAGGATCAGCTGTTTTTGTAACCGCAGTTTTTGAAGAGCATCCAGTCATAGTTGATAATGCTAATACAATAGCTAAGACAGTACTAATAGATTTTTTCATGCTATTTCCCCCTATTTTTTATTTTCTTTATAGACTTCAAAATATAGTGAATACCTTTACATAAAAAGAATTTATATACTCAAAATAAGTGAAGTATATTGACATTATATACAAGAAAATTATATACTCTTTATACAATGTTAATATATTTTGCACTTTATTGTGGTTATTTTTTGTGAGGTGATAATCTTTTGGAGAATATTTATAAAAAACTTGAAGATACAATGGCTAGAAATAGATACACTTCTTATATTCATCCCCCCTATGAGCTTGAGTGTAAACTTGTGCAAGCTATTCATCAAATGGACAACGATAAAAGTATGGAAACCTTAAAACAAATCAATTCCCTAGAACGAGCTCAACTGTCTAAAAAGCCTCTTAGTTCTCTTAAGTATTCTCTTATAGCCTCCTGTACATTTTTTACAAGAGCTGTAATTGAAGCAGGACTAGATACTGAGACTGCCTTTATGTTAAGTGACTATTATATTAACCTTATTGACGAAACTGATGTATTAGATAAAGTTCAAGCACTAGAATACAAAATGTTATATGATTTTATTAAAGTTTTAAAAAAATATAAAGAAAATATTTATAACCCACTTATTAATAGAGTGATCACATATATAAATAAAAATATAGAAAATAATTTAACTCTAGGAGAAATTTCTTCTTTTGTAAATGTGCATCCCAATTACCTCTGTGCTGCTTTTAAAAAGGAAGTCGGCAAAACCTTATCTGAGTATATTAATGATCATCGGATTATTGCCATTAAACTGTATATGAATCACGCAAATTCCAGCATCAGTGAAATAAGCTATGCTTTTAATTTCAATCACATAACTTACTTTTCTCGCTTTTTCAAAAAACATACCGGATTAACACCAAGTGACTATAGGAAGCAGTGTTCAAGTACAAATTCCTTGGTGGAGGACGAAGAATAAATACTTTGCTTTTACAGTAAATGCCACCCTTAAATTACTAGGGTGGCATTTCTAATATCTCCTGTTGCTATATAATATTATCCCTTACAACCCTTCCATTCTTCATAGAACTTTAAAATAAAATTTGCAGGAAATAGACGTTTTTCAAACAAAATAATCATTGATAAACCAGCTTCAACTAATCCAATCATAAAGAATAAAACATGTAGGAAGACAATCGCATTCATCATAATGCATTGTACAACAATCCAAATCACTAGTGCCCAACTAAAAACACTGCTTATATACCCTTGAAATCTAAACTTAAAATGAAACATTAAAGCACTAATAACATTTCCAAGACCAATTATAGTAAACAAGATAATTCCAGGTATGAGGTAATTACTAAATGGTGAATTTTTTATAACCTCAACTGAAATTCCAAGTGGTGCCTTAGGATTACTAATAGCTGCTAGCCCTCCAGCCATGGCTCCTATTCCTACAAACAGATGTAAAGCAAATAATAAACGATATACTTTCTTCATTCTTATTCCTCCCCCATATTAATTATATTACTTTGATTTAAAATCAATTATAGCATCAATAACTTTGTCAAAACAATTTCTTTAAATATTCTGCTCCCTTTTCGTTCAACTCTTATTTTCTAATTGCTCACTGTTGTAACCTGTGTGTCACTTTTGAATTTTTCTTCTTTAATATGCTAAACAGATAAACAGCATAAGATAGCAATAAGACAGTAAGTATACCACTCCCTAAGTAACCAAGATTAACATTACCAGCGTTGTCCTTAGTTATGTAAGCTAATGCATCATACATAAAATGAAAAGCAATAAGCGGAATTATATTATTTATAACAGTTATAAGTTCTGAAAGAATAAGACCCACCAAAAAGGCATTTAATGCTTGCAAAATAGCACCGAAAATATCTCCATTTAGCCCATTTGCCATATGTAGAACTCCAAAGAAAATAGAAGAAAAGATAATATAAAAGGCATCTCCCCTTAATTTCAATTTTTCTTTGATAATTCCTCTAAAAATAACTTCTTCAGTGTATCCAACAAGAAATGTAAATATTATAATGCACATAACTTTTATTAAAGATAATTTCATATTAATTCCGCCTACTGATGGTATAACTAATGCAATTACAAATAAGGGGATATAATAAAGTGCCTCCTTAGTTTTTGATACTTCAAACCTATGAAATCCGAACATTGAAAGTGCTCTTCCATTGCTTATCATATATACTGTTATTATTATTGCCATTACTAAAAATGCGCCTGATTGAGCAATAATAGTTTCAACACTATTAAACTTAAGTATTGAAGAAATTGCTGATGCAATAGTAACCAGCAGGGTTAGTATTATTCCCAACATAATTGAAAATAAGATAGGATGTCCATTTGATACTTTTTTTTTCATAATCAATTCTCCTTTTTTAATGTTCATATTTATATTAGTTACAACCTCTTTGTCTATAAACTTTTTCACTAGATTTATGGTTCAACTTCCTAAAACCTCTTAGCTAGTAACTGTAGTTTTATTATTTAATAAAACTACAGTTACTAATTTCATCTAAACATTAACCACATCTACTTTTTCTACATCTTTAATGGATAAATAAGCAGTTCCTGCTCCTATAACTGCAAGTATCACTGGAATTATGAAAATAGATCCTAAGGAATTCCCATTGACTCCACTATTTAATAAACTTACTAATATAACTGAGGTTACTATTGTGGCAGACCCAGATTTTCTTCTCATGCCTACATATACAGGGATTAAACTTACAAAGGAAAAGGCTGCTGAATACACAACAATATTAATTAGGCTTTTCACTAAAATATCCTGAGTTAGTGGAATTTCAATAAAATTTGCAAAGATATTTAAAATAAATAAACTAAAATTTAAGAAAAGACTGGATATAACCATTGATGTAAAAGCGAATATTACCACAATAGCTAACTTTGCTACCATAATCTTTTTTCTGCTTATTGGATAGGTAAACAGTATATTTATTGTTTTGCTTTTATATTCACCAATTATTATTCTTGATATTAACACCGCTGCAAAAATTGAAAAAGTAGCTCTTACCATAATACCTGTATATAAAAAGACATCATTATAATTGCTAAATATCAGCTTATTATCGGTATTAAAGCCATAAACACCCATAAGTAATATTCCTAAAATAATTAAATTTGCAATGATAACCCCTTTCAGATATCTCCTAATTCTTAACTTCATAATTTCTAATTTCATCAATTTAAGCACTTAACTCACTCCTCTCTAAAAGCTTTAAGAAATGATCTTCTAGTGTACTATTTTTCTTATTTATAGCTTCAATTTCAATACCCTTTAAAATTAGTTCTTTTGAAATATCCTTTTGAGCTAACTTTAAGTCATATATTCTTATTGTGGTATTATTTAGAATTTTAAAATTAGAAATATTCAAATCATTTTCTAAAATATATGCCGCTTTTATACAATCCGCAGTAATTATTTCTACATATTCAGTATTTTGTTCTCTAACACTGTCCATAGAAACTTCTTCTATTAACTTTCCATTATTTATTATACCTATAGTATCCGCTATTTGTTCTATTTCACCTAAAATATGACTAGAGATTAAAATTGTGATGCCATATTCTTTGCATAACATTTTTAATAAATTTCTAATTTCCTTAATTCCTATTGGATCAAGACCATTGATTGGCTCATCTAATATTAAAAATTCTGGCTTAGTTATAATTGCTCTGGCAATTCCTAATCTTTGTTTCATTCCAAGTGAAAAATCTCTAACCGCCTTATTCTCAATATCCTTTAAATTTAAAAGTTCTAAAACCTTATCAATAGCACTTTTATCGTAATATCCCATGTATTCACAATGAAGTTCTAGGTTTTCCCTGCCAGTAAGCTTATCATAAAATACAGGATATTCAATGATGCTTCCTATTCGTTTCAGTGTTTCATAGGCTCCATTGGTAAGTTTATCACCAAAAATTTCAATTTCTCCGCTGCTAGGTTTAATAAGGTTTACTATTATTTTCATAATTGTGGTTTTTCCTGCTCCATTAGGACCCAAGAAACCATATATTTCTCCTTTTTTAATATTCATATTTACATTGGTTACAACTTCTTTGTCTCTAAATTTTTTCACTAAATTTGTTGTCCTTAATATATAATTCATATTCCACTCCTCTTTTCTTTATCTATTATAGTTTTCTTTATTGACTATAATTTTATTATATAAGATAGACTTCTCTTTTTTATTAAGCAAATCTTACAAAATTCTTAAGTTGAAAAGCAAGCTGCTTTTCACTTAGCACCTTGCTTACTATAAACTAATAAGTTATTCTCTTTAATTTAAAAGTAAAGCTAGTTCTCTCATGAGGTTTACTCTTAAGAGAAATTTCTCCTCCTAATTTTTCAATAAGCCTTTTAGTTATGGTAAGACCTAGCCCACTTCCTTGATATAATTTATTTCTTGAATCTTCAAGTGTATACATCCTCTCAAAGACTTTTTCAACATTAATTTCATCAATTCCTTTACCTTTATCCCAAACCTCTACATAGGTAAAATCATCATCATAGCTTAGATTTAAGCCTATGTGTTTACCATCACTTCCATATTTAATAGCATTAGAGATTAAATTGTTCATTACTCTTTCCAAAGCTTCTATGTTCCCAAGTGCATAAATATTTGTTTCAGGAATCTCTATATTCACTTCGTAACCTTTTACAGTCAAATTTTCATAAAAGTCTAATATACTTTTTCTACAAACTTCATTAATATTAACCCTTGTTATAGGAATCTCCTTGTCACCTGATTCTAGCTTAGCTAAATCAAAAAACTTATTTATAAGTTCAATTACTTCAAGAGTTTTATTGTGAACCTTAGAAAGCAATATTTCCCTTTCCTCCCTATTGATATCCCGGTCCAGCTTTATGGTTTCAATATATCCTAATACTACTGTAAGTGGGGTTTTTAAATCATGAGAAATATTGGAAAGCATTTTAACCATAGATATTTCTTTTTTTGTATAGTCAGCAAACACTTTTTGACTGAAATCTAAAAGACTATTAATTTCTATAAGTAATTTTCTAAGTTCTTTATCTTCTGTAACAACTAAGATCTTTTCATTAGTTTTTTCTTTTTTAATTTTTTTTAACTTATTCTCAATATATTTTAAATTCACGCTTCTTTCTCTTCTTGATATATATTGAAAAATTATTATACAAATTAAAATAAGAATAATTGTCAATAATAAAATAATCATTTAAATTACCTCCAGCTTGTACCCAATTCCCCACAGTGTCTTTATGTATTGTGGATTAGATGGGTCCTCTTCTATCTTTTCTCTTAGTCTTCGTATGTGGACATTGATTACATTCTCATCTCCAAAGTATTCATCTTTCCAAATAAAACTATAAATTTGAGCCTTAGTAAACACTCTATTAGGATTTTGGATAAACAATTTTAAAATGTCAAATTCCTTAGAAGTAAGCGCAATGACTTGATTATTTTTACTAACTAAGAAATTGCCTACATCTATAGTAAGCTTTCCAACTTTCATCACTACTTCTTGTTCTTTTTTTTCATTATTAGAATATTTTGTTGATCTTCTAATAGCTGCTTTAATTCTTGCAGAAAATTCAATCATAGAAAAAGGCTTAGATATATAATCATCAGCACCCAGGCCTAATCCTATTGCTTTATCCACATCACTATCTTTAGCAGACATAATTAAAATAGGTACTGAACTTTTTTCTCTAATTATTTTCATGGTTTCTATACCATCCAATTTAGGCATCATTAAATCAAGAAGAATTAAATCAAAATCACAATTTAAATACTTAAGGATTGCCTCTTCACCGTCAAAAGCGGTTGTTACTATAAATCCATCCTTTATTAAATAATTTTTTACCATTTCACTAATGGCAATATCATCTTCAACAATTAAAATTTTATTGTGCACAATTATACCCCTTTTCCTAAATTTATAAGTTATTTTAACTTGTTATAATAATATTTAAACAAGTTGGAATTTTTTTTAATATAATTTTCTAGAAATTTATAAAATTCCAGTTTGTTAAAGCTTGTATCAATGTTGCTTCCATAATATTCTTCATAAAATACACTTACTATGTTAATAAAATGTTCTCTTAGTCTTTCATCTTTTATACTTAATGCCCCTTCCTCGTCACTTAATGAATCGCTCCATTTAATACCTATAGCCCACAATCTTTTTTTACTGTAATAATATATAGGAATTACTCCATCACAATATAAGATTTTATTCTTATTTCTTATAAATCTTCTTGTCCTTATAAAAACTACTACTAAAACTAACAAAAACAATCCCAAACACATAAAGCCTAATATAAACAAATATGAAATATTAATTCTTGGTATTTTATTTACAATAGCATTTTTAGCTGTTTCAGTTTCATCATTAATGATGTTTACACCTTCTGAATTTGTTTTAGGCATAATAAGTTCATGTTGCTTATTTCCTCCTGAATAACCAGGTGTGCAATCTAATATTTCCCAAGAATCTTTACTTGGAGATGTAAGAATTTCCGTCCATGCATGAGCTCTATTATTGCCTACAAGATAAACCCCATTACTATCTATAGTATTATCCATACTAAAGCCCTCCACATATCTGGCAGGTACCCCTGCAATCCTAGCAAAAATAGTAGCTGCAGTTGCAAAATATGTGCAGTAGCCCTTCTTTTCTTTAAATAAAAAATAATCTAGAAACTCTTTATCCTTTGGTACATTGTTAACTCCTAGTGAATACTTATAATTTTCTAATAAATACTTATTAATTTTATTGATTTTTTCTGTATTGTTTTTACAATCTATTAGCAACCCATTTACCAAATTATAAGTTTCGAAAGTTATGTTATCAGGAAGCTGAAGATATTTCTTATATTTTTCCTTGACCTCTTTTTCATAAGAAACATCATTAGTAAATTTCTCACCCTCAGTTAAAGCATACTCAATAGTATAGGGAGCTGAAACAATACTTTTATTTCCTAAAATAAAGATATTTGAAGTATTATGCAAAATATTGTTTTTCTCAGATACTATATTAAATGCGTTTAAAGGAGCTAAAAATGTAGAAGTTTTAAGGGTTTGTGGTGATATTTCAATTTTTTCACTTCTAACCACATTGCTTTTAGAACTACTATTAAAGATATAGTAGCTATCTGTTTCCTTCAACCACCCAAAACCATTGTAGTACTCTAAAACATTGCCTCTTAAATACATTGGTTTGCTGCTTTTAACTTTTAGAGCTAAATTATAATTTATCTTTATTGCCCCCCCAAGTTTTGAACTATTACTTCCATAACCACTATAATTAAGTCCATATATATTTTTAAATGAATCTACACTATTTATTATATTTCTGATTCTATCATTTTTAAATTGTTCAATACTTTTAACTCCAAAGGTCTCACCTGCAAAAGCAGTAAAACTAGCTACTAACGCAACCATAATTGCAATATAGAGGTTATTAGTATTTATTGGAATTAAAAATTTATAATTATCATTTTTAGCCTTTCGCGCGCTTGCTGAATGAATATTTATGCCTAAATCAAAACAACTTAATATAATGTAAATATTAGTATAAAATTTTATGCTAAAGTTGTTATACCAAAGTAAATACATAATAGGTAAAGTTAGTATTAATGTAATAAAAGGTAACTTATCCTTTAGTGATAAAATAATAGAAATAAAAGCAGGTATTATTATTACTAGAAAGGGTATAAGCATGGTAAAATTTACAGAGTAAGACTCTAAATATGTGCTTCTAATATTTACAAAACTATTATAAATAATAGTATGAGGATTAAATATATGGTACAAACTCAAAATCGTGAAAATAATTAGAATCACACAAGTAAATAAGACTTTATAAGTGAATTTCACTAATATTTTCTTATAAAACCAATACAATAACAATGCCCACAAATACAAAAGTATTATTATTGCATAATTAAAACCTTGGATTTTATAACATATCTCAAATCCTCTTGAAAAAAGAAGCAAGTATAATAGCAGAATAATCTTATATAAATTTTTCATAATAAATTTGTAGATCATAATAATTCACCTTGAAGATTAATTATCTGCTGAAATCCTAAGCACTCAATTCCTCTTATCTTAAGCTCCTGCGCTAATTCCAAATCCTTTTTTTCTTCTACAGAATGGTACAATGCAATAGAATAACCAGAATTCTTTATACTTATAATATTATAGGCAACCTTATCATCGATTTTAGAGGTTACTGCAAGGAGCTTATTAACCCTATGAATTTTATAATAATTATTCTGTATATATTCTGAAAAATCTAATTCACTGTCACTTTCCTGACTTACAAAGTATTCTAATAGTTCATTAAAATCTTCTTTAGTCAAAATAGTAAATTCTCTTGGTTGTTTTGAGTTAACATATACTTTTGTTCCTATATCTTTTTCCCTCATCATATTTATAAGTGAAATAGCTATATCTACAATTTTTTCTTCATAAATACCATAAATATCATAATCATTATTTTTCACATTTAAATCAACAAATATAACAGTCTGTTCACCTGAAATATTTTCAAAATTTTTAACATACAATTCTCCATACCTTGCACTTAATTTCCAATGAATTTTTTTTAAACTATCTCCCTGCCTATATTCTCTAACATCCCTTATTGTAAATTGGTCCTCATTGTTACCCTTAAAATCTATGGAATCTCTAAAAACATCTTTTCCACCAGAGGCTATGCTTACCATATCATAAATCTTAGGATAAACCTTTACAAAATTCTCTGTATTAATATTTTTTTTAAACTCAAGTACATTAAAAACATCTCTTATTTTTAAATTAACATTTCCTAGATTATATATACCTCTTTTATGAAAAACAATGTTATTTTTAATCCATCGACTTTCCGTAGCTGTCAAACTAACTAATTGTGCTGTATATTCAGCAAATGCCACCTGAAAAACTTCACTTCTTATTTCTATATATGGAACAGGAAGATCAAGATCACATCTCAAGATAGTTATGCAATCAGCGCTATCTCCTGCATACAAATAATCAGCTTTAAAATCTATCTCAATGTTAATATAATAATTAATAAGTGCAATATAAATGCTAGTTGCGATTAAGGTAAAAAACATTGAATAAAATAGGTAATAAAACAAAACTCCACCACACGCGAGTCCTAATAAAAGACTTAAAACAAGTAAAATAACAAAAGATTTTTTAAAACTCACCATACTGTACCGCCTTAGGAATATTAACTCTTTCAATAATATCCTCAATAATATTATCACTGCTCATCCCATTCGCCCTTCCTGCAGAAGATACTTTTATTCTATGACTTAATACTGCAACAGCATTAGTTTTTACATCATCTGGGGTTACATAATCCCTCCCCATAACTAATGCAGAAGCTTGTGCAATTCGGAGCAGGCTTAGAGACCCTCTTGTACTAGCTCCTAGTAAAATGTATTTATTATTTCTCGTATTGTCTGTGATACTCACAATATAATCAGTAATGTCTTTTGAAGCTTTTATGGCTTTAACTTTTTCTTGAAGCATAATAATATCTGCTTCACTGGCTACGCTTTCAATTTGAGATAAGGGCTCTACTTGTCTATATTTTTGCAAAATTTCAGATTCAGTTACCCTATCTGCATACCCTATACGGATTTTCATCATAAATCTATCTAGCTGAGCCTCAGGCAAATTAAAAGTCCCCTCATACTCTACTGGATTTTGAGTAGCAAGTACTATAAAGGGTTTCTTTAATAAATAAGTATTAACCCCTTCAGATACCTGATTTTCTTCCATAACCTCTAAAAGAGCAGATTGAGTTTTGGGAGAAGTTCTATTAATTTCATCAGCTAATACTATATTTGAAAAAACGGGACCCTTTTTAAATTCAAAGGTGCCCATTTTAGGATTGTATATTGATACACCTGTGATATCACTAGGTAATAAATCTGGGGTAAATTGAATTCTACTAAAAGACAAATTTAAAGATTTACATAGGGCCTTTACTAGCGTTGTTTTTCCTACACCAGGAACATCTTCAATTAAAATATGTCCCCCAGCAATTATCCCTTTTATTAAATGCATTATTTCCTTTTGCTTTCCCATTATTACTTTCTCTACATTGTCGGATATTTTCTTAACTAGCATATCTTCCAATCATATCGCCTCCATAATTTCTCTTATTTGTATTTTACTCTATATTTTCAATATTTTATATATGAATTTAAATTACTTGAATATTTCAAATTCAAAAAAATAACTCTATTTATATGTTATAAATCTTCATTTTATTTAGCTTCCTTTTTCGACAATGATTTCTTTAAATAAAATAAATCATTTTAGTGTTTAATGTTGCAATTTGTCTCTTTCTTATGCTAAAATAAAAATTGTGCATTACAAAAAAAGCTTGGATACGTTTACATAGAAACATTAATAATCATGCATTTATAAATATGTTATAACAATAAAATTTCTATGATGAATAAGTATCCAAAACATTTAAGGGGGACTCATAATGAATACTACCGTACACAATCAACATCCATCATTCAAAGGTTATCCTATGGGATTCTGGTTCGTTTCATTACTACAAGTTTTTGAGAGATTCAGCTACTATGGTATGAGAGGACTTTTAATACTATATCTTGCAACAGAAGCCATTAAAGGTGGATTAGGCCTTGATACAGCAACTGCCTCTTCACTATATGCTAGTTTCACTATGTTTGTTTATTTTGCACCACTCGCTGGAGGTTATATAGCCGACAATTTTTGGGGGAAAAGAAAAACCTTCTTTATCGGATCAATATTTATAGCAGGTGGAATGTTCGTTCTGTTTGCTGCACAAGGAAAACCAATGGTTATGTTAGCACTCGGACTTATGATTATTGGTAATGGATTTTGGAAACCGAATATTACATCTATAGTAGGAGATTTCTATGACAATAAAGACCCTAGAAAAGATGGAGCCTACTCAATTTTCTATACATTTATCAATATTGGTGCTTTCTTTGCACCACTTATATGCGGTACTCTTGCAGAAAAAACTTTTGCAGTTACCAATGGAACAGAAGTGATAAGTTATGGTTATAAGTATGGTTTCCTTGCGGCAGGATTCGGAATGCTTATAGGAACAATTCTTTACATTTTATTCGAAAAAAAAGCTCTCGGCCATGTTGGAGCATTTAATAAAGAAGCCGCACTTGAAAAAGCACAAGCTAAAAAAGCTTCTGCGGAGGCTAAGAAAGAAGCTTTAACAAAAGATGAAAAGAAAAGCGTTGTTGCAATTTTTGTTCTTTCTTTCTTTGTAATTATTTTCTGGGCAGGATTTGAGCAAGCTGGTTCAAGCTTAACAATTTACACAAATGAATTTATAAACAGAACTGTAGGTGGATTTGAAGTGCCAACAAGTTGGTTCCAATCTATAAATCCATTTTTATGTGTTCTTCTTGGTCCCCTTTTTGCAATGCTCTTTGTACGACTTTCAAAAAGACCAAAAGGAGACATACCTACTGCAACTAAAATGGGTTTTGGTTTGATTCTTCTTGGTATTGGCTTTGCACTTATGGTTGGTGCAGCAATGGAAAGAGGGAATTCAGCGGATGCAGCAATTAAAGCTAATATTCTTTGGCTTTTAGGCGCATATACATTGCACACTGTTGGGGAAATGTTCTTATCTCCAGTTGGACTTTCAATGGTTAGTAAACTTGCACCAAAGCAAATTGCTGCTCTTATGATGGGAGTATGGTTATTTGCTACAGGTATGGGTAACTATATTGCGGGTATGGCTGCTACCTTTGTTGAAACTTGGGGTGCACTCCAGGTATTTGGTTTCGTAGCTGTAATAACAATTGCTTCAGGCTTATTACTATGCTTTCTTAGCCCACGCTTTGACAAGATCATGCCTGCTCACAAACATATCTCATAATTTAATAAAGTGTGCTAAGCGTAAAAAGATGATTTCTGTATTACAGAAATCATCTTTTTAATTTAATTTTTTAATTATTATATCCTATACTCTTCATAATAATTAAAGCAGTGTCTTCTATAGCTCTTTTAGTAACATCTATTGTTAAGCATCTTGTTTTTTTCATTATTTTTTCTGCATAATCTAACTCGTCGAGTATTCTTGCATCATTAGCATATTGGAAGCTAGAATTAAGCCCATTGAATTTATCCATTCTATGCTTCCTTATTTCAATAAGCACAAAAGGATCTATTTTGAGCCCTATTATCTTCCTTCCAGGAATGCTATATAGTTCCTCTGGAACAGGAATTTCTGGCATTAAAGGTATATTTATTGCTTTAATACCTTTATTAGCTAAATACATACATAATGGAGTTTTTGAAGTTCTTGAGACACCTATAAGCACTACGTCTGCATGTTTTATTCCATTATAATCCCTACTATCATCATAATGTATAGCAAATTCCATAGCTTCTATTCTTTTATAATACTCCTCATCCATGTTCCATACTGCCCCGGGAATATAATCTGGCTGTTTACCTAATAACTTAGAAGCCAGGCCTATTCCTGGTCCTAATACATTTGATACAAGTATTCCTTTTTCTACGCATCTTTGAACTAAAAATTCTTTTACGTCTACCAATATTACAGTTGAAATAACCATTGCTTTGGAATTAGTATCTATTTTATTAATAAAATTATTAACATCCTCAGCTGTTTTAATATGTGGTGTTTTTTTTACTATTACACTATCTGGGAACTGACTTGCAACTGCTTTTGCTACAAGTTCCGCTGTTTCTCCTATTGAATCCGATACCGCATATATTGTTAACATTTTTGCACCTCATCTACTTTCTTTTGTGATTTTTTTATTAATATAATGTTCATGAAAATTAATAAGGGATTTCTCCTAGGAATTTAACACTATAAAGTTTAAATTAAATTATCTTTCTTTAATAAATTAAATAATATTGGATTTAAATTAAATTGATTCATTAAAACATTAACTTCAGATAGTGCTTTTTCTTTTTTATCCTCAGATATGTTAGCTTTAGAAGCTCTAATTAATATATTTTTAGGTGAGTGTGATATATCTATAAATTCTAAAAGCTGAGTTTTATATCCAGCGCATTCTAAAAGATTTGCTCTTACTGAATCTGTCATAAGTGCTGAAACTCTTTCTTGCACTATCCCATACTTTGTTAATATAGATAATGACTCTGCCTTAATTTGACTATTAAATTCATGTTGACAGCAAGGAACAGAGAAAATCATTTTACTATCCCACTTTATTGCATTATATAAGGCATAATCAGTGGCTGTATCACATGCGTGCAATGTAATAACCATATCAACACTATTATTATATTTGAATCCATTTATATCACCTAGCTCAAAATGTAAATTTTCATAATTATATTTTTTAGCTATATCATTACATTTCTTAATTACATCTTCCTTAAGATCTAGTCCTATCATTTTTACATTAATTTTTTTAATTTCCATAAAATAATAATATAATATAAATGTTAAAGAAGACTTTCCACAACCAAAATCTATTATAGTGAGTTCCTTAAAATCATTATTCTTAATTTCATCATCAATAATTTCAACAAACCTGTTTATTTGTTTATACTTATCATATTTTGAATTAACAACCTTACCTTCTTTTGTAAAAATACCTAAATCTATAAGAGGCTCTATTATCATACCCTCTTTAAGAATATAATTTTTTTCTTTATTATGTTCCCTATTAACCAATTTTGCATTATCACTTTTTTTCACACCTAAATGAACTTTACCTTTTTTAGATATTTTCAATTCAAATGTATTTGTATCTGACCAAGCATCAACCTGTTTATAATTAGATGATACATATTCATAAACTTTTTCTTCTAAAATATCTACATCAATATTTTCATGGAAAACTTGCTTTTCAGTGCATTTTTCTATTTGATAATATTGTTTTACATCATCTTCTTTCAATACAAATGTTATTTTATAGTATGTAGCATCTACATTCATTTTATTACTAATAACTAATTTTATAATATCCTGTTTTATAATTTCATGAATTGATTTCTTTAATTCTTCCATTTCAATACACCTCATCATTTATTTTAAACTACTAATACAATTATATCATTAGATAGCAAATTCAATAAATCAATAAATTTTCACAAAAAATCTAATTTAATCAAATAATAAGATTGAAATATGGATATATTAATATTACTGTATAAATATATTATGATTAATAATGGTTAAACTTGGTATTGAAATAAAATAAAGTGGAGGTATGAAATGACAAATTTAAAAGACAAATTTGTAAATACCAAGGATAAAGTTATAGGAAAAACTAAGGAGGCTGTTGGAAAAGCCACCGGTAGTGAAGAGATAGAACTTAAAGGTAAGCTTCAGTCCCAAAAGGCGGATTTAAAAGGTAAGTTTGATGGCACTAAGGAGAAAGTTGCAGAAAAGATTAATAATAAATTGGATGAAAATGAAGAGTATAAAGAAATTTAGTAGTAGTCATTAAGGTCAAGCTAATATATAATTAAATTTATGCAAAATAAAAAACACTAAGTTAGACTTAGTGTTTTTTTGTTACCTGGCGACGACCTACTCTCCCACAAAGTTACCCCTGCAGTACCATTAGCGCATTGAAGCTTAACCTACCTGTTCGGTATGGGAAGGGGTGTTACCTTCATGCCATAATCACCAGATTGAGAAAATAAATATTCTCTCAAAATTGCACAGTGAAATTTTCGCTATATATATTAAGGTCAAGCCCTCGACTTATTAGTATTAGTCAGCTGAACATGTTACCATGCTTACACCTCTAACCTATCAACCTGGTGTTCTTCCAGGAGTCTTACTTACATCGTGCTTACGCACGAGTAAT
>Ga0209123_1000700_pt1 | contig 39365 bp, 34 predicted proteins | sample BarGraIncu00431A_FD_184500 | JGI IMG/M metagenome (GOLD analysis project Ga0209123, IMG submission 184500) | Arctic peat soil microbial communities from Barrow, Alaska, USA - Barrow Graham LP Incubations 004-31A (SPAdes) (version 2) | ecosystem: Environmental > Terrestrial > Soil > Wetlands >...
AACGCATCTGCGTAAGCGGCACAAGGTCAGAGATCGTAAAGCAGGATACGGCAGGTTTCCCCGCAGGTCATTGTATGTCAAGTATGGCCTGTACAAAGTGCCAACCACAGCGGGTTGGAAGAAGGCGTATGCCTAACGGTGAAGAACATCGGAAAGCCGTGTGCGGGAAAACCGCATGCACGGTTTGATGAGGGAGGGCAGGGTGACACCTGCTCTCTACTCTACCCCTGGAGCGCGGGATCGACCATATGACACTGCACACCGGCAAAAAGTTCGTTATTCCTTTCGACGTGCTGGCCCTGTTCTCCACCGATCTCGAGCCAAAAGACCTGGTCCACGAAGCGTTTTTGAGGAGGCTGCGCTACAAGGTGAGGATAGAGCGTCCGACGGACGGCGAGTACCTGGCGATTTTCAAGGCGGTTTGCCAAGCAAACAAGTTGGACTTTGACCAGGCGGGATATGCTTATCTGCTTGAGCAGGGGTATGGCAGGCGTGAGGTGGCACGAAATGCCTGCCATCCCAGGGATCTCATCAGCCTCATCGCGACCAGGGCGCGATTTGAGCAAAGAAAGCCGCAGTTTACCCTGGAAAACATCAGGGTTGCCTGCCTCGACTATTTCGGTGAGCCATGATTTTCCCAACATTCCCTGTGCGTTGACATTTCTAAGGAAAGCTTTAGACTCTGACATTGGAGGATATTAATGATGCCCCAGGTGAATGAAAAAGGTCAGGCAGTGGTTGAATTTGCGCTGACGGCTCTGGTGCTGTTTATGCTCCTGTTTGCCGTCATCGATATGGGGATGATGTTCTATGTCAACCTGACTCTACAGCATGCAGTCCGTGTAGGGACCCGCAACGCGATCATTGGCGAACCTGGTAAAAATGGCAAGACGTCCAGAGAAGCTTTAAGACAAAAAATCATTGATGCGTCTAACGGGTTGTGCATCGATAGCAATATAGTCAGTGGCCCTACAGTTAGTATCCTCACTCCAAGCGCTACGGCATTTTCCAATTACACGGGAAGACCGGTTCCCGACACCGGAGCACCAGACCAAATAATCATTGTGAGAATGACCTACGCCTGGCCCGTTTTAACTCCAGTGATGGCACCTTTTTTCCCTGACGGCAAGTACACCTTTGCCGCCAGTGCAACCATGAAGAACGAACCGGGGGGGCTGTAATGAAATTTCCAGGTTTGGGCGAAGAACACGGCCAAAGCGTGGTTGAGTTAGCCCTGGTGCTGCCCGTGCTTATCGCGCTGGTGATTGGCATATTCGATTACTCGTGCGCTATCCAGGCCAATAACATCATCACCAACATGAGCCGTGAGGGGGCAAATCTAGCCTCCCGCACCACAATCCCGCCCGAGGTTATCATGGCCTCTCTGGCATCAACTGCCCAACCGCTGGCGCTTCAGAATAAAGGCGCGATGTATATAACAAAAGTGACTAACGATAGTGGAACCTTAAAGGTCAAACTTCCGGTCGACAGCTGGGGAAAAGCCAATGAACTGCCAAGCAGGGTCGATCGAGCCAATGTAGCGGGGACCCTGGGATCCATTACTATTCAGCCAGGAGAGTCGGTGTTCATTGCCGAGGTTTTGTACCGCTATGAGTTCCTTCTTGTTCCGTCGTACTCCATCGTGTTGTCCTCATTCACTATCTTATAGCAGCTAGAGGGACAAAAATATGAAACCATACACCTGTGGCCAAAAGGGTCAAGTGCTGGTGCTCTTCGCGTTAATGGTTTTTGTTCTGATAGGAATTGCAGCCCTGGCTCTCGACATCGGCAGGGCCTATGGCGTTAAGGCCAAGCTGAATGCCGCGGTCGATGCTGCGGCCATAGCAGGAGGGAGGGTGATCTCAAAAGGCGAGGAAGCCGTGAAAGCACAAGCCACCAATGTTTTCGGTGCCAATTATCCTGCGGCCACACTCGGTACCACGGGAACCACTCTCGAGACCCCGGTCCTCACGTATAACCAGGACGGGTCCTGGACTGTCACCGTAGCGGCATCGGCGACACTTCCCACTAGTTTTGGCGCTTTGATCGGTTGGCAGGACCTTCCCGTCCGGGCCAGCGCCACGAGCATTGTCCGCACCGTGGACTTGATCCTTGTCCTGGACAGCTCACATTCGTTGGTGGATCCAGTTGGTATTCCGGTAGACACTACCCTGAAACTGCTGAAAAAAGCCGCTAAAAGTTTTATCAGAAACTTCGATACCCTGCATGACAGGATAGGCATAGTCCGGTTTGCCTCCGGCAGCGTCCTGGAAGTCCCGATCACAGAAACGAAGGGTTTTAGCGTGGCGACACTGGAGCAGGTGATTGATAACATAACCTTTGATGGAGTGACAGTTTCCGAGGACGCCCTGCGCATTGCCAAGGCTCAGCTGGATGGGATTACCTCCCAAAACAACCTTAGAGCCATTGTGTTTTTTACCGATGGCGCTCCCAATACCTTTGCCGGAAAATTTTTGAATGGAGCCGTAACTGTACCAGGTAATCTGTATTCACAAATTGACACGATGGACGGTCCGGACAAGCCGACAAACATATGGCAAACCGATACCTATGCGACAATCCTAGGTAATCGTTATTACAATGACATCGACTACCTGCCGGACACAGATTTCACGGGCAAGATCAACCTGCGAAGCGACCTGAATCCTCCCACCCACTACCTGGACACCGACGGCGGCTTAATAACCAATACAAGATGCAACGTCAACAAAGCTGCCCACAATATGCTGGAGAATATAGCTAATATGGCACGCAGTGAGAAGGATAAACCTATCAGTATCTTAACCATTGGCCTTGGTGACGGCTTGCTAAACCAGGAGTGCAAGAATGCCGATAAAAAAACTAACGGCTGCGGATATGGGGATAATGATGGCGAGGTGATCCTGCGTAGGATAGCAAATGTTCCAGATAAGAACCCTTATTATACCTCAAGCCAGCCTGCCGGTCTTTTTGCTTTTGCAGCGAATCCGACGGAATTGCAGAACGCTTTTCAACAAGTCGCCAACTGGATTCTCCGACTTTCCAAATGAGAACAATAAAGAGCGGATTTTCCAGATACTCTGCTTGTTATGGGAAACCTCCGCCCGCGAGGGTGAGATTCTCTGAGCTTATTTTTCCCTTGACCCCTTGGGCGGAAGTTTGCAATATTGCGTTTGGTCGACATAAACTATTACCGTAGCGTGCAATGCCGGAGTGAGACGGACCGCAGGAGGGGAAGTGGGTAATTTTAGTGTCGTGATTCTGGACTTCGAGACCAGCGGTCTCTCGCCGGATAACGGTGACAGGGCTATCGAGATTGGGGCAGTGCTGGTCCAGGATAACTGCATCACGGATCGCTTCCAGAGCCTGATGAATCCGGGGATGCGGGTGAGCGCCTTCATTGAGGAATACACGGGCATCACCAATAAAATGCTGAGCGGCGCCCCGCCAGCTGCCGAGGTGATGCGGCAGTTTGCCGGCTTCATGGGGCGTCACCATCTGGTTGCCCACAACGCTTCTTTCGACCGGCGCTTTCTGGACGCCGAACTGCAACGGATCTCCCTCAGTCGCCAGCAGGAGTTTGCCTGCTCCCTGCTGCTGTCGCGCAGGCTCAATCCCGACGCCCCTAGTCACAGCCTGGAGACGCTGGTGCGCTACAAAAAGCTCGCCAGCAACGGCGTGTTCCACCGCGCACTTGCCGATGCCGAGATGACCGCGCACCTTTGGACCGGAATGGTCGCAGAGTTGAAGAAAGATCATGGGCTAGCGAGTGTTCCGTTCGATTTGATGCAGCGCCTCATGAAACTGACCAAGCGCGCCGTGCCGGACTACCTGAAACGGCTGGTTTTGGAACAATAAAAAACAGGTACCGGTTCTTTAGGCTTTCAGTACAACTGTAGGGGCGAACCTTGTGTTCGCCCTTTTTTTAATTCGTAGCTCCCTTGTGCTTGCCACTTTCCCTCAGCTGCCGGCCGAACTCTTCCGGATCGCTGGTTGGCCGATGGCAGGTCCGGTCCTCGCAAAGATAGGCTACCGCCAGATCACCCTGCGCCTTTTTCCCCCTGAGTAGGGGCACGAACGCGCTCGCCCGCTCCAGTTCCTCACCTTCGCACACGATAACCAGGACGCGGTTGGGCAGGAAAAATGAGCGGAGCTGATCCAGGAGTCCCTGCGCAGCCTGTCGGTTGCCCCGGGGGGCGATGATAACAATCTGCTTTGGGGTGGCTAGCTGGAAATCGAGCGCGAGAAGCATCTCGGAAAGTGCCGTCGGAGCGGAAGAAAGCGTGGGGGCAAAGGCTCCTAGTGCCTGCTCGGCCTGCTGCAGATAACTTTTTTCCTCAGTCAGGGCATGCAGTCTGAGCAGGTTCATGGTCATGACGGAATTCCCCGCGGGGACCGCGCCGTCGTGGGCCGGCTTTTCCCTGGCGATCAATTCCTCGTGGCGCGACCCGGTCATGAAGTACCCTCCCGATTCCCGGTCCGCGAACTCCCTTTGCACCACCGCCGCCAGCTCCAGCGAGCGCTCCAGCCAGCAGGCCTCCCCGGTCGCCTCGAAAAGATCGATGAGTCCGGCTATGAAAAAGGCGTAATCGTCGAGGAATCCTTCCCCTTTTGATATTCCCTCCTGGAAACTGTGGGCAAGCCTGCCGTTGGCCACCATGCTTTCCAGCATGAAGCTTGCGGTGCGGCGCGCCTGATCGACAGCAGCCGGGTCGTCCAGAACGAGCCCGGCACTGGCGAAAGCTGAGATTGCCAGGCCGTTCCACGACGCGAGGATCTTCTCGTCCCTGAGCGGCAGAGGGCGGCGCTGGCGGGCCTGGTAAAGAAGCTCTCGGGACTGTTTCACTATCTCGTGCCCCCGCTCTTCTGTGAGAGCTTGTAGAGACGCCGTGCCGGTGTCTTTACCCTTGAGTGAGATTAGCATCTGCGCCATGGAAATGTCGCGGTGGGCGATGCTGCGCCCCTCGAAGTTGCCGGCCTCACTTACACCAAAATAGGCAGCGATAACGGGCGCCCGCTCACTGCCGAGGATCTCTGTGAGTTCCTGCGGTGTCCAGGTAAAGAAAAATCCCTCCTCCCTTTCCCCGTTGTCCGTGAGGCTGTCCGCATCCGTGGCCGCGTAGAATCCGCCCTCCGGCGCCGCCATGTCCCGCTGCAGGTAGTGCAGAATCTCCCGGGCAACACGGTTCAACTCCCGATTCCCCGTCGCCTGGTAGCCCTCCAGGTAACTAACCGCAAGCAGAGCGTTGTCATAGAGCATCTTCTCGAAGTGCGGTACCAGCCATCCTTCATCGGTTGCATAGCGGTGAAAACCGCCGGCCACCTGGTCGTAAATCCCTCCTGCAGCCATGCGCTGCAAGGTAAGCTCAGCCATGCCAAAAAGCTGCCGGTCACCGGTGACTCGGTAGCGGCGCAGCAGCAACCGCACCGGCAGGGAACTCGGGAATTTGGGCGCGCCGGCAAGGCCTCCGTTTCTCCCGTCGAAGCGTTCGCGGTAGGTCTGTACCGCCAACTCCAGTGATACTTCCTGCGGGGGAGCACCTCCTCCGCGCGGGGCGAGCATGCCACGGACCGCCTCGGTCAATTGCTCCCCGGCCAGCGTCACTCGGTCGGGGTCACGCTGGTAGGCCTCCTTGAGCCGCCCCAGTAGGGAGAGGAAACCGATGCCGCGGGTATGGTCGCGGGGAGGAAAGTAGGTTCCGCCGTAGAATGGCCGGCGGTCCGGGGTGAGGAACATGTTGAGTGGCCAGCCTCCCTGGGTTCCCATGGCATGCAGGGCGCTCATGTAGACCGAGTCAACGTCGGGCCGCTCCTCACGGTCGACCTTCACCGCAATGAAGTTCCTGTTCAGAAAACCTGCGATCTCCACATCCTCGAACGATTCCTCCTCCATCACGTGGCACCAATGGCAGGTCGCATAACCGATGCTGACCAGTACCGGACGATTGAGTTGGCGTGCCAGTTCGAATGCCTCCTCGCCCCAGGGAAACCAGTTCACCGGGTTGTGGGCGTGCTGCAACAGGTAGGGGCTCGTCTCCAGGAAGAGCCGATTGGTGTAGCTGGCAGATCCATCTGGGCGCAGGTGCCGGGTGCGCGGGCGATACGCCTCACCACGCCGGCGCCGCGTCTGGTCGAAAAGTTCATGCGGGGGAGCGGGAAGTTTCTCCGTGCCGGGGAGTTCCTGATGCGGGTTCTCATGATTGTTTTTCATAGGGTTCTCCCGATCTGGACAGGAGGCGCCATTGGTTGTCGCCGCTGCCGGGTGAATCTCATTATAACAGGCTTTGCCAGCTCAGAGGCTAAGATTTTGCCCAGTGTTGTCGCTTTCGCACCCTCTGTAGAGCCCCTGTTTCTGGTTTCCTTTCTCCTGTTCTACGGGGCGCTCGACTTCTGGTGAGTCTTTTTTACCGCGATCCACGTGCATCCTGAGCCCCTGAGGTATAATTGATAAGAAAAAATTAATACATCGCGCCGGGCGGAGAGCGCTTGGCTTGCGAAGGGGTGACCGTGGCCACATCTGCAAGAGTTGACAGTTTGACGGGAGAACCGATCCACAGCAAACTGCTGCGGGCCATTCCCCTTTTTTCCTCGCTTGAACCTGGGGTCTTCAATGAGGTGATACGTCGAATCGCCGAGAAACGTTTCCACAAGAATCAGGTAGTTCTTCTCGAGGAGGACACGGCGAGCTTCATCTACATCGTCTACAGCGGTAAGGTCCGGGTCGTTCACCTCGGCAGCGACGGAAGTGAGCGAATCCTTGCCGTGCACAAGCGCGGCGACATTTTTGGTGAAATGGCCCTCTTAGACCAAAAGACCGCGCCGGCGACCGTGATTGCCATGGAGGATGCGGAGATCGGTCTCCTTTCCAAGGAAACCTTTCAGAAGTTGTTTCTCAAAAATGAGAAGGTCCTGCTCCAGCTCGTTGCCATCCTCTGCCGGCGCCTGCGCGAGGCCCAGCTGGTTTTGAAGGCCATCGCACTTCCTGACGCTGAACTGAGGTTGCGCTCGATTTTGAACCATCTGAGCCTTTTGCACGGCGTCCGGGATGACCGGGGAGTGGTGATCACCCTGAGGCTCACCCACAAGGAACTCGCAGGCTACACCTCGGTTTCCCGGGAAACAGTCACTAGACTGTTGCACCGCTTAACCCAGGAGGGTGACCTGGAGATGCTGGAGAATCGCACCATCTTGCTCAAACGTGGCTTCCTTGAAAAACAACAACTGCTTTGAAACTCTCCACAACCTATGCAGGTTGCTTTTCTGCCAGCATGTCTATTCCTTTGTGTAGCTACCCCTGTATCGCCGTACTTTTACGGCTAACTTATGCCAAGGCACGGTTCTCTCTAAGCTTGTCCCGAGTGACGAGCGGAGATTTACGCAATTTCCTGTAACGTTCTCCGAACTCGGAACAACGCTACGTCGTTGCTGTCAGGATAGGTGAGACTGATACCCTGGCTGGCTTGACATGCGAAACTCAAAAGTTATACTGGAGTATAAGAATTAGATTATATTAACGTTTTTGGTTTGGTTGTTGCCAGGTTCTCCTGTTGAGGATTTTCCGTTACCCAGTCTCTATCTCACGAGCGCGAGGGCTCCTGTCAATGGGGATTACGGATAGCTGTAAAGGGAGCGTTTTGTCAGGAGCTGCCTAGATTGTGCAGATCACCTTTCTGCCGGGCGAAACATCCTGGGTGAGGCTAAAAATGGCTCGAACGATTTGGAAAAACAGGTCCTGGCTGGGTAGATTCGCCGGGCACCGCCGCGCCGGAGCGGGATGCGTCACTCCGGATCATGGACTCTACCCCGAGGCATACTTCCGCGAGCAGCTGGTGCAGGAAAGGAAAAGGGCGGAGCGGTCAAACAAGCCTCTCATGGTTATGGTTATCGATGCGGAAAATATCCGCAGACTGGATGCAACCAGTGAAATTACCGACTCGCTGGGCGAAACCTTGATCAGCTGTGTCAGGGGAACTGACATCTGCGGTCTGCTCAAGGAGAACGCGCTGATAGGTGTCATCCTTACTGAGGTGGAACTGGATAAGCTTGAAGCAGCCCAGTCAATCGTCGCCAAGAAGATCCGAGAAAAATTTGCCGTGCTGTTAAGCGACGACATGGTGAAACAAATAACGATCACCTTTCGCATCTTTCCTGTGGCCGGCGGCAACGGGCTCTTCGACATGACCTTCTATCCGGATCTGACCGCCCCAAGCTACCGCACCAAAGGAGGCGAGATCGCCAAACGCTCCCTGGATATCGTAGGCGGTATCGCCGGGCTCATACTGTTCTCCCCATTTTTTGCACTGTTGCCCCTACTGATCAAACTCTACTCGAAGGGGCCGGTGTTCTTCACCCAGGACCGGATCGGCCGCAACGGTGAGAAGTTCAAGCTGATAAAGTTCCGCTCCATGTACCTTGACAACGATGACGTCATCCACCGTGAGTACGTGACGAAGCTCATTAAGGGACAGGTGGACGGAGCCGCTTCCCAGGGGGTCTTCAAGATCCAGGGCGACCCGAGGGTGACGCCGGTCGGAAGGTACATCAGGAAGTATAGCCTGGACGAATTGCCTCAATTCATCAACGTGCTCAAAGGGGACATGTCCTTGGTGGGCCCGCGTCCTCCGATTCGCTATGAGGTAGAAAATTACTGCGGCTGGCAGAGAAACCGCCTCATGGGGAAAAAGCCAGGCATCACCGGCCTCTGGCAGGTCACCGGTCGGAGCAGCACTAGTTTTGACGACATGGTGCGGCTGGACCTGAGGTACCTGAGAGGGTGGTCGATCGTGCTGGACCTGAAAATACTACTGCGTACTCCCCTGGCAGTCTTTAAAACCAAGGGGGCTTATTAGCCTTCATACTCCATTGATAAGGGGCACGGACATGATCAACGTCGGCGTAGTCGGATACGGTTATTGGGGCCCGAACGTGGCGAGAAATTTCAACGAAACCCCGGGCGCCCGGGTGGTAGCCATCAGCGACGCGGACGACGGTTCGCTGAAGCGCGCGGCGCAAAGCTACCCCGAGATCCGGATGGCGAAGGACTGCCAGGACCTGGTGACAGCTACCGACATAGACGTCATCGCCATCGTCACGCCGGTCTCCTCTCACTTCGAGATTGCCAAGGCTGCACTGTCGAACGGCAAGCATATTTTTATCGAAAAGCCGTTCACTGCTTCCGTGGCTCAGGCAGAGCAGCTGATCGAATTGGCAGATAAGAAACGGCTTAAAATAATGGTGGACCACACCTTCCTCTTCACCGGCGCGGTCAAGAAGATCAAGGAGCTGATAGATGACGGGGTACTGGGGGATCTCTACTACTTCGACTCCATCAGGGTGAACCTCGGCCTGTTCCAAAAGGATGTTAACGTCGTTTGGGATCTCGCCCCGCACGATCTCTCGATCATGGACCATCTGATCGACAAGGAGCCGACTGCCGTCATGGCGACCGGTGTTGCCCACTTTAACAATCATCTGGAGGACGTGGCGTATATCACCGTCTACTTTCCCGACAACGTTATCGCCCACCTCAACGTTAACTGGCTCTCCCCGGTGAAGATTCGGACCACGCTCATCGGCGGCCAGAAGAAGATGCTGGTTTGGAACGACCTGGTGAGCGACGAAAAGATCAGGGTGTATGACAAGGGGGTGGAAGGGATGGAGGGCTCCAAGGAGCACTCCTACGGGCTCAGGGTGAGTTACCGAAGTGGCGACATGTGGGCACCGAGGGTGAACCAGGTCGAGGCGCTCAAGGGGGAGGCGGCCTATTTTGTTGACTGCATCAATAACAACCTCAACCCGAAGAACGACGGCAAGGCCGGGCTGCGGGTGGTCCGCATGCTCGAAGCAATCATAAAATCCCTGAAACTCGGGGGAACGCTGGTCCGTCTTTAGCGGCGACCGGCTCAATTGGCGGGCTGGACCTGCCCGGCAGGAGGACGGAAAATGGATGCGTATGTCGCAATTTCAGCTGATGTGCTGCTCGGGGAAAACGTACGGTTGGCTAAGTTCATCAACCTCTACGGCTGCAGCATCGGCGCAAACACCAAAGTGGGCGCCTTTGTGGAGGTGCAGAAAAACGCGCACATCGGAAAAAACTGCAAGATCTCCAGCCACACCTTCATTTGCGAGGGAGTCGTCGTGGAGGATAACGTCTTCATCGGTCATAACGTGACCTTCATAAACGACCTTTACCCCAGGGCAACGACGGCCGGGGGAGGGCTGCAGACCGAAGCGGACTGGGCCGTGGGCACCACCCTGGTGAAAAAGGGGGCCTCTATTGGGTCGAGTTCTACACTCTTGTGCGGAGTTACCGTAGGGGAACACGCCATCGTCGGCGCGGGGAGTGTCGTGACCAAAGACGTGCCGGCATACTGCATCGTGGCGGGCAACCCGGCCCGGGTCCTGCGCACCATCGACAAGGAGGTAGCAGATGAAAGTGCCGTTTCTCAATCTCAAAGCCCAGTATGACGCCATAGCTCAGGAGTTGGAGCACTCCATTAAAGAGGTGCTGGGGAGCTGCGCCTTTTCCGGGGGGCCCTATGTCGAGCGTTTCGAGGGTGAGTTTGCCGCCTTTTGCGGGGCAGGCCATGCTGTGGGGGTCGGAAGCGGCACCGAGGCACTCTGGTTGGCGCTGGTCGCCCTCGGTGTGAAGGCGGGTGACGAGGTCATCACCGCGCCCAATAGCTTTATCGCCACGGCTGAGGCTATCTCACTAACAGGGGCTGAACCGGTCTTCGTAGACGTCGAGGAGGGGAGTTTCACCATGGATCCGGCGCTCCTTGAGGCCGCCATAACCCCGCGCACCAAGGCTGTCATACCGGTGCACCTGTTCGGACAGACCGCGGACATGGATCCCATCATCGCCATCGCGCGCGGGCACGGACTCTTCGTACTCGAGGATGCCTGCCAAGCCCACGGCGCCGAGTACAAGGGGAGGCGGGCCGGCTCCTTGGGAGATGCCGGCTGCTTCAGCTTTTATCCGGGGAAAAACCTTGGGGCCTATGGCGAGGCGGGTGGCGTAACCACTAATGACAAGCAGTTGGCCGACCGGATCAAGATGCTACGTGATCATGGTCAGTCGCGCAAGTACTATCATGAGATGGTGGGCACCAACGGCAGGATGGACGGGATTCAAGGGGCGGTTTTGAGTGTCAAGCTTAAGTATCTCGATGCCTGGAATGCGGCGCGCAGGCTGCACGCCGCCTCCTACCGGAAGGTCCTAGAGGGGGTTTCCTCGGTCTCGGCGCCTAGGGAGATGCAGTACGCGAGGCATGTCTACCACGTCTACGCGATCAGAACCGACGGCCGCGAGCAGGTGATGGATAAGCTTGCCGAGAGCGGCATCGCCTGCGGCGTGCATTACCCGGTACCGATCCACATGCAGCATGCCTACGCCGGCCGGTGCCAAGGGGCGGGATGTTTCCCCGTTGCCGAGCGCTGTGCGCGGGAGTTTGTCTCCCTTCCCATGTTTCCTGAACTGACCGAAGAGCAGATCGCCTATGTCGGCAGTGAACTGGGGCGGCACTCCAAAGTGCCGGGTGGCGCCAGGTGACCGGGGCATCATCCAAGGTCGCAGTAGTGAATCCGCTCAGGAGCGTGGACTGGAACGAGACGCTCCTGGGCTGCGGCCAGGGCACCATTTTCCACTCGGCGAACTGGGCGCGCCTGCTCGCTGAGAGTTATGGCTACCACCCCGCGTATTTCACCCTCTCGGAGCAGGGAGCCTTCAAGGGGTGCCTGCCACTCATGGAGGTGAAAAGCGTGCTGACCGGGCGGCGCGGGGTCTGCCTAAGCTTTTCCGACTGCTGCTGCGCCGTGGCCTCCGGGCCCGAAGAATTTCAGCTGCTCTTCGACAGCGTTTTGGAACTCGGCAGGATGAGCGGTTGGCGCTACGTGGAGTTCAGGGGAGAACCGTTTCTGTCCCAGGAGCTGGCGGCCAAGGCCTACGCCCACCATTGTATCAACCTCTCGAGTGATGAGCATCTGATGCACTCCCGTCTCAGGAAGGGAACTGCAAGCAGCATCAAGAAGGCGGAGAAAGAGGGGGTAAGGGTGGAAATTTGCAACTCCCTCGAGGGAGTGAGGCACTTTTACCGACTGCACTGTCTGACGCGCAAACGCCATGGCCTCCCACCGCAACCCAGCAGTTTCTTTGACAAGCTGCACGAACACGTTATCTCGCAGGGTTTTGGTTTCACCGCACTGGCGCGCCATGGTGAAACAGAGGTGGCAGGACTCATCTGCCTGCATTTCGGAGAGAACGCAGTCTATAAATACGGGGCCTCTGACGAGGCATTCAAACAGCTAAGCGGGACCAACCTGGTGCTGTGGGAGACCATTAAACAGTGTGCCCGGCAGGGCATGCGCTCCCTGAGCCTCGGCAGAACGGACCTGGACAACGAGGGGCTGCTCACCTTCAAAAACGGCTGGGGCGCGGAGCGAACGGTGCTCAACTATTATCGCTACGAATTCGCCCACAACGGTTTTGTCTGCGAGCGGGAGCGCAACCTGGGGGTATTCAAGGACGTGCTCAGGACACTGCCGTTAGACGTCCTCAAGATGATCGGACGTCTGGCATACCGGCACATGGGGTAACAAAGCTGGTGTCATGAACCGTGGAGAATCGCGGGCGGCGCTCGGTATTGAAGGCGCAGCCCGTTATTCCCGGTGGCTGGACAACATTGTTAAAGTGGATAAAATTAGGAAAAATACATCATGCGTTGATTGTGCCAAGTTTTTTTCATGCAGGTCGAAAGGGGGAAGTCATGATGGGACCAAAAAAGGAGATGACCGTGAAAGCCGCTAAAATCATCTGGCTCATTGCCTTGATTCTCATGGTTGGGTGTTCCTCTTCGGCGACGCCAAGGGCGGGCCTGCCGCAGAACTTTACTTCACCGGTCAAGGAGTACCGGATTCAGCCCGGTGACCAACTGGACGTCAAGCTCTTCTATAACCCCGAGTTGAACGAACAACTGACAGTGCGACCGGATGGCAGGATAACGCTGCAACTGGTCAATGACGTAGTCGCCGCCGGACTGACTCCGGCTCAGCTTACGACGGTATTGACCAAGGCCTACTCCGGCGAGTTGCGTAACCCAAAAGTGGCTGTGATCCTGCGTACCTCGGTAGCAGACAGGGTCTACGTTGACGGCGAAGTAAACAAGGCGGGTCTGATTCCTTTGCTCGGTCCTACGACGATTCTGCAATCAATATCACAGGCGGGCGGCATAAAGGAGACAGCGAAGACAGGAGAGGTGATCTTACTTCGCAAGATGGACGATAACAAGATGACTCCATTTCGGATAAGCCTTGACGATGCTTTTAAGGGGGCGGGGGAAAACAACGATATTTACCTGAAGCCTAACGACATTGTCTATGTACCTAAATCAACCATTGCTGATGTGAATACCTGGGTTGATCAGTACATAAGGAGAAATATCCCCATTCCACTTGGTTTAAGCATAGGCAGTACCTTGTAGAGGTTTGACCCGAAAAGAAAATGCGCCAAAGCGTAAACATAACGAGGAAAATTATGAGCATGCAAGAATTTCTGACCATGATCTTCAAATACAAAATAAGGATAATTGTGATTTTTGTAACCGTTCTCGCTGTCGTCGCAGCCGGGGTGTTGACCAGTAAGCCAGTTTACGAGGCCAAAACGATTCTACTTGTTAAACCGTGGAAGGAGGACGCGCCGCGGCCCGGAATGGGCGAAAACAATGGCGGCAATTCGGCGTACCTGTCGCTTAGCCAGGAGGAACTGGTTAATACCGAGATACAAATACTGACGGGCCGAGACTTGGCGGAAAAAGTCATCGGCGTCCTGAAAATGAAGACCATTTATCCGGCCTTCGCCAAGATGGATGCACCCAATGCGAGCCCTATGGATGCGGCAGTAGGCGTCTTCGAGAAAAATCTGAAGATAGTCGGGGTGAGAAAATCGAATGTGATAACGGTGGCCTTTCAGCATAATGACCCAAAGATAGCGGCCGCAGCCCTGAATCTGCTGGTGGACGCCTTCAAGGAGAAGCACCTTGCGCTGCATAGCGACCCTCAGTCGTCTTTCATCGGCACCCAACTCACAGCCTTCGAGAACAAACTTAAGGAGTCACAGAAAGATCTGCAGGCGTTTCAGCAGGCCAATAAGGTGTATTCCCTTGAAGAGCAGAGAAGTTTGCTGTTGAAACAGCGTAGCGATCTCGATACATCTTACAAGATTTCCCGAAACAACGTGAGTGAACTCAGGAATAAAATATCTGCCACGAAGGGACAATTGGCAAACATTTCCAAGAGCAACGCTCGTTACACTCCTACGGAAAGAGATAAGATAGTAATTGAGGCGAAAACCAGGCAGTTGGAATTGCAATTGAAGGAGCAGGATCTTCGCCGGAAATACTCAGAGAATAACAGGTTGGTCGTCGAAGCAAGGAAAGAAGTTGATCTGGTCTCCCAGTTTCTGAAAGAGCAGGAAGCAGGCATTGCTGGCAAGGTCAAGACGGGAAACCCCGTCTATCAGAACATCGAGATTGATCTTTTCAGGGCCGAAGGCGAGTTGAATTCTCAAATAGCGAGAGCCGATGCCCTTAGTAGCCAACTGAAACAATTGGACAAAGAAATTGCCTTGCTGGACATGAGTGAGAACAAGATACAGAATCTGAAACGCGAAATCTCTATAAATGAAAAAAATTACAAGACTTATGCTGACCGACAGGAAGAAGCCCGCATTTCCGAAGCGATGAATATGCTTAAAATGTCAAACATAAGTGTAGTTCAGGCTGCAGAGACCCCGGCCCAGCCAGTTACCTTAAATAAGACTTTCAAACTCGTTATGGGGATTTTGGTCGGCATCTTTTCAGGCTTAACTTTTGCCTACATGTCGGAAATGTTGTCCCAGACTTTTTCAGATCCCGAGAGTATCGAGAAATACCTCGAAGTGCCGGTTCTGTTGACGGTCCCTTGTAAAGAGGATTGAGGATATGTATCTAAACTTTTTCAACCTTAAGAAAGAACCATTTCAGATAACCCCGGACCCCTCATTTTTGTTCCTGAGCCCGGGCCACAAGGAAGCTCTCGCTTCGATTATTTATGGTGTGGAAAAAAAGAAAGGGTTCGTGCTCATCGTGGGCGCGGTGGGCGTTGGTAAAACGACCATTCTTAGAGCGTATCTGGAAAATGCCGAGAAAACCAGCCTCAAGATAATATACTTATTCAATTCGAATGTTTCCTATCACAATCTGTTGAGATTCATTTTCCGGGAACTCGGCTTGAAACCTGAGTCGGATGATGTCAGTGAAATGGTTAATCAGCTACATCGGGCTTTGATAAATGAATACAAAGAGGGGCGAAACGTCCTACTCCTGATTGATGAAGCGCAGAACATGCCGGCAGACACCCTGGAAAACCTCCGTATGCTCTCGAATCTCGAGACGGCTACGGAAAAACTGATACAGATCGTATTCAGTGCCCAGCCCGAGTTTGAAAAAACACTGGCCTTGGAAGAATTGAAACAACTAAAGCAACGCATTGCGGTGAAGGCGGTCATCGCACCGTTGAATCGCGATGAGGCCTTGCTCTACATCCATCATCGGCTGAAAAAAGCAGCAGATAAGGAGTCGATCATTTTTAGCCCAGGTGCGCTAAAGGAAATTGTTCGAAGTTCCAAAGGTATTCCGCGGGTTATCAACGTGCTCTGCGACAATTGCCTGATATCGGCCTTCGGCTACGGCAGAAAAAAGGTCGGCCTCGGTGTGGTCAAGGAGATACTCCATGATTTCGGCATGGAAAGACCCTTTTATATGCGGTGGCACTTGAACCTGATCCTCGGGATTCTCTTGGCAATCGGAGTTTGCCTCGGTGTTTACCAAAAAATGGCCTTGCCAGGGAAAAATAGCAATCTGGTATTGAGGCCGGTTAAAAGCCAGCCAAGCAAAGTAGAGGTTGCACCTGTTACCGGCAAAATTGTTGAGGTTACTGACAAGGTTGTGGAAGTTGCCGGAAGCGATACTGCTTTAGCCAGCAGGGTCGTGGAACGAGGAGACACCCTGGCAAGGCTTATCAAGGAGGTGTACGGTCGAGTGGACTCAAGGCTGATACGCCTTGTTAAAAAAGCAAATCCGGGCATCAACAATGAAAATTTGATTATCGAAGGGGGGCGCATCGTGTTTCCCGTTCGCAAAAGCAACTAAGGAGGTTGCAACTCTCTGCGACCTTTTCTCTGAACATCAGGTGAGCGATATGAGCAACATATATGAAGCGTTAGAGCAGGCTTGTGGCAAAAAAACAGGTTCCGGAGTAACACCAGAGCTTTCCTTGCAGACTGAGGTCATTCGGGGAGTCTCGCTAAGCAATGAAATGACGTGGTTGCACCAGCAGGTTGAGTCCCTGCTCTCAAATACCTCCAGCAAGATGATCCAATTCATGGGAACCAGGCGAGGCGAGGGGGTATCCACCGTCGTGCGGGAATTTGCCAAGGTGGCAGTAGAGAGGCACGGCAAGTCGGTACTGGTTCTGGACGCGGCCTACCAGGACCCCGGCAGGCGAATCAACATCAATGTGACCTGCGAATACGGCTGGCTCGATATGCTGAAAGAAGGAGAGTTGATCGATAAGGCTTTTTTCAGGGTTGGTGAATCGAATTTGTATTTTGCGCCAATTTCAGTTCAGGCATCAATGGTCCCTCCGGCAAAAGACCTCTCCATGTCTTTGAAGTTTTGGGATAAACTGAAAGAAAAATTTGACTTAATTCTTATCGACTCATCCTCGGATGCGAACGCGTCTGAAAGTATTGCGATATCCAGAAATGTAGATGCGGTGTTGCTGGTAATTGAAGCCGAGAAAACCCGTAAAAAAGTCGTCAAGAACCTCAAAAATAGAATCAACGCAAATGGTGGTACCGTTGTAGGTGTTATTTTCAACAAGCGCAAATACTACATCCCGGAATATCTTTACAAGAAATTTATAGAATAGCGCGCGCCAGTCCTCAATATCCCCGGTACGTTATGATGTCACTCCTTGCAACGACAACCGTCATGAATGGGCCATTGCCAAGCTGACGACGGGGATTGCTTTGTCCTGAGCGGCCACGGTCTCATCGGTCTGTACGCCATCAGGATCGATAACCAGCTTAAACGTCTGAGGTGGGAAGGCTCTGGACAATACTTGAGCACCAATGTGAGGGAAGTGACATGAAATATGCGGATATTCCTTATGTAAAGTTTAAAGGAGTGAAGGTCAGTAATATCTGTTACGAGAATGTCATTGATACCATAACGAGTGTGATAAAAAATAAGCAGCATGGCTATATATGTCTCACTGATGTCTCCAATCTCATTGTATCGACTACCAATGAAGCTATGCGGACTGCAATTAACGAATCTCTCTTCTCGCTAGCCGATGGCATGCCGTTGGTCTGGTTCGCCAAGATGGCCGGATGCGAGGAAATCGAGAGGATCTCAGGGGCTAGTCTCTTGCAACGGCTGATTGTTGACCTGGATGGCTGTAAGCACTATCTGCTGGGCGATACCGAGGAAACAATAGCCAAGGTTATCGCAAAGGCGAAAAGGCTCAGCAACAAAATAGAGATAAGCGGGCACAGCCCTCCCTTTAAAGATTTCGATGCTGAGGATAACGAGCGCATGCTCGAAAAAATTCGGGAAGCTAAGCCCGATATTATTTGGGTCTGCTTTGGAGGAGGGAAACAAGAAACCTGGATGAAGCAAAATTTTGCAACCCTCAACAGCGGGGTAATGATAGGAGTCGGTGCAGCATTCAGGTTTTTTACCGGAGATATAATTACTCCTCCCCGGATATTCCAAAAACTGGGTATGCAATGGGTCTTCAGGTTGGGCGAAGCTTTCATTAAGGACCCAGTGCATTTTTTCGGAGTGGTGCATAGAAGGCAGATTTTGAGCAGCAAGGTCGTTTACCTGCTTAATTTCCCCAGGGAAGTGACCCTGGCTCGAAAGCAGTTACGGACCTTTAACACCGGGAAATCATCTTGAAAAGCCATTTGGGCTGTGCGCTGGAGGCTCCGAGTAGGCCATGGAACTCTGCCCGTATGCCTGACCTGACCCCGGGATCAGGCAGATTAAGGGGGTTGACCCAATAATGATAGAGATCCTCAGAAAATACTTTCAGGAGGGTAACCCAAGAAGCATTCTCGCCAAGAAGCATATCATGGGTTCTTTGTTCGTCAGGGTTGCCAGCATCTGCATTAGCCTGGTGCTGGTGCCATTGACCATCAGCTACGTCAACCCGTCGCGCTACGGCATCTGGCTGGTTCTCAGTTCGGTGGTGGGGTGGGTCAGTTTTTTCGACATAGGGTTCACTAACGGACTGCGCAACCGATTCGCCGAGGCAAAAGCGAAGGGGGACGACGAACTGGCGCGAATCTACGTGAGCACCGCTTATGTTTTTCTCGGCACCCTGTTTGGTATTCTCCTAGCGCTACTACTGGTGGTAAATCACTTTCTGGATTGGGGCGCACTGTTGAATATCACCAGCGCGGCCGAAGAGCAGGTCAGTACGGTAGCCGCTATTATCCTCAGCTACTTTTGCCTGCTTTTCGTATTGAGGATTGTGAACACACTGTTGACAGCTGACCAGAAACCTGCCCTCTCGTCGCTCCTTGATATGCTGGGTCAACTGATATCCCTCTGCGTCATCTACGTGCTGACAAGAGTTGACAGCGGCTCACTCATGCACCTGACCCTCGCATTGTGTCTGCCCACCATCGTGGTATTGCTGCTCGCCAGTTTCTTTCTTTACCGGTCGACGTGCTCAGCCTATGCCCCCTCTTTCAGATTAGCCAGGAGGGAATATGTCAAGGATATCATGGGGCTTGGGGTCAAGTTTTTCATCCCCAACGTAGCATGCATCATACAATACCAAACTACTTCATTCCTTATAGCCCATTATTTCGACGTCACTCAGGTTACCGCCTATAACATCGCCTTCAAATACTTCGGCGTGCTGCAGATGGTATTCACGATCGTGACTACCCCACTTTGGTCCAGCGTAACCGATTCGTACAACAGGGGTGATGAAGCCTGGATCAAGCACGTGGTGAACAAGTACCTCTACGTGCTTTTAGCTTTCGTTGCGGCAGCCGTAGTGATGCTGGTCTCTTCGGGTACCATCTACGATTTGTGGATCGGCAAAAACAAGCTGCATGTCGCCTTTAACATATCATTATTTTGCTGTCTCTTTGTCATAACTGGGATGTTTGCCAACATCTTTGTTTCGGTAATAAATGGCATAGGAGCTCTCAAAATACAATTTATCTCATCCCTAATCACGCCTGTGCTGTTTATCCTACTGTCACTGTTCTTTATTCAGAAGCTCGGAACGGGTGTAGAAGGAATACTGATGGCCTCCATTTTTTCTAACGTATTCGGGGTAGTTATCGCTCCTATTCAATACTATCAGGTTTTTATTGGTAAGAGTGCCGCTAAGGTCTGGTACGCATAAAGGGGCAGGTATGAACAAAATCTGCATTTACGGAGGCTTGGGCAACCAGATGTTTCAGTACGCCCTCTATGCGGCATTCCGCAAACGGGGAATCAAGGCCCGCATATCCTTTGCCCGTTATTTTTACGAATATCATCATCACGGCTTTGAGCTTTGGAAGGCCTTCCAATTGCCGCTGCAGGTACGGCAGAGGGTCTGTAGCAATGCTGTTACGACCCTGGAGCCGTATTACCGAAACGAGCTCTGTGAGTGGCTTTTCCGGGCGATAATCCCCCGGGTGGAGACTCGCGGTTACCTTCGTTACCGTGAGAAGGAAGAATTCGAATACGACCCGCTTATTTTCCAGCAAAAAAAAAGCCTGATTGAAGGGATCTGGCAGGTCGAAAGCTATTTCCGCGATTTACAGGATGATTTACGTCGTGAATTTCGCTTCAGATTGCCTGCTACAGACCCCTACCAGCAGGCCCTGGTGGAAAGGATACAGGCCACCTCCTCGGTGAGCCTCCATGTGCGTCGCGGGGATTACTTCGGCCTGGAGTACGGGAAGACCCACTCGGTGCTAAGTTCGCTGGATTATTACCGCCATGCTGTTGATTTCATCAGGGGGCGAGTGAGCAATCCACAGTTTTTCGTGTTTTCCGACGACATCGCGTGGGTAAAGGAACATCTACCGTTGGGGGCCGTGACCTATGTGGATCATAACATAGGTGATCGCAGTTATCTCGACATGTACCTGATGAGCATCTGCAAGCACAATATCATCGCCAACAGTACGTTCAGCTGGTGGGGGGCCTGGCTCAATGCAGCGCCGGATAAGACTGTCACCATTCCGGATGTCTGGATTCATGGCAAGAAATGCCCCGGCATCTACCCCGAGGGATGGATACGTTTGCCCGTCGACTAGTTCACCTCGCGCAGTTGGAAGGAAGGATTATGAAAATACTTCAAGTCTCACAGGCAGATCACAGCGGTGGCGCGGAACGAATTGCCTACGACCTGCACCGCTGTTCACTAGCGGCCGGGTATGACTCCCGGATGCTGGTCGGATACAAGCGCGGCGCTGATCCTGCTGTCACCTCTTTGGTGCCGGAGAGGGGGGTACAAAGGTTTGCCTATCGCTGCGTGCGTGCGCTGGAACGCTATTCCGGGGTGCAGGCCCATCTCTATTGGATGGCCGGTTCCTGGCTGCGCAAGAACACTCAAAGTTGGGACGTTATTCATTTACACAATGTTCACGGACAATACTTCAATCTGGGATTACTGCCTTTCTTATCCAGGCAGGCAAGAGTGATCTTCACCCTACATGATTGCTGGCTCTTTACTGGCCACTGTGCCTATATTTTTGACTGTGACAAATGGGCCACTGATTGCCACCCTTGCTGCGATATAGCACGCTACCCCGGTATGGAAAGAGATGCTGCCGGTCACAATCTTCGCAGGAAAAAGGACATCTTCACCGAGTCGCGCCCCGTATTGATCACGCCCTCCCAATGGCTTTGCGATCTCGTGCAAAAGAGTGCGGTTTTTCGCGATTTTGACTGCCGCGTGATTTATAACGGGATCGATACCACGAGATTCTGCCGGGGAGACAAGGCCGCGGCGCGCAATCGCCTTCGGCTGCCGACGGATAAATATCTCATTCTCTATGTGGTGAATGGCGGGCTCAATTCCACGAGTTATAAGGATCCGGACCTCTTGCTGGCTGCGCTGCAAAGACTCCTGAATGGGCCCATCGCTGGCCGTTTCCACCTTGTGGTGGTCGGCGGGAAGAAGAATATCTCCAGTCAGTTCGATGCCTTTGTGTCGCAGGTGGAGGATACCCGCGAGGGGCTGGAAGCTTACTATCAAGCCGCAGATATCCTGGTCTACCCGACCAAGGCCGATAACTGTCCGTTGGTGCCGATGGAAGCCATGAGTTGCGGATTGCCGGTCGTCAGTACCAAAATCGGGGGGGTACCTGAAGTCGTCGAACATGGTGTGACCGGCTATGTCACTGAGCCTGGTGACGCCCGCGAGTTTGCTGAAGCCATCGCCGGAATCCTCGCTTCAGACTCTTTGCTGGCCTCTATGAGTATGGCGTCGGTGCAACGAGCCCAGGAGCGCTTTTCCCTGGACGTGATGGCTAGTGCTTACTTTAACCTCTATCAGGAAAAGGACGACGGCAACCGTGATAAGGGGTGCGGCAGATGAGATATCCCGCGGTATCTTCTCGACAACGTCACGCTTCACCGGCAACAACCCTGCTTTTGGCGCTCTGGTTGCTGGCGGCAATCGTCGCCGGATGGGGTATCCTCACCTTCCCTCCGGTAAAAATTCTGGCGGTGGTGCTTGGTTCAGTCTGCATCGTGCTTGCGGCCTGGAAGATCGAAGTCGCAACCTACTGTGTCGGCTTTTTCCTCGTCATCCTCCAGGAGGGGGATGCCACCCCGGGAACCTTCTTCACGTATATGGAAAGACTCAACCATCCCAATATCCCATCTCTTCTTGAAGTGCTCTTCGCTGTAATCGTGGCAGCCTTTTTCCTACGGTGCTTCGTAATGCACGACGAGCGCTACAGCTTTAGCGGCCTGAAGATTCCCTTGTTGCTATTTTTCGCTCTGTTTCTTCTGGCGCTGGTTACTGGAGTAATGAGCGACACTGACAGCACTTTCAGGAAGGAAGATTTCAAGAAATTCATATTTCCCGTACTGATGTTTGTCAGCGCGATAAATATCCTCGACACCCGTGAAAAGATAACCAAACTGCTGCAGGTAATGTTCTGGGCCATGCTCGTGAAGACCTATCTAGCGGATTTTTATTATTTGAAGGGGCTGGGGTTTGAATACGGTGACAGCAATGTGGTGTTTATCGAGAGCGGTGACCAGACGCTGGTGGTGACTATTGTCGTGGCCGGAGTCGCACTGCTGGCTGAGCGCAAGCTGGATTGGAAGTCGCTCCTGTGCATGGTGTGGGCGCTCGCGCCCATGATGTTCGCCCTGATCTTCTCCTATCGGCGCAATGCCATGTGGGGGGCGCTGCTCTCTCTTGGTCTACTTTGGCTCCTGTCACATCGGGAAAAGAAGGTGAGACTTTTCAAGGTCCTGGCTAGTGCCGGCCTCGGCGCCTTTTGCCTGATGGCGTTGGCGCCGGTGACCGGTTCCTCGACGTCCACCGGGGAATTTATGAAAAAACGCCTGACCTCGGTCGTCGACAAGGATGAAAGCTCGAATACCGCTCATATGAACGAGTGGAGGGTGACCCTGGACGATACCATGCAGCATCCGCTGATAGGCCTTGGGTTGGGATCGATCCATTCGCCGGTGCCCGAGTTCGAGGTCATCAATCAGCACACGGTCCATAACGCTTTGCTCATGTTGTGGATGAAAATGGGACTTTTCGCCTTGCTGCTCTTTCTCTGGTGCATGTACCGCTACTGCCGGCTGGGGGTAACGGAGGCGCTGCGCCACCGCGACCCGCTGCTGTCCGGGCTCTTTGCCACGGTGGGGCTTTGGGTGATAGCCCTTAACGTCGGCCCTTCTTGGTTTTATTACCGGGAAAGCTGCTTGATGGCGCTCATTATGGCTGTCGTAGGACGGTTGGCCACAGATGGCCAACAACCGTCGCCTGCTCCTTTGTCAAAGGCCGGGATCGCTTCGCCCGAAATGGCGCGACTGGCAGGAAGGAAAAATAATGGACAATGACACTCAAAAGATGCAGCGCCTTAAGGTGTTGTTTCTTATCCCGGATACCAAGGGGTCGGCAGTTTATGTCCGCGCTTACCACCTGGCCAAGCAGCTTACCTTGCGCGGGCACGCAGTTACTCTGATGGCGGTATCGTCAGATCTGACCTTCCGCAGCCGGACCGGTAATGTATCCGGGATTAGGCTCATAGAGACTCCTAACTTTCTCCATAATATTTTCGGACATTATACCAGGCGACTTTTCCTGGAACCGGGGACGGGAGTTCTCGATATCATCGCCAGAGTCAGGGAGGGGATGTCGGGTCACTACGACATAATTCAGCTCTTTGACCACTCGCTCAACGTGGTTATCCCGTTTTATCTATTGCGGCACAGGCTAAAGAGCAGATTTATCTCTGACTGGTGTGACATCTACCATTATGCCGGAGGTCTGCGTTACCTTTACGGCTTTCGCTGCGATTCCCTCTATGGGAAACTTGGCTTCCCGTTCAAGAAGTACTCCCGATTCGTGGAATTCAACCTGCGCAGAACCGTTCATGGCGTGACGGCTATTTCACGAAACCTGGGAGAATTTGCCGTGGAGCACGGCGTGGCCCGGGAAAAGCTCTCCGTGGTGGAGGGCGGGGCGGATGTGGATAATGTCATTCCGCTGTCGAAAGTCGAGGCAAGGAAGAAACTGGGGCTTCCGATAGCCGGGAAAATTGTCGGTTTTATGGGCACCTTCCAAAGAGACATGGACATAGTCATCAAGAGCTTTTCCCTGTTGAAGGACGCCCTGCCGGACTCGTATCTGCTGGTGATTGGCACTCCCTTCCCTTGGGCCAGGCAGATCGCCCAGGACGAGGGTCTCGGCGGGCGCTATATCGAAGCGGGGCGCTGCTCCGATGAGCTTTTGCCTTATTACCTGGCCAGTACGGACGTGCTGGCGCTCCCTCTCAAGGATAACCTGTTCAACGAAACCCGTTGGCCCAATAAAATCGGGGAGTACATGGCCTGCGGGCGTCCGGTCGTCGTGAGTAACGTGGGGAATATCGCCGACATAGTCAGGGAGCATGGCACCGGATTGACGGCAGAAAATGATGCGGTCGATTTTTCCTGCAAGCTGAGTACGCTTTTGTCAGATCCCGTTTTGGCGGAAAAAATGGGGGAGAGAGCCAGGCAACTGGCTTGCACCAGGTATTCCTGGGCTTTGCTGTCAGGCAAACTGGAAGGCTTTTACTATCATCTGATCGAATCGGGGAAAAGTGCAGGACGATGACCAGTCACCAGACGGGCAATTCATCTGCCCTGAGGCAACCAATAGGGAGCGCCGACAATGCCAAAGATCAGCATAGTTACGCCTTCGTTCAATCAGGCGCAGTATCTGAGAAGAACAATCGAAAGTGTCCTCAGCCAGGGAGAAGGGGTGGACCTTGAATACATCATTATGGACGGTTGCTCCACCGATGGATCGGTCGACATTTTGAACGAATACCGTTCGCGGGCGCACATCGTTGTCGAAAAGGACGGCGGGCAGGCCGACGCCCTCGCTAAGGGGTTTGCCATGGCGACCGGTGATATCCTGGCGTGGTTGAATTCAGATGACATGTACCTTCCGGGCGCTCTGGAAAAGGTGATGACTGCCTTCAAACAGGGAGCCGAATTTATCTACAGCCATGTGATTATCGTGGACTCGCAGGACAGGAATTTGCGCAACAGGGTCGCACTTCCGGTCGGTTTCGATGATATCTACTTCGGAGAGTACACCATACCGCAGGAAACGACTTTTTTCTCCAGAAGGCTGTACCTGGAGAGCGGTGGCGTGGACCCCTCTTACTGCTATGCCATGGATTATGATCTTTGGTTACGGATGTCCAGAATCAGGCGGCCCCGGCTTCTGGATGATTATCTCGCCTGCTTTCGCTTTCACGAAGGACAGAAAAGCGGTCGCACCGACCTCTACGGCAGGGAGGCTGCGGCGGCACGTAAAAATCTGGCGGATGCACCGGATGTGACTTTTTCGAAGGTCTTGGGCAGAAAGTCCCTGCTGAAAATCAGGAAGCTGGCTGCCAATATCGCAACTTCAGGTGTTAGCAAAACTATCGCTGATGTGATTGACAAGAAGAGGGGGAGGCTGCCGAAGTAAACTGACGGGGGAGGAGAACGTGGGAAGGGTTGGTCACTGCCGCCTGCTGCGGCACGATTGGCGCAGCAGACGGCAGTGACCGGATGGACTTAGCTTACCATCAGTGAACGCTGAGGTTGGTCGGGGCGCTCAGAGCCACGCCGGGCTCAAATGCTCCGATAGCGGGGGCCGATCCCGTGAAGGGGAGTCCCACGTTGATTCCTGCGTCAGCCAGATTGGAGGAAGTGCTGCTTGGGACATAATAAGGACTCGGCCGGTTCCCGGTTTTGTTGATTCCCGGGCTCGCGGTATTGAGCCAGTTGTGGTCTATGATGCTTCCCGACATGTTGCCGTTTGTTGTAATGGGAGTCGAAGCCGAATTCATGATCAGGTTGTTCTGTATCTTGGTTCCGCTCATGGAACCGGAGAAGCCTGACCCGTCAATCCCGCTGCCGCCCCAAGGGCTTCCTGTCATGGTGTCGAAGGTGTTGTTGTAAATTTCCACGTATGAGTTGTTGCCTCTGGCGATATAGACGCCGTCGGAGCAGTTGTAGACCACGTTGTTGTTGAATCTCCAGTGGGTCACACCGGAACCGGTCAAGTAGTTGGTACTCCAAAGTCCTGCCGCAGGCACATTCCCGCCATAGAAATAATTATTGTAGACATTGAGCCAGTTGTGCGAAAACTCGTGACCTGAGGTGCTCGGCAGTCCGGCGAGCACGGACACGTTGTCGTGGATTTTCAGGTTCCAGCTGCTGCCTGAGTTGAGCGAAGTAATACCGCCGTTCAAAGAGATATAATGGTTGAAGCTGTTGTTGTAAATCTCCGAATCGCTGGAAAAGTTGTACATTTCGAAGACAAAAGAGTCCGTGTTGGTGTGGTCGGTTGTGATTGTCGAGTTATACATTTTGAAGCCTTTAAGCCAGCCTGGTACAGCCTTTAGACCCACGCCGTGATTCGGGTAGTTCTCGTTCAAGGTCATGTTGTAGATAACGCAGTTCTGCACGCCTATGAGATTGATTGCCCCCTGTCTGTCGTTGGTGGAGTCAGAGGTTTCTGAACTGCAATCGTCTATCACAACGTCATGGATGGTGTAGTTGATCCCGTAAACAGCCGGTTGCGTCATGGTAAGAGTGTTGTAATCAGTCTGGAATCCGTACCCGCCAAAGCAAATCGCTGTGGTGTGAATCTTGGTGAAATTAATGTCATGCACGTTGATATTGTCTGAGCCCCTGATCCATACACCCGACCTCAAGGTCTTGTTGCTGCCGTTAAGGGTGAAACCGCTTATGTCATTGTTGCCATGCGGGACAGGATTGGTCTGGCCGTTTTCACGGTAAATATAGCCTGTGCCCGAGCCGCCTGAGTAAGCGCTGGTTATCGTGACGGAGGATTTACCGGCACCCTGTATGTTCACCCCTACCGCAAGGTTGCATCTGTTGTTGTCGGTATAGTTTCCTGCATTTATGTAGATGGTATTGCCGGAGCTGGTGACCTTGGAGCACGCGGTAGACAGCGACTTCCAGGGAGATGTCGAACTGCCGTTGCCGGAGGTGTCGTTGCCGTTGGGGTCCACGTAGTAGCTGGCTGCCCAGCCTGATGAACACATCAAGATGGTGACTAACATGGATAGTATCGCTATTTGGCGTGCCATAAAGGGTTTCTTTAAATTCATCCTTTTCTCCTCTAATGAGTGTTTGGTTGCCGGCTGCATGCTCTGTTTTAGCTTCTGAAGCTGAACCGGTATTGACTGGAAGATAACCAGACCGTATCTGCCGATGTCACCTATTAATGCCCGCTTGGACCGAGTCTTTACTTCTGCCGGCTTTTCCTTGATTTCGTTAAAGTTACTCTTTAAAAGTGTTCAGTCTGTAACGCTTCGTGTCGTTTCCATTGCCACCGATCCGGAGACTCAACCTGGCTAGATCACAGGAAGGTCGCCTGCAGGGTGTGGGCCGCGCTAATGTTGCTGAAGGTGTAACTGGATACCGCGCCTACCGAAACCCCGTCGACCAGCACCGAGGCGATCTTGTGACCGCTGTCAGGGGTGATGGTTACTGTTTGCGGAGTGTTGTAGAGCACCCAGGAATCGCCCGGAGTGATCGAACCATTGGTACCGGCAGACGCCGCGATCTCGTAGTAGCGTACCCCGAAGGTGGCAGATATGGTGTGGTTGGCGGTAACATTGCTAAACGCGTAGCTGTAGCCGCCTGAGGAAAGGTTGGACGCGACTGTTGTGCCGTCGACTGTGACACTCACCACATAGTAGCCCGTGTTCGGGGTGACGGTGACCGACTTGCTGGCACCCTGGTTGATCGTTGTGGACGGGGTAATGGTCCCGTTGGCTCCGGCAGATGCGGTAATGGTATAGGTGGGAACTTTGACACCGAAAGTCACGCTCAGGGTGTGGTCGGCCGCCGTGTTGCTGAAGGTGTAGGATGATATGGCCCCGAGTGAAGTCCCGTCCAAAGTTACGTTCGCCACTTGATAGCCGCTCGCCGGGGCAAAGGTCATCGCTTGCGAGGTGTTGTACACAACCCAGCTGTCGGCCGGAGTGACGGTGCCGTTGGCCCCCGCCGTCGCCACGATGTGGTAGGACCTGACCGCGAAGGTGGCGGAAATGGTGTGGTTGGCGCTCACACTGCTAAACGCGTAGCTGTATCCTGCCCCGCCGGCTACGTTTGCCGCGACGGAAGTGCCGTCAACCAGAACGCTTGCCACATAGTAGCCCGTGCTCGGTGTAACGGTGTAGGACTTGCTGGCTCCGGAAGCCAGCGAGGTGGCTTCAGCCGGAGTGACGCTGCCGCCGGTACCTGCCGAGGCCGTTATGGTATAGGTTGCCGCGGTGGCGCTGCTGAAGGTCGCGCTGATGCTGTGGCTGGCGGCGACCTTGCTGAAGGTGTAACTTGTTACCGCGCCGACCGAAGCGCCGTCAACCGTAACGCCCGCGACCTTGTAGCCGGTGCTGGGGGTTATGGCGTAGCTCTGGTTGGTGCCGCTCGAAACGACCGTCGCTCCGGACGGGGTAATCGACCCGCCGCTTCCTGCCGAAGCGGTCAGGGTGTACAGGGTCGTCGGCGGCGGCGTCGCTGCCGTAGTGAAGCTTGCCTGGTTGGAATATCCACTGGTGTTCCCCGCAGCGTCATAGGCGGTCACCGCAAAGTAATAGGTGGTTCCGTCGTTGAGACTGCTGTTTGTGTAGGAGGTCGCGTTGCCGACATTCACATTCTGGGAATAACTCCCCGGAGCGGTCCCGGTATAAAGCGTGTACCCGGCCAAGCTCTTAACCGCCGTCCCGTCCGTGTTGGTGGTCGGGGCGCTCCAGGACAGTGCCGCCTGGGCTGCCTGCGCCGAAACGGCGCCGAGGTGCAGCGTTGTCGCTGACATGGTCATGAAGAGCAGCGCGAAATACGCGATGCGCGAAAATACTGCGGTTTTTTTCAAATTACTGGTTTTTCTCATAAACTTGAATCCCTCCATTAATTTTTGCGCCGGGTCGTTTTGCCCAGCAAACACTTCGATTTGACTTGCTCTGCTTTCTTGTCGGTGCCAATCCTGGCTTATTGCCGCTGCTGCAGGTTTATCCCTCGTCATGTCTCCTCTTTGGCACTCGCTCTGCCGTGCGTTTTCCCGACCGGACACAAAAAAGCCGGGACCTCATATCAAGAATAGATATTTCGGCGACCCGGCTGTCTCCGTGAGACCCTTTAGGCTTTCCGTCACTCCCTCGCGGAAGTTTTAGTATTGTCGTGTATCGAATATTTCGTTTTCGTTGGTGAGACGGTACCACGCTTTAAATGAAAAGTTTGTGACGCCCGTCACACTAATGAGACTTCCTGCCGCGGCGCACGGTCCTACTCGTACCAGTCGCCGGTTCCCAACCCGCGCCCACCCGGGTTCCGGGCTTAACTGCCGCCCTTCTGCCGCCGTTTCCCTCGCGGGGCTAGGTTGACTGGTTTTAATCATCTGGTACGATTTACCGGTCATGCGCCTGTCGAGCGGTTGGTTGCAGCCAGGAAACGTTGGCAAGGGCACGGTTATTCCCTATTGCGATTGCGAGGTTAGCTAGTTATGAAAATACTCTGGATTGCCCGGACCTGCCCCTACCCGCCGAATGACGGCGAAAAAATCAGGGTTTTCAATCTGATAAAAAACCTTTCACATCACGATATTACCCTTGTATTCCGTGCCATGCATGACAACGAATTGCAAGGGGTCACCGCATTGAGCAAGTATTGCCGGACGGTGCGCTACGCCTACATACCGAGCCCCTCGTCACACCTTACCAGAGTCGGCTGGTGCGTCCCTTTTGTATTTACCCGATACCCGATATCATTGGCAACGGTCTACTTCAGGGAAATTGCGGACATACTGCAGGAACTGTGCTCCAAAGAGAGCTTCGACGTGGTGCACGTGGAACATTCTTCCTTGACGATATATTTGGATGGGTTGAAGTTTAAAAATAATCCCTACACGATACTTACCCTTCACAACGTGGATTACGTTAGGAACAGCAGGGTAATGGCGAATACGTCTCCGGGTATCTACAAGCTTTTTCTCTACTATAACCAATTGAAATTCAAACAATGGGAAGCTGATTCAATCATGAGGTACGATAAGGTTATCGCCGTGTCTTCCACAGACAAAGAAACCATTGAGCAGATGGGAGTATCCGGGGATATAGAAGTGGTGCCAAACGGGGTCGACACCGAGAGCCTGCAGATGGTGGCCCAAAGGGCCTTAGCCAAATCGATACTGTTCGTCGCCTCTATGGACTCCGAGGCAAACCACGACGCTGCAATATTTTTCCTGGAGTGCATCTACCCGATAGTGAAGAAAATGGTCCCCTCCGCGTCACTGTACTTGGTCGGGAGGAATCCGCGCCAGGAATTGAAAGCGTACCATAATGATGACGATATCTTTGTGACAGGAGAAGTGCCGGAGGTAAGGCACTATTATGAAAAGGCCGCTGTCGCCGTCGTGCCGCTGAGATCGGGTGGCGGAACCAGGTTGAAGATTTTAGAGGCGATGGCTCTCGGGATTCCGGTTGTTTCCACGACCGTTGGTTGCGAGGGGCTGGAGGTCACCAATGGCAAGCACCTGGTCGTCGTTGATGACCCGAATCTCTTTGCGGAAGCCATTGTAGAGGTTTTTGACAACGACGGTCTGTACCGATCCTTAGTGCTGGCGTCCCGAAAAGTCGTCGAAGAACAGTATGACTGGCGCACTATCGCCGCACAGCAAGATCTCCTTTATAGCCGCGGCATCGGTGATCAATAAGGCCGTTGCTGCCGGCACCCGGTGCTCATTCCGGCCTTTCTTCCCTTCGTCATTTTTGGCTCTAAAAACGTCAGGTGAAAAGCGCAGCTGGCGCGAAATTAGCGGCAGGAATGCCATTCCTACCAGAAATCTCTTTTGGACGGCAGACGGCCAGTTTCTGGCCCTGACCCGGTCCTTTCTCCCGTTCACTTCTCGTTGTTTGTCTTTTCATAGGTGTATTCTCTGGCGCTCTGGTCGATATGCTACTGCAGAGACTGTCGGAACTGCCCAACTTGAAGGAACTTTCTGCGCCCCCGCCGGGAACCCGGGCGGGTTTCCTAGCACTAGTCACAGCGCTTTACAACTCACCCGGCATCAGATAAATAACCCGGCGGCATTTGATAAGTCGGGGGCAGATTGGTATAGTTTAACAAACTGGATTGCGGAATGCTTATTGTCTGAATGTCACTACGGGGATTGATCCCCCGGGTAGTGTGGTGACTCTGGCAGTGCGTCCCCTTCTCGGCCGGTCCTCGCTATCAGTGATGGGATCGGGAGGAGCGAACTGTGTGCGGAATAACCGGAATATTGAACCTGTCGTCACAAGAGCCGCCCAGCCTAGAGCAAATCACTGCCATGATCTCTCCACTGCGGCACCGTGGTCCGGATCAGTCGGGGGTATATCTGGATGACGCTGTAGCGCTGGGAAATCTCCGCCTGAGCATCATCGGCCTAGGTGATGGGATTCAGCCGATCAGTAACGAAACCGGCAAGCTCTGGATCGTCTATAACGGAGAAGCGTTCAACTACGTAGAGCTGAAGAGCGATTTGATCAAAAAGGGGCACCTCTTTGCCACTGGAACTGACACGGAGGTGCTCTTGCACCTCTATGAAGAGTACGGGACCAACTGCCTCGGGATGATCAACGGCCAGTTCGCCCTGGCCATCTGGGACTCCGAAAAAAAGGAGCTTTTCCTGGCTCGGGACCGGGTGGGGATCCGGCCGCTCTATTACACCTGCTCGGCAGGAAGGCTCCTCTTCGCGTCGGAGATTAAGGCCATTCTCGCGGTCGACACCGCTCGGCAAATCGACCTGGAAGCCCTTTCCCAGGTTTTTACTTTCTGGACCACCCTGCCGGGTAGGACGGTCTTTCAGGGAGTGCAGGAGGTGCCGCCCGGCCACTACCTGCTGGTTAAGGACGCACGGATCGATGCTAAGCCGTACTGGAGCATCCCGTTTTACCCTCCCGAAGAGAGGCTGAACTCCCTGGGCGAGGCCGCGGAACAACTGAGGGGACTTTTGAACGACGCCGTCCGGCTCAGGTTGCGTGCCGATGTCCCCGTGGGAGCCTACTTAAGCGGCGGCCTGGACTCTTCCATCATAGCGATGCTGATCTCTCGCAATTGCCAAAGCCATCTCAAAACCTTCTCGCTCGGCTTCCAGGCGGCTCCCTTTGACGAGACCTCCTTTCAGCGGGACATGATTAGCTATTTGGGGACCGACAACCGCCAGGTTTCCATAAGCAATGCCGAAATCAGGGAGTTTTTTCCGGATACCCTCTGGCACTGCGAAAAGCCGATGCTGCGCACTGCACCAGTCCCCATGTTCCTGCTTTCCCAGCTGGTCCAGTCCGAGGGGTACAAGGTGGTGCTCTCAGGAGAGGGGGCGGACGAGATCTTCGGCGGCTACAACATCTTCAAGGAGGCAAAGATCCGGGACTACTGGGCGCGGCAGCCCGTCTCGGAGCGGCGTCCGCTTCTTTTGGAGAGGCTCTATCCCTATGTGTTCCAAAACCCCGCCCGGGGGCGCAGCTATCTGCGTGATTTCTTTGCGGTGAAGCCTCACGAGCTCGAGAACCCCTATTTTTCACACCAGATCCGCTGGGAACACAGCAGGAGGAACCTGGGGTTTTTCTCTGATGACTGCCGTGCGGCGCTTTGCGCCTACGACCCGATGCTGGAACTGGCCCGCTGGTTGCCGGGGGACTTCTCGCGGCGTGACCTCCTGTCGCGGGCGCAACTGTTGGAGATGGAACTTTTCCTGGCGAGCTTTCTGCTTTCTTCCCAAGGGGACCGGGTAGGCATGGCCCATTCGGTGGAAATGCGCCACCCCTTCCTAGATTACCGGGTGATCGATTTGGCCTTCAGGCTGCCGCCCCGATGGAAAATTCGCGGACTCAATGAGAAATACCTGCTGAAGCGCGCCTTCAGGGGGCAGATACCGGAGAGCATCGTGCAGAGGGACAAACAGCCCTACCGGGCCCCAATTCGCGAGTTGTTTTACTCTCATGCCCCCGCCGACTATGCCGATGATTTGCTGTCTGAGGAGCGCCTGAGAGAATACGGATATTTCAATCCGAAGAAGGTGAGCCGGCTCTACAGTAAATTCCGCGCTGCTGGTCCGGCTTTTGCCAGCGAATTCGAGAATATGGCCTTAGTGGGGACCCTTTCCACCCAGCTACTGCACCAGCAGTTCGTTCAGGGTGACCGATTGCGCTCCGTAGCGCAATTAAGGCCGGACCGCGTGGTTGGCGTCGGCTCCGGTAGCAGACCATGAGCGAGGGCCTCACCGCGACACGGAGCGCTGCAGCGTCACGCCATCTCGGCCAGAATGGGGGGGGCCTGGCACGCCTAGCCGGGACTTCCGGGGTGCACACCCTTTTGGAAGCAAGCGCTGCTTTGCATCCCCAAAAGATCGCCTTCATTCAGGACCAGGAGCGGGCAAGCTACGCCCAGATCGACGCCATGGCCAATCGGCTCGCCGCCTTTTTGCTGGCGCAGGGGTTGACACCGGGTGACAGGGCCGTCGTGCTGCTGGAGAACAGTCTGCAGTATGTCGTCAGTTACTACGGCGCGCTGAAGGCGGGCGGGGTCGCCGTTCCGCTCAACTGCGAGGTCAAAGCCGACCCTTTGACCGGGATTTTGGACCAGTTGCAACCCCGTGTCGTCATCTCCTGCCACAAATCGGAAGCCCTGCTTCGGGAGATTGATCCCGACCGGTTGCAGATCCCCTTGATGGTGATCAAGGATCCACGGCGGTCCTGGCGCTCGTCTCGCTGTCGTGTGGTAGCTTGGGAGGACCTAATGCGGGAGGGCGCCGTGGCGAACCTCGGCCTTCCGGTCGACTCCCAGGCCCTGGCCAGCATCATCTACACCTCGGGCTCGACCGGAAAGCCCAAGGGAGTCATGCTCACCCACGGCAATATCGTCGCCAACACCAGATCCATAGTGCAGTACCTGGAACTGAGTGAACGCGATATCCAGATGGTGGTGCTCCCTTTTTTTTATGTCATGGGGAAATCGCTGCTCAACACCCACGTGGCGGTCGGTGGCACCCTGGTCGTCAACAACGGCTTCGCCTATCCCGCCTCAGTGATCGCTCAGATGGCGGCCGAGCGGGTTACGGGGTTTTCCGGCGTTCCGGCGACCTACGCCTACCTGCTGCACCGCTCACCCCTGGCGGCCTTCCGGGACCGGTTGGAGGCGCTGAGCTACTGCACCCAGGCAGGCGGACACATGTCGCGCCAGATCAAGGAAAAGTTGCTCCAGGTGCTCCCTCCCCACACCCGGCTCTTCATCATGTATGGGGCAACCGAGGCTGCCGCCCGGCTCACCTATGTGGAGCCGGAGCGCCTGGCCGGCAAGATGGACTCCATAGGGAGGGCGATACCCGGAGTGAGCGTCAGGGTGCTGGACGAGCAGGGACGCGAGGTGCCGCCCGGGGAGTCGGGCGAGTTGGTGGCCTCCGGGGCGAACATCATGCGCGGCTACTGGAGAGACCAGCAGGCGACCTCCGACGTCCTCGATCAAAACGGTTATCACACGGGAGACCTCGGCTATCAAGACCAGGACGGGTACCTTTTCGTCACCGGTCGCAAGGATGATCTGCTGAAGGTGGGGGGGCACCGGATCGATCCCCAGGAAATCGAGGACGCCCTGATGGCAACCGGACTGCTGCTGGAGGCCGCGGTGTTTGGGGTCGAAGACGAACTGCTTGGCAAAAGGCTGGTGGCGCTCGTGGTGCCCCTCACCCGGGAGACCAGTGCAAGCCGGGTCCTCTCGCTCTGCCTGACCCAGTTGCCTCGCCACAAGCTTCCTTCCGAGGTGAGGTTTGTGGCGGCGCTGCCCAAATATGCCAGCAGCAAAATTGATCGATTAGGTTGCCTGGCAGCCTTTAAGAAGGAGACCGGTGAGTGCCAGGGGGCCCCCTAAGGCCGAAGCGATTAGCTCCATTTGGGCCTGACGCACAGCCATGCATTGAAAAGGAGGATAACGAGATGACGCCAACAGGACTATTTTCCTCGCAGCTACTGCTGATGGACCCCGAGCGGGAAGTCGCCAGGATCTGTCGCAGTATACGCGAACTGATGCTGACTCAGGTGAAAAGACGCGGGGTTGTCATCGGGCTATCCGGTGGTATCGACTCCAGCGTTACGGCAGCCCTTGCCGTGGCGGCTCTGGGGCGGGAGCGGGTCCTCGGGTTGGAAATGCCCGAGCGGCACTCGGCTGAGGAAAGTGAGCGCTTTAGCGGTATGCTGGCAACGTCCCTCGGCATTGCCACGGTGAAGGAAGACATCTCCGGGATACTCGAGTCGGTCGGCTTTTACCGCAGGTACAGCGAGGCGGCGCGGCAGGTCGTTCCGGGCTACGGGGATGCCTGGAAATCGAAGATCGTCACCAGTGACGTCATGGGTCCTACCGGGTTCACCGTTTTCTATCTGGTGGCGCAGGCTCCGGAGGGGGGGATAACCAGGCAGCGGCTCCCCTTAAAGCCGTATCTGGAAATCGTGGCGGCAACCAATTTCAAGCAGCGTATCCGCAAGATGCTGGAGTATTACCACGCCGACCGCCTGCACTACGGCGTGGCGGGAACGCCGAACCGGCTCGAGTATGACCAGGGCTTTTTCGTCAAGCTGGGCGACGGTGCGGCCGACCTCAAGCCGATCGCTCACCTGTACAAGTCGCAGGTGTACCAACTCGCCGAGTTCCTGGGCATTCCCCAGGAGATTCGGGAAAGAAAGCCCACCACGGACACCTATTCCATGGCGCAGGGGCAGGACGAATTCTACTTCTCGCTCCCCTACGCCAAGATGGATCTCTGTCTCTTTGGCAAAAATAACGGGGTGCCAGCCTCCCAGGTGGCCACCGCCCTGGGGCTCACGCCCGAGCAGGTGGAGAGTGTCTTCAAGGATATCGACGTCAAGCGGGCGACCACTCGCTACCTGCATCTTCCGCCTCTGCTTGTGGACGATATCGACTTACAACACGATAATAATGGGCAGTAATTATCGATAAGGGAGGAATATACCAATGAACATTAAGGACGATGTCAGGAGCTTTGTTATTGACACATTTCTTTTTGGCGAAGACGACGGACTAAACGACGACAGTTCGTTTCTCGCCGAGGGAATCGTAGACTCGACGGGAATCATGCAGTTGGTCTCGTTTTTACAGGAACGGTATCGTGTTTCTATTGAGGATGAGGAACTTATTCCAGATAACCTTGATTCCATCATGCGGGTCGCCACGTTCATCGAAGAGAAGATGCGGGCCCTCAAACTGGAGTCAGGCATCTCCGCCTGACGAAAAGCTTGGGCTGTTTATCAGCGTGGGGAGGACCAAAAACGGTCTTCCTCGGAGTGCTAAAACGATGGCTCGAAAGGGAAAAATGATGGAACCGTCTGAAAACTACATTGACACGTTTTACATCTTAAAAGAATTGGGGCCGAAGGCATCTCTCAAATTGCTGGGTTCCCGCATTTTGTCGATCAATTATTACTATGTACTGAGAAAAAACCTGTTGGAAACTGGACCTGACAACCCACTGAAAAATACGATGGAAATTTCACCTATCTGTGCAGGGGACATCCGTGGGATTTTGAATAGCTTGGGAACCTGCAGCGAGGCAGAAAAGAAGGATGTCCTGTCATATGTGCTTTTTTATCAAAGTGGCTTCAAAAACTGCTATGTCATGAGGCGCGACGATAACGTGGCCTATATGCAGACCTTGATATTGCCAACGGACAACGCTCTCATCACGGATAAATACCGCAGTAAATTTTATCCGCTGAAAGATACCCAGGTCATGATCGAAAACGTCTTCACCTTTCCCAAGTATCGGGGACTCGGTTGTTTTCAATCAGGGACGCTCCAGGTGCTGGCATTGGCACGTGCGCAGGGCTACCGGTCGGCCCTTTGCTATGTCAGAAAAGAAAGGGTCGCCGCACTGACCGATCTTGTCAATATGGGGTTCAAAATCACCAAAATTATGCCCGAATATAAGATTCTTGGGAGGGTCTGGCGGGCTCTTTGAGGTCACTGTTATTGTGCGGTAAGCGCAACCGCTAACGGCGGAAGAGGGGAGCTGAACCGCGGTGCCTGGAGGGCTAGGCACCGGTAAAAGGGGGGCATATGATCATTGATCACATCGGGATAGCGGTAAAGTCTCTGGAGCAGTCCATAGCACACTGGGAGCGCGTCTTCGGATACAAACAACTGACCGCTATTGTGGTAAACAGCCGTCAGAAAGTCCGAGTAGCTTTTCTGACAAAAGAAAACTCTCTTACAATTAAACTGATCGAAGCGACCGACTCCACTTCGCCCGTGCACGCCTTTGCACAGCGCGGTGGAGGGCTGCACCATTTGTGTTTCAAATGTGCACAACTTGATGATGAACTTTCCAAGCTCAGTTCCCTCGGGTTGAGGGTGCTGGTCAAACCCCAGCCGGGAGAAGCCTTCGACAATGAAGACATTGCCTTTATCTTTGATAACCAGGGCCTCAATATCGAGCTTATCGATACCGACAAAAAGGCCTGTCTGATAGAGTAATCCGCCGAAAAGTTGCACCCACCTCTTCGGCGTCCAGCCGGAAACGAAAAAATCTTATCAATCGAAGGTCTTTTTCATCAGGTGAAATAGGCCCGCCAGCAGCAGCGCGCCAGCTATCACGAAAGCACCGATGGTCTTACGCTTGGCGCGCGCCTCCTCGATCACCTTCAGGTCCTGATCCAGCTTGGCCAGTTCCAGGTTGATCTGCGTAGATTCCGCTTTCACCCGAATCACGTTCACGTCGTGGAACAGGGTGTGGAAGCGGTTCCTGATGGCGAAGAGCCCCTTGCCGAGCCGGTCGGTGTCGACTCCCTGCGCCTGAAAAACCTTGATCCTGCCGTCGATATTGACGATGTACCCTTCGGTCTGCTGCATGGCGTCCCGGATCGCCCGGGCCCGCTCGAAGCTGTGACAGCGGGTGCAGCTCTTCTCGTTGATCAGGGTGAGCGAAGCCTTCATGATCGCGTGGTTGCTGTGGCAGGTGAAACAGGTGGGGCCGCCTTGGCCCAAGCGCTTGCCGTGCGCGCTCGCCAGGTAGTCCTTCAGGACTCCCGGATGGCAGCGCCCGCAAAAGGCGGGAATGTCGGTTTCCTTGGGCGCTCCCAAGAAACCGCGGGACCGGTTCATGGCATCGGCCGCGTCCTTCGGGTCGCCACCGTGGCAGGCGTTGCAGGAAATGCCATTTTCCGCATGAATACTGGTGCGCCAGAGCTTAACCGGCGCGCCAAGCTTATCGGGGAGCGAACCGTGGCACTGGATGCAGACGGTTTCGGGCTGCTCGGCCGCCAGGGACAGCTGTGGGGCTGCGAAAGCCGCAAGGGTCGCGAGGGCGAGAGCGCTCAACGCCAACCGGAGAGAGGGCCGCCGTAGCTGCGAAAATTTTGTCATGAGAAGTGCCCCCAAATCGTTAGTCCAAGCCAGAGCAGGATTCCACCGATAGTGCAGGCGAGGAACAGCGGCCGCTTCAAGGGGTTTCTTTGGGGCGAGCGGTCGACGAAGGGAAGCAGTGCCAGGAAGGTCATGGCGGCCGCCTGCACCGAAAGTCCGAGGAGCTCGCTCGGGAAGATCTTGAGCGTCTGGTAGTTGGCGAGGAAGTACCATTCCGGCTTGATGTGGGCCGGAGTCTGGAACGGGTTGGCCGGCACGAAGGCGTCCGGGGTGAAGAGCAGGTTCGGGGCGTAGAAGACGACCGCCAGAAACACCGCGAAGTAGACGCAGATCGAGGTCAGGTCCTGCAGGGCATAGTTGGGGAAAAACGGAATGCCGCCGGGGTGGCTCTCATAGTGGTAGCTGGTAGCCGGCGCCGGGGGGCTCGCCTCCTGGGGGCCGAAGGGCGGGGTGGAGATCCCGGTACGCTTCAGCAGGAAGAGGTGGGCGCCGATGGTTGCGGCTATGATGACCGGGATGACTGCCACGTGCATAGCGAAGAAGCGTCCCAGGGTCGGCGGTCCGACCAGTTTGCCCCCTCTGAGGAACTCCACCAGGTAAGGGCCGGCGACCGGTATCGCGGCTGCCGAGTTGGTGGCGACCGTGGTGGCCCAGAAGGAAAGCTGGCTCCAGGGGAGCAGATAGCCGGTCAGGGAAATCCCCTGGACCAAGGTGAAGAGAATGAAGCCGGTGACCCAGTTGAGTTCGCGCGGTTTCTTGAAGCTCCCCATGGTCAGGGTCGAGAGCATGTGCAATAGCAGCACCGCGACCATCATATTCGACCCGACCGCGTGACAGAGTCGTATCAGCCAACCATAGGGGAGGTCGTTCATGATGAAGGTGACACTCTTGAAGGCCTTTTCCGCGTCCGGCACGTAATAGACCATGAGCAGCATACCGGTCAGCACCTGAAGGGCGAAGATGACCAAAAGGACGCTGCCCAGCGCATACCATTCGTTGATGTTGCGCGGCAGCAGGTAGCCGGTGAGTTCTTTCTTGACGATCTCTCTGGCGCCGATGCGCAGGTCGATCCAGTCGTACAGCCGTTTGAACAGGCCCATGGAACCTCCATATGCGTGTCAGGGGGTTACCCGACTGTTA